>Ga0102595_100049_pt1 | contig 311810 bp, 279 predicted proteins | sample Araplaol_mTSA_r2_2_FD_76864 | JGI IMG/M metagenome (GOLD analysis project Ga0102595, IMG submission 76864) | Arabidopsis root microbial communities from North Carolina, USA - plate scrape MF_Col_mTSA_r2 (SPADES assembly) (version 2) | ecosystem: Host-associated > Plants > Roots > Endosphere... | reverse complement strand
CGGCCGCAGCCCCCATATCAGGATTATCGCGCCACCTGCCACGAGCCCGGCCGCGACCGAGAGATGCTTCGCGCTCCCGCTCAGTGACGGAGACAAACCATGAGCATCTACCCGCCGATTACGGACGCGAATATGCGAACACCAACGCCTTCGACCGATCCGACGGCCCTCCAACTGGAAGCCGACGAACTGGAAGCAAGCCTTCGCGACATGTCTGCCTCCTTTTCGCGCGATTATGTCGCCGGCCGGATGGGCGTCTGGCACAACACCTATCAACATCGCGCGCGCGTCCTGCGGCAGTTGACGGCGCAACTCGCGGCGATGCGTACCGAAGCTCTATTGTCCGCGTCGTGATCTCTGAGCGCTAATCGACCGCGCAGATCAAGGGTGTGGCCCACCAAGGTTTTCAGTGATTCCCAAATCCGTTTGGCGGAGAAGCGCTTCCGCGAGCTCCATAGATTATTGGATTTTTTGAAAGTGACGGAGAGGGCTACCGCCAATCTGCGCCCGCAACTTCTTAAGATTCAGACACTTTATACCTCATTTTTACCTGGCACCCTGGCGATGGGACATTCCTGCAAATTCTCAGGGCAGATGCCTCCGCCCACATGTCGCGGACGCCGGGAAGCGGACCCGGTGTTCGAGAACAATCTTCGGGCGGGCTGGAGGATCGAGCGTCTCGGGCTCACACCACAGCCAAGAAAGCTCGGGATCCCAGGAGATATGTCGCCCCCAGTGGATGATCCTGAAGCTTTGAAAATCGTGAGCAAAAATACCTATGATCTTGCACGTTGTGTATCCCAAGGATAGCTCGCCATAGCCATTTCAATAGGTTGCAGGTGGCGCAGCTATGCGCACCTGTCGGCATTCGAGCCGGATGCCGATCCCAACAGCGGGATGAGGATGCAACCATGCGAAAGATTATGACAACGAGTGCGCTGACGGCGAGCCTGGTCCTGATGACTGGAACCGCCTGGGCCCAGGAGACCACCCAGGCGAGCGGCGGCGTCAACGCTGCCGCGGGCAATTCTTCTGCTACGAGCTACGCCGATTCCCATAACTCGGCCACGACAACGAACACCTCCGATTCCAACAATCATGCCATGTCGATCGCAGACAGCGGAAACGACAGTAGCGACAACTCCACGAACATTGCCGACAGTGGTAATGACAGCAGCGACAACTCGACGAACATCGCCGACAGCAGCGACCACTCGGCTCACGATTCGTGGAACGACAACCGCGACAATTCCACCAACGTCGCCGATAGCGGCAACAGCTATTCGAGCAACGACATGACCTATGCGGGTACATCGAACATGTTCGGCGATGGCGCCATGGTCGCGAGCGCCACACTGTCGAGCTATGTCAGCGGTGTATCCGTTACCTATGCGGCAGCTGAAGGTGCCACGACGGCTGACAACAGGCTCATCAACCGGGGCAACGCGTTTCAGAACTTCGCCGGCATCCAGGCACTGAACCAGAATACCGGCACCGGCGCGTCGCAGAACGCCTCGGTGAGCCTCGCCGTATCGACCGGAGACATCGCCTTCTAACGGCGCTTCCGAAACCTCGAACGACCGGCCCGCCAACGCCCCTTGTCGGCAGGCCGGTCACTTTGTCGCCGACCGCGATGGTTTTCAGGAGGAATACGGGCATGCCTCACCGATCCTTGGCCTTTCGGGCCATACGCGCCTCTTTCGCATTCTGTCTCGCCGTCGCGCCAATGGCCTCCCATGCGCAGAGCCAGCAGGGCACAGGCGCCGCGGCGGCCAGCACCGAGCCCCTTTTCAATGCGTCTCCGATCACGGATGCAGATCTCTCAAAAGTTTCCGGTCGCGAGAACAATCCGCTCTGGCAAATCGCTACCGCCAGCAGCAACGCTACGGTCGAGAACAACTCGGTCGGCGACAATAGTCCGACCGGGGAGTTGCGCGTCTCGGACTCGGCGTTTCAGAATGTCTCGGGCATTTCGATGGTCAATCTCAACACTGGCAATGCCAGCGTGATCAACGCGTCTCTGAACGTCAATGTGTCGATCGTAATGGCGCCGGTCTCGCCGGCGACCACACCCGGCGGCATGTAGGATGCGCACGCCGCTATTGATTGCCCTTGCGGTCACCTCGACTACGCCGGCATTCCAAGTGTCCGCGCAGACCGGGCGGCACCATTTCGTGGTGCCTGGTCTGCCTGGCGGGGGATTCGGTATCCCGATCGAGAGCGTGCTGCAACGGCGGTTTCACGGCGTTATCCGGCAGCAATATGATTTCAGCTGCGGCTCCGCATCCCTCGCGACGTTGCTTCGCTTCCACTACGGCGTTCGCGCCGACGAAGCCATCGTGTTCGACGGCATGTGGGCACATGGCGACCACAGCTTGATCCACAGCCAGGGCTTCTCGCTGCTCGACATGAAGTTCTATCTGAACGCGATCGGATTGCAGGCCGACGGGTATCGCGTGAAGCTCGACCGGATCGCCACCACCGGCGTTCCGGGCATCGTCCTGACATCGACGGGGGGCTATCGCCACTTCGTCGTCGTCAAGGGCGTAACCGACAGCGAAGTGCTGGTCGGCGATCCCGCAAAGGGACTGATCGCCTATCCGCGCGCCCGGTTCGAAGCGATCTGGGACGGCCTCTACTTCGTGGTCACTTCCGCCCAGGAGACCGGCAAGCGCAGCTTCAACCACCGCGCGGAATGGGCAAGTGTCGGCCGTGCACCGATCGGCAACGCCTTTGGCCGGCCCGTCGAGATCAGCGCGCTGCGCGTCGCCGCGCCGGTGCTGGGAGATTTCTGATGGCCGCACCCGCCCCGCTCCGCCTGGCGATGGCCCTCGCGTCACTCGCGGCACCGTCGGGAACCGTGCTCGCACAGGAGGCTTCACCCTTCCAGGCGCCGCCGCTCGCCGATGCCGAACTCGCGAAAATTCGCGGCGGCTTCACGCTTCCCGGAGGCGTGGTGGTCGATCTGGGCGTGGTCATCGTCACCGACCTCAACGGCCAACGCCTGCTGCAAACGACCCTGCATGTCGGCGCCGGCGGCGCGACGGCGAGCAGCACAGCGGGCAACGGCACCGTCACGCAGCTCGATCCCCGAAGCGCAGTCAGCGTCGTCGATATATCCGGCCTGATGGTGAAGCACATGATCGGCCAGAACATCGGCTCCATCATCGCCAACAGTGGCAACGGCAACGTGGTCGATCACCGGATCTCGGTCGATCTCACCCTCCGCAACGTCCCGCCGCTCGGCCTGGGATCGGCGGCGTTCCGGCTCCAGTCACCAGGAATTGACGCGGCGATATTGCGGGCCACAGGGGGGTAACATGCTACACGATGGGGGCACCCCAATCGCCGCGAGGCGGGGTTCGCTGCTGCTGGCCACGACGCTGCTGGCGACACAGGCACAGGCACAGGATGCACGGCCACCCGACGTCCCGAAGATCGAGCGCCCGGCGGGCCAATCCGATCCAGCGACGGAAGCGGCGCAGTTGCGGCGCGAACTCCAGGCCGCCCGCGGCCAGATCGCGGAACAGGAAAGGCGCCTTGCGGACCAGGAACGCCGGCTGGATCTGCTCGAGCGGCGGCTGGCGAGCGTGGCACAAAATGTCCGGGCTGCGCGCGACGACACCCAGGCGAACCAGCAGCTGGATCAATCCGCCCCCGACCGTCTTCGCGTGGGAGAAGTGCCGGTTGACCAGGATCGCGCACCGCCGGTCGCAGTACTGGACGAACGGGGAAGCGTGGTAACCCGCAAGGGACAGATGGTGGCCGAATTCGGGCTCGACTATTCGCGGGCCGATCGCAATCGGGCGGTGTTCCGTGGCGTCGAACTGATCGAGGCGATCCTGGTCGGTGTGTTCGATATCAACGAAAGCCGGCAGGACATCATCACCGCTTCGGGTTCGTTGCGCTATGGCCTGACGGATCGGCTCGAAATCGGCGGCCGCGTGCCGTTCATCTACCGCTCGGACGCATCCATCCTAGCGCCCATCGCCGGCAGTACCAACGATGACGCGGCCCGCACGATCGACAGCTCGAGCAAGGGCGCCGGCCTTGGCGATATCGAGCTCACCGCACGCTATCAGCTCAACGATGGCGGCCGGAATACGCCGTTCCTGATCGCCAACATGCAATTGACCTTGCCAACGGGAAGGAGCCCGTTCAGCGTACGGCGCGATGCCAACGGCAGCGCCGAGCAAGTCGCCACCGGCGCCGGGTTCCTTGGAATCTCCCCCAGCCTGACGGCAATCCTGCCATCCGAACCGGCGGTGCTCTTTGGTACCGCCGGATACACGTTCAACCTGGCCCGGAACGTCAAGACGATCATTCCACCGGTCGAAATCGATCGCATCAACCCGGGCGATTCGATCAATGTGGTGGCGGGCATCGGGCTGGCGCTCAACGACCGCACCTCGATCAATCTAGGCTATGCGCACAGCTGGGCCTTCGGCACCACGAGCCAGACGCGCGCACTCGACCAGCAAAGCGGTGCACCAACTGGCGACCGGATCATCACCAAGTCGCGCGATCTTCAGATTGGTCGCCTTCTCTTCGGCATTACGCATCGCTTTTCGGACCATCTGAACATCAACTGGTCGGTCGAGGTTGGCTCCACACAGGACGCACCGGATATCCGGACATCCCTGCGTATTCCGATCGCATTCTAGGGACGAATTCGCGAAAGACCGCGCTGCCAGCGGCGGCGATCGGGAATCTAGTTCGCGTGGAGATAGCTGGGGTCGAAATCCCCGATCATCGCAAGCCGGTCGAAATCGTAGATCGTGATTGCGTGACGCATCCGATTGATGACCCCTTCTTCAATGAGCCCCTTTATGGTGCGGCTGACATGTACGTTGGTGAGCGCAAGCGCATCCGCCAGCTGCTCCTGGCTCATCGGAAAATCATACTGATATTGTTCACTCAGACCGGCGTTCTTCGAACGAACCGCGACCTCGCACAGCAGATGCGCAGTTCGCGAGCGCGCGTCCCGCCGTCCGATGTTGAGCGCCCATTCCCGGAAGGTCGCGGCATCGGTCAATGTTTCGCGCCATAGCGCTCGCGTGATGTTGGGACGTTCCGCGGTGATGACCCGAAACGCTTCCGCGGAGAAAACCGCTGCATCGACATCGGTGAGCGCCTGGACGTTGTGATCCGCGTGCTCGAATATGGCGTTCTGAAGATCGACGAGATCGCCCTTCATCTGGATCGAGAATATCTGACGCCCCCCGTTGCCCGCCGCCTTGTGCCGATAGGCGAATCCGGAGAGCAGCAGCGTGACGTTCTTCGCCCGATCGCCTTCACGCATGATCAGTTCGTTCTGCCGATATCTCCGGTACGTGTAGGGGAGCCTCAGCAACGAGGCGCAATCCTCATCGTTCAGATGCACCGAGCGCTGCAACCGCCTTATGACAGAATCCAGGATATCCAAGGCAGGGATAAGAAGCTCCTCCACAATTTCGGGACGGGAGCACATCTCATCTCTCAGCCACCGGTGTCCAAAAAAGGCTGGTGGTGGCTATAATGTAGTCCCCTACATCTATCTTATCCATGTGTTATCAACTTAGATTGAATTTAAAACCACGCACCCCACCGGATACCTTAGAATACGAACCGAAAAATACGTACAGATTTAACTATATGTATTTAATCTATGTATTAATCATAGGTGCGTGATATTGTCTGAAATCGTCAATTCCCGGGCTCAACGACGAGGAGACCTGCGCTCCGCCCGCTTCGAGGAGCCGCGCCATGCCATTATATTTCTTCCACCTGCGCAACGGCGCTGATCTCCTGCTCGATGAGGAGGGCCGGAATCTCGAAGGCCTGGCCGAAGTCGCGATCATAGCCATGCTCGAGGCGCGTTCGCTGATGAGCCAGGACGTATTGAACGGCCAGATCGGGCTGGATCAGCGGTTCGATGTCGAAGACGAGCAGCACAATCTGGTTTACTCGCTGCCGTTCGATGCTGCGGTGACCATCACTTCACCCCGCGCCCCTATATAGTTCAAGCATATAGCGCAGGTACCATCCGTAATTCTTCCTCCGTATAAACTGGCATTGCTGCGGGTTATCGTCACTGGCAGGTCGCAATACGTGAGAAACTTGTGAAATTTTGCACGTTTAATTTTCTGGAGGATTCGGCATGGCTTCTGCTGCGAACCGGGCATGGTCGCGCCGCCTCAGAGACTTTCCGGCCCGCTCGGCCCTGCGGCTGACGAATACGCCCCCTCTGAACAAGCTGCTCGCGAAGCGGTATCTGCGTGCACTCGACGCGCACCAGGCCGCCCTCCCTCCCCTGGGCGGACTTGACGGCGAAATAGTCGCTGGGCTGGAGCGCGATGGGGTTTTCGTCACCTCCCTCGAAGCTCTGGGCCTGCCAGGCTCTGAGGAGATACTCCGCGCAGGCCAACGGCTTTCGGATGATTTTGCCCCGGACGCACATCGGCAGGTCGCAGCCGGCCAGGCCCTTACGATCGTGCCACCGACGGCGATCGCAGCAGTGCCCGAAATCGTCATGTGGGGCCTGCACGACCGGCTGCTGGACATCGTCGAAGCCTATATCGGCCTCCCGATTGCCTATGATGGCGCGAACATCATCTACACCGTTGCCGACGGACGTGAGGTCGGAACGCGACAATGGCATCGCGATTGGGAAGATCGCAAGACGATCAAGATCGCTATCTATTGCAATCACGTCGGCCAGGATGACGGGCCCCTCCAGGTGATCGCCCGCGCCGATCCAGCGCAGGATGACGCGAAGGGCTATCACTACGAGACCGCGACCAACGCCAAACTGGCGGAGGTGCTCGGCGCGGATTTCGAGCGGGATATCGTTACGTGCGACGGCCCGGCAGGCACGGTGATCTTCGTCGATACGGCGAAATGCTTTCATCGCGGCCAACCGCCTGTAGCGACCGATCGTCGCGCGATATTCCACAGTTATTTCGCCCGGATACCGCGCCACCCGTTTCTGTGTGAACGGTCGGGCATGACACGCAAGCAGATTTCCCGGCTGGCCACGGGCATGAATCCGCGCCAGCGCGCCAGCACCCTGTGGCGGCAGTCACTTCCGACGCTGGTCCGATGGATACCCCCGGCGCAACTCTGACCCCGGCAAATGGAGGCCGCCATTCTCGTGCAATGCCGCGCGTGCCTCAGCTCCCTGCGGTGGATGCCTCCCGTCGCCACCAATCGACATTCTCGAGATACCAGGACACCGTCTTTTCAAATCCTCGCTCGAAATCGTGCGTGGTGCGGTATCCCAGCTCCCTGCGAATCTTGCCGTCGTCGATCGCATAGCGGCGATCATGACCCTGCCGATCGGCGACAAAGCGCTTGAGCGAGGCAGAAACCATTCCAGCAGAAGCCGGCGCCGCGGGGAAAAGCGCGGCCATATGCCTGGCTTCGGCAAAATGCCGGTCGATCAAGCCGCACAGCGTATCGATCAGGGTCATGTTCGTCAGTTCGCTACCGCCGCCGATATTGTACTGCGCGCCCGCGCGTCCGTTCTGCAGGATCAGCTCAATGCCGCGGCAATGATCCTCGACGTATAGCCAGTCGCGGACATTCATTCCGTCGCCATAGATCGGGAGCGGACGCCCCTCCAGGATGTTGATGAGAAACAGGGGGATCAGCTTTTCGGGAAATTGATAGGGCCCGTAATTATTCGAACAATGCGATATCGTCGCATCGAGCCCGAAGGTGCGGTGATAGGCGCGTACCAGATGATCCGCCGCCGCCTTGCTGGCGGAGTAGGGCGAATTGGGCGCAAATGGCGTATCCTCCCGAAACGGCGGGTCATCGGTGCCGAGACTGCCGAATACTTCGTCGGTGGAAACCTGATGAAAACGGTGGCCTGACGGCGCCGGCCCCGTCAACCACACCGCCCGCGCAGCTTCGAGCAGGCTATGGGTTCCGAATATGTTAGTTCGCAGAAACGCCCCGGGTCCGCTGATCGAGCGATCAACATGCGACTCGGCCGCGAAGTTGACGATCGTGTCTATCGCGTGGTCCTTCAGCAACGCGGTCACTCGCGGCTCGTCGCAAATATCCCCGACGACAAGCGTGACGTGCTTCACACCGGTGAGATTCGTCCGTCTGCCGGCATAGGTCAGCAGATCGAGGACAATGATCCGATCCTCGGGATAGCGATCACGCCAGTATCGGACGAAGCACGAGCCGATGAACCCCGCACCACCGGTCACGAGAAGATTTCTCACAGCTCCGCCCTCCGCAACTCTTTCAGCATGACGCGCAGTTCGTGACGCCAGTGCTGGGGCGGCAGATCGATCTCTCGCCACAATTCGTGCGGATCGAGAATGCTGAAACGGGGGCGTGAAGCGGGCGTGGGATAATCCGACGTCGTGATCGGCTCTATGACCGCACCACGGGACAGAAGGCCGATGGTGAGCGCCTCTTCCTGAATGGCGATGGCGAAATCATACCAGGAGGCAGCACCGGCGTCGGTCGCATGCCAGATACCCGTCGCCTCACGGTCCACGAGCCGCCAGAGCATGCGCGCGAGGCTTCGTGCATGGGTCGGAGAGCCATATTGATCCGCAACCACGCCGACATGCTCGCGTTCGGCGAGTAGGCGCAGCATCGTCATGACGAAGTTGTTCCCGCCGGCGCCATATAACCAGGCGGTTCGCACGATGAGCGCGTCGGGCAGTATCCCGCGGACGCGATCCTCTCCCGCTGCCTTGGAAGCACCGTAGACATTGCACGGCTCGACAGGGTCGTCGCGGCGATGGCGCACCGCGCACGTGCCGCCGAAGACATAGTCCGTCGAAATCTGGACCAGGCGCGCGCCCGTTCTCGCCGCCGCGGCAGCCAATGCACCGGGCGCTTGCCCATTGACGGCGTAGGCGAGCCCCTCCTCCCGTTCAGCGCGATCGACGGCGGTGTAGGCCGCGCAGTTGATGATGACCTGGGGCCGAAAGCTCGCCACCATCGCATCGATCGCGGCCCGGTCGGTTATGTCGAGCTCTTCTCGCGAAAGCGCGACCAGCTGAACGCCCGGAGGCTTCTCCGCGACGAGGGCACGGGCCAGCTGCCCGGGTTTCCCGGTCACCATAACGCGCGCGACATTCCGATCTGGCCGGTTTGCGAGATCAGGCGCAGCGGACAATGTCGATCGTCTGGTCGAGAGCAGCATCGTCGAGGTCGGGATGCAGAGGCAGACAAAGGATCTCCTCCGCCATCCGGCGTGCGACCGGCAACGGCGCCCGCGCGGATGCCAGATGCTGATATCCCGGCATGTCGCAGATCAACGGATGGAAATAACGGCGCGCGAGGATGCCGGCACCCTGCAACCGCCTCCACAGGCCTTCGCGCCCTCCAGGATAGGCTGCGCCCACCCGGATCGGAAAATAGGCATGATTGGGAGAGGACGACGCCGACTGGGAAAACAGGCCGATGCCCGCGATCGAGGACAGTGCCTCCCGATACCGGGCGCAGATCTGCGCCCGGCGTGCGATCGCCGCATCGACATAGCGCAACTGCAACAGGCCGAACGCAGCCTGAAGTTCGTTCATCTTGCCGTTCAATGCGGCGGTGGGGAGAATGGTATCGCCCACAAAGCCGAAATTCCGCAGCGTGTCGATCCGCTGCTTGGTCATCCGATCGGAGGAGATGATCGCGCCGCCCTCGAACGTATTGAACACCTTGGTGGCATGAAAGCTGAGAACCGAGAGATCCCCGCGGGCAAGGATGCTCTTGCCTCCCTCTCGCACGGCAAAGGCATGGGCGGCATCGTAGAGAAGTGCGAGATGGTGCGCCTCGGCAATGGCCTGCAGCGCGTCCAGGTCACAGGGGAAACCATAGCAGTGGACCGGCATAATCGCGGTCGTGCGATCGGTGATCGCAGCTTCGACCTGCGCTGGATCGAGATTGCAGGTTTCCGGGTCGATATCGACAAATACCGGCGTTGCCCCGATCAGGCGGATCGCATGGGCGGTCGCGACGAAGGAAAAGGGCGTCGTGATCACCTCTCCGCCAGCCCCCACCGCCAGCAGCGCGAGCCAGAGCGCGATGGTGCCGTTCGACACCAGCGATACCTGCGGGACCTCCAGATACTCCGCCAGCGCCCCTTCGAGCTCCTCGTGAAAGGGCCCGCAATTGGTCAGCCAGCGATTCTCCCAGATCGTCTCAAGATAGGGAATATATTCCGCCAGCGGCGGCAACAAAGGCTGGGTCACGTGCGTCACGCCGCGCCTGGCGACCAGCGGCGCGGCGTGAGCGACTGCGATCGCCGGATCTATATCGAGGGGGATCACGCATATACCTGCGAGCTGGCCAGCCGCGAGGCAGCGGCATCCTTGGGCGACAACAGCGCATGCCGACCCTCGAGCGGCCATTCTATGGCCAGCGCCGGATCATCCCATGCGATCGCACGCTCACACTCCGGGGCATAGTAATCGGTGCATTTGTAGAGCAGGTCCGTATTGTCCTCGAGACACAGAAAGCCGTGCGCGAAACCCGGCGGAACCCACATCATGACCGCATTTTCCGCCGACAGCCTCCGGCCGGTCCACTTCCCGAAATTCGCACTGTCCAAACGCAGATCGACGGCGACATCGAACACGGCGCCGGCGCTGACCCGGACAAGTTTCCCCTGGGGCCTGCCGACCTGGTAATGGAGCCCGCGGACGACATCGCGCCGCGACCGGCTGTGATTGTCTTGGACGAACGCCGCGTTAACCCCCAGCTCCGCAAAAACGTGATCGTTCCAGCTCTCCATGAAGAAACCCCGCGCATCCTCGATACGCCGCGGTTCGATCAGCAGCACGCCCGGGAGTTCTGTCTCGCGGATTCTCATGCCGCACGGCTTTCGCGCCGGGGGCCCATGGCCAGCTGGCGAAGCAGATATTCGCCATAGCCGCTCTTGCGCAGCGGCAGCGCCAGCCGCTCGAGAGCCGCATCCGAGATGAACCCGCTACGCCACGCGATTTCCTCGGGACAGCAGATCTTCAGGCCCTGTCGCGCCTCAAGCACGTGCACGTACATCGCTGCCTCCAGCAACGATGCGTGCGTCCCGGTATCGAGCCAGGCAAAGCCGCGGCCCAGCAGCTCCACGTTCAGCGCAGCGCGATCCAGGTACATGCGATTGAGATCGGTGATCTCGAGTTCGCCGCGCGCCGAGGGCCGGATGTCAGCGGCAAAGTCCGCTGCTCGCCCGTCGTAGAAGTACAGGCCGGTGACCGCATAGCTGGATTTTGGTTCGGCAGGCTTCTCGTCGATCGCGACCACGCTTCCGTCGTCGTCGAAAGTCACTACGCCATATTGCGAGGGATCGCGCACGGCATAACCGAAAACCGTGGCGCCATCGATACGCGAATCGACAGCCCGGAGCACATCGGTCAACCCGTGTCCGGCGAACAGGTTGTCGCCAAGGATCAACGCGGACGGTCTGCCCCGAACAAAGTCGGCGCCAATCCGATAGGCTTGGGCGATCCCCTCCGGTCGCGGCTGCACGGCATAGCCGATACTCACGCCCCATTGCTCGCCATCGCCCAGCAAGCGGCGGAAAGCTGGTTGATCTTCAGGCGTCGAGATCAGCAGTATCTCGCGGATTCCCGCCATCATCAGAACAGACAGCGGATAGTAGATCATCGGCTTATCGTAGATCGGCATCAACTGCTTGCTTACCGAGAACGTAAGCGGATGCAGGCGCGTGCCAGCACCGCCGGCCAGAATGATGCCAGGGCGGGTGCCCTGTCGCGAGCCGGTCATAGCACCCCTCCGCCATAATAGTCGTCGATATCGCCGCCATTTTCCGTCAACGACTTGTTGAGCACGGAGCCGAAGACGTTACCTACTCCCAGCAGACGGACGGCTTCGGAGATCTCCCGTCCGGTCGTTCGCCCTTCCTCGATGACGAGAAGGACCGCATCGCCCGCCCGCGAGATGAGCATGATGTCATCGAGTGCCAGCACCGGCGGCGTATCGACGATACAGATCGGCCCGCCTGCCAAGGCACGGATCGTCGCGAATAGCGCGCTCAGCCGCGGCGATGCCAGCAGGGTCGACGAGTTCTGCCGTCTTTCCCGCACGGGAAAGACGGTGAGGTCCGTCATGTCCAGGGTTCGGCCGATCCCGGCGAGCGACACGTCGCCGTTCAGGTAATCATCGACGCCATATCCTTCCGCCAGGTTGAACCGTTCGCGGAGCGAGGCCCTGCGCAGATCGAGATCGACGAGCACCGTAGGGTGGATGAGGCTCAGCGCGGCGGCGAGATTCGCGGCGACATAACTTTTGCCGTTTCCGGTGCGCATCGAGGTCACCGCCAGAATGCGACCGCCCGGGAAATAGAAATCACTGAGGATCTGCGAACGCAGGAGGATAAAGCTGTGCGCGCGAGGATCGAGATGCTCGAATCCGAATATGCCATTCCGCATCAGGCGTTCGCGATCGACGGAAACCCCTCGACGCACCTCGACGACCGGATGCACCCATTGGGGCAAGCCCAATCCGGATACGGTTTCGCTCATCCATCGCTCCCAGCTGGGCCCGGCATGCGCGGAAGGGCACGCTGCAAACCGACCCGACGTTGCGGGACAGGTCCCGATTTCAGTACGGGAATCACGGCCAGCGGAGCTGCCCCGGTGTAACGCAGCACACCGGATGCACCTTGGACGGACCCGGCCAGTAGCTCCCAGATCACAATGAGAGCGAGCCCAAGCCCGAGCCCGCCCAGAATCCCCATCGCGATCGTCTGCGCGCTACCCAGTCCCCCCGAACCGGTTGGAAAACTGGGCGAATCAACGACCGCGAAACGCTCTCCCTTGCCCTCTTTCTGCAGATTGGTAGCGATTTGCGCTTCGAGCTGCTTTTCCCGGATGTCGCGATATTGGCGCTGGAGATTCTCGTAATCGCGCTCGAGATTGTTCATCTCATAGGCAGCCTGTGGCGCGAGCGCTGCCAATCGGTCCATGTTGCCGAGCTCTGCAACGAGTTGCGACCGGCGCTGGGCCAACATGCCAACCTGCCCCCTGCCCGCGGCGATCTCGGCTCTGATGATGCCCGCTCCGGGCGCTGCTCGCGGGGCATGGCGGGGGATTGCCCGCTGCCGCTCCAATGCCGTCCGGGCGGCGACCACGTCGGGATATTCGTCGGAATAGACTCCACGAAGCTGGTCAAGCTTGTCTTCCGCCCGGCGGACAGAATCGGCATTTGGATCGGGCAGCGCCACCACCTCCTGGCTGCGCGCGGCGAGAAGGCCGTTCTGCTGCAGAATTCCCTGTGATGCGGAATCGATACGTGAGATCTCCGCCCGCAATGCGGCGCTGGATTGGGCGGTTATCGCGATCTGATCGGGCAGTGACCCGAGATAGCGGGCCTGGATGTCCCGCCGCTTCGCCTCGATTCCGACCAGTCGGTCGCGCAACTCGTTCGCACGGCGCAGCAGGAAGGCGGCCGTGCCCGAGGCCTGCGCCGTGCGCAGCCGCTGATCTTCGGAAATGAAACTCGCCACCAACCGTACATCGACAGCCTGCGCGACAGCTGGGTCGGAATAGGTGAAGGACAAGGTCAGCGCGATCGTCTGCCCCGGTGCCCGGCCCGGCCCTACGGCCCCGACAAGATCGATCCCGATTGCCGAGCGCATAATGCCCAGCACTTCGTCCTGGGTCCGGTGCTTACGGATCCGGGTATAGAGATGCTCCGCCTCAACAATCTTGGTGAGATTCTCACGGCTAGTCACTTGTTGCCTGATCTTGGCGATCCGCTCGTCGGTCATGCTGGCCGATGGGGCCGCGACCAGCGCAACCGGCACCTGCTGGGAATCGATCAGGAGCGTGGCGGACGATCGATATGCCGGCTCGTGCAGCAAGACGGCAACAACCGCCGCGACAAGACCCGCGAACAACGGGATCAGGAGCCAGTAGCGCCTTCGATACAGGATTGCCCATATCTCTCGCGGACGCACGATGCTCGCAGGGCCGACCTCCGTCGTCATCGTAACCTCGGGGTGAATCGCAGGCTGACGCCCGTGAAGACCGTGTCTATCGCGTCGCTGAAGCCGAGCTTCCGGCGAATATATTCGAGCGTGCCCCCCAAGGTCAGATTCGGCAGGAATGTCCATTCGAGTGCAGCGGCCGCACGATAGGAATCGGTGGCGGGAAGGCCGCTGCTACCCATTCCGGCATGCTGAAACTCGCCGAGCAGCCTGACGCTAACTCGCCCTCCTATCGGTTGCCTCAGCGAGGCGTTCACGAAGGTCCGTCGTTGCAATCCCCCCAGACCGCTGACTTCGGAGAACAGACCGCCGCGGAGACAGATTTCCCGACGCTCGAGATCGCGGCATATCGAGGCGCGCCCACCGATCAGCAAACGCGCGGATCGGGCGCGCGAAGAGCCGGGAGCAGTGCCGGCCTGGAAACTGTTGCGTTCCACTCCCAGCTCGGCGTTCATCTTCCAGTCGCGAAGCACCTTTTCCAGTGTCGCATCGAGAAACCATGTCGTAGCGCTGCTCGCCCCCGCCTTGCTGAAACGCGCGCCTCCCCGTGCGCCTATCGAGATGGACGGTCCGGTACGTGTTGCGATTGCCACTGCACCGCGCAAGGAGCGCGTGGTGTCGAGCAGGCTGCTTCGGGCATAGCCTGTTCGCTCCGCCTCGAATTCCGGCGTAATCGTCGTGCGCGCGTTCGGATTCCACCGGGCAGCAAGCCGCGCATAAACGGCATTGCTAACGGCACGCGGATCGATCCCCGCATCGACGCTCGTTGTCAGCCGGTCGATCAATGGCAGGCGGCGGAGTTGCCCGGTGCCAATGAACGAGAGATACTCGCTGTCACGATATGTGGCGTCGATGCGCGCCTCGCCGAACAATATTCCGCCGTACAGCCGGCTGTACTGGCGGTTGCTGAGCGTACCGCGAAGCGTGATTTCGGAGCGATCATCTCCCGTCACCGTCAGCTTCGTGTCGACCGTGACTTCACGCTGGATCGCGCCGCGATCGTCGCCAGGCAGCAGCAGGGGATTCGGCGAGTAGCTCAGATCACCGCGTACCGTCAGCTCCGCAACGGCCTGGGCAGCGGCCGGCGAGACTGGCACGGCAAGGGCCAACGCCAGGGCGACCACCGGACCGCGGCGCTGTTTGCGCCTGGCAGGAGCCAGAAGCTCAGGGAATGACCAGTACATCGCCGCTCTTCAAGACCGGCAGGGCATTGACCAGGTCCTCGCTGTCCAGACTGCGCCCACCCTTGAGAATGCCGGAAATGTGAAGGTGCTCGACAACCTGTCCGTTCGGTGTCTGACGGAGGATCACTGCCTTTTTGATATTCGCGAACTCGGCGAGACCGCCGGCCACGCTCAGCGCCTGCAGCACGTTGATCTGGCGTACCGAGGTATAGCTGCCTGGTGTCTTGACCCGGCCGAGGACATAGAAACGCATGCCCGAAGTGTCGCGCACCGACACAGTGACATCCGGCGGGGCGTTCCGGTAATTCTTCGCGATGCGCTCACGCAGATCTGCGGAGATTTCGCGCGCCGTACGATTGGAGGCCGCAATCGTGCCAGCCAGCGGAAACGCGAAGGTTCCGTCGGGCAACACCCGAACGGCACGCTGCATCCGCTCTTCTCCCCATACGAAGATATCGAGCTCGTCTCCCGCGTTAATACGATACTCGGCGTCGGCGACACTTCTGGCATCCGCACCCACCTGTGCCGATGCTTGCAATGTCGATCCGACGCCGAGCATCAGCGCGACCGCCCCCGCGCGGAAAAGTCTCGTGGCCCGGATTCTCTTGCCCCCCATGTCACACTCCGATCAGTCCAGACGAGCAATCTAGGCGACCAATCGAGTGCACACATCGCGACATTCATGTGCAGCATTTTTCGCACAGAGAATTACAACAGCCCCGCACCGCCTGCGCATCAAGCATTGCAAGCGATCGCAATCACTTCCCAAGAACTCTTCGTGTCGGCAATTTTCCGTGCATAATATTCGCAACGCATCCCGCCTCGCACAATATTCACAACTGCTTTCGGATCACGCGACCACCCCACGGAATAGGTACCGTCCTGCATCATGAATTGGACGAAAAGGGTTCAGCGATGCGGTACCCAGAGGCGGTGCAAACCATCGATATCCCGCAGATGCATGCGGAGAGCCCTGATCCGGGATGCACGGAATTCCTTGGCTTTGTTTTCGACCGGATCGATCTCGCCGAAGTCACGCGACAGATCGGCGAACGATCCGATGGCGCGCATTTCACATATGTCGTCACACCCAATGTCGATCATGTCGTGAGGGTTCAGCACAAGCGATCAGACCTCTGGCCGGCATATCGGCATGCATGGCTGACTCTCTGCGACAGCAGGATACTGGGATGGCTAGCCGCCCTCAATGGCCTCAAACTCGCGACCGTGACTGGCAGCGACCTAACCGCGGCATTGTTTCATGGGACGGTGAAGCCTGGCGATCGCATCGCGTTTCTCGGCTGCGAAGCCGCCTCGATCCGCAAATTGTCGGAACGGTTCGGCCTCACCAATATAGCCCATTACAACCCGCCAATGGGCTTTATTCGCGATCCTGTCGAAATTGGCAGGGCCGTCGCATTTATCGTGGAGGCGCATGCGCGCTTCACCTTCATCGCAGTAGGATCGCCGCAGCAAGAATGCATCGCGCTGGCGGTGGAACGCCAAACCAGTGCGACAGGGATCGGCCTGTGCATTGGCGCGAGCCTGGATTTCCTCACCGGCAAGCAGAACCGTGCACCGCGCCCGATCCAGATGCTGTCACTCGAATGGCTGTTCCGGCTGCTCTGCAACCCTGCGCGAATGTGGCGTCGCTATCTCGTGGAGGGGCCGCAGATCCTTCTCGTTGTCCAGCGTTGGCGACGGGGAAAGGAATGCAGGTGACCGCAGCGATGACCTCGCACAACGTCGTTTCGAGCGGAGCCGACGATGACAAGATCGATCAGTACCCTGGCGCTAGTTGCTCTGGTGGTCATCGCGACAACGATCATGTCTGACCGGCCTTCGTCCGTGGGCGGCGGGACTATCGATATATCGGCGGCGTCCTCTCCACCCCGTTACCTGCCCGTCGAACGCGTCTTCATCTCCGGCCACAGCCTCGTCGACCAGCCTTTCCCCGATCATCTCGCTCGACTGTCCGCAAGCGCGCAGGCACCGATCCAGTGGAATCGCCAGTATCTGCCTGGTTCCTCGATCAAGGAGCGAACCCGTGGCGCCAGTTCCATCGGCTGGAGCGGCTATTCTCGAGGCATCGATCGAAACGGCAATCCGATCGACACCTTGCACGAGATCTGGCGACCGGCCAGCGTGGACGGCGTCTATGATACGCTGATCGTTACCGAGCAGCATTCGCTTCTGGAGAATATCCTCCGGAACGACACGATCCGGTATCTTCGTGATTTCCACGAGCGCATCGTCGGCATGAATCCGCGCGCGCAAACCTTCTTTTATCAATCGTGGCTGACTGTATCCGACCTCAACGCCCCCGGCCGCTGGATCGCCTATGAGAAGGCAGCCGATCCGGTATGGGCCTGCGTCGTCGAGCGGATCAACCTATCGCTTGCCGCAGAGGGGCGTGCCGACAGGATCCGCGCCCTTCCCGTCGCTCTCGCACTGGCAACGCTGGTCGAGACAGCAACCGGAAGCGCAGGTGTTCCCGGGATCAGCGCCGAGACCCGTGCTGCAACGATGGCGCGCCTGTTTCGCGACGATGTGCATCTCACGGATGCCGGTAGCTACTACATCGCGCTTGCCAGCTTTGCGCTTATCCATGGCAAGCCGGCCCAGGGATCGTGGGCACCGCCGGGCATGGCCCACGGCACTGCCAAAGCGTTGCGGCACCATGCCTGGCGCTTCGCAGCCAGTCGGAGTCGGTTTGCGCCGATGTCGCTGTCCCAATGTCGTGATTATGTAGGTGACAGGTTCGTCCCGCTGTATCTGGCATATCAGCGCGACACCAGCTGGCGGATGGGCGGGACTGTCCGGACCTATGTCAATTGGGTGCGCTATCGTATCGAATGGCAGCACCTCTTCCGGGGGGAGAGCGCTGCCAATCCCTTCTATTTCAGCCCTGAAACGGATCGAGGCTACTGGTTCCACCAGCGGCGCAACGGCTAGCGGGTTGCCATCAGACGCTGGGCAGCGGCAGCCAGAGAAACCGGCTGACCGCCTGCAAAACTGACCTGTTCGACGCCAGTCACCACCTGCGTCCCGTCAGGACCGGAAACCCGGACTTGCCCGCTCCCTTCCTGGCTGAAGCGATAGCGCTCGGTTCGGCTGGATAGCATCAGAATATCCTCGCCCTCGCCGCCCTCGATGCGGCTGTCGGGACCGCCTCCCGGCACGAACCGATCCGCTCCTGCCCCGCCGACCAGCACGTCATAGCCGTGCGCACTTCCGCGGATCGTTTCACCCGCATCGCCGCCCCTATATATCCTGGCGTCCGCGAACGCCCGCCGGCGATCGGGTTCGACGGGGTTTGCGGCGAGCCAGGCGATCAGTGCCCGGTAGCGCGGCGAAGTGGCCTGATCGACCCGCTCCAGCGCCGACCAGCTTCCCCATTTCGACGGCATGCCGATGATCCCGAAATTCATGTAGAGGGCGCCGCCGGCGTCACGGAACGCCCGGTAGTTGGCCGTCTCCAGATCGAATATCTCCGGCCGCGCCTGCAGCGTCGCGAGGAAATCGGTATAGGCTTGCTGCTGATGCCGTGAGACCGGCGTGTATTCCCCGAAGCCGCTCTCATAGGTGACGAGCTGCAGGCCTCGCCGGGCCGCCTGCGCCGCGTGATAGCGGTAGAGCCGCGCGTTGAACTCGGCGATCCTGTCGCGCAGCGCCGCGATCGCGCGGCGATAGCCTCCGTCCGGGTCGCGCCACCAAGCCTCCACGGCAGGCGCGGCCGCGTCGGTATTCATCGCGCCATCATAGTAACCGGTGATGGCATATTCGTCGAAATAATCGCTCGCGCGGACATGCGCGCCGGCAGCGTCCCGCCAGTGCACGGTATCGAGGCCATTCGCCTCGAGCCCCTTCCAGGCGAACTGGGTGTTGTAGACGACCAGCACCCGGCCGGGATCGCCCCGATGGGTCGCCGACTCACCGAAGATATCGTTCCAGATGCAGCCGATCTGGGCCGCGCGCATCCCGTACCATTCCATCCAGTCGCCTTCGGGACCGAAGACCGCGCGCGCCCGGCCCCTCGCATAGCGCGCCTGCGGGAAAATCGTGTTCCATACCTCATTGGAGAACTCGACATGGACGCGCAGGTCCGGGCGCAGATGATCGCGAACGTAGCGGGCGAATTCGCGGACATACTCGTCTCCGGCATTGACCGGCATGTTGAACCACGGTTCCGCCCCCGCGCGATTGGCGAGCTCGACCATTGTCTCCACGGGAACCCCCGCGCTGCCGTCGCCCCAGCGCATGTCCCCGGGTTTCGGGCGATCGTCCCATGCGTGAAGCGGAGCAGCATCGACGTCGTCGCCCGCAAGTGGCTTGCCGCTGCGATCGAGCACCGCGTTTGTGTTCATCCAGTCCATGAAGCGCAGCACCTGGAAATCGTCGATCCTGTCGAGGAAGTCCGGGTTGAAGGTCAGGCCCGCCTGATAGAGCGCCAGCCGATCCTCGCGCACGACACGGATGTTGCGGACCGTGGCCGGCATACCGTCCGCACCGGCGGCGACCCGCAGGTACAGGCTGCCCGCATTGCCGGCCGCCACCACAAGGCGGCCGGGAACCTGCGAGATCGTCCTGGCCCCGTCGACCGGCACCGCCGAAACGATACCGCTTCCGTCGTACAGCACGACGTATCGCATGCCCGGGAGCGCGGCCGGATTGTCGTGAAGCACGTTTACCAGCACCGAGTCATGGCGTTGCGCCCCGCCGGACGGCCCAACCCGGATGACCCAGCCCTCCGCATCGAGGGGCAGCGGCTCGCCGGTATCATATTCCTGCGCATTCTGGGGAAGCCAGCGGCCGGCCGACTTCATGAGATCCAACATGGGCAGCCCGGTGTTCCAATATGCCAATCCGTCGAGATTGGTCCCCATCATCACATGTCGGACCGGTCTGAGCGCTACAGCTTCGGCATGCGCGGCTTCCTCCCTCGGCACACCGGACAATGTTCCGCAACTCGCCACCGCGACAGAAACAGGAAGTAACAGAACAATCGATACAACACTCGGCATAGCTAAATATGCCCACGGAAAATTAGCCACGAACATATCTCCCCATATAAATAACAATGGAAATACGATTTCATTTTATGATTAGGATTAATTTCGATAATTTCACATTCAAATCACCAATTAAAAAATGTATATTACATAATTATTCAAGTTACTGAAAGAATATACATCCGGGGGTATTGGCATGGCAGGCGATCCTCATTCTCCCAGGCCACGGCATCGGGTATTGCTCCTTGCCGAAGTCGCACATCCGGAGATGGTCAGCGTGCCGCTGATCGGCTGGTGCCTCAGTGCGGCCCTCGCCCGTCAGGCGGAGGTCCATCTGGTGACGCACATCCGCAACCGCGATGCCATTACTCGGCAAGGCTGGCGCGAGGGCGCCGAATTCACCGTGATCGATACCGAAAAGCTCGTCCGCAGGCTTCAGCAAATGGCGGCCCTGATCGGCGCCAGTGACAATCGCGGCTGGACGATCCACCAGATGTTCGCGCCGCTAGGCTGCATCGCATTCGAGCGCGCGGCATGGAAGCGATTCCGCCCGGCGCTGGAGGCCGGGAGATTCGACATCGTCCATCGGCTGACACCGATGAGCCCCACCACGCCGTCCATCCTTGGGCCAAGGCTGCGTCATCTCGGCATACCCTTCGTCGTCGGTCCCTGGAATGGCGGTCTGCCCTGGCCAGGAGGATTCACCGCGCGAATGCACCGCGAGCGCGAATGGCTCTCGCAGCTTCGGAGCCTGCATACGCTGCTTCCCGGCTATCGTTCGATGCGCAAGAACGCCGCCGCGATACTGGCGGGATCGCGGCATACCCTGTCGGAAGTGCCGCGTTATGCCCGCGCGGCCAGCCTGTATCTGCCGGAGAATGGAATCGATCCGACACGCTTCTGCAAGCTCCGGTCCCGCCGCGCGACGCTCCCGCTGCGCGGCGCTTTTGTCGGACGTCTGGTTCCCTATAAATGCGCCGACATCCTGATCCTGGCAGCAACCGACCTGCTCCGCGAGGGCAAGCTGCATCTCGACATCATCGGCGACGGTCCAGAGCGGGAGGCACTCACCAGGCTCATCGCCGAGCTGGGCGTGGCGCAGGCAGTTACGCTACACGGCGAGGTTCCGCATCGCCAAGTCCAGAACCTGATCGTCAATTGCGATTTCCTCGCCTGCCCCAGCGTGCGTGAATTCGGCGGTGGCGTGGTGCTGGAAGCAATGGCGCTCGGCATCGCCCCCATCGTCGCCGACTATGGCGGACCTGCCGAACTCATCGATACGAATACGGGCATCGCCGTGCCATTCAGCGGGCCGGACGACCTGCAGGAAAATCTGCGCGCGATCCTGCAAGACCTCATCCACGACCCGGCCCGGCTCGATCGTCTGGGCGACGCCGCAGTCGCCCGCATATCGGCGCTGTTTACCTGGGAGAGGAAAGCGGCGCAGATCGTGCGCGTCTATGACTGGGTTCGATCAGGATACCCCAAACCAGATCCGTTCGTCGAACCCGGCCAGTCACCCGGGACAAACCCTGGCGACGCGGCAGCAACGCCCGTCCCGAGCGCCGGCTGATCCATGGCGCTTGTCTACATCATCGCGATCACCGCCATGGTGCTGGGCCTCCTCAATCTTCTCGGCGGCCGGTTGGCGCCGCTGTCCGGACCGCACCAATGGGCGGCAGCGATCCTGCTGCCGGTCGTCGCCACTTTCGGGCAGGTCTATCCAGTCTTTGCTGCGGCGACTATCTTGACCATCACCCTCGCTCCTGCCGCCAGTCGCGAAGGTATCGTGCTCCCAGACCGCAACGCGATCGACCTCCGCGCCCGGTTGCTGGTCTTCTGCCTGCCGCTGATGCCGATCATGACCAAGACCTTCATGGTCTCCGGCCTGACGATCCTGCAGCTCAACTTCGTGGGGTTGCTCGCTATCGGCTTCTACATCGCCCTGTTTCGTGACCAGAGCGCCAGGCCTGCCGCACGGCTCGCCCGCTGGGACATGGCGTTCCTCCTGATGATGGCGGTGCAGTTCGTCATGGATGCGCGTGGCAACGACCTGACCTTCTCGATGCGTGCCTTCGTGCAGGTTATCGTCAATCTGGGCCTGCCCTATTTCGCCGTCAGCCGGGCCTTCGCGCGCGTGCGGGCGCCCAACGATCTGTTGTTTGCGCTGCTCATTTCGGGATGCGTGGTAGCGGCTATCGCCACTTTTGAATCAGAACGAAACTGGCTGCTCTACGACAATATGGGCCCGCATATCGGCGCCGATCCGGAACTCGCATCGGGCTATGTGAAACAGCGCGGTGGCTTGCTGCGCGGTCGCGCGAGCTTTCCCGAATCGACCGGGCTTTCACTCCTGCTGGGCCTTCTGATCGTGATCCAGGTGGCGCTTCGCAAGCAGTTCGAGACACGCCTCGGCTTTTTCGTCGTCCTGCTGATGCTAGGGTGCGGCGTTTTCTTCACCCTGGCGCGCATCGGCTATATCGCCATCGCAGTCGGCCTCCTCGCCTGCTGCATCTGTGAGCGACGCTGGGGCAATCTGATCGGGCTGATCCTCGCCATGCCGCTCTGTGCAGGCGCGGTCCTGCTGCTGTCCAAGATCGTACCCGCCCTCGCCGCGTCGATCGGCGCCAGCGACGATGCCGTTGGATCGATCGACTATCGCTCCGAGCTATTGTCCCGCGGAATGAATATCGTCGGCGAATATTGGGCAACGGGCCTCAGCCTAAATGGAATCTACGCACGACTTGAATCGCTGCGGCAGGGCGAAGGCATCATCGACCTGGTCAATCAGCCCCTCACGATCTTCATGCGCGCCGGCATTCCCGGCGGGGTGCTCTATTTCCTGATGTTCGTCGCCGTCCTCATGCGCACCTTCGTCCTTGCCCCTCGCCTGCCGTCCGAAACGCGCGCCGCCGCAGTGGCCACTTTCTCCGCACTGCTGGCCATTCTCGTGAGCCTGACGACCACGAGCTTCGGCCGCAACGAAACGACCTTCATCTTCCTGCTGGCAATGGGCGCAGGTGTCCTCAGCCGGCAGGCCGGCATGGGGGCTCCTGCCCCAAAGCCCGGGTGGATGCCTCGCCCAACAAGGGATTGGGTGGCGGCCCGCAGTGCGCGGGATCAGCCCCACACCGCGAAATAGGCAAGGTTTCCCGCCAAGCCGAGAAGGCAGCCAGTAGCCAGCGCGCCCAGCAACAGCGCCTCCTCGGCAATCCGGAACACTTCGATCCGGGCGAGCTCTTGCCAGCAATAGAGCATCACGGGCACCTCGACGAGGCCGACCGCCGCGACCAGCCCTATCGGGCCGAACGCCAGGAAGCCCGCCACTCCCGCGACGGCCAGCCAGCCGAGCCGAACGAAGTTGGCAAAAAGAAGCGTTCGAACGCGATCCGCGACGATCAGCGCCTCCCGCGCGGCATAGTTGTTGAGCGCCAGTGCCGGCGCCAGCATCAGCAGCCGCAAATAGTCCGCGGTAGCAGAATAACGAGGATCATAGAGCAGCGCGACCACGCTGGGCGCCATGGCGATGAACCCTCCCACCGCGACCATGTAGAGCAGCATGATCCTGCGTCGGTGGCGATAGTAGACGGCCGCCAGGGCATCGCTCCCTGCCCGCCACGCCCGGGCATAGGCAGGAAGCAGGATGCGATTGGGATAGATGCTGGTGAACGCCGACGGCCCTGCGGCGAGGTTGGAAGCCAGGGTATAGAGCCCGAACAGATTGAGCGAGAATATGTGCGACAACACGATCTTGTCCGCATTCGACAACAGCACCTGAATCGTATGTGCGCCCGCAATGGTGCGCCCGAACCGCCAGAGCGCAAGAGCGGACGCTCGATCGAAATTGAACCACCGGGCCGAATGCTCGAACATCCGATAGCTCAGTGCGGAACGGAGCGCGGTGCCGAGAAGGCCGGCAAGGATGATAGCCCAATAGCTCCTGAGCAGCATGGCGAACGCGATGCCAAGCAATGTCTGGGACACCGCGGTGATGATGTCGAGCAGACTTAGACGGCCGATCCGCTGCTCACGTACCGCCGAAAACGGGGCGAGCGAGGAGCATCCCTCGATGAGGAACTGAAGCGAGATCACGGCGATCACCGCGTGCATCTCCGGCTTGCCGAGCGACCAGGCGAGCGGAGCGGCACACACGAATAGAACTACCGCCAACGCCGCCGCGCGCAGCAGGCGGACCGTCCAGATCGAATCGAGAATGCGCGAATCATCGCCTTGGGGATGCTGGACGATGTACACTCCGAACCCGAAGTCCGACATCATCGCCAATATACCGATGATAACCGCGGCCAGCCCCGCGACGCCGAAATCGGCGGGCGAGAGGACGCGCGTCAGGACGATGGTGCTGAGGATGCGCAGGACGTTCGAGGCGACGATCGTAGCCGTCACGAGGCCGATGCCGCTGGTCAGAACGCGCCGCCAGTGGGGCATGGGCATGGTCGTCGCCATTGATCGCTCCTCCCCGTGCGACGCCGCCGCGCTATATCGCCGGCGCATCCACACGGCGTGCCCGATGGAACCCACGCGACCAGCGCAGGACCGGCCGCTCGAAATTCAGAAAAACGGCGATCGACACAGCCGCGCACAGCGGCACGAGCAAAAGCGCGAGGACAATGTCCCTCCATCCCTGCGCGGGATCGCCCGCCAGCTGATACGCAAGGGTGATGATCGGACGGTGCGTCAGGTAGAGCGCAAACGATGCCCCGCCGAGCAGCACCAGCGTTCGGGTGCGAAGGAACTGCGTTACGCGGCCCTGGCCATAGGCGAAGACCAGCACCAGCGCTCCCATCAGCGGCAGATATGCGAGCTGGTAGCGAAACGGCATCGGCACCTCGACCACCGCGAAACCCAGCATTGCGGCGGGAACGGCAAGGACCAGCACCGTTTCCGCCATCGTGGTGGAGAACCTCTTGCCCAGGCCGCTCTGCCAGGCGTGATGCAGGATCATGCCCGTGACGAACTCGAGCAGCCTTATCGCCGGGTTCACGTAGAAGAACCACTCGGCGACGTTCGAATACCCCTCCACCGTCAGCGTCGTCATCAGCGCCGCGCTGGCGACAACCACGGCACCAATCGACGCCATCCAGCACAGCCCGCGGACGGGGATGTGCACCAGTGGAATGAATGCGATGTAGAAGAACCACTCGTCGGACAGACTCCAGGACGGGCCGTTCAGCGAATAGTGGATCGCCATGGCCGGGAACCACGCGTGCAGGAGACCGAGGTTGAGCAGCAATGTCGTGGGACGTGGCGGATCCGCCTGGGCAATCGTCAACCATCCCGCGAAAAGGAGAGCCGTCAGCCAGTGCAGCGGCATGATCCGCGTCATGCGGTGGTAGAGATAGGTACCGGTGCCAACCTGCCCCGTGACGAGCCGATCGCGATAGGCGTGCGTGATGATGAAGCCGGAAAGAACATAGAAGAAGGACACCCCGCAAAATCCCTGATGGAGGAACAGCGCGTAAGTTTCGCGCACCACCGGATTGGCATTCGCTCCCAGAAATTCGAGATGGGACAGCATCACCATCAGAGCAGCGAGGAATCGCAATGCCGTAAGCTGGCGGATCGTCTCCGGCCGCGATGCGTCGCGCGCCTCCATTAGGTTCAGGCCGGCGCTACCCATCTCAGGCCGATGCCGGCAGGAGTATCTCGAGATAGCGTTCCGCCGAGTGCCTGGTGGTGAACTGCGTCAGCCAGCTCTGGGCAACCGGCGGTGGCCGGCGATCGAGCAGCGCGAGCATCGCATCGCGCATGCGTATTGCATCTCCTACGGGGACGAGGGTGCCGAACCGGCCGCCATCCAGCGCCTCCGCGGGCCCGGATGGGCAATCCGTGGCGATCACCGGAGTACCAACTGCCATGGCCTCGATCACGACATTGGCGAGGCTCTCGAAATCCGAGGACAATACGAGCAGGTTTGCCTTCGCCACATAGGCATGGGGGTTGGCGGCGAAGCCTGGCATCGCGACATCGCCTTCCAGGCCAAGATCGGCGACGAGCGCGGTCAACATATCCCGCTCCGACCCGTCGCCGAGGATCAACAGGCGGCATCGGATCTTGTCCCCGACCGCCGCAAAGGCGCGTATCAGCAGGCTGAAATTCTTCTGCGGCTCCAGGCGCCCGACTGCGATCACCACGGGTATTTCAGGCTCGGCGAACCAGGGATGATCGACGGCCTCGCGCGATTGATGGATCAGGGCATCGCTGACGATCGGATTGTAGATCGAGGCAACCTTTTCCGGCGGAATCCGGATTACCCGCGCAAGGTCTTCCGCCGTTCCGCGCGAAACCGCCACGATCGAATCGGCGAAGGGATAAAGACGACGAGCGAGCGGAAAGAACCAGTAGCGCGCCTGCCAGGGTTTCGGCCCCACCACATCGACCGATGGGAAGCAATGCTCGGTCAGCATCAGATGGAATCGGAATCCTGCGATCCAACGCACCGCAACGGCATAGAGATTGGGAAAGCCGAAACTGGCGCACATCACGGCGACAGGCCGCCTGCGCCGCAGATAGGCGCGGAGCTTGAACAATCGGGACAGCGGATCGCGCGCATTGAGCACGACATAATCCACGCCCTCGGGGATGAGCGGACGGAATGGCGAGAAAGGGTTGTCCAAGTCTACGACGATCGTCGGACTGATCCCGGCACGCAGGAATTCCTCGGCGAGATTGAATACGACCCGATCGACACCGCCATTGTGAAGCTGGCGCGTGTAGAAGACGATATCGGTACGAGCCGGTCGGACATATCGGGTTGTCATGTTGCTCATCGCCCCGTGAATACCGGGGCCTGGGCCTGGGCCTGGGCACGCCGCAGGTGGAATTCGCGTGGTGCCGGGCGTATCTCGGCCCGCCTGACCTTCCCCTCCACAGGAACGGATGCTTCGCGCAGAATGGCGAGTACATCCCGTGCCTTAGCGTCCCATCCGAGATTCTCGCGTTCGAGAAACTGACGGCCTGCGCATCCCATCCGGCGCCGCAGGTCGCCTGATACCGCCAGCCGACGCATCGCGGTGGTCAATCCGGCGACCAGAGCCGATTCCGATACAGGATCGATCAGAATCGCACATTCCCGCGAAGAATATTGCGCCGCGCCTCCCCATTTCACGCCGATCACCGGCAGGCCTGTCGCCATGGCCTCCATCATCGCCATGCCGCCGCATTCGCGAAGCGAGGGGGTAACGAACACGTCAGCTTTGCGGAGCAGGTCTACATATCCTTCGATTGGCAGACGACCGTGCAGCGTGACACAGTGCTGAAGTCCTTCTCGCACGATCTGGGCGGATATTGCGTCGAACAGTTCCCCATCACCGACCAGATCGAGCCGAACGCCACCGGCGCGGGCCAGCGGTCCAAAGGCACGGACCAGCAGAGCGATCCCCTTCCAGTCCACGAAGCGACTGCAGAAAATGAAGGAGACAGGCCCGCCAGGCGTGATCTCGCGCTGTTCAGGGCGCCATCGCACAAGATCCACGCCGCTTTCACGCAGCACATGGATCCGCCCCGTGACACCGGACGGAAGCGCATCGCGCGTTTGCTGGTTCGCCACGATCAGTGCTGCCGCACGCAGCTTTCCCGGGATAAACCGGTGGAGCCAGCCGGCAGCGCGCCGGGTTGCGCGGATCACGAAACGTACGCCAATCGAATCCATCGTTCGAAAGCCGGGCGGAAGATCCATCCCGCCGCTCATTGGCCCGATGACCACCGGTACGCCGAGCCCGTGCATGGCGCTGATCGCCGTCGCCGCGATAGGCGCTGGCTGGAATACGATTTCCTTGCTGAAGCCGGCGACGATCTCGCGCGCCATCGCACGCATACGCAATTGGGTCAGGACATGGATAAGCTGGTTCAGCACCAGATCGCCGATCCGATGCGGAAGCCAGCTGCTCATGGCGAACAGCATCGCCTGCAACCGCGAATCCTCGACGAAACGGATGCGTGCGAACATTTCCGCTGGCAGATCCTGGCGCAGGCTCTCCCGGACACGCGCGTGGCAAAGAGCATGCACGTCGTGCCCGTCGGCGAGGAACTGATGGAGATAGTGATACGGAACGAGCGTTTCGCCACTCATCTGCAATGAAATATTCTCGGCGACGAGCAGTATCCGCATCCGCGTGCATTTCGGTGCCGGTCCGTTGGAAACCGTTTCACTCATCGGCTGACCCCATATTCCCGGCCGCGCCCTGCGCGTGTACCCGTGGGCAAAAGGATAGCGCAGACCCGGCCTCCTCCCCACTCCTCGCAATCGGTACGCAATTTTCGCAACGAGAAAGGGGCCACGGTCAATCAATCGGCAAAGATCGGGATATCTGAGGCCGGGCCATCCGCCGACAATTCCCCGCAAATGCATCGGGATGAAGGTTCGGCCAACCTCCTGGCGCGCGATCGTCGATGTCGGAGGGCTGCAATTGCTACCGTCTCGAAGCTCAATCCACACAGCCCGCGGTCCGCTGCAGTGATGTTGCGCGTAGCGGCAGCAGAGACACACCCCGCGCCGCCTCGTTCGACGCCGAAGGCTGCCGTTGCCAGGATCGCCTATCTCACCAACGTCTATCCCAAAGTGAGTCACAGCTTCATCCGCGAGGAAATCCAGGCGATGGAGCGAGGTGGGTTCCGAATATTGCGACTGACAGTGCGCAAGCCACGCGACCCGCTTCCCGACGCGATGGACCGCCTGGAGGCGGCCCGGACAATCGCCCTGCTCGACGCCAGCGCGGCGACTTTCGCGCGGTCGGTCGCTTCGCGCCTGGCCAAACACCCGAAGGCTTTTCTCACGACGCTCTGGCTGGCGATTTCCATGGGACGGCGCGGAGTGCCAGGGATAGTCAGGAACCTGGCCTATTTCGTCGAAGCCTGCCTGCTCAGCGACATGCTTGAACGAGAAGGCATTCGACACGTCCATGTTCACTTCGGGACCAATCCAGCATCGGTCGCATTACTGGCGCGTCGATTGGGCGGTCCGACCTATAGCCTGACGGTTCACGGCCCCGACGAGTTCGATGCGCCCGGCGCACTGCATCTGCGCGAGAAGATCACAGGCTCCAGTTTCGTGGTGGCGATCTCATATCATGGTCGCGGCCAGCTGCTTCGCTGGTCGGACATCGCCGACTGGCCGAAGATAGCCGTGGTACGCTGCGGTATATCTCCCTGCTTTTTTCATCGTTCCGACCTGGGGCTCACCTCGATGACGCTGATCTGCGTCGCGCGGTTGAACGCCCAGAAAGGAATCCCGATACTCCTCGAGGCCGCCGCGATCGTCGCGCGCTCACATCCCTTCCAACTACACATCGTCGGCGACGGCGAGATGCGCGGCGAGGTGGAGACCGAGATCAAAGCTCGCGGCCTTGGCGACAGGGTACGCCTGCTTGGCTGGCAGAGCGCGGACAGCGTCCGTCGCGAGATCGAGAACGGGCGCGCGTTGGTCGTGCCGAGCTTCGCGGAAGGGCTGCCGGTAGTGATCATGGAAGCGTTCGCACTGGGCCGGCCGGTCATCGCGACAACGATCGCCGGCATTCCCGAACTGGTGAACGCCGGGAACGGCTGGCTCGTACCTTCCGGTTCAGCGGAAGCGCTCGCCGATGCAATGCGCGAAGCCCTGATGGCGCGTTCGGACGACCTGCGGAAGAAAGCAGCGCTCGGCAGGGAGCGGGTGGCCGAGCAGCATGATATTAATGCGAACACGGCGGTGCTGTCGGGGCTGATGCAGCCGCTGGCGAGCGCGCCATGATCGCGATACTTGCCTGGTCAGCGGCGATGATCGCCACGATACCGAGCTTCGTGCTTTCATGCGAGCTGATCGCGGGCGTTGCACGGAACCGTGCTCGTACCCGCCATCTCCCGCCACGTCCGCCAATCGCGATCCTGATGCCGGCCCATGATGAAGCGGCAGGGATCGCCCGGCCCCTTTCCCTGATCCGCCAACAATTGCGCGCCGGCGACCGCCTGGTGGTCATCGCCGACAATTGTTCGGACGACACGGCAAAAGTGGCAAGACGCGCAGGCGCGGAGGTCGTCGAGCGCACCAACCCCGCCCGAGGCAAGGCCTATGCTCTCGCATATGGACGCGAAGCGATCCGCACCATGCGGCCCGCAGTCGTCCTGGTTATCGATGCCGACTGCGAACCCGCTCCTCACGCGATCGCGACTCTGGTCGCATCGGTTCGCGCGCAGGACGCCGTCGTGCAGGCAGGATATCTGCTGGAATGCTCAGCCAAGGCGTCTCCGCTGGTGCGGATTTCAACCTTCGCGTTCCTGATCAAGAACTTCGTTCGCCAACGCGGCCTGCAACGGCTCTGCGGCACGGCGCTGTTGCAAGGAAGCGGCATGGGTTTCCCGTGGCGGATATTCGAGGATGCGCCACTACAAACCACCTCGCTGGTCGAAGATATGGAGCTTGGGCTGGAACTGGCCCTTCTCGGTCACCGCATCCACTTCGAGCCGCGGGCGCGTTTCGTGAGCACCGCCAGCTCGCAGCGTGCGACGCTATCGCAACGTACCCGCTGGGAGCATGGTGCGCTTGGAATAGCTGCGAAATTCATCCCGCGACTCCTCGTCGCGGGCATGGCCCCTCGGCCTGGGCTGATTGTACTCGCCGCGGATCTGACAGTGCCGCCACTCGCGCTGTTCATCACGCTGCAGAGCTGCATCGCGGCAATGCTTCTGCTTGTCAGCCCAACCATGGGCACCCGCGGTCCGGCGGAGCTGCAGATCGCGGCATTCGCGCTCACCCTGTTCGCACTGGCATTGAGCTGGGCCGGGTTCGGACGGCTGCTCGTGCCGATACGCACACTGCCTAGCATCACCGCATATATGGTTTGGAAGCTACCGATCTACGTCGGCTATCTGTTCCACCGCCAGCGTCACTGGGTTCGTACGGACCGGACGCCATGAAAGCCAAATCCTCACCCACTCCGACTTGGCACCCGCCGTCGATCAAAACATGGCCGCCGAGCAAGGTCGGCGTGGTCGTGATTGGACGCAATGAAGCTTCCCGATTGGCCGAATGCCTAGCCAGCGTGACGCGGATCGCGCGCGCAGTCGTATACGTCGATTCGGGTTCCACGGATGGCAGCATCGCGCTGGCCGAACGATGCGGCACGCATACGATCGAGCTGAGCTCCGACCTTCCATTCAGTGCCGCGAGAGCTCGCAATGCCGGCGCAGACTGGTTGCGCGCCCATGTTGAGGGTCTCGAATATATCCAGTTCCTCGACGGGGATTGCCTTCTCGAACCCGAATGGATGGCCACCGCGCTGGCGTTCATGACGGATACCCCCGATGCGGCGGCACTCTGTGGCCGGCGCCGCGAACGCTATCCGGAGGCGAGCTGGTATAACCGGTTGTGTGATATTGAATGGGATACGCCGGTCGGGATCGTCTCCACCTGTGGGGGCGACGCGCTGATGCGTCTTGCCGCACTAGACGACGTGGGGGGGTTCGCCCCGGAACTCATCGCCGGAGAGGAGCCTGACCTGTGCCACCGCTTCCGTCGGGCCGGTTGGACGATCCACCGGCTCGATCGCGACATGTCATGCCACGACGCGGCGATGATGCGCTTCGGCCAATGGTGGCAACGCAACAGACGCAGTGGTTACGCCATGGCCGAAGGGCTTGCCCGACGCGGACGTGAGGATCCAGGCCTCATTCGCACCGTACTCAGCAACCTCCTCTGGTCGTTGCCGGTCGCCTGGCCATTCTGGCCAATCCTGTGGCTTCTTGTCATGCGGAGGCGCGGCGCCCTCTACGCGAGTTTCGTGGTCCTGGGGAAATTGCCCCATCTGCAGGGACAGCTCGACTTCTGGAAACATCCACCGACACGCTTGCGGACACTTATCGAGTATAAATAGGGCGCCATCCCGTATTGCCTCCGATCGACATGGGCTCCTCCAATTACCCCGGGAGAATCCACCACGTATTCGATCAAATTGCTCCGGAAAATCCCGAATCCTACAAGCATTTGGAATAGTCACAGATCATTCTCTACGCTTCCGGATTCTGCCGGGACGATGCCATCAGGGGGAACCAGGATGTCGACGGCGCATGGCTGGCGAAGTTTGTTCGCTTTCCTCTTGGTGATGGTCCAGACCGTTTCGGCGAACGAAGCTGCAGCTCGCCGGATCATCGACGATCAACTGCCGCCATCGGTCTGCAGCACCCTCCCGGTCGCAGCGACCCAGGGCATCCCGCTACAAGATGCATGGGTCACGCCACCAACACTTCAACCCGCCCTTCTCGAAAACGCCACTCCACCGACATCGGCCACCCTCCCCACGCCGGAGGACGAAAATGCCTCCTGGAACAGCGCCTATATGAGCGGTGGGGCCTTTCTGGCCTGCGCGATCATAATCGGTTTCCAGCGCCGGCGGCGTCTTCCAGTGAAAGTGGTATTGTCATGAGCGCGCAACGCGATTGCGTCCTCATCGGCGCGGAATCGCTCCTCATCGAATGCGGTGTCATGCTGCTGGAACGCGGCCACCGGATATCGGCGATCGTTAGCGAGCAGTCATCGGTGCGGAACTGGGCGGCGGAACGCGGCATCCGCGTGTTGGCCAGCCCTGCGGAGTTGCCATCGGCTGATATTGCGCCATTCGACATTCTCTTCAGCATTACCAACATGTCGGTTCTGGAAGCGGATGTCCTGGCACTTCCAAGGCGCGCCGCGATCAATTTCCACGACGGCCCGCTACCCGAATATGCCGGGCTCAATACGCCCGTCCAGGCATTGCTGAATGGCGAACAGCGCCACGCTATCACTTGGCACCTGATGACCGAGCAGGTCGATGGCGGGGATATTCTGGTCGAAAGGGCCTTTGCCATCGACCCCGACGAGACCGCATTCTCGATCAACACCAAATGTTTCGGTGCTGCGATAGAGAGCTTCACCGAAGTCCTGCACAGGATCGCGGAGGAACGCATCGAAGGATCGCCGCAAGCTGCGCGAAGCGGACGATATTATCGCAAGAGGGATCGTCCAGATTGTGCGACCACGATCCGCTGGAACAGCCCTGCGCAGGCGATTGGCCACTTCGTACGTTCGCTCGATTTCGGCGGGCACTATAATCCGCTCGGCCTTCCCAAAGCGTTCATTGCCGGCACACTGACTCTGGTGCGTGCTTTACGGATCGAGGCCACGCGCTCCGGTGCGATGCCGGGCACGATATGCGGGATCACGTCCGACGGAATCACCGTGGCGACAGCCACCAACGACATCACACTCACCAACCTCGCCAATCTCGGCGGGGATCCGATATTGCCTTTCGCGCTTCCTCTCAATGTCGGGGACAGGTTGGACCACATCGACCTGGAGAGGGCGAGGACGGTGACGGCAATCGACGGCGCGGTCGCCCGTCACGAGCACTATTGGCGAGCCAGACTGGCGACGCTCTCGGCACTGCGGCTTCCTGTGATCCGGCCGGCAAATTCATTCGTTGCCGAAACGAAGGCACGCGACATCGTCGATCTGCTTCGATCGTCCGAGCCCAACCGGGCAAAGACCGCCGCCACCGCGTTGATCGCCTACCTTGCAAGGGTAGCGGACAAATCGGAGTTCGACGTCGGCTTCGCTTCGCCGGTCCTCATCGCGCAATATGGGTCCGCGACGGACTGGTTCTCGCAACAGGTGCCGTTGCGGGCGAAGGTGGATTTCGGAAGCGGACTGGAGGCCCTAAAGAACGCACTCAGCGCCGAGATGCGCGAAATTCATCGACGGATCGGATTCACGGCGGATCTCGTCGCGCGCGATCCGGATCTGGTAGCCCCCCTGTTCATTCCCTCCGGCACGGCCCTGCCTGTGTCGATCATCATCGTCGATGACCTGATCGACACGCCGCAAATCCCGGGCGCGGAATTGGTCGTCGCGATACGCGCTGACGGGGGAGCGACCGCGTGGATCTACGATCCGGCGCGGCTCGACCCCGCCATCGCCACCTTGCTGCAGCATGGCTTCCTGACACTGCTGGAGGCAGCAGAACAAGCTCCCGACATGGCACTCGGCGAGCTGCCGGTCTTCGATGAAGCAACACGAGTCCAGGTGCTGGAGGACTGGAATGCGACAGCGCAGAAAGGAATCGCCGATGGCTGCATCCACGATCTGTTCGAACGCCAGGCGAGGCTGACCCCCGATAAACCGGCAATCACCTGTCGGGGCGAGACACTGAGTTATGCCGAGCTCGATTTCCGTTCGAACAAGCTCGCCTGGTATCTGCAATCGCTCGACGTCGGTCCTGACACCCTGGTCGGCCTGCACATCGATCGATCGATCGACATGGTGGTGGCGCTCATCGCCATCCATCGCGCTGGCGCGGCCTATCTGCCGCTAGACCCGGAATATCCGACTGCTCGCCTGCGCTACATGATCGAGGATTCCGCCGTCCGGTTGATCGTCACCAAGGCGAAGCTGGCTGACCGCGTCCGCAACCTTGGCGCCCGCATCGTCTCGCTCGATACCGATCACGCGCTGATCGACGCGCAACGCAGCCTCACCATTGCCGGCGGCGCGCGGCCCAACAACCTAGCTTACGTGATCTACACCTCCGGTTCGACGGGCCAGCCCAAGGGGGTGATGGTCGAGCACCGCAACGTGGTCAATTTCTTCGCCGGCATGGATCGCAAGATCGAGGCCGGGGGAACCTGGCTGGCGGTGACGAGCCTCAACTTCGACATATCGGTCCTGGAACTCTACTGGACCCTCACCTGCGGATGCCATGTCGTGATCGCCACAGGCGAAACCGGCGCCGCACAGTCTCCCGCCAGGGCATCAGCCAAGCCAGTCGAGTTCAGTCTGTCCTATTTCGCCAGCGCCGATAGCGGCGGCGTCGCGGAGCAGTACCGCCTTTTGCTGGAAGGCGCGAAATTCGGGGATCGCAACGGCTTCGCTGCGATCTGGACGCCGGAACGCCATTTCCACGCCTTTGGCGGCCTTTATCCCAATCCATCGGTCGCCAGTGCCGCGATAGCGGCAGTCACGCAGCGTATCGAGATACGCGGTGGCAGCGTTGTGCTCCCGCTCCACCATCCGGTCCGCGTGGCCGAGGAATGGTCCCTTGTCGACAATCTTTCGGGTGGCCGGGTGGGCATCGCCTTCGCATCCGGGTGGCAGCCGAATGATTTCCTCCTGCGGCCCGAGAATTTCGCCGACAAGGCGGGGGCCCTCATGCGCGGCATCGATACGGTCCGCCGGCTCTGGCGTGGCGAAAGCTGTGCGTTTCCGGGGCCGGCGGGCGACGACGTTTTGGTGACGATCTACCCTCGTCCGATTCAACCGGAACTGCCGTTCTGGATCACCTCAGCCGGCAATCCAGAGACATTCGCCGCTGCGGGAAAGGTCGGCGCGCGCGTCCTTACCCATCTCCTCGGACAAAGCGTGGCCGAGGTCGGCAAGAAGCTTGCCGCCTATCGCCAGGCGTGGCGGGAGGCGGGGCATGCAGGCGCAGGTCACGTGACGATGATGCTGCACAGCTTCGTTGGCCCGGACGCCGACATTGTGCGCGAGACGGTCCGCGCGCCGATGATTGCCTATCTGCGAACCTCTACCGGGCTGGTGAAGCAGCATGCCTGGTCGTTCCCCGCATTCAAGCAGCGGCCGGGCATGAACGGATCGAGCGCCCAGGCGGATCTCGACAGCCTGAGCGATGCCGAGATGGACCAACTCCATGAGCATGCTTTTGATCGCTACTACGAGGCCAGCGGCCTTTTCGGTACGCCCGAACATTGCCTGGGAATCGTACGAGACCTGCAGGACGTCGGCGTCGACGAGATCGCCTGCCTGATCGATTTCGGTGTGCCCGCCGAACAAGTGCTGGCGCATCTGCCGCATCTCAATACCCTCCGCGAACTTTCCCAGCGCATACCGACGAACCGGCCAGAGCCGGCAGGGGCGCCTGCGTCGATCGGTGATCTCCTGATCCGATACGATGTGACCCACCTGCAGTGCACCCCTTCCATGGCGCAAATGCTGACGGCGGATCGTGGTGCGCATGCGGGCCTGGCCAGATTGAAGCAGCTGATGGTCGGAGGCGAGGCCTTCCCGCCAGCACTGGCCCGCGACCTTGCTCACCTGGTCGGCGGCCAGGTGCTGAACATGTACGGCCCAACCGAGACCACGATCTGGTCCGCGGTCCATCGAATAGAGGATGAGGGGTCAACCATCCCCCTCGGCCGGCCGTTGGCGAACCAGCAGGTCTATATACTGGACAGCCGCCAGCGGCCGGTTCAACCCGGCATTCCAGGCGAAATCGTGATCGGCGGAAACGGTGTGGTCCGTGGCTATCATGAACGCGCCGAGCTCACGGCCGAACGCTTTCTACCCGGCCCCTTCAAGTCAGGCGAGCGCGTCTATCGCACCGGCGACCTGGGCCGGCATCGGTCCGACGGCACCATCGAATTCCTGGGCCGTCTCGACCATCAGGTGAAGCTGCGGGGGCACCGCATCGAACTCGGTGAGATCGAGGCCGCTCTGTCGGGCCATGCCGACATCGCCGAAGCCATTGTCTGCTGCCGCGAGGACGCGCCAGGCGATGTCCGGCTGGTTGCCTATTATGCGCCGGTTCCATCCAGAAACCCCTCGGAAACCGCACTGCGCGCCGATCTGGCCGCACAGCTGCCCGGAATCATGGTTCCTTCGCATTTCATGGCGATGACGGCGCTTCCGCGGATGCCGAACGGCAAGCTCGACCGAAACGCCCTCCCCAAACCCGGTGAAGCAGCCGGGGCCGCGATTTCCGACTCCATCGCCCCCCCCCGAAACGGCCTGGAGAAGGAAATCGCGGCAATCTGGTGCGATGTCCTGAAGCTACCCTCTGTCGGAATCCGCGACAATTTCTTCGATCTTGGCGGGCATTCGCTGCTGGCCGTCCAGGTGCATAGACGGCTGCAGGGGGCATCGGCCCGCGAGCCGTCGATCACCGATATCTTCCGCTTCCCGACCATCGAGGCGCTTAGCCATCACCTTCTGGCAACCGTCGAGGACGACAGCGCGATGCGGCATGCACATAGCCGCGCCGAAGGCCGCAAGGCCGCAAGGCAACGGCGCCACCCGGGAGCGCAGATCCCCTTCGACATGGCAAGGGAGGGGTAGCGGAATGCTGCAGCAGAGCAACAGGACGACCGAGTCCTTCCCAGGCGGCGCCTATGACGGTGACATTGCAATCGTCGGTCTCGCCTGTCGTTTCGCGGGCGCGCGGGAGGCCCAGGAATATTGGTCGAACCTGCGCGCAGGTGTTGAATCGATCGTCCCGTATTCAGATGCTGCGCTGATCGAGGCCGGCGTCGATCCCGGGCTGTTGAAGCGGTCCGACTATGTGAAGGCGGGCGCCGCGTTGCCGGATATGGAGCGCTTCGACGCGGCGCTTTTCGGGCTTAGCCCGCGCGACGCAGCGATCATGGATCCGCAGCATCGCCATTTTCTGCAATGCGCTTGGGCTGCGTTCGAGAATGCTGGATACGATCCCGGCGCCTTTGCCGGCGCCGTCGGTGTCTTCGCCGGCTCGGGCCACAATGCGTATCTGCACTACAACCTGCTCGGCAATCGCAGGCTGGTCCGCGAAGTTGGCCTGTTCCTGTTGCGCCACACCGGGAACGACAAGGATTTCCTGACCACACGCCTGTCGTACCTGCTCGATCTCAAGGGGCCGAGCGTGAGCGTTCAGACCGCTTGCTCGACCTCGCTCGTAGCTGTCCATATGGCAGCGCAGAGCCTGCTGAACGGCGAATGCGACATGGCACTCGCGGGCGGCGTATCGATCGACCTGCCACATGGCCAGGGCTACCTCTATCAGGAGGGAGAAATCCTCGCGCCGGACGGTCATTGCCGGGCATTCGACGCACAGGCGCAAGGAACGGTGTTCGGAAGCGGCGTCGGCGCGGTGATATTGCGTCGGCTCGCCGATGCGATCGACGACCGCGATCATATCTATGCGGTCATCAAGGGCTCGGCGGTCAACAATGATGGCGCGGGGAAGGTCGGCTATCTGGCACCGGGTGTAGATGGGCAGGCGCACGCAATCATCGAGGCACTGGGGGTCGCCGGGACAGACGCCCGGACGATCGGCTATGTAGAGGCGCACGGCACGGGCACGCCCGTCGGGGATCCGATTGAGATCGCAGCGCTGACCCAAGCCTATCGCCTGGACACGCGCGATACCGGCTACTGCGCAATCGGATCAGTGAAACCCAATATCGGGCATACCGATACCGCTGCCGGCGTCGCCAGCCTGATCAAGGTCGCCCTATCCCTCGAGCATGGTGAAATACCACCATCGCTGCATCATGATACGGACAATCCGGCATGTGATTTCGCTCGGACACCCTTCTTCGTCAACGCGGCGCTGCGCCCCTGGCCCCGCCGCGCCGGTGCACCGCGACGCGCGGGCATCAACTCCCTCGGAGTCGGCGGAACCAACGCGCATGTCGTGCTCGAGGAAGCGCCGGTCGCGGGTCGCCGTGCCCCGTCTCGCCCGCGCCAGCTCATCGCGCTTTCCGCAAGCTCGTCCACCGCGCTCGATGCCAATTGCGCCGCACTGGCGACATATCTGGAAAGCCATCCCGATACTGAACTGGCAGACGCCGCCTATACGCTGACCACTGGCCGCCGGCACCTGCCACACCGACGTATCCTGGTCGCCGCCGATGCGCATGAGGCGGCCCGCTTGCTGCGCGATCGGCCCGCAGAACGGGTCTTCACCAGCTCATGCACCATCCCCGGTCGCCCGGTCGCCTTCCTGTTCGCCGGCGGCGGCGCACAGCATGTCGGCATGGCGCGCGAACTGTACGCCAGCGAAACCATATTTGCAGATGCGATCGACGAATGCCTCGCAACGCTCGCACGTTTCCATGACACTGATTTCCGTGCCCTGCTCTATCCGGAAACGGAGGCCGTTCGGCATGCGATGCAGGCAATCGAGCAGCCGTCGGTGGCCTTGCCCCTGCTGTTCGCCATCCAGGTTGCCCTGACCCGCCTCTGGGTGGACTGGGGCGTCCGGCCTGCCAGCATGATCGGCCATAGCATGGGCGAATATGTCGCCGCCCACCTGTCCGGGGTGTTCGATCTCGAAGATGCGCTTCGGATCGTGAGCGAACGCGGCCGCCTGTTCGAAACCCTGCCTCCTGGCGCGATGCTCAGCGTCCCCTTGGACGAGGCCGAATTACGGGCGCTGCTACCGACAGATCTGTCGGTCGCCGCCATCAACGGTCGCAAACTCACGGTTGCGTCCGGCCCCGCATCCTCGATCGAACAGTTGCGAACCACACTGGCGGAGCGGGAGATCGAAGCCCGGCAGATTCCGATTTCTGTCGCGGCACATTCGCCCATGCTCGACCCGATCCTGGAGGAATTCCGGACATTTCTGCATACGGTCAAGTTCAGCACCCCACGCCTGCCCTTCGTCTCCAACCTGACCGGCGAATGGATCCGCGCCGAGGAAGCAAGCGACCCGGAATATTGGGTGCGCCATCTGCGCGAGCCGGTACGCTTCACCGATGGTCTGAGCTGCCTGCTCGAAGAGCGCGATATCGTCTTGCTCGAGGTCGGCCCCGGACGCGTGCTGTCGGGTCTCGCGCGCCAGCACGCGGGACACGCAGCGGCCGGCGCAATATTCAATAGCTTGCCACATTCCGACGACCCGACATCGGACCTGGACCATATGCTCGCCGTCGCAGGGAGGCTCTGGGCCAACGGCGTGCCGGTCGACTGGCACGGCTATTGGCGGCGCGAGCGCCGTAACCGTATCCCGCTGCCAAGCTATCGCTTCGACACCCGGCGACACTGGATCGAACCGGCGGCAACCGACTTGCGGGAACATCCCGATCCGGACGAACCGCTCGAACGACGCCCCGATCCTGCCGACTGGCTCTTCGAACCGATCTGGTCGCGCCGGTCGGCTCCGCCATTTGATATAGCCGGAGAGACGGCGCTCATCTTCGCCGACCGGACCGGACTGGGCGACGCGCTGGCGAGCAGGTTGCGCGCACGCGGACGGGATGTCGCGCTGGTCCGACCGGGGAAGCGTTTCCACATCTGCAAGACCGGCGAGTTCACGCTCGATCCTGGCAATCCCGGCGATTACCGCGCACTCGTGGCGCATCTGGCAGCGCGCGGCCGGATGCCGGACGATATCTGCCACCTCTGGCTGGTAACCGGCAATCGCCGTCGCAAAACCTTTCCGCGTGCCGATACAGCGACGCAGGAATTGGGGCTGCATAGCCTGCTTCATCTCGCTCAGGCGCTCGGCGAGAATGACCCGGAGGGAGCACTTCGCCTGCTGGCGGTTTCCGATGGCATGCAGCGCGTCGCAGACGAGCCCGTGCCGTTCCCCGAAAAGGCAACGGTGCTGGGGCTGGTACGCGTGATCCCGCGGGAATTCCCGAACATTCGCGCCCGCAGTATCGACATTGCCCCCTCGCAATCCCCAGCGCTATGCGGGAGGTTGGCCGATCTGCTGGCCGCCGAACTCGGCGCGAGCGACGAGGCCGAAGCGGTTGCCTATCGCGCCTTGGAACGCTGGGTCCAGACGTTCGAGCCGGCCCATTCGCCGGCCTCCACCGGATGCGATATCCTCCCGAACGGCATCTATCTGATCACCGGTGGGCTCGGCGGCATCGGCCTGACTTTGGCACGCCATCTCGGTGAACGCTTCGGTGCACGGCTGGCGCTCGTCGGCCGCTCTCCGCTGCCGGCGCGCACAGAGTGGGCCGGGCTTCTCGCGGCCTTGCCACTCGACGATCCCCGGAGCCTGAAGCTTCGTCAATTGCTGGCGATCGAGGCCGCCGGAGGCAGGGTATTGTACATCACGGCGGACGTTTGCGATGCGGGCGCGATGCGAAGCGTCGTTCGCACGGTCCGCAGGCAGTTCGGGCCGATCAACGGCGTGTTCCACACTGCAGGATGCCTCGACGATGGCGTCATCCAGCTGAAGACACCGGCTGCTGTGAACGCCGTACTCGCACCCAAATTGCGCGGCACTTTTGCGCTCGAACGCGCCCTGGTACGCGAGCGTCCGGATTTTCTGATGCTGTTCTCCTCGGTCAGCGCCTTCGCAGGGCTTCCCGGTCAGGTGGACTATGCAGCCGCCAATGCCTTTCTCGACGCCTTTGCCCAGTCGCGCAGCCGGGACGGGCATATGCGGGTGGTTTCGGTTGGCTGGAGCCAATGGCGGGAAGTCGGCATGGCGGCAGCGCAGGCACGCCCTTCAGAAGCCGAGCCGGGCCCGCTGCCAACGGAATCGGCGGCACCGATCGACCACCCCCTGCTCACGGAGGGACATCGGCTGTCGGACGATTCCCACGTCTTCTCAGGCCTGCTTTCTCCCGACACGCACTGGCTGCTCGACGAGCATCGCCTTGCCAGCGGTCAGGCCCTGATCCCGGGAACCGGTTTCCTCGAGCTCGTACGTGCCGCCTACAGTACAATCGCGGGTGATTCCGCAATTCTTCACGACGCCGTCTTTCTCGCGCCTTTCACCGTAGCCGATGGTGCCACACATGCGATACGGGTGCATTTGGATCGCCGCAACGCCACCGAATGGACGTTCCGTATTCTTGGAAGGGCTCTGGACCAGGAGTCGGAGCCCGGATGGCTCGAGCATGTGCGGGGCGTCATCGGCGCACTCGAGGCGGATGTCCCTCCAGCGATCGACCTTGCTGCCATCGCCGCGCGGTGTATCGAGGGTGCCATCCCCGTCGCGGCCATCCGGAACCCACCACATCTTCGCTTCGGTCCACGCTGGCAAAATGTGGATTCGGCACAGCGTGGCGTTGGAGAGGCACTGATCGCACTCAGATTGCCGGAAGCATTCCGTGACGATCTCCGTTCGATGGCGCTACATCCCGCACTGCTCGATTTGGCCACGGCGGGCGCGCAGGCGCTGATTCCGGGGAATGGAGCGCAGGACGGCTTCTTCGTACCCGCGTCCTACGGATATCTCCGGCTCCATGCCCCGCTGACCGATAGCATCGTCAGCCACATCCGCCTGCGCGCCGACAGCGAAGGCAATGACGCGCTTGCCGTCTTCGACGTCGTCATCTCCGATCCGGCGGGAAAAGTGCTGGTCGAGATAAATGAATTCACGATGCTCAGGCTTGGTGACACCTCGGCTCTCCGCAGGCCGAGCTCCCCGCCCGCCCCGCCCAAGCCGATCGCGACGGCGAACAACCTGATCCATTCCGGTCTGGCCAACGGCCTTCTTCCCATCGAAGGAATGCAATTGATCGAGCGAATACTGGAGGAAAGGACTTGCGCCCACATCGTCGTCTCGCCGCTGGATCTGATGCCAGCGATCGCGCGATTACGGGCTACACGCCCGGCACGCGGCCCAGGCTCCGAAACGCATTCGGGCATGCCGGCGGAAGCGGCGCCGCGTACCGAGGCGGAATACCTGATAGCGCAGCTCTGGGGCGACATGCTCGGTATAGAGCAGGTTGGGCGCGCCGATGATTTCTTCGATCTTGGCGGTCATTCGCTCCTGGCCGTGCAGTTCGTCAATCGTCTCCGCAAACGGACCGGCAAGATGATTCCGCTGGGCGCATTGATGGAGACATCCACCGTCGCGGGGCTGGCTGCACTGTTAGATCCGGAAAGCCCCGCACTCGCTTCCGGACCGACCGGTACCGAATCGCCGACGAGCGTGATACCGCCACCGTCATCTGTCCTGCCCGGCGTGATGCGGATCCGCGCCGGCGGCGGCCACCTGGCGCTCTTCCTTGTCCATGACGGGCTCGGCGAGACGCTGCTCTACCGAAATCTGGCGTTCAAGCTCGACGGCGGACACAGCATCTACGGGCTTGAACCGGAACGCCGTGAGGACGGACAGTATCGCCATGCCGATATTGTCGAAATGGCAGCAGGTCAGGTCGAGCGAGTCCGCGCCATTCAACCCAACGGCCCTTATCTCGTCGCCGGTCTCTGTGCAGGCGGAGTCATCGCCTTTGAAATGGCGCGCCAACTCGAGGACGCCGGTGAAACCGTCGCGTTTGTCGGCATCATCGACGCTGCGGATGTCGAAGCGGCGGAACAGCCCTTCCACATCGCCCGATCACGCATCCAGAGGATTCGCGCGCTGCTTGGCATGGGTGGCACGCCAGGCGATACGCCACGCCGCGCCCTGTTCCCGCTCATCGCGACAATATTGCGCAAGGGAGTCAATTTGCTCGTCTACGAAGTCGGTTCCAGGATCACGCGTCACAGGCAACGACGCGAGGTCGATCGCCTTCGGACAACTGCCTCAGCAAGCGATGCCGCGCCATCTCGCGACCTGGGTTTTCTCGAGCTCTACGAGGTCGCCCATCGCCGGCATCGTCCACAAGGCCTGTTTGCAGGCGGAGATGTGGTACTGTTCAAGGCCACCGCCGGAAATGGCGCGGACGACGACATTCCCTTTTCGGAATTCTATTCCGACCACATCCTGGGTTGGGGCAAGCGGGTCGCGGAAGATGTCGTGATGATCCCGATTCCCGGTGGCCATACGAGCATGCTCCAGGAACCCCATGTGGCGGTGCTCGCCGCGGCCATGCAGGATCGGATCCGCATGGCGCTCGCGCAGCACCAATCCCCCGATGACGGACCAAGATCGCTTCCGGAAGAGCCAATACCCCTGGACCACGAACCAACAATGGCCGCGGAGGCGATGCCATGAGCGATGGGGAGTGCGCGACAGGAGCGGCCACGCCAAGCATGCTCGTCTCGATCGTGAACTACCGCACCGGCGCGCTGGTCGTCGATTGCCTCGCCAGCCTCGAGACCGAGATAGCCGGGATGCCGGGTCTTCGTATCATCGTCATCGACAACGCCTCCGGAGACGATTCTTGCGCACGCATTGAAGCAGCAATCGTCGGCAACGGCTGGTCCGGATGGGCAAAGCTCGTTCGAGCCCCGCGCAATGGCGGTTTTGCCTATGGCAACAACCTTGCGATCGCGGAGGCGGCAAAAGGCTTGGAAGCACCGGAACTGACCTGGTTGTTGAACCCCGATACGCGGGTGGTACCGGGCGCGGCTGCCGCTCTGGCTTCTTTCATGCGGCGCCATCCCAAAGCCGGCATTGCCGGCAGTGGCCTACTCACCGCGGAAGGGATTCCCTGGCCTTACGCCTTCCGTTTCCCGACAATATTGGCCGAAATGGAGCGCGGTCTTCGCCTGGGCATCGCAACCCGGCTGCTGCGCAACCACCAGTTGCTACGGCGCATGGAAGACGTCACCGCACCGGTCGATTGGGTCTCGGGCTCGAGCATGGTGATCCGTAGTGCCGTCTTCGATGGCATCGGCCCGATGGACGAGGCCTATTTTCTATATTTTGAGGAAACCGACTTCTGCCAGCTTGCTCGGAGGGCCGGCTGGGAATGCTGGTACGTTCCGGAGGCCAAGGTCCTCCATCTCGCCGGGGCAAGCACCGGAATCATCGCGGGTCAACCGCGTATCGGCCGCATGCCGGCATATTGGTTCGACTCCCGCAGGCGATATTTCGTCAAGAACCATGGGCGCCTCTACGCCATCGGTGCCGATATCGTATGGGTAGTCTCCCATCTCCTCTGGCGCGCACGGCGCCGGCTCCAATCACGACCCGACCCCGATCCACCCCGCCTCCTGCGCGACTTCCTCGCACGGTCCGTATTGTGGTCGGATCGACCGGTGGTGCATTGAGACATGGCCTCGGCAGCATACCTTCTCCCTGTTTCCGACATGGCTCGGATGTGCGAGCTGGAATTGGATGTACCATTCGCTGTTTGGCGCATTGACCTCTCCCAAGCGCCCGATGCGGCGGGCATGGCGACTCTTTCGCAAGCGGAAAGACAACGTGCTGATCGGTTCCGGAAACCGTGCAACGCAAGGCGCTATCTCGCCGCCCATGCCGGCCTGCGCTATGTCCTCGAGGAATATTCCGGGATCGCCGCGGCCGATCAGCGCTTCGTCCACAACGAGCTGGGCAAACCTGTCCTTGAGCAGGTCGCGGATTGGCAGTTCAATCTGAGCTATGCGGGCGACAGCGCCCTGCTGGTCCTCGACTTCGATCGCGCTTTGGGCGTCGATATCGAACTCGACAGGCCGATCGCAGACATCGACGCGCTCGCAATCCTCCATCTGGCGGATCGCGAGCGAGAGGCGCTTTCGCGCCGTTGTCTTGCGGACAGAAGCAGCGCGTTCCTATGCGCATGGACTCGCAAGGAGGCCTGCCTCAAGGCCTGGGGATGCGGGTTGCAACGGGAGCCAGGCGGAATCGAGACGGGCATCGATCCAGTGACGATGGAGCTATCGCATGGCACGGACCCCGCGCTGACGCTGGGATCCTTTCGGATCGAGGACGATCTTATCGGCGCGTGGGCACAAATCTGATCCCCGGACCTCCCGACAATAGCGTTCAATATGCTCCGCGCCCGGTTGCGACCACCCATATCGTCCGTATCAGGATATAGAGATCGAAGCCGAGCGACCACCGTTCGATATAGTCGAGGTCGTGCTTCAACCGGTTGACCAGCTTTTCTTCCGTGTCGGTTTCCCCTCTCCAGCCGCTTACCTGCGCCCAGCCGGTCAACCCCGGCTTCACATTGTGCCGCCTGGCATAGGAGGCAGTGACTTCCGCGAACAGCGTGCCGCCCGCTCGCGTTGAAGGCGCGTGGGGACGCGGGCCCACCAACGACATCTGACCCAGCAGGACGTTGACCAGCTGCGGTAGCTCGTCAAGGCTGGAACGCCGCAACCAGGCGCCCAGACGCGTTACGCGCGGATCGGATTTGCGCACCTGCGTCACATTTTCGCGCACGCAAGTATCTGCGTACATCGTACGGAATTTGAGCACGGAGAAGGAGCGGCAATTGAATCCTTCGCGCGGCTGCCGAAAGAGAATCGGACCTGGTGAATCGATTCTGATGGCTATGGCTATCATAGCCATCAGGGGCGACAGCACGACCAACGCCACGAAAGACAGGAACCGATCCTCCGCAGCTTTCAGGTAGCGCTGCATATCGGTCAGCGGTCGATGCAGCAGTGCCACCAGGGGCAGGCCCGCCATGAACAGGATCTGACGCTGTGCGTCGCCGAGTGGCAAGCGTTCCGGCGCGAGCCGCACCTCGACGGGAGTATAAGTCAACCGCTCTACCACCACTCGCAAGCGATCCTCCTCGGACCAGGGCAAGGCGATGATCACTTCATCGACGATGTCCGCCCGGATCAGCCTGACAAGCTCGTTGATTCCGCCGAGATAAGGCACCGGCAACCCGTTCTCATTGGGCACCTCCTCGTCGCATAGCCCGATCAACGAAAGCGATAGCGTGTCGGTTGTTCTCAAGTGGTGCGCAAGCGCAATACCCTGCGCTCCGGCCCCGAAGATCACCACCACATGATTAAAACTACCCGTCTCACGCAACCAGATCGCGCTTCCGACGAACAGGCACCGACCCGCCGCCAGCATGAGAGCTCCGGTTACAAACCATATGGAAAGCACCTGGATCGACAGCAGATGACGCAGACCCATCGACACCATCACCGCTATCATGAACAAGGTGGCGCTCAGCCAGGCACCAACGACTCGCCGTACGGCTTCCCTGAATACATAAAGGTGATCCGTGTCGTAGGCACCAACGATGTGAGAGGCGCCCAGCAGCAGGCAGGCGGCGGTCGGGCCAAGGCGAAAAATACCCATGCCTGCGGAATCGATGCGAGCCATATCGACCACAATTTCTGTGATTCCAGCCGCGACAATAATAGAACCGAAATCGATCAATTGAATAATGAAGATTACGATTTCTTCTGGAATCGCAATCCTTTTCCCAGCCCTGACGCGTTTCCCAGAGGGTTTTGAGGCATCATGCCACCCGTCGGACACGGCATCGAGTGCTTCGCCTGCGGGATTTCCCTGCAGAGGAAACACCCGATTTCTTGCGGGTGCTAGCTGCTTTTCGGCCATAGGTGAATTTCACCCTTCTTTGGATTCACTGGATGAACGGATCGGCCTTTCCCCACAGGAATCGTCGGTATGCAGGTCGAGAATTCCGAGTTGGATGACATGCGCGATCATATGGGCCCGGTTACGCGTTCGCGTTTTCAGGCGCGCATTCTCTACGTGCCGCTCGACCGTCGATGTTGCGATGCACAAATGGTCCGCGACCTCTTTGGCGGACATGCCCTGGGCAACCAGATTCAAGACTTCCACCTCTCGAACCGTCAGCCTCCATAGTTCTTGAATACGTCTTGCCATTGGTCCTGCCCTTTTTATGGCAGAAGACTCGCATCAATATCGGGATAATTAAATTAGTAGTTATCCAAGTATTACTTAGTAGGTAATTTTACGTACTAAAAATTATTCCAAAATAACAACCATCGTATTTTGATAATTTATAGTGATGAATACATGATTCACTTAATACTTTACCACCGGGCATTTTTAACATACGTTAAATACGTCCGTGGAGTTTTTAGCCGTCCAAGGCGAGCCGGACGGAACGATTGCGGATGGAGGATCAACGCCAAAACGGCGCTGCTTCGTCGCGAGGGGCGCCCCGTAGCGCTTCGGAACGTTTCTTTTGCTCTAGACTGGACAAATCATGAACGACCGCGAAGCGCCAAGCGAGTGGCTGACCGCGAGGGAATTGCAGGTTCTGCAATCCGTCGCACTCGGACTCTCGGCAAAAGAGATTGCCAAGAAACTTCTTATCGCGCCACGGACGGTGGAGCGCCATATCGACCACATTCGGCTAAAGACTCGGACCAGGAACAGATCGCACATGGTTGCATTTGCACTGACCAACGGAATGATCGGCGTTTGATCTTATAAAACTCGAACGAACCGCTGCATGCCGCCTGACGTGCTCCCCAAAACTCCTCCAGTCATAACTGGAGTCCGGGGTTGTCATGGTGCCCTTGGGGGCGGGGTTGCACAACCCGCCTGGCAGCGTCGGCGGGCGTCAGCCCGCCTATCCCTCTATGCGGTCGCACATGGTTGTAGTCGTGGCACCAGCCGCTCAGCACCGAGCGGGCATGGCTCAACGACGCGAACAGCGTCTCGTTCAGGCATTCGTCGCGTATCCCGCTCGAGACAGATGACCGGGATGCCCGCCGACATCGCATGGTCATCACGGCGGTAAGCGCAGCGCGCTCATTGGGCGCAACGATCAGCACCGAGCCGCCTGTGCGCCGTCTCAGCGCTCACTCACAAAACGAGCAAGCGCCCAGACACCGCATTCAAAAACAAAAACTCGCGCGGCAGCGCGAAGTAAGGCCTCGCCAAGCCAGACCAGCAAGGAGAGAGGCCGCGGATCGGGCAGAAATTCCAGGATGGCAAATTGCCAAATAGCCGGCACCGCAAACACCCGACCAAGCGTCACGCTAAGCCACAGTGAGAACCAGCAGCTTCGACCAATGATATCCACTTCCTTGCGTACGTGGGGAACGCTATATCGGTGCGGCAGGTTGGAGTGTGTATGTCCAAGGTCGTTTTCGTGAAGTTCGGCAGCAAGAAGATCGGCCGCTCGCCCAAGTCGGCGACGGTCGGTGAAAAGCGCGTGCGCGACGCCGGGACCGGCAAGTTCACCACGGTCCGGACGATCGAAGGCAGCAGCAAGAGCTTCGGCAAGGACTTGGGTTATGTGTTCGCCAAGAACGTCGCCAAGGCGCGTCGTGAGAACAAGCAGGTAACCGGCACCACCGACCGTGTCCCTGCGAAGGCCTGAGCAGCCTGTATTCCTGATCGTTGCCGGACCGAACGGATCAGGAAAGAGCAGCGTTTATCGCGACGCCGACCTCGAATGGGAGGGCCGGACGGTGTGGATCGTGAATCCGGACCTGCTGGCCGCGCGCATCAGCGAGGTTGAAGAGGTCCCGCTCGGCGAGGCCAATCTGACCGCGGTCCAGCGCATTGAGCAATGGCTCGAGGCTTCGATCTCGGTTCACAAGACGATTGGCGTCGAGACGGTCCTCTCGACCGGCAAATACCAACGGCTCGTCACCCGGGCCAAGGAACTCGGCTTCCTGGTGTGGCTTGTCTATGTGGTGCTCGACAGCCCGGAGCGATCGATCGAGCGCATCAAGCTCCGCGTCGCCAAGGGCGGCCACCATGTCGCCGACGCCGATGTCAGGAAGCGCTATACGCGCTCGCTCAACGAGCAGTTTCCCTGATTCCTCGACCAGGCCGACAAGGCATGGATCTTCGACAATAGCGGGGCCGAGCCCAAGCCGATCGGGGAAAAGGCGGACGACGTGATCGTCCTGGACCAAGACGCTTTGCCGGCGGTCATCGAGGCCATTCAATCCAGCGCGCTCTAGCAACCTGCCTCTTCGCGGCGCGCAGCGAGACGGCAGGAGGTAGCCCGACAGCCTGACAGCCGAAAGCCAATTCGCTGCGCTATAGGGTAGCTTCCCGACGCCAGACCCCAAACCAGAAACTCGCGCGGCAGCGCGACCTAGTTCCCGCGAGCCCCAAACCCCTCCAAAGGCTGGAAGAACGCCAGACAAGGCCGCACCCGAAATCCAAATCCGATCGTTGTCGCAGACGAGAGGAGATGAGGATGGGTATCCTGTTTACGACGGAACGGAGCATGCGCTGCCAGGCAATGCTCGCACGCGATCTCGCGGCAAGCGCAACCGATCCTCGTCGGCGCCGCCAGCAACTCCAGCTCGCCAGCTGGCTCGAGCGCCAGCTGCGGGACAGCTCGGAGCTTTATCTCCTCTGACCAGGCCAAGCCGCGACCCACAGCCCACCTGCACGCCAATGTGCCCTAGTTCTCGAACTGACTCGCGCGCGGAGCCCAAATCAATCCAAAGCATTGACGCGACATGACCTCGATTGCCTTTGTCGGCGCCGGCCCGACGACGATCTATTCGCTGTGCGCGCTGATCAACGCAGCCGACAGGCCAGCCAGCATCACCATATTCGAAGCGCAGCCGCGCGCCGGCCTGGGCACGCCTTATCGCCCGGGTTGGAACGATCCGGCCATGCTGTCGAACATTGCCAGCATCGAGATTCCCGAGATCGAGGAAACGCTGATCGCCTGGCTCGAGCGTCAGCCACGCTCCCGCCTGGTGGGTCTGGGTATCGACCCCGACCAGATCGATGAGCGCAGCTTCTATCCCAGGGTCGCGCTCGGCGAGTATTTCCTCGACCAGTTCAATGCACTGGTTGCGCGCGGCCGGGACAAGGGCATGACGATCGAGATCGTGCCCCATTGCCAGGTAACTGACATCAAGGCCCAACCCCTGCCCCAAGGCCTCCTACTCCACCTGAAGCCATCCCGCGGCGACGCGACCACACGCGGATTCGACCATGTCGTGCTGGCGACCGGACACCAATGGCCGGAAGAGCCCGAAGTGCGCCCAGGCTATTTCCTCAGTCCGTGGCCAGCCACGGCACCTTTATCCGATGCTCGCCTTCTGGGCCGAGGCGCTCAAGCGCGAGGACGTGCTCGACCGGATCGTCGACTTCAAGGCCGAGGACCTGCCGCACTGCAATTTCCAGATGTTCCTACTCGACCAGGACAGCGAGGCGCAGCTCTATCTTGGCGACGATCGTCACGGCTCGGTGTTGTGCGATGTCACCCCCAAGAAGGGCGAGACACGCACGCTGTTCATGGCGCGGCGCGAATGCGAAGCCATTACCGATTACGATCGGCTCTCGGCGGTCGAGCTTGGCCATTGGCCTATCGTCCTAACAGCCTGCCGGTTGCATCGCATGCCGGTGCCGCCGCAACTTTGGCTCGATATCATCGACGCAGTCGCCAAGGACGATGATCGCCCCGTTTCCGCTACGCCCCCTCCATCAAGCGCCCCACAGCCGACACGTAGCCCGATTCCCAGGCGCCGCTGGCGCCCGATGCTGCGGGCAAGCACGAGCCGCCCCGCTGTCGCTGCCGCGGCGCTCGACGATCACGAAATCGCGCGTGCCTGCTCAATGCACATCGCGCTAGGCTACGCCCAAGTCGATTGAGCGCAGCTGCGATTGGTACCGGTCCGGTGCTTGTCAGTTACGCTAAGTTCCTTGCGTCGCCTCCACGTTACGTCGGGCGACACCGCGCGGTGAGCCAAAGCTCAATTACGCTCCTGAAAGGAGCCATTCCGGACTGTCCCCGATAGCAGCTACGACGCACGGGCCCGTTTGATGTCCGCTTTCGGGGGGCAGCCTTGGTACTCCAATGACCGATATTAGGGCGCTTTGCAGACCGGCAGGTCACGCCGGAAGCTGCCCGGCAGATCTTGGGCCGTGAGCCGCCAGGCGGCTTTTGGAGCAGGGCCACACGAAAGCGGACGTCGGGAGTCACTTTGCATCACTTGCTTTGGCCAGCTTGGGTGTCGCAGGTCAGCCGCCGGCCCAAACCATGAAACATTCATTCGGCGAGATTGAGCGCGCTGGCGCTACACTATGCTTTGCCGATCACACGCTCAGACAAATGCATAAGTTCCATGCATTGTGCGCGGATGGAAGTAGCGAGTTGGCGCAAGCGCAGAGCCGCCGCGTCGTCGCCCTCGATCGGTCCGCCATGCTCGGCGAGCCACGCTTCGACGCGCTCCGCCATCTTCCCCGAAAGCGGCACCAATCCCCGCACAACCTTGCTGTAGTGACCCTGCGTCACGTCTAGCATGTCGGCGAGCGTGGTCTGGCTGATCCCACGCTGCCTGCGCGCCCGCTCCAATGCGCGGACGACGTCGGTTGTCGCCGCAACGGTCATTGATAATAAGATTTGTGCATGATATTATGCATATATGCAATTTGAGCTGCTGTCGTCAAACCAACGCGTCACCGCGATGATCGGGGATGAGGTGCGGTTCCTCGACCTGCCGCCGGCCGAGGCACGGGTCGGTTCGGGATGGCTAGAGTGGGGTGGTGCCGAAGAGATCGGCAGCCCCGCCTACTGGGCCTCGCAGGCGTGGATGTGGGGCGAGGAGCACCCGACGCACTACAAGCTAGGCCGCACGCTGCGCGAGGAGCTGTTGGCGTGTCTGCTCGGCGGATACGGCATCCCGGCCGAGGTCGGGCTCGCCGCCTACGAGCGGCTCAGCGCCGCTGACCGTGCCGACCCGGTCCGATTGACCGATCCGGAACAGGCGATCGCGCTCCTCCTCGAACCCCTGAACCTCGAAGGCAGGTCCGTCCGCTACCGATTCGCCAAGCAGAAGGGGCGTTACATCGCCGCCGCGCTCGAGGGCATCGCCCATGTCGACGAGTCCGGCGACGACCGATCGCTCCGGGACGCGCTAGTGCGACTGCCTGGCATCGGACCTAAAACGGCCTCGTGGATCGTGCGCAACTGGCGCGGCAGCGACCAAGTGTCGATCCTCGATGTCCACATCATCCGCGCGGCCCGCATGCTTCAGCTATTCGACGCCAAGTGGGAGGTCACCCGCCACTACCAGCAGATGGAGGAGGCATATCTCGGGTTCGCCCGCGCGATACGCGCCCGCGCCTCGATCCTCGACTCCGTGATGTGGATGACGATGCGGCGGCTGCCGCCCTCGCTCTTGAAGTCGTTCGTCGCCCCCGGCGCCGAGCATCGCCGTAGGCGTTCCCGCACTTCGCTGCCGGCGGTCCGCCCAACCGCGCATTGAACGGAATCGAGACACAACCAAACTGAACCAATTCCCTGCCGCGCCTTGGGCAGCAGCCTGGTTGACGGCGAAACGATTCCAAGCCTCTATGCAATTTAAAAGCATAGGAGGGGATCATGTCGGGCAACAACGCGCCATCACCATCGCCGACCCCGACGCCGTCATGCAACAAGGTTCGGACCGCGCCGCTCAACAGCCCTCAGCTCGGCGTCGCCGACAAGCTGAACGTGAACGACAGACTCTACGTCTACCTCGACAGGTCGAGCGGTCGCGCGATCCTGCAGGTCCGCGACAAGGCGGGTGCGGTCGCCGGCTCGCTCACCTTCCTCGGCCACCTCGCGCTCATCGAGTGCATTGACCAAGGCTACAGCTACGAGGCCGTCGTCACCGCCATATCGGGCGGCGCGATCCAGCTGCGGATCGAACCGGTGGAGACCCCATGACGACGGTTGTCGGCGGAGTATACGCCGAGCGCTGCATCGAACCGCTGTGGCACGAGGTGTACGGATCCGCCGGCCGCGCGGCGGCGGCGATGAGCGGTGCGGTCAAGGACGTTCGCCTTGTGACCTACAAGAGCGCGATCCTCGGCGATGGCCTCGCAAACCTACAAGCGGTATACGGCATGGCGATCGAAGGGCCGATGGTGCCATTCGGGGTCGAATTCGCCTACTCCCACACGCTCGCCGTGCCCCGCATCACACCGCGCCCGGACGCGATAGAACAGCAGTGCGTGCTCGTGGTCGAGGACGACGTCGTGCTGCGGTTCGGGATGCTGGAGGGAAGCGCCCGGATCAAGGCGCGCCGCGCGGTCTACGATCCACAATCGGCTTTCGATCCACGCCCGTTCGGCGAGAACGGATCGACGGCCGACGAGCTGGCGCTGATCCTCAACCGCCGCGAGGCAGCGTGCCTCACCGACGAGCACGATCCGCACCGCGCGGCTGCGGCACTGCTGGCACGGGGCGACGCCCAGGTCGTGATCGTGAAAATGGGCGGACGCGGCGCGCTCGTCGCCTCGAAGGATGGCACTACCATCGTGCCAGCCTACCGTAGCGCGAGCGTGTTCAAGCTTGGCTCTGGCGACGTCTTTTCGGCGTCCTTCACCCAGTTCTGGGCGGTCGAGGGCCGACAGGTCGCGGAAGCCGCGGACCTCGCGTCGCGCGCGACGTCGCGGTATTGCGAGACGATGTCGCTCCCCATCGCGGCGCCGGACGCGCTCGGCGACTTGGAGCCTGCGCCCGTCAGGTCCACACCGGCGCGCGTCTACATCGCTGCGCCCTTCTTCAATCTCGCGGAACTGTGGCTCGTCGAGGAACTCCGCGACCAGCTGCTCGCGATGGACCTCGACGTCTTCTCGCCGTTCCACGACGTCGGGCCCGGCAGCGCGGAACTCGTGGCACCACAGGACCTTGAGGCGTTGGACAGCTGCGACGCCGTCCTCGCCGTACTCAACGGCACGGATCCGGGCACGATCTTCGAGATCGGCTACGCGACCGCGAAGGACATCCCGATCGTCGCGATTGCGCAGAACATGCGGCCCGAGGACATGAAGATGCCGATAGGGTCGGGGACGGTCGCAGTCACCGACGTTGTATCCGCGATCTACCAAACAGCCTGGCAACTGACGTGAGGGTGCTGCTGCTTTCGGGCGGTATGGACTCGGTCGCGATCGCCTACTGGTTGCGGCCGGATGTCGCAATTACGGTCGACTATGGCCAGCGCGCGGCGAAGGCGGAAGTGGTGGCATCCCGGTACGTCTGCAGCCTCTTCGGCATCGAGCACATCATCGTCGCTGCGGACTGCTCGTCGCTAGGATCGGGGGACATGGCTGGCTCCGCGCCGCTGGCGGACGCGCCGGTGTCCGAGTGGTGGCCGTTCCGCAATCAGCTCCTCGCGACACTCGCCGGCATGAAGGCGGTGACGATCGGCGCCACCGAACTGCTGCTCGGGTCGGTCGCGTCGGACGGGACGCACGTCGACGGGACCCGCCCGTTCTACGACGCTCTCGACGCCGTGATGTCGATGCAGGAGGGACGGCTCAAGGTTCTTGCACCCGCCATCGACATGACAACCGCCGAACTGGTCCGGACGTCGGGCATCGACCGCGAGACGCTGGCTTGGGCGCACAGCTGCCACACTTCCAACCTGGCCTGTGGCGACTGCCGCGGCTGCTACAAGCACCAGCAGGTCACTGGCGAGCTATATGGCGATCCCTACTGACGTCGAACCTCGGCCGCGGACGTCGGGTGTCCGGCTGGTGCCAACGATGGACCTGACCAACCTTGTGCCGCTATCCGGCGCCATCGCCAATCCGGCCGTCGGATTCATCCAAGTGCTGTCGCGCCGCCGATCGCTCGTCGGCGGCCCGGTGCCGGACGACCGGATCGGATCGCTCCTATGGCACGCGACGTCGCTCCGGGAGCGAGGCTTCGACGGCAGGTTCGGCCAATGGGAGAGCAGGACCGCCCCGTCAGCGGGCGGGCTGCATCCGATACGGCTAATGGTGCTGCCCATGGAGCTTGGCACCGCTAGCGGCATTTATGACGACGCCCGTTACGCGCTAGGAACATGCGGAACGGAAGCCGCGACCGCGCTCGCGCTGAATAGATCGAGCGTTGGGGAACTCACCTGTGCCGAGGCCGGGACGACGATCCAGCTGTTTGCCGACCCGACGCGGATCGCCGCCTGCTACGAGAACCACGCATCGCTCCTGTGGCGGGACGCCGGTGCACAAATCGCCATCCTGTGCCTGGCCGCCGAGGCGCTCGACCTCACCTCGGTCCCACTTGGAAGGCACGGCACTGACATCGTGCGCGCGTTCGGCCTGGATGCGCCGTTCGTGGGTCTGGGGGCCGTTCACGTCGGATCGTCGCGCCAAGTGTCGGACGCATGACGACGGGCGCGGAAGACCCTATCGCCTAAATATGGTCGAACACCGAACCCATGCGAGGGCTGAACAGCCTTTCATAGGTGCGGAGTAGAAACCCGTCGGTCATCCCCGCGATATGGTCGCAGATCACGCGCGCTTTGTCGTCCGCCGCTTCGTAGCGCACACGTGTGCTCTCGGGCAGCAACGACTTTGGATCGGTGGCCAGTGCCTCAAAGACAGCGACGACCATGTTCTGACCCTTGAACTCCAGGTGCTGGACGGACGCGCTCTTGATGACCTTATTCATAACGGCGCCTTTCAGCGCTTTCAGGAATATTCGCTGCGGCGCTGGTAGTGCCGCGCGAAACCGCATTAATGGGGTTTCGAACTGGTCCACGGTCTCAATCTGCACGGATGTGATGAGGTGACCGACCATGCGGCTGATTGTCCGCTTCCTTGTCTTCTGGCTGCCTGCGAGCGCGGCGACAAATCCTGCGTGAATGTCGTTCCCGAAATCGTCGGGCGCCCGCTCCTTCAGATACTCGAGGAAGCTGTCACATTCCACCTCCGGTATCATCGAAATGATATCGTCGGCGTTCATGAGCCCCATCGCAAGGGCATCCTCAAGATCGTGGACACCGAAGGCGATATCGTCCGCTAGGTCCATGATGCTGCAGTCGAAGGTTTTGTGTTGTGTCTTGCCGTGATCGCCATCGACCGGCTTCCATGACGTGAACCGGTCCCGATCCGCTTGCGGTACCGGCTCGAGCAGCCACTCGACCACGTCCTTCTCGGTGTCGAGGTAGCATTTAGGCGGCCGGCAGGCCTTGCGATCAATCAGGCTTACAACCGACGTGTCGTCGATCAGTCGCGGCACCAACGCTTCGCCGCCGCTACGCACGGTGCTCATCGGGGCGGGATATTTGAGAATGCCCAGCAGCGTGCGGCGCGACAGGTTGGCGCCGTTGCTATCCGAAAAGCTCTCGAGCCGGCTGAGGATGCGCAAAGTCTGGCCGTTGCCTTCGAACCCGCCACGGTCGCGCATGCCATAGTGCAGCGCGACTTCCCCGCCATGACCGAACGGCGGGTGCCCGAGATCGTGCGTCGCGCCTATCGCCTGGATCATGGTGAGATCGGGAATCCAAGGCGCGGCATGATGCTCGGCGAAATCCTTGTTGAGCTGGCGGGCGATACCTCCGGCTACCTGTGCCACCTCAATCGAGTGGGTGAGCCGGTTGCGGTAGAAATCGCTATCGCCAAGGTTCAGTATTTGGGTCTTACCCTGTAATCGGCGGAACGAGGCGGAGTGGACGATCCGGGCATAGTCGATCGCCGCCGCGTCCCGCGCGTCAGCCCGACCGGGCTGCCAGCCTTCCCGACGTTCGCTCCATGCCTCGGCATTAGCGTCAGTAGTCATCCGCTTGCACCATCCCCGTAACCAGCCGACAGACCCGCCTGGCCCTTTGGATCGATGAGCACATGGCGCTGGCGAGCACAAGCCACGGCGCAGATAGCTGCTTCTGAGATCAGCGCTGCTGAAATGGAAGACCGGGTCTGGGGGCGTATTGCTATCATCCGGCAAACCTAACTGGCTTAGCCTAGCATGGCAGGATCCGTTAGGGTCAGCAGCGTCAGGATTTCTCCGCCATGCGCCTTAACCGACTGCTCGGTAAGGCGAAACCGCGCTGCATCCCTCCGATCAAACCAGCTATCAGCACCTATGATCTGTGGACGAGAGCGCTCCGTATTAGTGAAAAGCACTGTGAACGCCGAGGATGACGCATCAAGATCTTCACGCGGAAACCAATGGTCGGGAACATTAGGGCTGCGCTTGAACCAACGTCGCCCGCCCTTCCCATGGCAGACCAGCATGACCGGCCATCCCGCCAAATCGAGGCATCGTAGCGCGGTCGCCAGCCGGCTTGTCGCATAGTCGCTGGCGAGCGCATCAATCGCCTCGAAGCTGGGGCGATGGTGCGCGACGAGCGAGGGCAGGAATAGATAGCGGGGCATAAGCAGATCGGCCGCAAAGCGGTCGGCCTGGCGTTCAAGCTGGCTGGCTGAGCCGGGATTGCCGATCTCGCTCGACCGGCACACTGAGGATCGACCGCGATGGTGGGTCCAATGCCCGAGCTCGTGCCCGATCGAGAATCGCCGACGGCGTGGATCGCCGCCTTGCTGAACGGTGATAATAGCGCGGTCATTATAACCAATGATGCGCGCCTCGCAGCTTTCGAGAACGGCGTCGCGTACCTTGACGCCGACTGACCATGCCACCGCCTCCAGGTCGATGTCGGCGGGACGAGTGACGCCCAGCGAACGCAGTAAGGCTTCCGCTGGGCTGTCAACCGTCATTTGGGGTTGCCCTCATCGTCGATCGCACCGAGCTCGCGCAAATCGTCGAGGATCGCATCCATTTCCTTCTCGCTTACACCTTCGCCCTTGCGCGCAGCCATGGTCAGGCGGCTCTTGAGCTTGGGATCTTCATTGGCGAAGCGCGCCAGCACTGCGTCGCGACGGTCTGCACGCAGCGGCTGACGCACCACCCGCGCTTTGCGGTCGCGACTAACAGCCGTTCTCGCGGCGGCGAGTCGCGCCTGGCCGGCACGCGCAATGCCACCGGCGATCGCGCTCCGCGCGGCTGCCGCCTCGGCATCGACATCCAAACCATCGGTGGCCAGCTCAGCGAGCAGCTCGGCATCGCTGAGATTCATGAGATCGTCGGCCAGTTCATCGAGTAGTCGGCGGAGCGCAGGATCGGGCTTGTCGCCGCTCACGCAGTCCACCCGGCTGGATACCTCCCATTGATCGCCCGGCGCATGCGGCGTCGAATGGTAGCATAGGCCTTATCGTCCAGGTCGTTCATGGTCATGATTTCCTCCTTCGAGTAAAATTCCAGGTCGCACATCAGCATCAGCAGCGCCTGCTCGTCGTCCGCGAACAACGCCTCGAGAGCAGCGATACGCTCCGACATGTCCTCTGCGGCCAACAGGCGCGTTTCGGAGTCGGGATCAGGATCAACGGGAACGACAAGCAGCCGCCCGTCGGTGCCGGTGGCATCGAGCGAGACCGTCGCCTTGACGCGACCTGCGGAACCACGTGCCGCCGAGGCTATGCTGCGCATCGCTCCGATCAAGAACGGCACCAACGCCATCGTCCGCGGGCAGGTCCGCGCGCCGGACAGTGTCGCAGCAACGGCCTCGCCGATCAGATCGTCGGCCCCGCACGCGAGACCAAGGGCATAGATACCGCCGGCGCGGCGCAAACGGGCGAGATCGATGGCGGCGAGACCGTCAAGTGCCGCCCGGATTTCGTCAGGGTCCAATGCGTCGCGGTTCACGTCACTCCCAAGAGCTGCCTCGGAACGTAGGCTGACTCTGTGCGCCGCCTCGGACAAGCAGATAAAATATTTTTCAGATGTCCGCGAACGTCGCCGCGCTCGGCCTACTCCCTTGAACGCCAATCATGGGGTTCTGGAGCGGTGTCGCAAGCCGGCTTACCCGACAGCGCGAGGAAGGAGGAAGACGAACATGGGCAAGAACCAGCATGTGGTGCCGCACGAAGGCGGCTGGGCGGTTCGCGGAGCGGGCAACGAGCGCGCGACGTCGGTGCACGAGACGCAGGCTGCTGCGATCGAGGCGGCACGCGGCATCGCGCAGAACCAGCACAGTGAGCTGCTGATCCATGGCCGCAACGGCCAGATCCGCGAGCGCGACAGCTTTGGCGGCGATCCCTTCCCGCCGCGTGGCTGAACCACCCCGAGGCCGCGTACCAGCGCGGCCCCAACCGTAAGGAGTGCATCATGGCAAAAGGCAGAAGTGGCGGCTCGTTCCGCAGTGCGATCAGCGGACGCTTCGTGACGGCGAAGCACGGCAAGGCGTCGCCGCGCACGACCGTGTTCGAGCGGTCGGGCGGCGGCAGCACGGGCGGCACCTACCGGAGCGCGATCAGCGGCCGGTTCGTGACAACCGCGCACGGCAAGCGCAGCCCTAACACCACGATCAAGGACAGCTGAAGGGAGGCGGTCGGCAACGGCCGCCTTGCTGTCACCCGCGAATCCTATCTTCTTCACCGCTGGCAGCTTTTGGGAGCGCCGGGCACGGCCGCTAACGGCGACTTTTGGGGCGCTTTGCCGACCGGCAGGTCGCGCCAGAAGCTGCCCGGCAGATTTTGGGCCGCTAGCGGAATGTCCGTTCATCGGCAGGTCTACGAGAACAGCTGCCCGTCCGTTGTCAGGCCATGGGCAGGTACTTTTCTCACGCTGTACTGCGGCCTAAATTATTTCGATGACCTTTCCAGATAACATGACTCGGCTTTACTCAGGCGAAGAAGCTATCAGAACAGAGTCATTGCGACGTACCGGGAAGATACCCGATCTTGCGGCGCATCTGTATATGATTGAGCAGGCAATGAACTTGCTTCACGGATTGCTCCCTGAGAAGGGCAATCCTGATGGCGATCAACTGACGCTAGGAAATCTCGGTATCCGTTGCTTCAATGCGTTGGCGTCGTGTGTGAAGCTATCGCTCTCAGGCTACTACCAGGCGGCGGCAATCCATATCCGTGATGTTCTAGAGGTGGCATTTCTGCTCGACCACTTCACGTCTGACCGGACACTGGTGACACAATGGCGCACAGGATCGGATCGAGATCGCAAGAAGCAGTTCTCTCCGCTCGCGATCCGGCAAGCCCTCGACGACCGTGACCAATTCACCGGCCAGAAACGGAAGGCCGCCTATGAGCAGCTGTGCAAACTGGCCGGCCACGCAACGCCGGAGGGGGCAGTGATGCTCGCTCCAAACCCGAGCGAAAAGACCGTCCATTGTGGACCGTTCCTAGAAATCACTGCGCTACAAGCCGTTCTCTCGGAGGCCGCGCTCACCGCTGTTCAGGCGGCTGGTTCATTCCAACTGCTGATGAACGCTGATGACGTCGAAGCGCATGGCGTGCGTCTGGCTTTCATGCACGCTGAGGCGGATTGGCTGAAGCGGTTTTTCGGTCAGGAGCCTGACCACGCGTATCTGGCTGAATTACGCGACTTGTATGCAAAAGCGCAGCAGCAGGAGCGCGCCAGTGGTGGCTAGGCGTTCGTTCACATGGGAACGCGCCCCATGGTCGCGCTGCTTTCAATGCAAAGAGAACACCTTTGGTTTTTTAAGCGGGAACGACCACAGCATATCATGGCGGTGCTCGCGATGCCGGTATCAGGTGAATGAACCGCTGCCTGATGTGGACAAGAAGGTGATCTACATTGACCAGTTCGTTTTCAGCGAACTCTTCAAGCTTAAAGCTGGGACACGTCGAGAGGACAAGCTGACGCCGTTCTGGCAGGAAGTTGATAGGCTCCTGCATCGCGTGGTCCATCTTCAACAGGCCGTGTTGCCGCACTCCAATATCCATCACGCCGAAACCGTCGCCTCAGCATGGCCGCGAGAGTTGCGGGAAGCCTATGAAGCTATGGGCGGGGATATTCGCTTTGAGGATACAAGCGATGTCCAGATGCGCGAGATACACGATTTTGCGTCGGCTTATGTGGAGCAGCGCGAGCCGTCAGTCAGTACCGACGTGGACGAGGTTTTGTGCGGCAAGCGTAACAAATGGCTTCCGAATATCCGGGTGGTCGTCGGCGCCGATTATACCCGATATGCTCCTGCAACGCGGCAGCGACGAGACAGCACAGGAGCCAGCGTCAATGAACTGATGGAGAATTGGCGCGCGCAGGGGCTTGGGTTCGATGAGGTGCTGAACATCGAATTGAATGGCTATCATCACAGCCGGATTGAGGCGTTGAAGGCATGGCGCGAGCTATATGAGCGGGCCGAAGCCTCGGGCGACGTGACGGCCGTCATGAACACCAGCATGAGTCCAATCTGTCGAGACCTTTCGCTACTGGACTGGCTTTTCAAGAAGGCAGGCATACCAGAGGGCAGTCACGACATTGCCCGAAATAGCTTCTGGAAGTGGGAGCGGAATGGCGAAATGCCCTTTGGCCGTATCCTAGCCTATATGTTCGCTGCGCTCGCAGGCCAGGTCAAAGCTGGACGCAAAAAGGGCGTGACAGCGGGTTTCATGAACGATGTTGAGGCCGTTGCAGCCTACGCGCCGTTCGTGGATGCCATGTTCATCGACAAGGAATGCGCGTTGCTGCTCACGCAAGGGCGACCGGGGAAGGAACTGGACTTTCGAGCGCGCATATTCTCCCTGACCAATCGGGAGGAGTTTTTGAATTATCTGCGGGGCCTAGAGGCGCAGGCTGATGCAGAGGTTCGCCGATATGCCCAGATTATATATGGCCTGGATCCTGCACCATAGCCTGCGCGGGCAGAACGCGTGTATCGCGATCGAGAAAGTTAAATATGAGCGCGATGAGGTGGGTGCTGTGGTCGAAAGCCGACTGGCAGCACTTCTGTCCTGAGTAAGGCAATGGAGGTCTGAACGAACGGCGGTTTTGGGGAGTGCGAAACCCGAGTCGGAGTGGCAATAAGTAGGGCGCGAACCGGACTGTGCCGGAATGAGCGTGAAAGTTGCCCTGAACACGAAGGGAGTTTAGTGTCATCGCCAACCATGACGACGCCCAACATCAATGACGGCCGCGCACGCATGTCGCTTGCAGATTTCGAGCAAGATCTCATGCGTCGCCGCGAGGAAGCTGGACCGATCGATATGCCGCGCAATTCCGGCAAGCGTCGCACAAAGAGCAAACAGAAGTTAATCGAGGCGCTCGCGAAGATCGGCGCCACTTGGTAACTACGCGACATATCTGGATACCAGCGCCTGCATTCGGCCAGTGGTCCTCCTATCAGAAGCATCGTACGGCAGCGCGTTCGGTCGGTCGCTAGGTAGCGGCTGTTGCCGGCCGAAGACTACACTGACGCTAACGACGACGCCGCGCGCGGGGTAAGCGAATGTCTGCTCTCGCATGCGAGACTTAGGGCTTAGCCAGTTCGCCGCCTCACGCTCCCGAGGGTTCGTCCTCGCCCCTAACCCACATGCGACAGGGCACACCACGCCCTTGCCAGATGTCGATCTCGCTCTGCGGATACCCATTCGCCAGCAACCAATCCTCGATCTTTTGGCCGGGAGCTGGGTCGAAGGGCTTTGGAAACCCGTAGTCGGCACCTGCAGGTGGGTCGATCCAGCGCATTGTCATCTCCATCCAGCTCAGCGACCAAAGCAAATACAACTGGTTGCGTCTAAACGGCTTCCATTCGACGATCTTGATGAAGCCACGACAAGTATCCAGATGCCACGACAGATCCACATCAAACTCAGGCACCACTATCGTGCACTGCCCTCGTTGGATCGCGGGAAATCGACGATCCAATCGAAGCCGTCCCGTAGGGGCAAGGCTTCCGGCCATTCCAAGTCGCAATCTAGGTACCGCGAGAGCGCGCGATGCATTCTGTCCATCGCCGCGATTCCGAAGGTCGTGAGTTGTTCCAGCGGAGAACCCCCTTCAAATGCTTCCATGACCGAACCAGATCTGAGCCAGTGGCGCACGCTTTGCGGGTGCAGTATCTCGGCCAGATAGGCATCAATTTGGAGAAGCACCGCGATTCTGAGACTTTCCTCAGGTGACAATGTGCTAACTACCGAAGCCATTGCTGACAACACGCGCCCCGGCGCAACTCCCAGCAGGGCCGCGAGTTCCTCAACTGACAAATCCCACTTCGACCTGAGATAGCTTAGGTCGCCACCTTTCCAATTCGCCCGGGCGGACTGAACCCCATCAAGGGAACTAGACGCGGGGAATACCGATGCCTCGCGCCAGCCGGACTTCTCCAACCCGGGCTTATTGAGACCCGACCATTTGATGTGTTTGATTGGCTGGCCATCCAGGGACCGCAGAATCCTCACTCCACTCTTGTCCCATGGCGTGAGGTAGAGGCTTATATTGGTAAGGAGTTGAATCTCGTTCGCAGCAAGATCGCGCGTCAGCCGCGGTATCGCCGCGCTGAACGCATCGAGCGTATACGGGCCAAGTATCGACACCCTCATCATGATCTCTCCTGATGGGGCGCCGGCTAAACCGGGTGTTGGAAACCTGCTGTGACACAGGCGCATGCGCCTTTACCGTTGCCGGTTGGACATGCGCGCATGCCACCCGGCCGAAAAGCTCAGCCAGGCGTCACAGAAGGGGTTTCCACGCCCCGCAGCCGGGACATACCAGCAGCGGTACCAAAGTTACAGAAAAGGTCGGGCAGTCAAGGCACTTCCAAAAATATCCCGATGGAAGCCATTGTACGCGCTCCCAATCTGCACGAAGCGACCGTCATGAGGTTGCGGGCCTCTCTTTCACGCTCTAGCGAGAAAATTCGTTCCACTGCGAGGAGGCTATGTGAGCCAGCCCAAGGTAGAATTGCGAGTTCTGGATGAGCGGATCCGTGAATGGGGTCTGCCGGGTTATCAGACGGAAATGTCAGCGGGCATCGACCTGTACGCATGCATCAAAGAACCTCTTCAGATTGAACCGCAGGCCTCTGCAGTCCTTATTCCGTCGGGCATCGCACTACTGATGAACGACCCATATATGGTCGGATTCCTGCTGGCACGCTCTGGTCTAGGGCACAAAAAGGGGCTGATTCTCGGACAGTCTGTCGGCACTATCGACGCAGATTACACCAACGAAATCTTCATCAGCGCCTGGCTGAGGACACCTCCGGGAAGTGAGCCTCTGATCATCAACCCTGGAGATCGCATCGCCCAGCTGGTCTTTGTCCCCATCCTCCGCCCGTCTTTCGTAACGGTCTCCGAGTTCTCTTCAGAGACGGCACGAGGCTTGGGAGGGTTCGGGTCGACTGGCGTCTGAGTCGATTCATCGCAGATCGCTTCCCATTTCCGCCTTCGGCGGTTGCGATCGAGAGAGTATGAAGATGAACTTCACACTCCCTCGATCACCAAATTGGGGGCTTGCCGTGAGCGGTGTCGAATGGAGTCTATGATGTTTCTTGCGGCGGCCACTGGCAGGCGTTTCGTTGAAACCCCTCAAACAGGGCCTCGATGTCACGATCGACATATTTCCAGCGTCAAAGCCTTCTTGACGACAGGTATATTTTGCGAGGTTAAGGTGATCCTCGCCAATCTCGGTGACGCGGCCTTCACCGTCGCGCGCGGAGACCGTATCGCACAGCTCGTGCCCGCGCCGGTCCAACACGCGGAGCTCGAGGAGGTGGGGACGCTCGACGAAACGGCGCGAGGCATCGGGGGCTTCGGATCGACGGGTACGTGAGCGGATTTTTGCTTCTTGCCGCGGCGATGCAGACATCGCCGCTCAACTGGGATGCGCTGCCGCCCCTGCCCTGGCGCGCGCCTCCCATCGTCACGCCCGACATGCAGGCCTTTGTCCAGCGTGAAGTGAAGCTGCGCAGATGCGCCACGCCCAAGCCCGGCACGCTCGAAGTCGCGGTCGCGGTGCTGGTCGACGAGAATGGCAGCATCCGCACCACCGTGCCGCGCGCCATCGCCTGCCCCTCGGTCGAGCAATATGCCGCCGCGCTCGCCGCCGGCTTCGCGCGCAACAACCTGCTCCCGCGCCCCGGCGCGACCGAGCAATGGTACCGCACGACCCTCAGCTTCACCTGGACCAAATGACTCTCTCCGACGCGGAGCTGGAGCGCTATGCCCGCCATATCGTGCTGCGCGAGATCGGCGGCGGCGGGCAGATGCGGCTGAAAGCCGCGCGCGTGCTGGTGATCGGCGCGGGCGGGATCGGCTCGCCCGCGATCGAATATCTGGCGGCCGCCGGCATCGGCGCGCTCGGCGCGGTCGATGACGACCAGGTCTCGCTCTCCAACCTCCAGCGCCAGACGCTCTATGCCACCGCCGATGTCGGCCGGACCAAGGTCGAGGCCGCCCGCGCCCGCGTCGCCGCGCTCAATCCCGAAATCGCCTTCACCGGCTTCGACCAGCGCATCGACGCACGCAATGCCGACGCCCTGATCGAGACCTTCGCGCCCGATGTGATCCTCGACGGCTGCGACAATTTCGCCACCCGGCTAGCGGTGGCCGACGCGGCGCTCCGCCATCGCACCCCCCTCGTCTCCGCCGCCGTCTCCGAATTCGAGGGCCAGCTCGGCGCCTTCCGCGGCTGGGAGAGCGACAAGCCCTGCTATCGCTGCTTCGTCGGCCATGACCCCGAGCGCCCCGGCATCAGCTGCGCCGAACAGGGCGTGCTCGGCGCGCTTACCGGCGTGATGGGCAGCCTCGCCGCGCTCGAGACGATCCGCGCCATCGCCCCCTTCGGCGAGGACCCGGCCGGCAAGCTCCTCCTCGTCGATGCCCTGGCCTTCCGCTTCCGCACCCTCACCCTGCCGAAGGACCCGGGCTGCCCGACCTGTCACGAACCACGCAACCAGGCCGACCACGGCTGACGTCCCACTGGCGAACATTGGCCCCGCGCTGAAAAAATGCCAATCGAAGCGCATGTCCATGCTGGATACCGACGCGCTTCTTCGCATTGCACATGACGCGGCAGAGGCCGGCGATTTCGATCGCGCGCGGCAATGCTATGAGAGCGGCGCTGCCCTTGGCTGCGCCCTGAGCCTCCAGTCCCTGGGCTATATGTATGATGTCGGCGAAGGCGTGATCGCCGACAAGGCTTTGGCGATGAAGCTCTATCGGAAAGCCTGGAAGCGCGGCAGTCACGCGGCCGCGACCAACATCGCGATACTCTATCGCGAGATGGGCAGGAAGCGGACCATGTTCCGCTGGTATGAGCGGGTCGCCCGCGCAGGCGACGGCAGCGCGCAGCTCGATATGGCGAAATGCTATCTGAGCGGCACAGGCGTCCGGAAGGACATTCAGGCTGCACTGCGATGCCTCGCCGCCGCGAACGCTTCCAGCTACATCACCGAATACGAACGTGAGGAAGCGCAAGCGCTGCTCGCGACGCTGAAACCCGTGATCCTTTGAACGGCAGCGGAGCATCCGATCGCAGAGGCCCGCGATTTGCTGCGCCCCGCTGCGAGAAACTGGACTTCGCCCCCTGCTTGGGGCACCTGCCCCGCCATGACCCGCGTCCTCGTCACCGGCTCGGCCGGCTTCATCGGCTTCCACACCGCCAGCAAGCTGCTCCAGCGCGGCGCCACCGTGCTCGGGGTCGACAATTTCAGCGATTATTATGATCCCGCGCTGAAGGAAGCCCGCAACGACGTGCTGTCGAACCACCCCAACTTCCGGGTGGCGCGCGTCTCGATCGACAATATGGAGGCGTTCGGCGCCGTCTGGGCCGAGTTCCAGCCCGATGTGGTGATCCACCTCGCCGCCCAGGCCGGCGTCCGCTACTCGATCGACAATCCGGAAAGCTATGTCGCGGCCAATCTGATCGGCAGCTTCAACGTGCTCGAGCTGGCCCGCCGCCACAAGACCGGTCATCTGCTCGCCGCCTCGACCAGCTCCGTCTATGGCGCCAACACCGACATGCCGTTCACCGAGACGCAGCGGACCGCCACCCCGATGAGCTTCTATGCCGCCACCAAGGGTGCGACCGAGCTGATGGGGCACAGCTACGCGCATCTCTACAAGACGCCGATGACCTTCTTCCGCTTCTTCACGGTCTATGGCCCGTGGGGCCGGCCGGACATGGCGCTGTTCAAGTTCACCAAGGGCATCCTCGCCGGCGAACCGATCGACATCTACAATAACGGCGAGATGGTCCGCGACTTCACCTATGTCGAGGACCTGGCCGAATCGATCGTCCGGCTGACCGAGGCGGTGCCGGGCAGCGTGCCGGTCGAGGGCGACAGCCTCTCCCCCGTCGCGCCGTTTCGCGTGGTCAATATCGGCGCCGGCCAGCAGACCCAGCTGATGGACTATATCGCCGAGATCGAGCGCGCGCTCGGCAAGGAAGCGATCCGGAACTTCATGCCGATGCAGCAGGGCGACGTGCCGGCGACCGAGGCAAGCTCGGCGCTGCTCAAGAACCTGACCGGCTACGCCCCGTCCACCCCGCCGAGCCAGGGCGTGCCGGCATTCGTGACCTGGTATCGCGAGCATTATCAGGGCTAGGGCGTATCGACGTTCGGCTTCTTCAGTTCCCCGGCGAAAGCCGGGGCTCAGGGTTTCTCTGGGGAACCGCCAAACCAATCACTGCATCCGAATGTCGATACAAACTAGGCCATAGGCTCACGATACGGCCTGTCGGCTTTCGCCCCAATTTGCTGACACTGCTTCTATCGTTCGCAGATGGCCAGCTTTGGGCCGTGAGCGGGCTTTCCGCTTTCAGCGGTCGCATCCGTCAAAGCAGACATGGATTGGCGAACGCGCAAGGGGCCGCTGTTAGGCCGATTTCTGACTCGCGGCTTTCAACGGATTGTTCGGATAGGCCGACTGTCCGCTTACCCCTGCGCGAGCGCGCCGCGCTCGAACAAGTTTTCTGGAGCCGCTCGTCGGCGGGTTCTGGTCGTCTTTCCGGGAACAATGACCGGCACATGGCCGATCAAATCAGGATGTCCGACAGGTCGAGGCTGACCACGTTCATCACCTTGATGAAACCCCCGTTGAAATACAGTTCGGCATTGCCATCGACATAATAGATCTGGAGGCCGCCATTGTCGGGATTCCCGGCCTCCGTTCCGCGCAGATCGATCACGTCGTTGTCGCCCGGCTCCTGTCCGAGATCCCAGATGATGTCCGAACCTGAAAGACCGTTGAACACGAAGCGATCATCGCCGCCCCCGCCCCAAAGCTCGTCATTCCCCGCACCCCCGTCGAGTGAGTCGCTGCCGCCTGCAGCCACGCCGTCCCCCGATGCACCGTCGCCGTAAAGCTTGTCGTTACCGCGGCCGCCTTTGAGCACGTCGTTTCCGCCGTGCCCGCCAAAGGCGATCACCGCGGCATCGCCGTAAAGCGTGTCGTCGCCGTCGCCGCCGGAGAGGCGGTCATTGGCGCCACGGCTGCCGGCGCCTACGACGCTGACATCGCCATAGAGCGTGTCGTTGCCGAGCTCACCGTAGAGCGAATCGCTCTGCCAGCCGCCGAAGATCGCGTCGTCACCCGCGCCGCCATAGAGCGAATCCTCTCCCTTGTCGCCGAGCACCAGATCCGCACCAAAGCCGGCGAAGATCGCGTCCGCCCCCTTGCCGCCGCTGATCTGATCGTCCCCGAAGCCGCCGGTGAGTCGGTCATTGCCGCCGGTGCCGGCGATTGTGTCCGATGGCGGCGGGCCGTCCACTGCGAAAAGTTGCACCTTGATCCCGCCGTCCGATCCGATAGCGCCCTCGTCGCCCGTCCATGCAACCGCGAAGCGATCGCCACCCAGGCTGGTGACGCTTGGCCCCTCCGCGTTGATGGAAGAAGGCGCGTTGACCTGGAATTCTTCGTCCAGGCGCGCACCCTCCGTGTCGAACACCTGCGCGCGGATCGTCGCAGTTGGCGCGGGAACGCCAGGCGATTCCGCGCCGTCCTGCCAGACCACAACAAAGCGCCCGTCGGAGAGTGCGGCGACATCAGGGTTATACTGGTCGGCCGCAATCTCGCTGTTCACGGTGAAGGTGTCACCGATTGGCTGGCCGTTGGGATCGAAGATACGTGCCCTGACCTCGGAGCCAGGGTCGTTCACCGGATCGCTACCGAACTCCCCATCGCGCCAGACCACGACGAAATTGCCGTTGGACAGCAGTGCGATCGAAGGATCCGGCCTTCCGCCTGCTGCCTCGCCAATTTCGAACGGAGTGACGCCCTGTCCGTCGCGCTGGCGGATCTGGCCGTAAAAGACGGTCTCGCCGCCCTCCATAGCGTGCTCTTCGTCCCTGTAACCGTACCAGGTCACGACGAAACTTGTGTTGGACAGGGTGGCGACCGCCTTGGTGTCGACACTGCTGTCCCAGCCATATGAAAAGTTGGACCACACTGCGCCCGTGGGCGACCGCACTTCGCCCTCGCCATTATTTTCGCCGCTCCACACCGTCACGACGCCGCCATCGGGGAAGGAGGCGACTTGCGGGTTGCGATGATAATAGTCGTAATCAGTCAGATACTCAGGTCCTGCCGGTGCACCGTTCACGTCAAGATACTGCGTGTTCACCGATGTACCCGGCAGGCTGTTTTCCTCGCCACTGCTATAGGCGACTACGAAGCTGCCATCAGGCCGCGCCATCACGGTGGGGCTGAACTGTGCATCGGTGGTGATCGTGTTGACACGAAATTCCTCGGCGATCGCGTGTCCCGGCAACAGGGCTCGCGCTTGGATCTCGAAATCAAGATTATTGGTATCATCGAGCCGGAATTCGCTGCGCCAGACAATGGTAAAGCCGCCATCAGCGGTACCCGCGATGTCGGCTGAATTTTGTGTTCCGTAGGTATTGCCGGTATTGACGAGGAACTCGCTGCCAATCCTGAATGGCATAACCCTCACTCCTGTTTCCGCCGGCCGCCAGTGCATGGCCCGGCACCGCGCCCCCGGATCAGAACAGTGCTCGGCCTTCTTATCGGGTTCGTGCGCGCTTTGGCAGAAGCGCCGGTCATGAATGAGCCACACCGCCCGCTTTTCGGGATCGGTCAAGCATTAGGTAGTGTCGCGCTAACGGCAGCTAACCACCCGATTGCTGCCGCCTGTCGCGGTGTGAACGAACGACCGCTTGTGGGAGATTGAACCGGCGCTCCGAACGGCGGCTTAGGGCGCAAAGCTGCCTCGGCCGCTTGATCTATCCTACGTCCGCCAGCCACCCAAATCGCGTCCGTTCAGTCCTCGTCCCGAAGGCGGTCGTTTATGTGTTCGCGACCCAAGCCGAGCCCGGTGAGGACAATCTTCGCACGCGACACCGCCTGAGGCGCGCCATTTCGCAGCCCCCCTCATTCATCCGGGCCCTCCCCACCCGCAACTACGCTTGCAAAATAGCACGACCGTTCGTACTAAATCCGCATGAAAGCAGAGACGACTCGAACCCGGGTGATCGAAGAAGGGCTGCAGACGCTCAGCCAGGGCGGGCTTGCGGCCGTCACCATCGGGCGGCTGGCGGAGGCTACCGGCCTGTCCAAGAGCGGGCTGTTCGCCCATTTCCGGTCGCGCGAGGCGCTGGAGCTCGCCCTGCTCGACGAGACCGTCCGGCTGGCCTGGCGCAACGTCGTCGAGCCGGCGATGCGCAATCCCGAGGGGCTGCCGCGGCTGATGGCGCTGGTCGGCCTGTGGTTCGGCTGGTCGTCGCGCGCCGGCCTGCGGGGCGGCTGCCCCGTCGCCGCCGCGATGTTCGAGCTCGACGACACGCCGGGCGTGGTGCGCGACCGCGTCGCCGAGCTGGACGAGGAATGGCGGCTGCTGCTCCATGCGCAGGTCCGCCAGGCGATCGATCTCGGCCATCTCCATGCGGATACCGATGCCGACCAGGTCGTGTGGGAGCTGCGCGGCATCTATCTCGCGCACCACAGCACGATGCGCTTCCAGCGCGATCCCGATGCCGATCGGCGCGCCCAGGCCGCGCTCGTCGCGCTGCTGCAGCGCTGCGGCGCCGATCCCGCCAATCTCTAGTGCCGGAATCCCGCCCCATGCCGCAACAACCGCCCTCGGCCGTCGGCGAGGATCTCGCCCAGATAAGGCGGCTGCGCCTGGCCTCGTTCGTCGAAGCCACCACGCTTCTGGCCCTGGTCTTCGTCGCCGTCCCGCTCAAGCATCTGTTCGACTATCCCCTCGCGGTCAGGCTGATGGGGCCGGTGCACGGCGCCGCCTTCATCGCCTATGGCTGGAGTCTGGTCACCACGGTCTCGGGCGGCGGCTGGTCTCGGGGCGAGATCGCGCGGCTGGGGTTCGCTGCCTTCCTGCCCTTTGGCGGCTTCCTCAACGCCGGGCTGCTGCGCCGCAAGCGCGCAGCCCTAACCGAGGCGCACGCCTGATGCCCTATCTCTGGCTTAAGGCGGTGCACGTCGCCGCCGTCCTGCTGTTCATCGGCGGCCTGTTCGCCCAGACCTTCGCCCTCGCCTCGGCACAGGCCACCGCCCCGCTGGCGCGCTGGGACCGGCTGGCCACGGTCCCGGCGATGCTGCTCGTCTGGGTGACCGGCGCGACGATCGCCGTCGAGGCCGGCTGGTTCGCCAGTCCGTGGCTATGGGCCAAGCTCGCCTTCGTCCTCGCCCTGACCGGGCTGCACGGCATCCAGTCCGGCAAGCTGAGGCGGCTGCGTCGCGGAGATCTGCCGTCCAGCCCCATCTCGGCCCTTCGGGTCGCGGGATTCATCGCCACAGCCGTCGCGTCGATCGCCGTGCTGGTGGTCGCCAAGCCCTTCTAGCCGCTACCTTCGGGCGCCGACGCCTTGCAATGTAGGATTTCGTCTGATTGGCTCAGACGGCCGGGCTTCCGCCCGACCGCTCTTTGACCTTGGAAATAACGCGTCCCGCGCATCGGGACGGATGACCGTCCCCGCGCATGCATGTCGTGAACTTAGTGAACTTCCGCGGCTCAGCCCGGGCAGCGGCTCGTCATGAAATCGCGGATCGCCGACGCGATGTCCTCGCGCTCCAGCGCGACCGCGATGTTCGCCTGGATGAAGCCGGCCTTGTCACCGCAATCATAGCGCGTGCCCTCGAAGGTCACGCCGTGGAAGCGCTGACCGCCGATCATCTGCGCCATCGCATCGGTCAGCTGGATCTCGCCGCCCGCGCCCTTCTCCTGCTTCTCCAGCACGCGCATCACTTCGGGCTGCAGGATGTAGCGGCCGATCACCGACAGGTTCGACGGCGCGGTGCCCGGCGCCGGCTTCTCGACCAGCCCCTTCACTTCGGTCAGCGCGCCGTCCTGCGCGCCCGGCGTGATGATGCCATAGCGGTGTGTCTGGTCGTCGGGGACGATCTCGGCGCAGATCAGGTTGCCGCCGACCTGGTTATAGGCGTCGACCATCTGCTTGAGGCAGCCCGGCTTGCCGAGCATGAAGTCGTCGGCGAGCAGCACCGCGAAGGGCTCGTCGCCGACGATGTCGCGGGCGCACCACACGGCATGGCCCAGCCCCATCGGCTCCTGCTGGCGGACATAGGCGACCGCACCGGGCTTGAGCCGGGTCGCGTCGAGGATCTCGAGCGACTTGCCGCGCGCCGACATCGTCGTCTCGAGCTCATAGGCGATGTCGAAATGGTCCTCGATCGCGCTCTTGCCGCGGCCGGTGACGAAGATCATCTGCTCGATGCCGGCTTCCAGCGCCTCGTCCACGGCGTACTGGATCAGCGGGCGGTCGACCACCGGCAGCATTTCCTTGGGAAGCGCCTTGGTGGCTGGCAGGAAACGCGTACCCAGGCCGCCAACGGGAAACACGGCCTTGCGCAGGGGCTTGATGGTCATTCGGGAAACGCCTCTCCGGATCAATCGCGCGCCAATAGCGACGGCCATCGGGTTTCGCAATTATGTCGCACGCCGTAACCACATGGTGACGGGATGGCGGATAAGGGAGCCGGAATGAACGGAACAAGCAAGCGCGTCCTGCTGATCTTCGGCACCCGTCCCGAGGCGATCAAGCTCTTCCCCGTCGTCCGCGCCCTCGCCGGCGTGCCGGGCCTGGACGTGCGCACCTGTGTCACCGCGCAGCACCGCGGGCTGCTCGACCAGGTGCTGTCGATCGCCGGCCTCACGCCCGACATCGATCTCGACCTGATGGAACCGGGCCAGACGCTCGATCAGTTGACCGCCCGGCTGCTCACCGGCCTCGGCAAGGTTATGGACGAGGAGAAGCCCGACCGGGTGATCGTCCAGGGCGACACCGCCACCGCGATGGTCGGCGCGCTCGCAGCCTATTACCGCAAGGTGCCGGTCAGCCATGTCGAGGCCGGGCTGCGCTCGGGCGACATCTACCAGCCCTGGCCGGAGGAAGTGAACCGCCGCATCGTCGCGCCGATCGCCGACCAGCATTTCGCCCCGACCGACACCGCCGCCGAGGCGCTGCGCCGCGAGAATATCGCCCCCGCCACGATCCATGTCACCGGCAACACGGTGATCGACGCGCTGCTCGCCACCCGTGCTCGGATCGAGGCCGAGCCCGAACTGGCCTCGGGCCTCGATCCGATCGCCGCCCGCTTCGCCGGCAAGCGCATCGTCCTCGTCACCACGCATCGCCGCGAGAATTTCGGCGGCGGCATGGAGGATATCGCCCGCGCGCTCGGCCGCATTGCCGATCGCGACGACACCGCGATTCTCTTCCCGATGCATCCCAACCCGAACGTCGTCGCGGCAATGGACAAGGTTCTGGGCGACCGCGCCAATGTCGCCCGCATCGAGCCGCTCGACTATCCCCACTTCATCCGCGCGCTCGAGCTTTGCCATGTCGTGCTCAGCGATTCGGGCGGCGTGCAGGAAGAAGCCCCCGCGCTCGGCAAGCCGGTGCTGGTGATGCGCGAGACTACCGAGCGCCCCGAAGGCGTCGTCGCGGGCACCGCCAAGCTGGTCGGCACCAGCCCGGAGCGTATCGTTTCCGAAATCTCAACCCTCCTCGACGTACCCTCCGCCTATTCGGCCATGGCCCGCGCCCACAATCCGTTCGGCGACGGCCATGCCTCTGAGCGGATTGCGGGGATCGTCGCACATGGTTTCGGATTCTGAGCTCAAGGTCTGTGTTCTCGGCCTGGGCTATATCGGGCTTCCCACGGCAGCGGTGATCGCGCGTACCGGCGCCAGGGTGCTGGGCGTCGACGTGCACGAATCGGTGGTCGACACCGTGAACTCGGGCAAGGTCCATATCGAGGAGATCGACCTCGACGGCCTGGTCTCGGGCGTGGTGGCGCGCGGCAATCTGCGCGCCTCGCTGCAGGTCGAACAGGCCGACGTCTTCGTCATCGCCGTGCCCACGCCGTTCGGCGAGAATCACGCGCCGGACATCGGCTATGTGCTGAAGGCCGCGACCAATGTCGCGATCACGCTCAAGGCCGGCGACGTGGTGATCCTCGAATCGACCTCGCCGGTGGGCACCACCGAAAAGGTCGCCGAGCTGCTCGCGAAGCTCCGCCCCGATCTCAAGGTCCCCGGCCACTGCGCCGGCGTCGCCGATGTCGCCATCGCCTATTGCCCCGAGCGCGTGCTGCCCGGCCGCATCCTGGTCGAACTGATCGACAATGACCGGGTGATCGGCGGCATCACGCCGCGCTGCGCGCGCAAGGCGCTGCAATTCTATCGCCGTTTCGTCCGCGGCGCCTGCGTCACCACCACGGCCAAGGCCGCGGAGATGACCAAGCTCACCGAGAACGCGTTCCGCGACGTCAACATCGCCTTCGCCAACGAGCTGAGCCTGGTGGCCGAGAAGATGGGCGTCGATGTGTGGGAAGTGATCCGCCTCGCCAACCGCCACCCGCGCGTCAACATCCTGTCTCCGGGCCCGGGTGTCGGCGGCCACTGTATCGCGGTCGATCCCTGGTTCCTGGTCAGCGCCGCGCCCGAGCAGACTCCGCTGATCCGCACCGCCCGCGAAGTGAATGACGGCAAGACCGACTATGTAATCGGCCATGCCGCGGCGATGATCGAGTCCAACCCGGCGGCGCGCGTTGCCTGCCTCGGCCTCGCCTTCAAGGCGAACATCGACGATTTCCGCGAGAGCCCCGCGCTCAAGGTCGCCGAAGCGCTGGCGAAGCGCTTCGGCGAGCGCATCCAGATCGTCGAGCCCTATGCGAACGCCCTGCCCTCCGCCTTCGATGGCACGGGTGCCGGGCTGATCGACATCGACAGCGCGATCGAGAGCTGCGGTATCTTCGTGGTCCTCGTCGATCACGACGTGTTCAAGTCGGTCCCGCTCGACGAGCGCGCCGACAAGCAGGTCTATGACACGCGCGGCATCTGGCCGGATCAGCCGCGCGCCGTGGCTGGCGAACCGCTCCGGCTGGCGAGCTGAAGCCGCCTATTTACGCACCAGTATCGACTGCCAGTCGCCGTCCAGCGGCTTGTCGCGGTCGGCGATCAGCCCCGGCACCAGGGGCCGCGCGGACAAGGCTGCCACCTTGGCCGCCTCTGCCTCCAGCGTCGTCACGCGGTCGCGCCAGGCCGGGTGCGAGCGGCTGCGCAGGATTCCGCCGGCCTTGCTCGGTCCGAAGCGCTTCCAGAACGCCGCGGGCGCCTGCGACGGATAACCGGCGTTGGTGAGCAGATAGACCGAGAGCAGATCGGCCTGCACTTCGGTCTGCCGGAAATACTTCACGTTCGCCCCAAGGCCGGAGAGCATGCCGAAATCGACACCTCGCGCCTTCAGCCGGTCGCGATGGTGGAGGATGTTGTGCGAGAACTCATGCGCGACGACCGCGGCGAACTGATCGTCGGGATATTCGAGAAAGCCCGAGCCGATCTTGACCATCACGCCCTCCGCCGAAGCGGTGAAGTCGTCGTTGTACACGAGCTCGAAGCGGGTCTTGCAGACCGGTATCGGCCGAATCGTGAGATGCACCGGCTTGCCGTCGCGCACCACATCGACTTCGATCGGCGCATCGGCCGGAAGCACGGCGATGGCGAGTTGCGCCGCTACCAGCCGATCGGTCGTCCCCGGCTTGCCGGAGAGCTTTCCGATCTCGACCCGGCCGATACGTACCAGCGAATCATCGGCACGGACCCCCGCCTGCTCGGCCGGGCTCCCGGCGAACACGCCTTCCACGGCGACCGGCGTTGCGAAGCCGAAATGCCGCGCCGCGGAATCGCGCTTGGCCGCATCATATTGGTCGAGCGTGTGGACCTGCAGTCCGGTCCCCGCCTCGATGCGGTCGCACAGCGCTCGATTCGCGGCAGCGAGCCGCCAGCCGACCGTAGCGAGCCGCATATCCGCAGCCCGAACAGCCTCGAACACGGCGACATCGTCGGCACGCGCCGGTGGTGCACGGAATTCGACGGCCAGCGCCCCAAGGGCGATTGCGACGGCAGCGCAGGACGGAAGAACACGGCGTAGAGCGATCATGACGCCTCTGTAGGCGGGGCCTGCGCCTTCCGCCAGACGGCCGCGCCATGCGCCCATTTCGTTGCGGGCCCGATTCGCACTGCCTGTTTCCGTTTCGCCATCGGCACGACTTGGCCGGACGGCCACGAGACTGTCACAGAAAGCCGCCATGAGGGGCGCGTAGTTTCCGGATTGAGGGATCATTAACCCCTTGGCGATAGCAGTGCGCCGCGTTAAGAGCCCGGCGCCATCAAGGGGCCTCGGTCTGCCAAAGAATAGAGCACCGGAACCAATCCGGGCCGTGTTGCTTCTGGATCACGACGGTGGATTTCTTGTCGTGACAAAGGTTTGAGGTGTTGCGGAAGGTTTGGTCTTGTGTCATAGGCCGGCCTGACGAGAGCACCAGAGCTCGAAAGAGGGAGAAAAAGAGTGTTCACTAAGCTTCTTACGGCTGCTGCCATCGCGTCGATGGCGACTGCCCCGGTTCTGGCAGCTCCGACGAGCTCGACCTCGCTGTCGAGCGTTCGCGCTGCGGCCACCGCCGGCGAAAACGAGAGCGAGCTGGCTCCGGCCGTGCTGATCGGCGTTCTCGCGACCGTCGCCATCATCGGTGGTGCGGTTGTGCTGGCCGACAGCGACGACGAGCCGAACAGCCCGTAGTCTTCGGAATATTCCGGATTAAACGGCGGCCAATTGGCCGCCGTTTTTTTATGTCCGCGATGCCTGCCCGCCCCATTGCGGCCGCCGGGCTCATCGCGCGACCACCGCGCCAGCCACATCGTGCCAAGCTTGACGCTCGGCCAAACGACTGAAATAGCGCGCATATCGACTATATATCGTGGAGGCGGATTCCCGGCATGGGCCTTTGGGATCGAATTGCGAGCGCCTGCGGCCTGACGATGCCCAAGGCCCAGGGCGCCGCCGGGATGCGGGCCTATGCGGTGGGCGACATCCATGGCCGGCTCGACCTGCTCGAGGAATTGCTCGATCAGATCGAGGCCGACCTCCGCTCGAGCAGCGCGCGGCGCAACTTCATCGTCTTCCTCGGCGATTTCATTGATCGCGGCCCGGAATCCCGAGGCGTGATCGAACGGCTGCGCAGCTACAATCCGCCCAATGCCGAGCCGGTGTTCCTCGCCGGCAACCATGAGGAATTCTTCCTGCGGGTGCTGCAGGGCGAGAAGTCCATCCTCGACAACTGGCTGAAATATGGCGGCCTGGAATGTGTCGAGAGCTATGGGCTCGACGCCACCCGCCTGATCGCGATGGAAGAGGATGCCGCCCTCCGCGCGTTGCGCGAGGCAGTGCCCCAGGCGCATGTCGAGTTCCTGCGCAAGCTTTCCGATACGTTCCGCTTCGGCGACTATCTCTTCGTGCATGCGGGCATCCGGCCCGGCGTGCCGCTGGAGGCACAGGATCCCCGGGATCTTCGCTGGATCCGCGAACCCTTCCTGGAGGACCGGATCGATCACGGCTTCATCGTGGTCCATGGGCACACGGTCGTCGACGAGGTCGCGGAGCGGCCGAACCGCATCGGGATCGACACCGGCGCCTACCGTACCGGGCGACTTACTGCTGCAATAATCGAAGGCGACAAGCGCCGCTTCATTTCGACCATGGGGCCGGCCGTCGGACAAACCTCTGCCGATCGCCAACGAGCATTTGCCCAGTAGTTTCGGCTGCGGAATGCAAGGCGTCTCAACCGCCTTGCCTATGCATCGAGCCTGTGCGTATGGATCGCCACCATCTTCCGTTTACGTCTGTTGGAGCTTCATCGATATGGCCGCTCGAGCGAAAAAGCCGCTCCTTGCGCTCGCGTTTGTGCTGATCGGTCTCGGATTGTCGGCCTGCGCCAACAAGCGCGGCGGCCCGATCCCCTATGACGTTCCCGATTTCGTCGCCCCCGATGCGGCCAAGCCGGCGCCTCCGGGGATGGACTATCGGCTCGCGCCGGGCGACACGATCTCGATCATCGTGTTCCGCGTCGAGGACCTCTCGCGCGACTATGAGATCGATCCCAGCGGCAACATCGCGGTGCCCCTGATCGGCTCGGTGCCGGTAGCCGGCATGACCACCCCCGAGATCCAGCAGGTCGTCCGGGAACGGCTGTCCGAGCGCTATCTGCGCAATCCGGACGTCACCGTGACGGTGAAGAACGCCGCGTCGCGCGTCGTGACGGTCGATGGCTCGGTGCGCAATCCCGGCGCCTACCCAACCACCAACGAGATGACGCTGGTGAAGGCGGTGGCGCTCGCCCGCGGCACCGACGAATTCTCCAATCCGCGCCGCGTCGCCGTCTTCCGGACGGTGAAGGGCCAGCGCATGGCGGCGGCCTTCGACCTGACCGCCATCCGCCGCGGACAGGCGCCGGACCCCGAAATCTATCCCGGCGACGTCGTCGTGGTGGACGGCTCGCGCAACCGTCAGGTCTTCCGCGACCTGCTGAACACCCTGCCGCTCCTCGCCCTGTTTCGGCCCTGGTAAGTAGCGGACTCCTAAGGAAAGCATGATGGCTAGGAAGCAAATGGAGCCCCGGGGTGTCGCGGCTGTCTGGACCGGCGCAGAGCAATCGCAGGTGATCGATCATTCGCCGCACGTGAAGCAGCAGAATATCGACCTCAACCTGGCCGCGCTCTGGCGCATCGTGTGGCTGTGGCGCTGGGTGCTGCTGGCCTCGATCACCGCCGGCATCGCCGCGGCGATCGTCGTCACGCTCCTCACCACCCCGCTCTACCGCGCCAAGGCCGTGATCGAGCTCAACCCGCCCGCCGTCGAAGTGATGGAGGGCAAGGGCCCGCAGTTCGCGCAGAACGACCAGTCCTTCGTCGAGACCCAGGGCGGCCTGCTCCGCAGCCGCGCGCTTTCCGCCCGCGTCGCGCAGGACCTCAACCTCGCGTCCAACGAGGCGCTGGTGCCCAACCCCGACCTCGACCGCTCGGTCCGCCAGCGCATCGCCACCGACATCCTGAGCTCGAACCTCAAGGTCACCGCGAGCGACCGCACCCGCCTGGTCGAGATCTCCTACAGCTCGCCCGATCCGCAGCTCGCTGCGCGCATCGTGAACGGGTTCGCCGACAGCTATATCCAGACCAGCCTCGAGCGCCGCTACCAGGCCTCGTCCTATGCCCGCGACTTCCTGCAGCGCCAGATCGTCAAGGTCCGCCGCGACCTGGAGAATTCGGAGCGCCAGCTCGTCGCCTATGCGCAGCAGCAGGGCATCATCCGCACCCAGCAGGGCGAAGGCGGCGGCAGCTCCGACACCAACTCGCTGGCAGGCGCCTCGCTGGTCGCGCTGAACGACGCGCTCGCCGCGGCCGAGACCAAGCGCATCGCCGCCGAGCAGCAGTATCGCGAGGCGACCCGCAACGGCAATTCCACCGAAAGCGCGGCGCAGACCTCGCTGCTGCGCGGCGAGCGTGCCAAGCTCGAGAGCGAGTATCGCGAGAAGGCGACGATCTTCAAGCCGGACTATCCGGAGCTGGTCGCGCTGCGCTCGCGGATCGACGCGCTCGACGAGGCCGTCCGCAAGGAAGCCAATGCGGTGCAGGCCGGCCAGGCCGGCAGCCGCCGCGCCGAATATCAGGCCGCCGCCGCCACCGAGAACGAGCTCCGCGATCGCGTCGAGCGCCTGCGCGGCTCGGTGCTCGACCTGCGCGGCCGCAGCATCCAGTACACGATCCTGAAGCGCGACGTGGACACCAACAGCGCGCTCTACGAGGCGCTGCTGCAGCGCTTCAAGGAAATCGGCGTGGGTGGCGGCATCGGCGCGAGCTACGCCTCGATCGTCGACCGCGCCGAAGCGCCGCAGGCCCCGTACAAGCCCGACATGCTCATGAACCTGCTCCTCGGCCTGCTGGCCGGCGCGGGCCTGGGCCTGGGCGCGGCACTTGCCTTCGAGTTCATCAACGACACGATCAAGACGCCGGACGATGTGCGCGAACGCCTGCATCTCGCGTTCCTTGGCGGCATCCCGACCTCCAAGGGCCAGCGTCCGGTCGAGGCGCTGCGGGAATCGACCTCGCCGCTCACCGAAGCCTATTTCTCGGCGGGTACTGCGCTGCAGTTCACCACCGAGGACGGCGTGCCCAGGACCCTGCTCGTCACCAGCACGCGCCCGGCCGAAGGCAAGTCGACCACCACCTGGGCGCTGGCGCAGCATTTCGCCCGCCTCGGCAAGCGCACGCTGCTGATCGACGCCGACATGCGCAAGCCCGCCTTCGTGACGGGCGACGAGAAGGACGACGGCCTGTCGAACATGCTGACGACGCATGATCCGCTCGAGAAGCATGTCCGCCAGACGGATTCGGAGAATCTCTGGCTGCTCCCCTGCGGCCCGATCCCGCCCAACCCGGCGGAGCTGCTGGCCTCGGCGCGCATGCCCGCGATCCTCGCCCAGGCCGAAGAAGCCTATGACATGGTCATCGTCGACGGTCCCCCGATCCTGGGCCTCGCGGATTCGCCCTTGCTCTCGACCGCGGCCAATGGCGCGCTGCTGGTCGTCGAGGCCGGCAAGACCCGCACCCGTGCGGCGGTCGAGGCGCTCAACCGCCTGCGCGGTGCCGGCGCCAATGTCGTCGGCGCGATCCTCACCCGGTATCGCCACGAGTCCACCGGCTATGGCTACAACTACGATGCCTATACCTACCGCGCCTCGGAAAATCGCAACCGTCAGATCCGGGCGGTAGCCGGCCGTGGCGAATAAGAGGAAGTTCGGGCGCGTCGCGCCGGGCACGCTGGTCAAGGCTGGGCTGCTCGGCGTCGTCGGTATCGGCATCGGCGGGCTGATCCTCAAGGTCGAAGCCGGCGAGGCGCTTGCCGACCGGCGCGACCAGCCGCCGGCATTCGCCCAGAGCGACGACACGGTGTTCCGCCGTGCCGCGGTCGAGCTGGTGACCGGCGCCCGCCGCCTGACGCCGACGCGTATCGCGCAGATCAAGGGTGCTGCCTCGCGCCATCCGCTCGCCGCCGAGCCCTTCTCGCTGCTCGGCGCGGATGCGATGGCGCGCGGCGACACCCGCCGGGGCGAAGCGCTGCTGATCGAGGCCCGCCGCCGAAACCCGCGCGACCGCCTCGCCCGCCTGTCGCTGCTCGAATTCTATCTGAAGACCAACCAGATCAAGGCCGCGACGACCGAGCTGACCGTCCTCACCCGACTGGTCAGCCGTGCCGGCGATCTGGTGGTTCCGCTTCTTGCCCAGCTCGCCGAGAATGCCAGCTCGCGTGCCGCGGTCGCCGCGGCGCTGCGCGGCGATCCGCTGCTCGACGCGGTGCTCGATAGGCTGACCGAGACGCATGCCGCCCCGGCAGTGGTGCTCGACCTCGCCAAGGGCCGCAAGCCGGCCGCCCCGGGCGGCTATCCGCCCGCCTGGCAGTCTGCGGTGGTCAACGACATGATCGCCGCGGGCGACGGCCCGCAGGCGCGGACGCTCTGGGCGAAGTTCAACAACGTCCCCGCCAGCGCGGAAGGCGTGGTCTTCAACCCCAAGTTCCAGCGCATGGGGGCAACGCCTCCGTTCAACTGGGACCTGACCAGCAACAGCCTGGGCGCGGCCGAGATCAAGCGGCGCGGCGGCCTGATGGTCGAATATTATGGGCGCGACAGCGGCGATCTGGCCAAGCAGACGCTGCTCCTCACGCCGGGGGCCTATGAACTCCGCATCACGCTGGAGGGCAATGCCGACGGCCAGGGCAGCCGGCTGGTCTGGAAGCTCGGCTGCGTCGGCGGCAAGACCGCGCTGCTCGAGATCCCGATGAAGGGCATCAAATATTCGCCCAAGACGCTGCTCGCCGCGTTCACCGTGCCCTCGGGCTGCGGCGCGCAGGTGCTCAGCCTCGAAGGCGTGGCCCAGGAATTCCCGACGAACCAGTCGCTCGAAGTGAGCGAAGTCCGTATCGATAAGGCGGGGACGAAGAAGTAACATGAATCCGCGCCAGGCGATCATCCCGGGCTATCTCGTCTTCAGCCTGCTGCTCGGCGGCGCCAGCGCTGCGGGCTATATGGCGAACATGCTCCTGCAGCTGGTGGCGGTGGCGCTGCTGCTGTTCGCCTTCGGAACGCCGCGCGGCAGCCCCTTCCCGCCTCCGGCGCGGCAGCTGATGACGCTGCTGGTCCTGCTGCTGGCGATCTTCGTGATCCAGCTCGTGCCGCTTCCGCCGGCGCTGTGGACCGCGCTTCCGGGCCGCCACGACATTGCCGAGGGCTATCGCCTGCTCGGGGTGCAGCCGCCCTGGATGCCGATCTCGCTGGCACCGGACGACACGATCTTCTCGCTGTTCTGGCTCCTCCCCGCCTTCGCCGCGATGCTCGGCATCCTGCGGCTCGGCGACTATCGCGCCTCGTGGATCGCCTGGGCGGTCGTCGGCGTCGCGATCCTGTCGATCGTGCTCGGCGGCCTTCAGGTCGCGGCCGGCGGCATCTGGTATCTCTATCGCATCACCAATCGCGGCGTGGCGGTGGGCTTCTTCGCGAACGCCAACCACCTCGCGACCCTGTTGCTGATGGTGATCCCGCTGCTCGCCGCCCTGCTCTCGATCGAGTGGCAGAAGGGCGAGCGCCGGCGCAGTTCCGGGCTCACCATGATCATCGCCTCGCTGTTCGTGGTGCTGCTCGTCGGCCTCGCGCTCAACCGCTCGCTCGCCGGCTGGGGCCTGGCAGTGCCGGTCGCGATGGCGAGCGCGGCCCTGCTCTTCGCCGGGCGGAAGCTGCCGCGCTGGGTGCCGATAGCCGCCGCGCTGATCGGCATCGCCGCGATCGCGGCGGTCTTCACCACGCCCTTCGGCAACAATCTGACCGGCGACGATGCGCGCGGCTCCTCGCTCTCGCGCTACACCTCGTTCACCCGCACCTCGGCCAAGGCGGTGGACTATCTGCCCTTCGGCTCGGGCGTCTCGACCTTCGTCGAAGTCTATCGCGACGGCGAGGACACCAATTCGACGACGCGCTTCTTCATGAACCACGCGCACAGCGATTTCCTTGAGGTGGCGCTGGAGACCGGCCTGCCCGGCATCGCCCTGCTGCTGCTCTTCCTTTTCTGGTGGGCGCGCCGCACCTTCGCGATCTGGCGGAACCCCGATGCGGACCCGTTCGCCCGAGCAGCGACCATCGCCTCGGCCGCGGTGATCGCGCACAGCCTGGTCGACTATCCGCTGCGCACCGCGGCGATCTCGGCCCTGTTCGCGGCGATGCTGGCGCTGATGGCCGAGCCGCGCGTGCGGACCCGGCGGAGCCGCGACGGCGGAGAGGGACCGGGCCAGGCGCGTCACCTGACGCTCTGACCCGCTTCGCCCTCAGCCGGCGTCCAGTGCCTCGAGGTAGCGGCGAACCACGATCTGCTCGTCATATTCGCGCTCGGCGATCTCGCGGCTGCGCGCGCCCATCGCGGCACGTTCGGCCGGGGACATGGCGATGAAGCGGAGCATCGTGGCGGCGAGCGTCTCGGGGTCGCGCGGCGGCACCTGGAAGCCATTGTCGCCGTCCCGAACGATCTCGCGGCAGCCCGGCACGTCCGAGGCGATCAGCGGGCGGCCCATCGCCGCCGCCTCGAGCAGCGAGCGCGGCGTGCCCTCGGGATAATAGGTCGGCAGCACGACGCAGTCGCTCCCGGCCAGGAACGGGCGGACGTCGTCCGAACTGCCCAGGAACTCGATCGTGCCGTCGGCCTCCCAGCCGGCGATGGTCTCGCGGGCAAGCGCCCCCTTCCCCGATTGCAGGATGCCGAGCAGCCTGAAGCGCGCCGAGGGATATTGCTGCCGCACGATTCTGGCGGCGGCGGCATAGTCCGCGATCCCCTTGGCCTCGAGCAGGCGCGCGACGAGCAGGAAGGAGATGCCCTCCGCCTCGTCCCGCGGCGCGCTCGGCGGGGTGAAGCGCGACAGGTCGATCCCCGAGCCGGGCAGCAACCGGCTGCGCGCGGCATCGACGATGCCGTTGTCGACGAACAGCGCACGGTCGTCCGGGTTCTGGAAGAAGATCACCCGGGCGCGCGAGAGCGCCACGCGGTAGAGGAAGCGGACGAGGCGGTTGACCGGACGGCGGTCGAGGAACGTCTCGCCCAGCCCGGCGATGTTGTTGATCGTCGGCACGCCGACCAGATGCGCGGCGAGCGACCCATAGATATTGGGCTTGATCGTGTAGCCCAGGAAGGCGGCAGGCCGCACCCGGCGCAAGGTACGCCAATAGCGCCAGAACAGCGCGATGTCGGCCAGGATCGAGGTGCCGCGCGGTTCCATCGCGATAGGCAGATATCCGATCCCGTGGTCCGCAAGCTGCTGGGTGTACGCATCCGCCGGCGCGAGCGCGACGACCTGATAGCCGGCCTCCTGCAACCCGCGCACCAGGCCCAGACGGAAATTCAGGATGTTCCACGACGCATTGATGGAGAGTATAACCGTCTTGCCCGCGCTCATTTGCCCTCGCCAATGCTGATCGGCCCGGCCTTAATACGCCCTGCCCGAAACCAAAACCCGAATTGCGGGTCCCGCTTGCCGCTGGCGACTTGCGTGCGCGCCGGTGGAGCGATACGCGGGCAGCGATAAGCGCGGTCCGCTGGAGGCCGGTGATGTCGGCACGGAGACCGCCTTGTTTCCCTATTGGGTGCTGTTCTCGATCTTCGCCTTCGGAGCGATAACGCACGTCCTGCGTCCGCGCGGCGAGAAGCAGGCGACGATCCTGCTGTACGTCGCGGTCTTCGTCCTGATGCTGATGGTCGGCCTGCGCTACAAGGTCGGCGCCGACTGGAAGAACTACGAAGAGATCTACCGCTATCTGCAAGGCGCGACGGTGCCGGAGCTTCTGCGCATGCAGGATCCGGCCTATATGTTGCTCAACCACCTCGCGCAGACGCTGAATCTCGATGTGTGGTTCGTCAATCTGTGCTGCGCCGCGCTGTTCTCCTGGGGCCTGTTGCGCTTCGCCGAGCGCGAGCCCAACCCCTGGCTGACCATTGCCGTGGGCGTGCCGTACCTGATCATCGTGGTGGGCATGGGCTATACGCGCCAGGCGACGGCGATCGCCATCGTCATGGCCTCGCTGCGGGAATTCGAGGATCACCGCTATTTCCGGACGTTCGTGCTCTTCGTCCTGGCGGCGAGCTTCCACAAGAGCGCGATCCTGATCATTCCGCTGATCGTCGCGTCCAGCCTCCGGCACCGTTTCGCCATCTACAGCGTCGGCGCCGCGCTCGCCGCGCTGCTCTTCTTCGTGTTCCTCGATCAGTTCGTCGACACGCTCTTCTCGAACTATCTCGATGCGGAGCGCAGTTCGCAGGGCGCCGGCATCCGCATCGCCATGAACCTGCTGCCGGCGGTGCTGTTCCTCACCTTGCAGAGCCGGTTCGCGATAGCGGAGCAGGAGCGCCAGCTCTGGCGGAACTTCTCGCTGGCGACGCTCGCGACCGTGGTGGGGCTGGTCCTGATCTCCTCGTCCACGGCGGTGGACCGTCTCGCGCTCTATCTCATCCCGCTCCAGCTGTTCGTGATGGGGCGCCTCCCCTATGCCTTCCCGGCCCGGGGCAGGCGCAGCGACGTGCTCGTCTTCATCGTGCTGCTCTATTCCGCGCTAGTGCAGATCATCTGGCTGGTGCTGGCGCAGCACGCCGAATATTGGCTGCCCTACCAGACGGTGATCCCCAACCTTTTCGGCTGACGGGCTCTGGCAAGCGGGGTTGCGCTGGACGAAGGCCGCTTCTAATCAGCGGCTGAAATCCGGGAGCGCGGAGCTCCGATCAGACCGAAGGCGGGACGGATCATGTCGACAATCAAGAACTTCGCGCTCATCGGCGCAGCCGGTTACATCGCGCCGCGCCACATGGGCGCGGTGAAGGCCACGGGAAACCGTATCGTCGCCGCGATGGACCCCAATGATTCCGTCGGCATTCTCGACAGCTACTTCCCGGACAGCGCGTTCTTCGTCGAATTCGAGCGGTTCGACCGCCATATCGACAAGCTGCGCCGCAAGGATGACGGCCGCAAGGTCGACTATATCTCGATCTGCTCGCCCAACTATCTGCACGATTCGCACATCCGCTTCGCGCTGCGCGCCGGCGCCGATGCGATCTGCGAGAAGCCGCTGGTGGTGAACCCCTGGAACGCCGAGGCGCTGCAGGAGATCGAGGCGGAGAGCGGCCGCAAGGTCCACACCATCCTCCAGCTGCGCCTGCATCCCAGCATCATCGCACTGCGCCAGCGCGTCGCCGATGCGGTGGCGGCCGATCCGGATGCGCATTTCGAGGTCGACCTCACCTACATCACCAGCCGCGGCGCCTGGTATTTCGCCTCGTGGAAGGGCGAGGAGACCAAGTCGGGCGGGATCGCGGCCAATATCGGCGTGCACTTCTTCGATATGCTGCTCTGGGTGTTCGGCCCGCTGGTCGAGAACAACACCCATCTGCTGACCTGGGACGTCGGCAGCGGCGTGCTGCGCTTCAAGAACGCCAGCGTGCGCTGGTTCCTCTCGGTCAATGCCGACTATCTGCCCGACTGGGTGCAGGCCAAGGGCCAGCGCACCTATCGCAGCATCACCATGGGCGGCGAGGAGATCGAGTTCTCGGATGGTTTCACCGATCTTCACACCGAGAGCTACCGCCAAATCCTCGCCGGCAACAGCTTCGGGCTCGACGACGCCCTGCCGGCGATCCGTCTTGTGCACGAGATCCGGACCGCGCCGCAGCTCAAGTCGTCGAGCGCGATCCACCCGCTCGCCGACCTCGCCGTACGCACCGCGGCGGAATGAGCTACACTAAGCACGACAGCGCCATCGTCGACGAAGGCGCACAGATCGGCGACGGCTCGCGGGTCTGGCACTTCGTCCATGTCTGTAGCGGCGCGCGGATCGGCGCAAACGTCTCGCTGGGCCAGAACGTCTTCGTCGGCAACGACGTGATGATCGGCGACGAGTGCAAGATCCAGAACAACGTCTCGGTCTATGACGGCGTGCGCCTGGCCGACGGCGTGTTCTGCGGGCCGAGCATGGTATTCACCAATGTCTACAACCCGCGCTCGCTGATCGTCCGCAAGAGCGAATACCGCCAGACCAATGTCGGCCGCGGCGCGACGCTGGGTGCCAACTGCACCGTGGTGTGCGGCGTCACGATCGGCGAGTTCGCCTTCGTCGCCGCCGGCGCGGTAGTGAACCGCGACGTGCGTCCCTATGCGCTCATCGCCGGCGTTCCGGGCCGCCAGATCGGCTGGATGAGCCGGTTCGGCGAGCGCCTGGAGCTCCCGGTGGAAGGCGATGGCGAGACGGTCTGCCCGCATACCGGCGAGCGCTACCGGCTCAGCCAGGGCGAACTCCAGCTCCTCGCCTGAGGGCGCGCTCAGGCGCCCTTCATCACCCGCTCCCCGGCCCCGCCCTCGGCGATCACCTTGGCGGGCACGCCAGCGAGCGTGACTCCCGGCTGCTCGAACGACTTGGTGACGACCGCATTGGCGCCGATCACGCAATTGTCCGCGATGCGGATCGGCCCGTAGAGCTTGGCACCCGGGCCGATATAGACATTGTCGCCGATCCGCGGCGAATATTTGTGCGCCTCTTCCGGATCGACGAAGAACGCCGCCCCGCCGATATGCGCGCCCATATGGATACGGCAGTTCTTGCCGATCCGGGTGGTGGGATCGATCACCAGCAGCCCGTAATGGACGATCGCCAGGCCCGGCCCGAAGATGTTCGGCCCCAGGCTGAAGCCGAGCCGCACGGAAAGCCGGCGGAACCAGAGCTGGATCGGAATGCGCACCAGCTTCGGCTTGCCGGTATTCAGCAGGTACTCGTAGTAGCGCAGCAGCAGGGTGAAGCGCGCCACCGGATCGAGCAGGATCGTCCGCAGCGTCAGCGGCGAGCCTATGCTCGTGAAATCGGCACGCACGAAAGCGCGAAAACTCTGCCAGCTATCGATCACCTGATACCCCCGCGAGACTGGATAGCGCCTCCTACGCGAGCACTTCCAATTTGTCAGCCGTCACGGGGACTTGGCGAGGTGGCAGCGGGCGGCTAAGCGGAAGTCATGCTCGCAGTGCAACATGCGGAGGGGTGCCGCCGGCCTGGCCAGCGGCAGGGAATGCCATGGATGTGACAATCGTTGACTGCGGGATCGGCAATATCAAGTCGGTCCAGCGGATGTTCCAGGCGGCGGACGGCTCGGCGGAGATCGTCGATGATCCCGCGCGGCTCGATGGCTGCAAGCGCCTCGCCCTGCCCGGCGTCGGCGCCTTCGACGCGGGCATGACCGCGCTCGCCCCGGGCTGGATCGAGCGGCTCAACCATTTCGTGCTCGAGAAGAAGGTACCGATCATCGGCATCTGCCTCGGTATGCAGCTGCTCTGCCGCCGCAGCGAGGAAGGCACCCTGCCCGGCCTTAGCTGGATCGCGGCGGACGTGGTGAAGATCGACACCGGCGGCGACAAGGCGCTGAAGATCCCGCACATGGGCTGGTCGGTGGTCACGCCCACCCGCCCCAACCCGCTCCTGCCCGATGATGAGGGCGAGCAGCGATTCTACCATGTCCACAAATATCGCGCCGTCTGCGATCGCGAAGAGGATGTGCTCGCCACGGCGAACTACGGCACCACCTTCACCACCGCGGTGCACCGAGACAACATCTATGGCGTGCAATTCCATCCCGAGAAGAGCCATCGCTTCGGGCTGGCGCTGATGCGCCGTTTCCTGGCGGTCCCATGCTGATCCATCGCGTCATCCCCTGCCTGCTGCTCAGCCAGAGCCGCGGCGGCCTCGTGAAGACCCTCAAGTTCGGCAAGCCGAAATATGTCGGCGACCCGATCAATGCGGTGAAGATCTTCAACGAGAAGGAAGTCGACGAGCTGATGGTGCTCGACATCGACGCGACGCGCGAGCGCCGCGGGCCCGACTTCAAGATGATCGAGGAGCTGGCGAGCGAATGTTTCATGCCGCTCTGCTATGGCGGCGGCATCCGTACAGCCGAGGACGCGCGGACATTGTTCAGCCTTGGCGTCGAGAAAGTGGCGCTTCAATCCGTTGTAGCGACGAATCCCGGGATCATCCGCGAGATTGCCGACCGTGCCGGCGAGCAAGCGGTGGTCGTGTCGATCGACGTCAAGCGCAACTGGCTCGGGCGACCGCAGCCCTATAGCGCGGCGGGCGTGAAGCAGCCCTCCAGCGACTGGCGCGACGCGGTCCGCCAGGCCGTGGCGAACGGCGCGGGCGAGATCCTGCTCAACGCCGTCGATCGGGACGGCACGCTGGCCGGCCCCGATCTCGAGCTGATCCGCGAGGCGAGCGCCCTGGCCGACGTGCCGCTGGTGGCGATCGGCGGCATCGGCTCGCTGGACGACATGAAGGCGGCGACCGATGCCGGCGCCAGCGCCGTCGCCGCCGGCGCCTATTTCGTGTTTCAGGGCCCGCACCGCGCGGTGCTCATCACCTATCCCCGCTACGAGGAGCTTCAGGCCCTCTGGAGTAAGAACGCGTGATCCCGAATACCCAGACCTGTTCGCGGTGCATCATGGACACCACCGCGCCCGACATCCAGTTCGACGAGCAAGGCATCTGCAACTATTGCACCGCCTTCCTGGAGAAGAAGGCCAAGCACCTGCCGCTCGACGAGGAGGACCGGCTGCGTCGGCTCGGCGCGCTAGTCGATATGGTCAAGGAAGCCGGCAAGGGTAAGAAGTATGACTGCATCGTCGGCCTGTCCGGCGGTGTCGATTCGAGCTGGTCGCTGGTCCAGGCGGTCCGCCTCGGCCTGCGTCCGCTCGCCGTCCATATGGACAGCGGCTGGAACTCCGAGCTTGCCCAGAACAACATCGCCAACCTGGTGCGCGGGCTGAACGTCGATCTCTACACCCATGTGATCGACTGGCCGGAGATCCGCGGCCTGATGGAGGCCTTCTTCGCCTCCGACGTGATCGACGTCGAAGTGCTGTACGACAACGCCATGCTCGCGGTGAACTACCAGCAGGCGGCGAAGCACGGCCTGAAATACATCCTGGCCGGCACCAACATCGCCACCGAAGGCGTCGACATCCCCTCGACCTGGAACTGGCACAAGGCCGACAAGCGCAACATCGTCGGCATCTCGAAGCGCTTCAAGGGCCCGAAGCTCAAGACCTTCCCGTCGATCAGCACGCTCGACATGGTGCGCTATATCGGCGTCCAGAAGATCAAGTGGGTCTCGTTCCTCGACTATCTCGACTATCGCAAGAGCGACGCGCTCGAGGTGTTGAAGCGCGATTTCGGCTACAAGCCCTATGCCTACAAACATTATGAGTCCGTCTTCACGCGCTTCTACCAGGGCTATCTCCAGCCGTACAAATTCGGCGTCGACAAGCGCAAGCCACACCTCTCCAGCCTGATCATGACCGGCGAGATGACCCGCGACGAAGCGCTCGAGCGTGCCGGCGGCATCGCCTATCCGAGCGAGAAGGAAATGGAGGCCGACCGCCTCTATTTCATCAAGAAGATGGGCTGGTCGGAAGAGAAGTTCCGCGACTACATGTCGCGCCCGGAGAAGCCGCACACCGATTATCCGTCGGAAGCGGCGTTCTTCCAGAAGCTGCTGGCGCTCTACCGGCGGATGAACCTGCGGGTCGGCCGTATCGTCTGGAAGTGAGGCGGGTCAGTCGAAGCGGCTCTTGAGCCGCTTCGCGGGCACGCCGCCGATGATCGTGTCGGGTTCGGTGACCGACCGCGTCACCACCGCCCCGGCCGCGATCACCGTGCCGCTGGCGATCGTAACGCCCGGCAGGATCGTCACATTGGCGCCGATCCAGACATTGGAGCCGATCACCACCGGCGCGCGATCGACCGGCTGATATTTGATCGGCGCCACCGGATCGGCAAAGCCGTGATTGGTGGTCATGATCGAGGTGGCGTGGCCGATCGCGACATGGTCGCCGATCGTCAGCCCGCCGCCCGCGGAGATGTTGCAGCTGCGGTTGATCGAGACGTGATCGCCCAGCTGCAGGCCGTAATAATCCTCGATGAAGACGTTTGGGAAGACGAACAGCGCCGCGTGGCGCCGGCCCAGCATCGCGTCGACCAGCCGAGCGCGCGGGCCCATCCAGCCATTCGCCTCCAGTCGCGCCGTGGCGAGATAGGCGCGATAGGCGAGCTTGGCGCCGATCGAGAGCGATTCCGGACCGCGCGGGGCGGGCAAGGGCTGGCTGGTCTCGGTCATTTGGACACGCGCCTCGCAACGAGAGGGCCCGACACGGGCTGCTTCCGCCCGCGCCAGGCCGCCAGGATGAGCCAGAGCGCGAAGGCGCCATATTCAGCCATGAGCAAGCCGGCGGCCAGCCAGAGGAAGCTGTTCAGCTCCAGCCCGCTCGCCCGCGCTATCAGATAGGCAAGGCCCAGCACGGCGGCGTTGGCGATGTTGTGCAGTAGCAGCCAGTGTGCCCGGCGCAGCACGAACACGGTGGTGCCGATCGACATGCAGAGGCTGCGCACCGCCAGCATCGGAGCCAGGATGATCAGGATATCGCCGGCAGGCGCCCAGCGCTGGCCGAGATAGATGGTGATGAACGGCTTGGCGAGCAGCCATACGCCGCACAGCACGCCGATCGAGAGCAGGCCCGAGGCGATGACGTTGAACTTCATCTCGTTCCAGAAATCGCCCCGTTCCTCCTGCGCGCGCGCGGCTTTCTGGAAGAAAACCTGGCTCAGCGCGTCGTTGAAGAGCTGGAGGGGGAGGATGGCGATACGGTTTCCGAGAGAGTAATAGCCGACAGCCTGCTCTCCGTAGAGCGAAAGCAGCAGGAACGTGAGCAGATTGAGCGATACCGCGGCGATGAAGGTGCTGGGGATGTCGACCGTGACCTGCCGGCGATAGCGCGCGAACATCGCCCGCATCTGCGACAGGCGCGGCCGCCTGGGCGGGACGAAGCGCCAGACCGCCCAGGCCAGCAGCAGCGCCTGCGCGGCGAAGCCGGCGGTGAAGCCGACGATCAGTGACATCGGATCGCGCCAGACAAAGGCCAGCCCGATCTGGACGAGCACCGTGCCGCCGGTGCGCAGCAGCAGCGAGGCCGAGTTGAGCCGATAGGCGTCGTGCCGCATCAGATAGAGCGACGAGGCCGCGCAGAAGCCGGTGAGGAACACGCACAGGCCGAGCATCAGCGGCAGCACCGGCGATACCCCGGCGCCCGTCAGCCCCCAGTAGAGCGCCGAGCCGGCGGTCGAGACCAGCCCCATCCCCGCCGCGATCGCAAGGCACAGCCAGTAGATGGCATAGCGACCGGCCTTGGGCGCGGTCGGCACCGCCAGGTCGAAGCGGCCGCAGGCAATCGCCCCGGGGATCGCGGAGACTGCCACGAACATGGCGAAGACACCGAAATCGACCGGGGAATAGAGCCGCCCGAGCAGCGGGTAGCTCGCCAGATTGGCGAGCTGCGCACCGGCCGTGCCGCTGAATAGCACCATGAAGTGCTTGAGATATTGGCGCCGGTCCACGAACCCCTGCTTCCGCCGCGGGAGGAAGAAAGGCCCCTCAGGCCGCGGCTTCGGCCTTGTCGGTCTTTCCGAGGAAAGAGTCGATATCCGCCAGCGCAGTCTTCAGCGTGCCCCAGAAATCGCCCTCGAACTCGATGCCGAGCTCTTCGCGGATCTTGGTGTTCGACACGTCGAATTCCATGATGTCGCCGATCAGCGGCTCGCCATGCTCGACCGACAGCTTCTGCTGGGGATCGAGGATCTCGAGCATGCCCTTGGCGAGCTCGTTGATCGTCACGCGGATGCCCGAGGCGGCGTTGAACGCCTGGCCGGTGGCGCGCGGGCTCAGCGCGGCGCGCAGATTGGCCTCGACCAGATCCTTGACCCAGGTGAACGAGCGGACCTGCTCGCCATGCCCGAACACGATCGGGTTCTGGCCCTGGGTGATCCGGCGCAGGAAGATCGAGACCACGCCGCCGAACTCGTTCGATTCCTGACGCGGGCCATAGACGTGGAAATAGCGCAGGATCGTCGTGTCGAGCCCATAGAGCTTGTGGAACACGTCGACATAGCGCTCGCCGGCGAGCTTCGAGACGCCGTAATAGGAGACCGGCTCGAAAGGATGCGTCTCGGTGGTCGGGAAGATCTGCGGCTCGCCATAGACCGAGCCGGTCGATGCCTGGACGAACTTGCGGACGCCGTGCTTCATCGACATCTGCAGCAGGTTGAGCGCGCCGCCGGCATTCACGTCGAGATCGCGGTGCGGGTTGATCAGGCAGATGTTCTTCTTCGACGCGGCATTGTGGAAGACAGTGTCGACGCCCTCGAACACCGCATCCATGGCCGGCCCGCTGTCGCACACGTCGAGTTCGGCGAAGTGGAAGTTCGGGCGGTTCGACCGGTTCTCGAGATGCGCGACATTGTCGCGCTTGCCGGCCGAGAGATCGTCCATGCAGATCACTTCGGCGCCGATATCGACCAGCGCCTCACACAGGTGCGACCCGATGAAGCCGGCACCCCCGGTCACGATCACCTTACGACCTGCAAGCTGCGCGGTATCGACGTCCGTCATCTGAACCCCTTGAAACTGGAAAGGCCCGGAGGGCCGTCTGGCGGCCGCATTAGCGGCAGCGCCGGGCGCGGGTCAATGCGACGTCGCGCGTTGCGCACGCCGACGCATGGCCCTAGGGCCCGGCACATGCCGATCGCCGCCACCGATATCGAAGCCGGAGCCCCAGCCCAGAACAAGGCGGCGCGCCGCCCTTCCCTGCTCGTGCTGGACATGTCCTACACGCTGGAGATGATCCGCGAGCGCGGGCTCGAGAATTCGGTGACCTGCCGCGACCTGGACGGTTTCTTCCGCCATGTGTGGAGCGTCCACCCGATGGCGAGCCTGATGACCTCGCCGGGCTGGGCGAAGCGCTTCGGCAAGCCGGATTGGCACGAACTCGGACCGCGCCACACCTTCATCGAGGGCAAGATCGGCGCCTTTTCCTGGCTCTCGCGGGTGTTCCCGATCAACTTCCTGATCAGCCAGACGGCGCTGTTCTTCACGCTGTGGCGGCTGATCCGCCGCGAGGGGATCGAAGTGATCCGCGTCGGCGATCCGCTCTATCTCGGGCTGTTCGGCCTGGCGCTTGCGCGCCTCACCGGGGTGCCGATGCTGATCCGGGTCAACGGCAACAACGACAAGATCCGCGAGAATACCGGCCGGCCTCTCTATCCCAAGCTGTTCCGGACGATCGCGATGGAGAAGCGGATCGAGCATTTCATCCTGCCGCGCGCCGACCTGGTCGCCGCGCCGAACCAGGACAATGTCGATTATTCGCTCGCCAACGGCGCACATCCCGATCGCGTGACGATCTTCCGCTACGGCAACCTGCTCGCCCCCGAGCATCTCGAGGCCCCCGAGGCGCGCACCTGCGACACGGCCTTCTTCGAGGGACTGGGCCTGCGTCCGGGCCAGTATCTCCTCTGCATCGGCCGGTTGCAGCCGCTCAAATATCCCGAGGACGTGCTGAAGGCATTCGCGCTGGTCCGCGCCGAGATGGGCGACATCGACCTCGCCTATGCCGGCGACGGCCCGATGCGCGACGAGCTGGAGGCGATGGCCCGGGAACTCGGCGTGGCCGAGCATGTCCGCTTCATCGGCAACCAGAACCAGCGCGGCCTTGCCCAGCTCAATGCCTTCTCCGGCGCGGTGATCTCGCCGCTGACCGGCCGGGCGCTGTCGGAATCGGCTTTGGGTGGTGCGCCGATCGTCGCCTATGACCTCGATTGGCAGGCGGACCTGGTCCAGACCGGCGAGACCGGCGAGCTGGTGCCGTTCCGCGAGCCCGAGGAGCTTGGCCGCCGCGCGCTCAAACTGCTCCGCGATCGGGACTATGCCGGCGCGATGGGCCGGGCGGCGCGCGCGCGGGCACTGGAGATACTCGACCCGCAGGCGCTCGACGACCATGAGCGGGCCGAGTATACCAAGCTGCTCACCCGCACCGCAAAGCGCGGGTGAGCCTGCAGGTCAGGTGAAGTCGACGGCCTGGATGCTGAAATTGCACCGCAGCGACGGGATGTTGACCGCCGTGTCGCCGGACACGCCGACCCAGACTTCGTAATAATCACCCGCCGTCACATCGATGACGCCCGAGCCATAGGACATGCCCTGGGCGAGCACATTGCTCGATACGCTGGTCGAAAGCGGCTTGTTGCCGTTCCGCACCAGGCTCATCTGGATCGTCGCCGTGGTCACCAGGTCCTGCACGGTGACATTGGCGTTGATGATCGCCCGCTTGATGCCCCTGGGGATGGTCAGGCGGCTGGGCGTGGCTGAATTGAAATAGCCATCGGTATCGAAGGCCGCCGTGTCCCAGTTGAGCGGCGGGCCGGCGGACAGATCGAGCCCGGTGCGATTGGCGGTCAGCACGAGGTTCGCGGCCGAGAAGCTGGCATTGGGGCCCGCGGGCACCAGCCTGGTGTCGTTGGTCTTGATGAAGCGGCTGTCGCTGGAGACGCTCGTCCAGAACCGCCCGTTTGCCGGGCCATAGGCCTCGAGCGAGCCGCCCGACCAGCGCAGGCTGCTCCCGTCGGTGACGTTGATGCCATAGGCCGAGGCGCTGCCGCTTGGATCGACGCGCCCGATCGACTTGCAGTTGGTGAAGGACATGACGGACTCAGTCCAGTCGGAGCCGATCGCGCCGCCGTCGAAGATGCACTGCACCGCGCTGCCCTCGACCCGGGACATGTCGACCGCGCCGCTGCCGCCGACGCAGCTGAAGCTGCTGGCGAGGAGCTGGAGGTTGGTGACCTGGCTCACCCCGGACTGCACGAGCGCAGGGACGGCGCCGAGCATCTGGATGGTGCATCCGATGATCCGGATATTGTCCATCGGCCCCGAGGCATCGGCGATCAGCTCGATACCGGCAAAGGCGTTACCGGTGCCGCTGCAGGCGATATAGGTGATGTTGCGCGACTGGGTGAGCGGGTGGAAATAGGTCCCGATCAGGTCTCCGTCGCCGTCACGGGCGTGGCAATTCTCCAGCAGCACGCCGTCGGACGCGGTCTGCTCGAAATTGATCTGGCAGTTATAGCTCCAGCAATCACGGAAGGTGCCCGAGGCGAAGAAGAAGCCGCCGGGATCGCCCTGCGCGAAATGGCCATAGCCGGTGCAGTTGGACGAGCTGGTGCGCTCGACCACGAAGCGCTGGCCGCGCATCTGGAAGCCGGTCAGCCGCACCGTATCACCGGACGCGCGTATCTTGGCGCCGTCCACGGCCAGATCGTGCACCGCGACGTCGGTGACGTCCGGAGGCATGTAGATCAGACCGTTGGTGCTGACCGTGTCGTCGAAGCTGTCGAGCGCGACGATCCGGGTCAGGCCGGCGCCAGCGCCGCGCAGGGTCTTGCCGGTTTCGAGAACGATCGACGAGGCGATGCCGAACGTCCCAGCCGGCAGCACGACGATGCCGGAGGCGCAATCCTGCAGCGCCGCGTTGATCGCGAACGCTGCGTCGTCGAGCGGGTCGCAGGGCAGCAGGGGCACGATGCCGAACGGGGCCATCGCCGCATCGACCAGGCCGGCCGAGACGTTGTCGACATAGTCCTTGCTCGCCGCATCGGTCGGGTCGACCGGCCAGGCCATGTTGGTGCCGCGATAGCCGCCATGGTCGAGGTCGGCGGTCATCCCCGCCTGCCCGTCACGGGTGAGGCAGTCGCTCAGCGCATCGGCGATGTCGAGAATGGTGGTGTTATAGTCGGCCGGCGGGATGGGCACGAGCGGATCGGCCGGAAATACCGGGGGCGCGGGCGGAACATAGGTACCGGAACCGTTGAATGGCATGTCTTGCCTCCATCATTGTGGGGATCCCACGCAGGAGGTCACACCCTCAAATCCTATATTGCAAGCAAACACATGTGTCTGACCGGTACGTTTCCGAAACAAAATCCTTAACGCAGGTCGATCAGCGCGATTCCGCCCCGGCGCGGGCGTAAAGCGCCTCGTAGGCGCGGGCCATCGCCCCGGCGCTGTGATGGGCGAGCACATGGGCGCGCTGGCGTTGGGAGAGCGCCGTGCGCTCCCTGGCATCGGCGAGCAGACGCGCGGCTTCCTGCGCCACCAGCGCCGGATCGGGATCCGACCAGATCCAGTCCGCCTCGCCGCGGCGATGCTCGGCCAGCGCCTGCACCGCGACGACCGGCGTGCCGCCGGCGGCCGCCTCGAGCCCGGCAATGCCCGTGATCGGTCCGACATTGACGCTGACATAGACGTCCATCGCCGCCATCGCCGTGCGCGGGCTGAGCACCATGCCGGGCAGATGCAGCCGGTCCCCGATGCCGAGGCGCTCGCCCTCGGCGCGCACCGCATCGAGCATCGGCCCGGTGCCGCCCATCAGGAAATGGACGTCCGCGCCGGCCTGGCGGGCGATACCGGCAAAGGCCGCCACGATCGCGAGCGGATTGCGCTCGGCCTGGACGCGCCCGATCGTGCCGACCAGCGGTGCATCCGCGGGGATGCCGAGCCCTTCGCGATAGGCCGCGCGTTCCGCGGCGCCCACGGGGGCATCGTCCACCGCGACGCCATTGGGGATGATCGCCAGCGGCAACGCCGGGTTGCGCTCGGCGAAGCGCGTCCAGTGCGCATCGCGCGCCATCAGCGCGAGGCCGTCGCGGCCGCTTGCCAGGAAGGTCGACAGCATGAGCTGGCGCCGCCGGATCGGCATGCCGACGCCGTGGAAGGTCTCGACGATGCGCGGACGCTTCGATCCGGTGATCCGCCGCAACCAGCGCAGCTGGGTGCCGAGCGCGGCGGCGAAGGTCAGGTGGCAGTGCACCACGTCCTGCTCGCGCAGCCAGGACCAGTTGGCGAGCAGCCAGGCCGGCAGCCGCAGATAGCGCCGGTAGCGCGACGGCGCGCCGCGCATGTGGCGAATCGTGATTTCGGGGCGGAGCATTCCCTCGCCGAGCGCGGGATCCTCGGGATGCGCGACGACGACCGTCACCACATGCCCGGCGGCGCTCGCCTCATTGGCGAGGTCGATCAGCACCCGCTCCGCACCACCCTTGGTAAGCGCGGGGATGACATGGGTGATCTTCATGCGTGCATCCCCTGCCGGTCCGCGATGCGGACCGGACGCGGGTCGGCCAGTGCCTCAGCCAAGGATCGCTTTCAGGATCTGGTCGCAGACGATCATCGCATCGACACCCTCGCGCACGCCCGGCGCGCCCGGCGCCGGATTGCCGCGGCACGAGCCGAGGAACGCCTGGAGCTCGAGCTGGAGCGCCTCGCGCGGCTGGACCTCGATCTTCTCCTCCAGCGCGGTGATCCGATAGGGCTCGCCCGGACGCTGCTCGACTTCGGACTGGCGGCTGAGCGTGATCTCCTTGCGGAGCAGCTCGCAGTCGACGAACATGTCCTTGCAGGTGGCCTGGATGCTGCGCATCTTCTTGTCGGTGATCCGGCTCGCCTGGATCCGCGAGAAGCGGCCATTGGCGTGCGTCAGCAGCGCCGCGGCATAGTCGATCATCGGACCCTCGGCGACGCCGTGCGCGGAGACCGCGACGGTGGGGCCGTTCAGGTAGAGCGCCAGGTCGATGTCGTGGATCATCAGGTCGGTGACCACATCGACGTCGGTGATCCGCGCGCTCAGCTTGTTGGTCCGCACGAAATCGACGCTGACCACCTGCTCCGAGCGGTCGAGCAGCTTCTTCATCTGGTCGACCGCGGGGTTGAAGCGCTCGATCAGGCCGACCTGGAAGTTGAGGCCGCGGCTCTCGACGAAATCGCGCATCGCGAGCGATGTCTCGAGCCGGTCGGTGACCGGCTTCTCGACGAAGATGTTCGAGACGTGCTGCGCCGCCAGCTCGATATAGGCCTGGTGCGTGGTGGTCGGGCTGGCGATCACCACCGCCTCGACCTCGCTCAGCGCCTGCTCGATGTCGGTCGCGACGGCGACGCCCGTGCTGCCGACGATCCGGCGCGCATTGTCGGCGTCGAGATCGTAGACGAAGCGCAGGTCGGCGCCGGCGAGCAGCGACAGGACGCGAAGATGGTTCTGGCCCATCCGGCCGAGGCCGATGATGCCGATGCGTACCGGTGCGGTTGCGTTCACGGCCTGCCCTCCACGCGGTTGCCCGCCTCATCCACATAGCCGACGCAGCGCGCCGGATTGCCCATCATCAGCGCGAAGGGCTCGACGTCCTTGGTCACCACCGCGCCGGCCGCGATCATGGCGAACTCGCCGATCACCGATCCGCAGACGATGGTAGCGTTCGCCCCGATGCTCGCGCCGCGGCGGACCAGGGTCGGCGTGACCTTCCAGTCCGGATTGTTGGCGCGCGGCACCTTGTCGTTGGTGAAGCAGGCGTTGGGGCCGACAAAGACCTCGTCCTCGATCGTCACGCCATTGTAGACCGACACCGAGTTCTGGATCTTGCAGCGATCGCCGATGATCACAGCGTGATCGACATAGACGTCCTTGGACAGGATGCAGTCCCGGCCGATCCGGGCGCCTTCGCGCACCTGGACGTTGATCCAGATGCGCGTCCCCTCCCCGATCTCCGCGCGCGCATCGACGCTCGCGGTGGGGTGGATATAGACGTTGTCGGCCACGCTCAGCCCTTCATCGCTTCGACGATGGTCTCGATCTCCGCATCCGGCAGATAGGGATGCATCGGCAGGCTGAACACGCGGCCGCCGAGATCCTCGGAGACGGCGAAATCGCCATCGGCATAGCCGAGATAGGCGAAGGCCTGCTGCTGGTGCAGCGCCTTGGGATAGTAGATCGCGGTGGGCAGGCCCTTGTCGGCGAGCTTCTTCTGGAAGGCGCTGCGCGCGGCGGCATCCTTGGCGACCACGGTGTACTGCGCCCAGGCGCTCACCTGGTGGCCGGGTACCACCGGCGCGACGAGGTCGAGCCCGCTTGCCGCGATCGCCTTGCGATAGCTCTCCGCGACGCGCTGGCGCTGGACCATCTCGTCGTCGAACACATCGAGCTTGACCTGCAGGATCGCCGCCTGGATCGCATCGAGGCGACCGGTGATGCCGAGGCGGACATTGTCGTACTTGTCCGAGCCTTGGCCGTGCACGCGGATCGAGCGGAGCACTTCGGCGAAGGCCGCATCGTTGGTGAAGATCGCGCCGCCATCGCCGTAGCAGCCGAGCGGCTTGGCCGGGAAGAAGGAGGTGCAGCCTATCTCGGCGAGGCCGCCCGCACGCGCATTGTTGGCGCTCGCGCCGAAGCTCTGCGCGGCATCCTCGAGGACGAAGAGGCCGTTGGCGTCGGCAATGGCGTTGAGCGCGGCATAGTCCGCGGTCAGGCCGAACAGGTCGACCGCGATGATGCCCTTGGGCTTGAGCGCCTTCAGTTCCTCGTCGGAGATGCGCGGCAGCGGATGGATCGAGCGATCGGCAGCAGCCAGCGCCTTCACTGCGCGATCGAGCGCCGCAGGATCGATGTTGAAGCTGTCCGCCTCGACATCGACGAAGATCGGGGTCGCGCCGACGGTGGCGATCGCCTCGGCACTTGCCATGAAGGTGAAGGGCACGGTGAAGACCGCGTCACCCGGGCCGACGCCCTTGGCCATCAGCGCCATCACCAGGGCATCGGTGCCCGAGGCGCAGGAAACGCAATGCTTTACGCCAACATAGTCCGCGAGCCGCTCTTCCAGCTTCGTCACTTCGGGACCCAGGATATATTGCCCGCTGCGCAGGACGCGAAGCACCGAGGCTTCCACATCTTCCTGGATACGCGAGTACTGGGCCTGCAAATCGATAAAGGAAACCATGGGCGGCTTTCATTTGCTTGACACGAACGCCGCGGGAATGGCGCGAGCCCCCTCCCCAAGCGCAGGGCGCCCGTAGCACGGGCGGATCGGAAAAGGAAAGGCGCCATCCGCCGGTTCGGCGCGGCTGGGCACTGGCGCGCCGGAGGCTGCTCCGATAGACGCGCAGGTGGCGAACAAGGCGCGCCGCCAGTTACGGAGCATGAAGCATGTGCGGTATTGCAGGCCTTCTGACGCGGGGCGCAGTCGACCCGGCCAGCCTGCGCGGCATGGCCGAGGCGCTCCACCACCGCGGGCCCGACGACCAGGGCGTCTGGCAGGACGACGCAGCCGGCATCGGCCTCGCGCATCGCCGCCTGGCGATCGTCGACCTCTCCCCGGCCGGGCACCAGCCGATGCAGGACGCGAGCGGGCGCTATGTGCTGGTCTATAACGGCGAGATCTACAATCACGCCGTGCTGCGCGCCGAGGTCGGCGCCGCGGCCGAGGCGGCGGGCGCGCCGATCGCTTGGCGCGGGCATAGCGACACCGAAGTGCTGCTCGCCTGCATCGATCGCTGGGGCCTGGAGGCGACGCTGGAGCGCGCCGCCGGCATGTTCGCGCTGGCGCTGTGGGACCGGCGCGACCGCGTGCTCCGGCTCGCCCGCGACCGGTTCGGCGAGAAGCCGCTCTATTTCGGCTGGGTCGGCGGCAGCTTCGCTTTCGCCTCCGAGCTGAAGGCGCTGCTCGCGCTGCCGGGCTTCGACAATCCGATCGACCGCCGGGCGCTGTCCCGCTTCGCGTCACGTGCCTTCGTCCCCGCCCCGCTCAGCATCTACGAGCGCATCTTCAAGCTGCTGCCTGCGCATATCCTGTCGATAGACGCAGGCGCGATCCCCACGTCCCAGTCCACGCCGCCGGTTCCCGGCAAGGCCGAGAACGGCCTGCGGCTGGAGCCTTACTGGGCCTATCGCGACGTGGTCGAGGCCGGACTGGCCGATCCGATCACCGACGAAAAGGAAGCGCTCGACCAGCTCGAAGCGGCGCTGGCGGAATCGATCCAGGAACAGGCAATGGCCGATGTGCCCGTCGGCGCCTTCCTCTCCGGCGGCATCGATTCCTCCACGGTCGTCGCGCTCTATCGCAAATATACCAGCGGCACCGTCCGCACCTTCTCGATCGGCTTCGAGGAAGGCGGCTTCAACGAGGCCGAATATGCCAAGGCAGTCGCCGCGCATTTCGGGACCGAGCATAACGAGCACTACGTCTCGGCCCGCGAGGCCAGGGACGTGATCCCCCATCTGCCGCAAATCTATGACGAGCCCTTCGCCGATGCCTCGCAGGTGCCGACCTATATCGTCAGCGGCTTTGCCCGCGAGCAGGTGACGGTCGCGCTGTCGGGCGATGGCGGCGACGAGCTGTTCGGCGGGTATAACCGCCACCTCGCCGTGCCCCGTGCCTGGCGCATGGCGCAGCGCGTGCCGGCGCCGGTGCGCAGCCTGATCGGCAACGGGGTCGAGCGGCTGCCCGCCCATATGTGGAACCGCATCGCCCAGTCCGTGCCCGGCTGGGGCCGGCCCGAGGTGGGGGCGAAGCTGCGCAAGGCGGCGGGTGTAATGATGCGCTCGCACAGCTTTGCCGACGCCTTCACCTCCTTCGTCGACGAATGGCATGGCGAAGCGTCGCCGGTGCTGCTGGACGAGGCGATGCCGGCGAACGACACCAATCTGCCCTCGGCCGCCGACACCATCCAGGCGATGTATGTCGACGCGATGACCTATCTGCCCGACGACGTGATGTGCAAGGTCGACCGGGCGGCGATGGCGGTCAGCCTGGAGACGCGTGCGCCGCTGCTCGACCACCGGGTCGCCGCGGTGGCGGCGCGCATCCCGCTGGACATGAAGGTGCGCGACGGCAGCGGGAAGCATATCCTGCGCACCCTCCTGTTCCGCAACGCGCCCGCTTCGCTGTTCGACCGGCCCAAGGCCGGCTTCGCTGCGCCGGTAGGCGAATGGATCAAGGGGCCGCTGCGTGACTGGGCGGAAGCGCTGCTCGACGAGAGCCGCCTGCGCCAGCAGGGCCTGCTCGATGCCGCCAGCGTCCGCGAGCGCTGGCGCCAGCATCTCAGCGGCGAGCGCAATTCCGAGCAGGCGATCTGGTCGATGCTGATGTTCCAGGCCTGGCTCGACGCCGGGAACGGCGTGCCGCAGCCTTCCTCCCCGCCCCGGCTGGCGACGGCGGGCTGAGGCTCAGCCCTCGCCCTTGCGGGGCGGGCAGCGGCCGGCAGCACAGGTCGCCGGGAAGCGGCGCGTCACCCCGCCGCGGGTGAGCGTCCAGGGCGTCTCGCTGTTGCCGGCGTTGCGGCTGCCCTCGGCACCGCCCGGCAGCGCCAGGATGGTGCCGCCCGCCTCGACGAAGCGGCAGTTGCGGAAACGGCCATAGAGCGCGATCGCGCCATGGATGGCGCGGATCGTCACGCCGTCGAGCAGCATCTGGTCCTGGTTGGCGTTCGAGCCGCCCGTCCCGCCCGCCTGGCGGATCTCGCCGCCGATGATGCGCACGCCGGTCACACCGTCGGGGATCAGGAAGCCGCCCGGGCTGTAGGGCTGCGTGCCGCGCGGCGCGAGCGCGGGATCGTTGGTGATCAGGCAATTCTCGAACAGCTCGCCCCTGGGCCCGCCGCGCAGGTTGACCACCGCGCCGACGATCGTGGTGCCGCGGAAGCGCATGTTCTCGGCGCCGGCGCTGTAATAGGCCCAGGTGCTGGTGCCGATGATCCGGCAATCGACCACGTCGATGTCGCTCACCTTGCCACCGCCATGGAGTAGCGCCGGGCCGGCATTGTCGCTCATCTCGCAGCGCTCGAAGCGGATCCCGCGGACGATCTTCTCGCCCTCGGCCTCCAAATCGACGCCGGCGCCAGGCGGGCTGCCGACCTGGGTGCCGCGGCGGGTCCGCCGGAACTTGCTGTCGGCGAAGACATGGCCGACGCCGCCGACCAGGCTGAGCGCCTGGCGGCCATTCTCGTAGAAGTCGCAGCCGGAGGTGCCCGAACCCGAGGGCGGCGTGTTGGCAGCGCCCGGATCGTCGACCAGCAGGCCGTCCAGCGGGTGATCGTGCGCACGGACGTTGCGGACCAGCCACTTGCCGGTGTTGTTGCGGAACACCAGTCCCGAGCCCGGCAGCTGGATGCCCGCATCGCCCCAGGTCCCGCCGATCACCGCGCGGCGCATGTTGCCGTCGAGTTCGAGGTCCTGGATCGAGACCGGCCCGCTGCATTCCTCGACGAAGACCAGCGCCGAATAGCCCGCCGCGATCTGCGGGCCGAAATAGGGCATCTTGTTGCGGGTGATCGCGCCGCTGGTGTCGAAGGTGCCGTAGCGATAGCCGTTGACGGCGCGCAGCGTGGCGCCGTTGCCCAGCACCGTCACCGCGTTGCGGCAGCGGCGGAAGCGCAGCACGTCGCGGGGCACGAAGGTGTAGCCGCCGGTCGACTTGGGATCGGGCGAGCGGGTCTGACCGCCGACCAGATAGGTCGCGCCCTTGCGCAGCGAGACGGTGCCGCCGCCGGCGCGGTTGACCGCTTCGGACAGCGCCTCGAACGCCGCCCCGTCATTGGCGATCCCGTCGCCCCTTGCGCCGAATGCCTCGGGGGTGAATTGCGGCCCCTCGGGCTTGAACGCGCCGGCCGAGCAGCTCGCGAACGGCACCATCGCCGTCGCGAAGGCGCTCGCCAGGAAGCTGCGCCGGCCGATCAGCGGGCCGGGAACCGCCGTGCCGAGGGCCGGGCCGCCCATCTCAGAGCGACCAGCGCGCGATATGGCCGGGCAGGCTGCGCTTGCCGAACAGGTTCTTCAGATCAGCAAGCAGGCCACCCTCGGCGACCAGCGCCTCGAGCTGGGCGTCGGGAAGCTCGGCATAATGCGCGTGCGGCACCGCGACGAGCACCAGGTCGTAGCGCCGCGACAGCGCGTCGGCATCCAGCTCCAGCCCATATTCGTGCCGCGCCTCATCGGCATCGGCGAGCGGATCATGGACGGTGATGTCATGGCCGAGCGCCGCCAGCCGCTTGATCACGTCGACGACCCGGCTGTTGCGCAGGTCGGGGACGTTTTCCTTGAAGGCCAGGCCCAGCACCAGCGTCGAGCCCGCACGGCCCAGCCGCGCATGGAGCTGGTCGGCGACCCAGGCGCCCATAGTGTCGTTGATCGAGCGGCCCGAGAGGATGACGTTCGGGTTATGGCCGAGTTCCTGGGCGCGGAAGCTCAGATAATAGGGATCGACGCCGATGCAGTGGCCGCCGACCAGCCCGGGCTGGAACGGCAGGAAGTTCCACTTGGTCCCCGCCGCCTCGAGCACTTCCCAGACCGAGATGTCGAGCCGGGCGAAGATCTGGGCGATCTCGTTCATGAAGGCGATGTTGATGTCGCGCTGGGCGTTCTCGATCACCTTGGCCGCCTCGGCGGTCTTGATCGAGCTTGCCTCGAACACGCCGCCGCTGGTGATCGCACCGTACATGTCGGCCAGGCAGCGGGTGACCTCGGGATTCTCGCCCGCCACCACCTTGGTGATCCGCTCGACCGTATGCTCGCGATCGCCCGGATTGATGCGCTCGGGCGAATAGCCGAGGAAGAAGTCCACGCCCTGCTTCAGGCCGGTTTCCTGCTCCAGCAGCGGGCCGCAGATATCCTCGGTGACGCCGGGATAGACGGTGCTCTCATAGACGATGATCGGCTTGCGGGCCGGATCGAGCAGCTTGGCGACGCTGCGGCTGGCCGAAACGATCGGGCCGAGGTCGGGCCGGTTCTCGCCATCGATCGGCGTCGGCACGGTGATGACGTAGATATCGGCGCCCTTGCCCTCCGCCGGATCGGCGGTGAGCGCGATCGACGAAGCGGTGAGCGCATCGCCTTCCACTTCGTTGGTCCGGTCGTGGCCGCTCTTCAGCTCGGCGATGCGGCCGGCATCGATGTCGAGACCCGTGACCCGGAACTTGCGCGCCAGCGCCAGGGCGAGCGGCAAGCCAACATAGCCAAGACCGACGACGACGATATGCTCGTTATTCGACATAAACCCCGTTTTCAGATTAAGCCGTACAGAAACGCGGCACGACAGACAGCCCCACAGGCGACCGGTATTCCAGGACCTTCACTCCGCTTCTACTTGGAGCCGAAGCCTGAGAACACGATGCCGATGGTGCGTACGATGATCAGCGCATCGAGCCACGCAGAGAAATATTTGATGTAGTAAAAGTCGTAGTGCAGCTTCTTGTGCACGGCATCCAGGTCGGTCACGTGTCCCTGATTGACCTGCGCCCAGCCGGTGAGGCCCGGCCGCACGATGTGGCGATAGCGATAGAAGGGCAGCTCGCACTCATACCATTGGGAGAGCGGCAGCGCCTCGGGCCGCGGGCCGATCAGGCTCATCTCGCCGCGCAGCACGTTGACCAGCTGGGGCAGCTCGTCAATGCGGGTGCGGCGCAGGAAGCGGCCGATGCGGGTGACGCGCTGGTCGCTCGACTGGGTCATCGCGCTGTTGCGCGCATCGCCAGCGCTTTCCGGGGCGTGCTGCATGGTGCGGAACTTGACCATCTGGAACGGGCGGCCGCGATAGCCCATCCGCGTCTGGCGGAAGAGCGCCGGCCCCGTCGAATCCATCCGGATCGCCACGGCGAGTACGAGCAGCGGGATCGACAGCACCGGCAGCGCGACCAGCGCGATGCCGATGTCGAACGCCCGCTTGATCTTGCGATAGGCGAGGTTGGGCAGCAGCGAGCCGAAGCTGTTCTCCGAGAGATGCTCGAGCTCGACCTTGCCGCTGAGCGATTCCCGCAACTGCTTGGTATGGTAGATCACCCGGCCCGAGATCGCCGCCTCGGCCAGCATCCGCTCCCATTCGGGGGCGTGATCGTGGCGCAGATCGGCGACGATCGCGCCGCGCCGGTCATCGACCGGGATCGACGGCTCGTGCATGAGGATCCACTCGATCCCCTCCACCTCGTCCATGATGCCGACATTGCCGAACGGCACGAGGTAGAATTGCCGCCGCGCCATGCGCTGGGCGAGATAATGGGCGAGGAAGCCGAAGGCGAGCGAGGAAACGAAGCCCGCGCTCAGCATCAGGCCGCTATAGGGCAGGCGGAAGCCGAGCAGCACCGTGGCGGCGACGCCATAGGTGATGGCGAAGGCCGGCATGATATAGGCGAAGCCGCGCGAGCCGGGGAAGCTCGCCACGCGCCGATAAATGAGCAGCGCGAAGACGGCCGCGGCGAACGAGGCGATCGCGCTGCCGATGATGAACGGCCCGCCCTGGGCGAGCACGTTGCTCTCGCTCAGCGCGAGCAGGAGAGGCACCGCCACCGAGCCGGCCAGGATCCCGAGCAGCTGGAAGCTGAGCGATTCGAGAAAATGGCGGGCGATGGGGGGCGCTGGTTCGCGGGTCATGAGCATATGGGCGATATCACCTGTCATTCCCCCCCGGCAGACCGTGATTGGCTTACTCTATTACTTCGCCCATCGCCCTATTCCTTTTCCGCAGGATTGCAACGCATGCATCCTGCACGGGGAGGAACGGCACGGGCAGAATCAAAACCGCCGGCGGGATGGCCGCCGGCGGTTTGAAATCTTACTGGCCGCCCTCGGGGCCACCCGGCGGCGGGCCGCCCGGCGCACCACCCTGTTGCTGCTGCAGCTGCTGCTGCATCATCATCTGCTGAAGCATCTGCGCCGGGATCAGCTCGGTCATCTCGACGTCGAAGACCAGCACCTTCTTCGAGAGCGGGCTCGGCGGCGCGCCCGGAGCGCCATAGCCGAGGCTCGGCGGCACCCAGAAGCGGTACTTGGCGCCCTTCTTCATCAGCTTCACGCCTTCGGTGAAGCCGGGAATCATCGGCTGGCCGACCTGCATGCGCATCGGCGTCTCGGGCTGGAACTCCTTGCCGTCCGTCAGGACGCCGTGGATCACCAGCGCCGCGCCGTCGCCCTCGGCCGCAGCCGGGCCCGTGCCGGGAGTCAGCACCTTGTACTGAAGCCCCGAGGCCGTGGTCTCGACGCCCGACTGGTGCTTGTTCCAGTTCAGGAGCTGCTCTTCGGTGAGATACTGCGTTCCCGTCCAGGCCAGCGCCACCGCAATGGCGATCGCCAGCACCAGACCGGCCCAGAGCCAAGTCTTGTAGCTGCGCTTGACGGGCTGGAGCGGAACAGCGGTCACGGACATGCGATTGGGCTCCAGGCGCGGGTATCAGGCTACCGAAAGTTCACTAAGTTCACGACAGCCACGCGCGAGGACCGCGCGTGGCCGAATCGCGAATCAACGGGCGCTGTCGCGCTCCATGCGCTTCCGCTCGAGCTTGCGCGCGCGGCGGACCGCGGCGGCGCGCTCGCGGGCACGCTTCTCGCTGGGCTTCTCGTAGTGACGACGGAGCTTCATCTCGCGGTACACGCCCTCGCGCTGCAGCTTCTTCTTGAGTGCGCGCAGTGCCTGGTCGACGTTGTTGTCGCGAACGATGATCTGCATAAGCCCGTCAGTGCTCCGGTCTATTCAATAGAAAAGGGTTCGCCGGAACGCGGAGTTGCGGCGTCGTGGCGGCCACCTAACAGCGCGAATCCAATTTTTCAAGCGAGAACAAGCCTTGGCCCCTCTCAGGCGCGGCGAGCCGATCAGCTCTGGGCGCCGCCCTGGCAGAGTCCGAGCCGCTTGCCATAGACCCGCATGCGAATCGCGGCATAGCCCGGCTGGCCCTTCGCGCCGCTCTTCTGGTCGACGGTCACGTCATAGGCCTGCTTGTCCATGGTGCCGGCATAGACGAGCGTGGTCTTCGCGCCGCTCGCCTGGGTGCACTGGATCTCGACGTCGAGCTTCCCGCCCTTCTGCACGAAGCGCGGGAAGGTGCAGGTGCCGGCGACCTTTTCGAGATTCTCGATGTCGAGCGGCTTGAGGTCGCTCGCGGTCTGGCACTTCACCGCATGGCGCTCCTGCTTGCGCACCGCGGCCAGCTGGCTTTCCTTGTCCGGCCCGTCGCTGAAGTCGGCGGAGACGACCTGCGTGCCCGAATCCCAGGTACCGGGCTGCATCAGCGTCTTCGAATGCGCGGCGCGCGAGAGGCTGGCGACCTCCTGCATCGAGGCATTGCGCACGTCGATCTCGCCCGTGGCAGCGGCCTGGCGCTCCGCTTCGGACTGGCAACCGGCGAGGACAAGGGCGGCGCCGACGAGCAGCATGGCACGCATGTTCAGGAAATCCCTCTTCAAATTCGTGGCGCCACTCAGCCGATATCGCAACCAAAGACAAGCGCGATTCCTGGCGGCATAGTGCGGCGATGACCTCTGCCGACAGCGCCGCCCCGCCCCGACACCGCCTGCGATCGATCCTGGGGGGATCAGCGGGCAATCTGGTCGAATGGTATGACTGGTACGCCTATTCGGCCTTCACCCTATATTTCGCGCCGCATTTCTTCCCCAAGGGCGACCAGACCACCCAGCTGCTCAACACCGCCGCGGTGTTCGCGGTCGGCTTCCTGATGCGGCCGATCGGCGGCTGGCTGATGGGCATCTATGGCGACCGCTATGGCCGCAAGGCGGGGTTGACCCTGTCGGTGACGCTGATGTGCGCCGGGTCGCTGCTGATCGCGGTCACCCCCGGCTATGCGACGATCGGCGTGGCCGCGCCGGCGCTGCTGGTGCTCGCCCGGCTGATGCAGGGCATCTCGGTGGGCGGCGAATATGGCGCCAGCGCCACCTATCTCTCCGAAATGGCCGGCAAGCGGCATCGCGGCTTCTGGTCGAGTTTCCAATATGTCACGCTGATCTCCGGCCAGTTGGTCGCGCTGCTCGTCCTGCTGGTGCTGCAATCGGCGCTGAGCGAAGCCGATCTCGACGCCTGGGGCTGGCGCATCCCCTTCCTGATCGGCGGCGTGCTGGCGGTGATCGTGTTCTGGCTGCGCCGGCGGCTGGCGGAGACCGAGAGCTTCGAGAACAGGAAGAGCGGCGGCCAGTCGAGCCTGTTCGCGCTGTTCCGGCACCATCCGCGCGAGGCGGCGCTGGTGATGCTGCTCACCGCGGGCGGCACGCTCGCCTTCTACGCCTATTCGATCTACCTGCAGAAATTCCTGGTCAACACCTCGGGCTTCGACCGGGCGACGGCATCGCAGATCAATGCCGCGGCGCTGTTCGGCTTCATGCTGATCCAGCCGCTGGCGGGCGCGCTTTCCGACCGGATCGGGCGCAAGCCGCTGATGATCGGCTTCGGGGTGCTCGGCGTGCTGCTGACCTGGCCGATCTTCACCGCGCTGGAGAGCGTGCGCAGCCCGGTCCTCGCCTTCCTGATCATGCTGGGCGCGCTGGTGATCGTGACCGGCTACACCTCGATCAACGCGGTGGTGAAGGCCGAGCTGTTTCCCGCCCATATCCGCACGCTTGGCGTCGCCCTGCCCTATGCTATCGCCAATGCGGTGTTCGGCGGGACGGCGGAATATGTCGCACTATGGTTCAAGGACGCCGGCTGGGAGCAGGGCTTCTATTGGTACGTCACGGCGATGATCGGCGTGTCGCTGGTCACCTATCTGCGCATGCGGGACACTGCGAAACATTCGCAGATCCTAGAGGATTGATAGGCTATTGCTAATCATTAGCGTATCAAGGGTAGCGCGTTTCCCTTCTTCTTTCCCCGGCGAAGGCCGGGGCCCAGACTAAACAGTGCGCGGCGAAGACGCGCCAAGGCGCGTGACTTTCAAGTACTGGGCCCCGGCCTTCGCCGGGGAAAGAAGGAGGCAAGGTGACGCACCCCACAATTGAGCCTTACGGCTTCCGTCCCGCCGCTCCGTCTATATGTTTCCGTGCGTTGCAGCCCTGCAATACCGGCGTTAGGCTCGTGCCCTAACCCTATGGGATGCAACTCGCAGCTTTAGCACCAGCCTTGGACATCGAGACCCGCCTGCTGATCGTCGACGACGATCCCGGTATCCGCGAGTTGACCGCGGCCTTCCTGTCGCAGCATGGCTATGTCGTGGACACCGCTTCGGGCGCGACCGAGATGCGCACGCTCGCCGCACGCCATGACTATGCCCTCGTCGTGCTCGACGTGATGATGCCGGGCGAGGACGGGCTCTCCATCCTGCGCTCGATGGACCGCGAGGCCGGGCCGGCGGTGATCCTCCATTCGGTGATCGGCGAGGATATCGACCGGATCGTCGGGCTGGAGATGGGCGCGGACGACTATGTCCCCAAGCCCGCCAATCCCCGCGAGCTGCTGGCGCGCATCCGCTCGGTGCTGCGCCGCAGCCAGAACGACCGCGCCGCGCCGGCGGCGACGCCGATCCGCGCCTTCATGCGCTTCGCCGGCTGGCGGCTCGATCCGGTGGCGCGCCAGCTCTGGGATCCGGACGATGTGATCATCAACCTGAGCGACGGCGAGTTCCGGCTGCTGCTCGCGTTGGTCGAGCGGCCGCGCCGCGTGCTGACCCGCGACATGCTGCTCGACATCTCGCGCGGCCCCAATGCCGAGCATTTCGACCGGGCGATCGACGTGCAGATGAGCCGGCTGCGCAAGAAGCTCGCCCGCCCGGGCTCGGAAGACCTGATCCGCACGATCCGCAACGAAGGCTATATGTTCGTCACCGAAGTGGCGACCAAATAGCCCGTGGCCCGGCGCTCGATCACCGTCCCGATCGTATTGCTCGTCATCGCCGCGGCACTGATCGCGACGACGACGCAGTTCACGATCATGTTCAACGGCCCGCCGCCGGGCCCGGGGCCGCTGCCGCTCGCCCGCCTTGCCGAGGCGCTGCGCACCGGCATCGTGCCGGCCACCGCCCAGGCGCGGATGACGGTCGCCCGCACGCAGGAGGACAAGTTCGGCCGCGAGAAGGAGCGCCCCTCCCCCGCGCGCGACGCGGCAATCGCCCGGCTCATCGGCGTGCCGGTCGAGCGGATTCACGGCCTCTACCAGTTCCCCGCGCGCGATCCCGAGCAGGACATGCACGGCAGCTTCACCGTTGCGCTGGAGGACGGCAATGGCTGGATCGTCGCCTCGAGCCTGTCCCGCCCCGCCTTCACCCGCTGGCACCTTGCCCGGCTGCTGGGGATGCTGGGCGTGCTGCTGGTGCTCTCGCTGCTCGCCTGGGGCGTGGCACGGCGCATCTCGCGGCCGATCCGCGAGCTGGCCGGCGCCGCGACCCGGGTGCGGCTGGGTGCCCGCCAGCCGATCCCGCAAAAGGGCCCTCGCGAGGTCCATGAGCTCGCCCGCGCGCTCGATTCGATGCAGGAGCGCATCCTCCACGAGGCGGAGAACCGCAGCGCGATGCTGGGAGCGATCGCCCACGACCTGGGCACGCCGCTGTCGCGGATCGCCTTCTGGGTGGAGCAGCTGCCCGACGACGCCCGCCTCCGCGCCGAGGCCGACATCGAGGAGATGCGCGCGATGCTCAAGGCGGCGCTGAGCTTCACCCGCGACGGGCGCGACGGGGCGCCGCACGAGAAGCTCGACCTGGGCAGCCTGATCGAGAGCCTGGTCGACGACCTCGCCACGGCGGGCAAGCCGGTGAGCGTCGAGACCGGACCCCGCGCGGTGGTGCGCGGCAACAGCGCGGCACTGCGCCGCCTGTTCGCCAACCTCATCGAGAATGCGGTGCGCTATGGCGAGCGCGCGCGGCTGCGCTGGAGCCTCGCCGAGGGCAAGGTGGACGTGCTCGTCGAAGACGACGGGCGCGGCTTCGACCTGGCGCGGGCCGAGGCGCTGTTTGCGCCCTTCGTGCGCGGCGAGACTTCGCGCAATCGGGAAACCGGCGGCACCGGGCTGGGCCTGGCGATCGTCCGCTCGATCGCCGAGGCACATGGCGGCGAGGTTTCGCTGGAGAATCGTCCGGACGGCGGCGGACGCGTGCGGGTGCGGCTGTCGGCCTGAACCTGCAAAACGCCGCAACATTCCGCGACCGTGCGAAATCCCCTTGTGTGTCCGGCATGTGACTGAAGCCTCCGACCAAGGAGGCAAGATGGACCATCACGACGCGCACGACCTGGGCCTGGCCCATGACCTGAAGGCAATGACCCGGCTGGCCAGCCGCCGCCGCGCACTGGGCTGGTTCGCCGGCGCGAGCGGCGCGGCGATGCTCGCCGCCTGCGACGGCGGATCGGGCAGCGGGAGCACGAGCAGCAGTTCGAGCGCGGCAACCGCGACACCTACCCCCACGCCCACGGCCACCGTCACCCCGACGCCGAGCGCGACCGCCACCAGCGGCAGCTGCGTGGTAGACCCGACCGAGACCAACGGTCCCTACCCCGCCGACGGCACCAACACGTCGAGCGGCGTCACCTCGAACGTGCTCACCGCCGCGAACGTGGTGCGCAGCGACATCCGCGCGTCGTTCCTCGGCAATTCGACCACGACCGCGGCGGGCGTACAGGTGGTGCTGACGCTGACCCTGGTCGACGTGAATGCCGCCTGCGCGCCGCTGGCGGGCTATGCCATCTATATCTGGCACTGCGACCGGGACGGGAAATACTCGCTCTACGACCTGCCGGCGGAAAGCTATCTGCGCGGCGTGGGGGTGACCGACAGCAACGGCCAGGTGCGTTTCACCACCATTTTCCCCGGCTGCTATGCCGGGCGCTGGCCGCACATCCATTTCGAAGTGTTCTCGAGCCTGGCGAACGCCACGGGCGGGCGCTACGCCACCCTGGTCTCGCAGTTCGCCATGCCGAGCGCGGCGTGCGGCACGGTCTACAACGGATCGAGCGGCTATTCGTCGAGCATCCGCAACTTCGCCGGCGTGAGCCTGACCGGCGACAATGTGTTCGGCGACAACAGCAGCGCGCAGATCGCCCAGCAGACCCCGGCGATGAGCGGCAACGTCGCCGACGGCTATACAGCAAGCGCAGTGATCGGCATCGCACGGTAATATGCCCGGCGGGCGGCGCGATCCCTAGAGGATCATGCCCCCGCCGCCCCGGATCGCGAGCACGCGGCCGATCGAATCGAACAGCGCGTCCATCGCCACCGGCTTGAACAGCACATCGTCGGCACCCACGGCGAGGCAACGCTCGCGCAGGTCGAGCGCAGTGTCGGCGGTGACGACGATGACCGGAATCTCGCCCTTGGCATCGCCGCGCGCGCGGATGCGCTCGATCGTCTCGAACCCGTCCATCCCCGGCATGCGCAGGTCGACGAGCACGACGTCGAAGGTCTCGGCGTCGAGCATGGCCAAGCCCTCCTCGGCCCAGCTGGCTTCGGCCATCGTGGCCCCCGCGACGTCGAGCATGTCCTTCACGACCCGACGGTTCATCGGATCGTCTTCGATGAAGAGGATGTTCATGCCCGTCCGCCCGTGGCGACCGGTTTCCCCGAGATGCGCGCGACCGTTTTTGTCATGTCCGGTGTGCTATCGCCCTAAGCCGCCCGAGATACAAGCGGGTCCCCCTTCCGCTCGTCGGAATTTTCTTCCGTGGGGGGAATGATAGCATCGATCAGGCTTGCCCCGGTAATGGGTTTTTCGATTATCCTGCCGCCACTTGCCGCAATCAGCTCAGCCGATGTCTCGGCATCCGGCTTCAGCCAGAGAATGGTGTGGGCAATGTCCGCCCCGCCGGCGCGCAGCGCGGCGAGCGCCTGGGCTGCGCCATCCGCCTCAGCCTTGAGCGTCGCCTCGTCGGCGAGCAGGTGCCCGACATCCCCTTCCGCGAGCATCGGCAGCGCCTCGGCGACCGAGCCGGCGAAGCGCAGCCGGGCGACGCGCGGCTCAAGCAGGGTGCGCAGCATCGAGCGGGCGATGGGGTTCCGGTCGAGCACGACCAGATCGAGACCACCCGCGCTCTCGGTGACGGCGGCCGCCTCGGGCGCCTCGGCCAGGACAAGCGGCAGGTCGACGACGAAGCGCGAACCCTTGCCGTCCTCGCTCTCGACCATGATGTCGCCGCCCAGGGCACGGGCGAGGTTACGGCAGATGGCAAGCCCCAGTCCGGTGCCGCCGAAGCGGCGCGTGGTGCTGGTGTCGACCTGGCGGAAGCTCTCGAAGATCTCCTCGAACTTGCCCGTCGGGATGCCGATACCGGTGTCTTCGATGGCCAGCTTGAGGCGACGGGCATCGCCCTCCCCCTCGGCTACGGCGCGCAGCGTGACGCCGCCCTTCTCGGTGAACTTGATCGCGTTGGAGAGCAGGTTGAACACCACCTGGCGCAGGCGAGTGGCGTCGCTGACGATCCAGTGCGGCGCATGGCTGAGCTCGAGCCGGAAGCTCAGGCCCTTGGCGCGCGCCTGCTCCTCCCAGAGCTTGGTGACTTCGCGCAGCGTGGCGCACAGGTCCACCGGCGCCGCCTCGACGCTGAGGTTGCCCGTCTCCATCTTGGCGACGTCTAGGATGTCGTCGACCAGCGCGCGCATCGTGACGCCGGCACCGTGGACGATACCGATTCGCTCGCGGATCTGCGCTTCCAGCTTCGGATCGGACAGCATGACCTGGGTCATGCCGAGGATGCCGTTCAGCGGGGTGCGGATCTCGTGGCTGGTCGTCGCGAGGAACTCGGTCTTGGCCTTGAGCGCCTTCTCCAGCGCGACATTGGTCTCACCCAATACGATGTTGGCGGCGCGCACCTGGTTGCGGCTCCTGCGGATCGTGAGAAGACCCCAGCCGAGCGCGCCCATGACGATCACCGTCGCGGCACCGACCAGCAGGAAGATCGTCAGCTGGTAGCGGGCGCGGCCCTCGGCCTCGCGCGTCTTGAGCTGGAGGATGTCGTTCTGCTGCTTGGCCCAGTTGAACTGCGCCGCCATCAGCGCGGCGCCGGTGGTGGTGGCCACCTTGGTCGCCTCGTCGTTCAGCCGCTTCAGCGCCTCGAGATGCCCCAGCGCCGAGCGTGCATCGCCGGCGCGGGTGAAGATCTGGTAGGCGAAATAATGGTCGTTGCGGAATTCCACCCGGCTCTTGGCAAGGTCGATGCCGTCAAAAGCCTGGCGGATCATCCGCAATGCCCGGCCATTGTCGCCGCGCTGCGAGGCGACCTCGGCCGCCGTCGCCAGCATATGACGGCGCAGGACATCCGCATCGGCGCCGCGCAGCAGCTCGAACCCGCGGGTGACGGTGCGATCCGCCGCGTCGAGCTGCTTGAGCGCGATCTGCGCGCGGGCAAGGTTGCTGAGCATCAACGCCTCGAGCACAGGCTTGCCCATCTGGCGCGCGATCGTGATCGCCGCGTCATATTCCTTGATCGCCTCGGCATTGCGATCGAGCGTCTGCAGCACATTGCCGCGGCTGTTGTGCAGCGAAAGCGACAGCGCCGGGTCGTCGTCATAGAGTTCGGCGGCCTGGCGATAATATTGCTCGGCACGCGCATCGTCGCGCGCCACGCTGTACAGCGATCCGATGCCCTGCAGCGCGATCGCCTGGCTGCGCGGCTCCTTCACCTCGCCATAGACGCGATAGGCGTTCTGATAACTGTTGAGCGCCTGCACGGCCTGATCGCGCGACATGAACAGCGCGCCCTGCGACATCAGCAGGTCGCCGCGCAGCTTGATCGATTCCGGGATCGGCTTCACCAGCCGCAGCCCCTCGGTGAGCAAGGGCGCCGCCTGGGCCGGTTCGTCGTTGCGCAGATGCGCCTCGGCCGCCAGCCAGCGCGCAGTGGCGAGCGCGAGCGCCCGCTGCCGTTCGTCGGGAAGCTTCTGCGCCAGCGCGTCGATCGCCGCGGCATGGCGCAGCGCCTCGGCCTGGTCGGACATCATGTTGTCCTTGGCCGCCTGAATCTCCTGCTGGATCGGCAGGGGGAATTCCGACTTTGCCTGGGGCGCGATCTGCGCGACAGCCGGCAGGACCGCGAACAATGCCGCAAGGGCGAGGAAGAAGCGCGGGAGGGCGCGCATCAGGCGCGCTTCCAGAAGCTCTCGGGACGGACGAACGAGGCGGGGCCGTTCGCGTTTTCGAGATGGCCATCGTCCGCGAGGAACTTGCGGAACGCGTCGAGCCCGAGCGGACGCGAGATCAGGAAGCCCTGGACCATGTCGCAGCCCATCACGCTCAGCAGCGCAAGCGCGGACGGCGTCTCCACGCCCTCGGCGGTGACTTCCATCTCAAGGGCATGGGCAAGGTCGATCGTCGAGCGCACGATCAGCGGATCGCGGTTGCTGCTGGTCAGCTGCAGCACGAACATCTTGTCGATCTTGAGCTCGCGTGCCGGCAGCTTCTTCAGATAGGCGAGCGAGGAAAGCCCCGCGCCATAATCGTCGATGGCGAGCGTGACGCCGCTGTCAGCGAAGAACTGGAGATGGCGGATCGCACTTTCCGGATCGCGGATCACCGCCGTCTCGGTGATCTCGAAGCCGAGCTTGGCATCGGTGTTCGCCAGCATCTCGCACACTTCGTTGACGAAGGCGGGATCGGCGAGAAGCTGGCCGGAGATGTTGACGAAGAGCAGCATGTCGAAGCCGTCCTCGCGCAGCTTCCTCTGGTCCTCGATCACCTGGCGCAGCGTCCAAAGCGTCAGCCGGCTGATCTCGCCTGCCTGCTCCGCGACCGAGATGAAGTCGCCCGGCAGGATCAAGCCGCGGGTCGGATGCTGCCAGCGGACCAGCGCCTCGGCACTGGCGATCTCCTGGCGGCGGACATGCACCTTGGGCTGATATTGCAGGAACATCTCGCCATTGGCGATCGCCCGCGGCAGCTCGCGCATCAGGGTGAGCTTGTCGAAGGCGAGGTCGGCGCGCGACAGGTCGAGCATCACCACCCGGCCGTCGACCCGTGCCTGGTCCAGCGCGGATTCAGCAGCCTCGGCGAGCAACACCTCGTCATCCTCGACCGAAGGCGCGGCGGCGACGCCGAAGTGCATCTGGAGCTGGTGGGGCTCCCCGTCCAGGTCGAGCGGGCGGAGGAAAGCCTTGCTGATCCGCTCGATGTCATCGGCGGCCGCTTCGGGCGATTCCCGCTCGAACATGATCTCGATGATCGCGCGGCTTGCGGCGGCGATGCGCACGTCGGGAACGATCTCGGAGAGCCGCTGGGCCACGTCGAGCACCAGCGAATCGGCGCGCGCCCGGCCCAGATGGCGGCGAAGCGACGCGAAATTGGCAATCTCGCAAAGTCCGAGGATGCTCCAGTAACGGCCTTCGATGTGACGATCGTTACTTGCCCGGTGCAATTCGCGCTTGCCCGGCGCGCCGGGGCGACGTTCGCGCAGATTGATCTCAGCGCCTTCGCGAGAACTCTGAATTCGCACAAATTCCCTCGCGAATTCCGCGTGTTCCACGGAATTCGGTACCGCGCTAGGCGCAGCGATGGCCAAGGGCGCCAAAGGCTCTTTGCGTGCCGACATGCCCCCTTGGTCTAGCCTCCGACCCTTGAAGGAACGGTTAAATCACGCCCCCGAAACGCTTTTGCCGGAGCCACCTCCGCAGAAATCCGGATTGATTCATCGTTAAGCTATCTTTAACCACGCGAATCGCGCACTCGTGCGCACCGATGGGAGACTACCAATGTTCGCGTTTTTGACCCTTCTGTTCCGTGAAGGTGGCGGCAGCGAGATCCGTCCGTTCTAAAAGGAACGTTCATCCGGGCCGGCGGTGGAGCGACCTCAGACGAGGCCGCGCTGACCGGCCCGGACGACAATCTGGAAGGCGGCCTGAGGCCGCCTTTTTTATTGCCCGTGCTTTTCTCGACCACCGCACCGGAGAGGAGCGCCACGCGGCCCCTTGCCCCGGGCGCAGGCGTCGCTATCTGCGCAGCATAATTTCTTCCCAAGGGGATCCACGTTGCGCATCGCGATGATCGGCACGGGCTATGTCGGCCTGGTTTCTGGCGCCTGTTTCTCGGATTTCGGCCATGAAGTGGTCTGCGTCGACAAGGACGCCCGCAAGATCGAGCTCCTCCATCAAGGTGTGATGCCGATCTACGAGCCCGGCCTAGACGCGCTCGTCGCCTCGAACGTCAAGGCCGGCCGCCTCTCCTTCACCACCGACCTGGCCGAAGGCGTGAAGGACGCGGACGCCGTGTTCATCGCGGTCGGCACCCCGAGCCGCCGCGGCGACGGCCATGCCGATCTCAGCTATGTCTTCGCCGCCGCGCGCGAGATCGCCGAGAACCTGACCCGGCCCAGCGTGATCGTCACCAAGTCGACCGTGCCGGTGGGCACCGGCGACGAGGTCGAGCGGATCATGGCCGAAGTAGCGCCGAACGCTGGCGCCAAGGTCGTCTCCAATCCCGAATTCCTGCGCGAAGGCGCCGCGATCGAGGACTTCAAGCGCCCGGACCGCGTGGTCGTCGGCACCGATGACGAGGCCGCCCGCGAAGTGATGCGCGCGATCTACCGCCCGCTGTCGCTCAACCAGAGCGCCCCGATCCTGTTCACCGGCCGCCGCACCAGCGAGCTGATCAAGTATGCGGCGAACGCGTTCCTGGCGGTGAAGATCACCTTCATCAACGAGATCGCCGACCTGTGCGAGGAAGTCGGCGCGGACGTGCAGGAAGTCGCGCGCGGTATCGGCCTCGACAACCGCATCGGCTCGAAGTTCCTCCATGCCGGCCCGGGCTATGGCGGCTCGTGCTTCCCCAAGGACACGCTGGCGCTGCTCAAGACCGCCGGCGACAACGAGACCCCGCTGCGCATCGTCGAGGCGACCGTGCAGGTCAACGACGCCCGCAAGCGCGCCATGGGCCGCAAGGTCATCAAGGCGATGGGCGGCGATGTTCGCGGCAAGACCGTCGGCATCCTCGGCCTGACCTTCAAGCCCAACACCGACGACATGCGCGATGCACCGAGCCTGTCGATCGTCGCCGCGCTGGAAGATGCCGGCGCCACGATCAAGGCCTATGACCCCGAAGGTTTCGAGCAGGCCCGGCCGCTGCTGCCGAATGTCGAGTTCAGCGAGAGCGCCTATGCCGCGGCGGACGGTGCCGATGCGCTGGTGATCGTGACCGAGTGGGACGCGTTCCGTGCGCTCGACCTCGACCGGATCAAGTCGTTGCTCAAGGCCCCGCTGCTCGTCGACCTGCGCAACGTCTATCCCGCCGTCGATGCCGAGCGCGCCGGACTCACCCTGGTCGGCGTCGGCAAGCCGAAGCGCGGCTGATCCCGGCCAACGGGGGAGGAAATCGATGAAGGCCAGCCTGCTGCAGATGACGAGCGGGATCGACCCGACCGCCAATGCGCGCACCATCGCCGATGGCGTGGCAAAGGCGGCGGCGGAGGGCAGCGCTATGCTGTTCACGCCGGAAATGTCCGGCCTGCTCGACGGCAATCGCGAGCGGGCGCGCGGCCATGTCGTGGCCGAGGACCAGGACCTCGTCCTCGCCGCGACCCGCGAGGCGGCGGCGAAGCACGGCATCTGGGTCCATCTCGGCTCGCTCGCGCTGAAGGGTGAGGGCAACAAGTTCCTGAACCGCGGCTTCGTCATCGACGATACCGGCGCGATCAGGGCGAGCTACGACAAGCTCCATCTGTTCGACGTCGACTTGGCAACCGGCGAGAGCTGGCGCGAGTCCAACACCTATGACCGCGGCGAGCGGGCGATCCTGGTCGATACCCCGATCGGCAGGCTGGGCCTCGCCATCTGCTACGACATGCGCTTCCCGGACCTGTTCCGCGCGCTGAGCGATGCGGGCGCGACCGCCCTCTCCATCCCCGCCGCCTTCACCCGGCCGACCGGCCAGGCGCATTGGCACGTGCTGCTACGCGCCCGCGCGATCGAGGCGGCCGCCTATCTGATCGCCACGGCGCAGACCGGCGAGCATGAAGATGGCCGCGCCACCTATGGCCATTCGCTGGTCATCGATCCCTGGGGCGAAGTGCTGCTCGACATGGGCGAGGAGGCCGGGCTCGGCTCGGCCGAGATCGACCTTGCCCGCGTCGAAGACGTACGTTCGCGCGTTCCCGTATTGCGCCACCGGCGCCCGATCCCTCCCGTCGAGACCTTCGCATGAGCACCAAGACCGAGAGCAACAAGGTTTCGGCCCCGATCGAGGACCGCGCCCAGCTGATCGAGTATTTCGCCAAGGGCGAGAAGCCGAAGGAGCGCTGGCGCATCGGCACCGAGCACGAGAAGTTCGTGTTCGCGACCAAGGACTTCCACGCCCCCAGCTATGACGAGCAGGGCGGCATCCGCGACCTGCTGGGCGAGCTGACCCAGTTCGGCTGGACGCCGGTGCTGGAGGGCGACAACGTCATCGCGCTGTCCGGTCCGGACGGCACGGTGAGCCTGGAGCCTGCCGGCCAGCTCGAGCTTTCCGGCGCGCCGCTGGAGAATCTCCACGAGACCTGCGGCGAGACCGGCCGGCACCTGGAGCAGGTCAAGCAGGTCGGCGACAAGCTCGGCCTCAACTTCCTCGGTCTCGGCATGTGGCCCGACAAGACCCGCGCAGAACTGCCGATCATGCCCAAGGGCCGCTATGCCATCATGCTGCGGCACATGCCGCGCGTGGGCAATCTCGGCCTCGACATGATGCTGCGCACCTGCACGATCCAGGTGAACCTGGATTACGCGTCCGAGGCGGACATGGCGCAGAAGTTCCGCGTCGGCCTGGCGCTGCAGCCGCTGGCGACCGCTTTGTTCGCCAACTCGCCCTTCACCGAGGGCAAGCCCAACGGCTTCCTCAGCTTCCGCTCGAACATCTGGTCGGACACCGATCCGGCGCGCACCGGCATGCTGCCCTTCGTGTTCGAGGACGGCTTCGGCTATGAACGCTACGCCGAGTATGCGCTCGATGTGCCGATGTACTTCGTCTACCGCGACGGGAAGTATATCGACGCCGCCGGCCAGAGCTTCCGCGACTTCCTGAAGGGCGAGCTGCCCGCCTATCCCGGCCACAAGCCGACGATCGACGACTGGGCCGATCACCTGTCGACCGCCTTCCCCGAGGTGCGCCTCAAGACCTTCCTCGAGATGCGCGGCGCCGATGGCGGCCGCTGGGGCCGGATCTGTGCCCTGCCCGCGCTCTGGGTCGGCCTGCTCTACGACCAGGGCGCGCTCGACGCCGCCTGGGACCTGGTCAAGGGCTGGTCGATGGAGGAGCGCGAGACGCTGCGCAGCTCGGTGCCGAAGCTCGCGCTCGACGCGCCGCTGCCGGGTGGCGGCAAGCTCAGGGACATCGCCGGCGAGGTGCTCGACATCGCGGCGGCGGGCCTGAATGCGCGCGGCCGGCTCAACGCCTCGGGCGACAATGAGAGCGGTTTCCTCGATCCGCTGCGCGAGGTGGTGCGCACCGGCAAGGTGCCGGCGCAGATCCTGCTCGACCGCTTCAACGGCGACTGGGGTGGCGACATCCGCCGGGTCTATGAGGAAGCGCGGTTCTAGCCTTCCCGGCCCGGGGGAGCACCGCCGGGAAGGCCAGCCCCCTGCCTGCGCGCCAGCCGCTCGACTTCGCGCAGCCGCCCGTCGATCGCCGCGACTTCGTCGTCGTCACCCTTGCGGATGGCGGCGACGATCAGGTCGATCAACTGCTGCGGGGTCGAGGCGCCGAAGCGCAGAAGCAGTTCTTCACCCGAGAGGACCGCGACATCGCGGAGCACCATGCGCCCGCATGCACCGATCTTCGCTTCGGTTTCGGGCTTTCTACGCTTCACACTCGCCTGCATGACCGCTTCACTCACTGAACCGACACCAAGCCTGCACCCGGGCGCGAGACGGGAAAACTGGTAAATTTACGTATTTCCGTGAAGCCCGAGAGGCGCTCCCTTCTTCCCATCCATCGGCGGAATCCCCGGCAGAAGAGGAACCGTCACGCTTGAGAAACGTTCGAGATAAAAAATGAGATAAATAAAGTAGCGGTTGGAGGGTTAATGACATCAGGGGAAAGCACCGAGCCCCGCCCCGAAGACAATAACAGACTTCGCCTGAGAGCCCTTGAGGTGGGGCTATGGGACTATGACATAGATGCAGACCTTCTCGTCTGCGATGCACGTTGGTATCAGATCACGGGCCTGACACCCAATTCGGTGCGCAGCATTGCCGATTTCCGGCCATTCATTCATCCCGACGACGCGGACCTTGCCACTACTATCGACGTCGCAAAGGTGGGGGAACTGCTCGCACATGACCTGCGCTATCATGTCGATTTTCGGCTGATCCGCCCGGACGGCCAGGCGCGATGGATCCGCTCGGTCGCCTGCCTGGTGATCGACCCTACATCCAGCCATCACAAGGCGCTGGGTTGCATCACCGACAATACCGATTTCGCACTGATCGCCGCCGCACGGGCCTTCACCCGCCCGGCAATGCGCGAGGATCCCGCACTGCCCCACCCCATCACCGCCAACGGCGCCGCCGGCGCAGCGCTCAGCGAACGCGAGCTCGAGTGCCTGCGCTGGCTGAGTCTCGGCAAGACCGCGTGGGAAACGGCCCAGATCATGGAACGCAGCCAGCGAACCGTGGAGTTCCACCTGAGCAACGCCACGCGCAAGCTCTCCGCCTCCAACAAGATCCACGCGGCAGTGATCGCGGTGCGCCAGGGCCTGATCTGACGAAGCCCTTCTGACCTTGCCCAGCCATATCTGAGGATTATGGCCCCCGGGCGGTTCGGCATGGCAAAGCCCGGCACGGCTGCTGTAGGGAGCGAACATGGCCTATTTCCTCGGCATAGACGCAGGCGGCAGCCATTGCCGCAGCCGGTTGACCGATGCGGACGGCAGGGTCCTGGGCATCGGCGAGAGCGGCCCGGCCAATACCCGGATCGGCATCGAGAAGCTCCACCTCGTGTTGCGCGACGTCGCTACCCAGGCCATCAGCGCAGCCGGGCTCGACGAAGCGCAGGTCGCGACGATCCGCGCCGGCATGGGCATTGCCGGCATCTCGCGCCCGGGCATGCGCGAGCAGCTCGCCGCCCTGCCCTTCCCCTTCGCTTCAACCGAGTTCGTCACCGACGCGGCGATCGCCAATCTCGGCGCGCATGGCGGCGCGGAGGGGGCGACGCTGATCATCGGCACCGGCAGCGTCGCCGAGGTCCGCGTCGGCACGAACAGCTTCACCATCGGCGGCTATGGCTTCCCGATCTCGGACGAGGGCAGCGGCGCCGCGCTCGGCCTCAGCGCGATGCGCCACGCACTCCGCGCGCTCGACGGGCGGAGCGAAGTGACGCCGCTCAGCCACGCCGTCACCGCCGGCTTCGGGCATGACACCGCCCGCGCGGTTGCCTGGATGGATGCCGCGACGCCCAAGGACTATGCCGCCTTCGCCCCGCTGGTGATGGACTATGCCGAGAACAACGACGCGATCGCCCGCTCGATCGTCGAGGACGCGGCCCAGCATATCGAGCGCTTCATCGAGACGATCTTCGCCCGCGGCGCCGTCCGCTGTGCGCTGGCCGGCGGCCTCGCCATGCGGATCAAACCCTGGCTGCGCGCGCGCACCGTGGCGCGGCTGACCGACGCCGTCTCCGACCCGCTCGACGGCGCGCTGCTGCTCGCCGGCCTGCCCACCACCGCCCTGCCGACCCGGAAGCCCGATGCCCACTGAGACCGCCGACCCCCGCTATCGCGAGATCGACCGCTGGCCCACCGAGACCGCGGTGGAAGCGATGCTCGAGGCGCAGATCGCGGCCCTCGCCGCGCTGAAGAGCCAGACCGGCGCCATGGCCGCGGCTATCGACGCGGCGGCCGAGCGGCTGCGGCATGGCGGGCGTATCGCCTATGCTGGTGCCGGCACCTCCGGCCGTATCGGCGTGCAGGACGGCGTGGAGCTCACCCCCACCTTCAACTGGCCGTTCGCGCGGCTGGCCTTCCTGATCGCCGGCGGTTCGGCAGCACTGACCCGCACCCAGGAGGGCGCCGAGGACAGTCGCGAGGCCGCGCTCGCCGCAGTAGCCGCCGAGGAGATCGGCCCCAATGACGTGCTGATCGGCGTCGCGGCGAGCGGGCGCACCCCCTATGTCATCGCCGCGCTGGAAGCCGCGCGGGCGGCCGGCGCGCTGACCATCGGCCTCTCCAACAATGCCGGCACGCCGGTGCTGGCTGCGGCCGAGCACGCGATCCTCGCCGATACCGGCAGCGAAGTCGTCGCCGGCTCCACCCGGATGAAGGCCGGCACCGCGCAGAAAGTGACGCTCAACCTGATCTCCACCGGGATCATGTTGCGCCTGGGGCTCGTTCACCACGGGCTTATGGTGAACATGCAGGTCTCCAACGCCAAGCTGCGCGCCCGCGCGATCCGCATGGTCGGGACGCTGGCCGGTGTCGGCGAAGGCCTGGCCGAGGCGGCGCTCGATACGGCAGTGCTGGACATCAAGAAGGCGGTGCTGGTCGCCCGCGGGCTCGATGCCGGCGATGCCGAGGCCAGGCTCGCGATGGCACAGGGCAGCCTGGGCAAGGTGCTGGACGCCCTCGCATGAAGGCGCTGGTCAATGGTCGCATGCTGCTGGCCGAGGGCTGGCGCGACGATGCCTGTGTCGTGATCGAGGGCGAGCGGATCGCCGCGATTCTGCCCGAACCGCCGGCAGGGGCCGAACGGATCGACCTGGGCGGCGGCACCCTGCTTCCCGGTTTCATCGACGTGCAGGTCAATGGCGGCGGCGGCCGGCTGTTCAACGACGATCCGAGCGTCGAGAGCATCCAGGTGATCGCCGAGACCCATCGGCGCTACGGCACCACCGGGCTGCTGCCGACGCTGATCAGCGACGACCTGTCGGTGGTCGAGGCCGGCATCCACGCGGTCGATGCGGCGATCGATGCAGGCGTGCCCGGGGTGCTCGGTATCCATATCGAGGGGCCGTTCCTCAACCCCGTTCGGCGCGGCATCCATAGCGAGAGCAAGATCCAGCCGCTGCGTGACGAATTCCTCGCGCTGCTGGAATCGGGCCGGCGCGGCAGGACGCTGGTGACGCTGGCGCCCGAAGCGGCGACGCCCGAGCAGGTCGCCCGGCTAGTCGCGGCGGGCGTGATCGTCTCGGCCGGCCATTCCGATGCCCGGTACGAGACCGTCCGCGATGCCATCGACAATGGGCTGACCGGCTTCACCCATCTCTTCAACGCGATGTCGCCGCTGCTCAACCGCGCGCCCGGCATGGTCGGCGCGGCGCTGGAGGACCCCGAGATCTTCGCCGGGATCATCGCCGACGGCTATCACCTCCATCCGGCGACGCTGCGCGTGGCGTTGCGTGCCAAGGGTCCGGAACGGCTGATGCTGGTGACCGACGCGATGCCGAGCGTCGGCAGCGACGAGACCATATTCCTGATCCATGGCCGCGAGATCCACCGCGACGGCGACCGGCTGCTCGGCGCCGACAACACGCTGGCCGGCTCGACGCTGACCATGGCTGGCGCGGTGAAAGGGATGATGGAGCAGGGCCGCGTTGGGCTGGACGTCGCGGTGCACATGGCTTCGGCGACGCCGGCAGCTTTCCTGGGGCTTGGCGGGCAGCTCGGCCGGATCGCACCGGGCTACCGGGCGGACATGGTGCTGGTGGACGAGGCGCTGGATGTTACGCGCAGCTGGATTTCCGGAACTTCGGACTAAGTCTTTCCCCGGCGAAGGCCGGGCCCCAGACTAAACAGTGCGCGTCGATGGCGCGCCAAGGCGCGTCACTTTCAAGTACTGGGCCCCGGCCTTCGCCGGGGGAAAGTAGCGAAGGTTTAGGCCTCAAGCGTTCCCATCATGCTGGGCCGGGTTCAGAGAACCCCCAGCCGCTCGCCCTGATAGGTCCCGGCGCGGATCGGCTCCCACCAGGCGCGATTGGCGAGGTACCAGTCGACCGTCTTCGCCAGCCCGGTCTCGAAGCTCTCGCGTGGCGTCCAGCCCAGCTCGGCCTCGATCTTCGACGGATCGATCGCATAGCGGCGGTCATGCCCCGGCCGATCGCTGACGAAGCGGATCAGCTCGCGATGTTGCCGCCCGCCGACCTTCACATCGAGCAGGTCGCAGATCGCCTCGACCACCTGAAGGTTGGTCCGCTCCTGCCGCCCGCCGATCAGATAGGTCTCGCCCGCCCTGCCCCGGGTCAGCACCTGCTCCAGCGCCTCGGCATGGTCGTCGACGTACAGCCAGTCGCGGACATTGGCGCCCTTGCCGTAGATCGGCAGCTCCCTGTCCTCCAGCGCGTTGAGGATGACCAGCGGGATCAGCTTCTCGGGGAAGTGATGTGGCCCGTAATTGTTCGAGCAGTTCGACAGCACCACCGGCAACCCATAGGTCTCGTGCCAGGCGCGGACGAAATGATCCGACGCGGCCTTGGACGCCGAATAGGGCGAGGACGGCGCATAGGGCGTCGCCTCGGTGAAGACGCCGCTGTCGAACGGCAGGTCGCCGAACACTTCGTCGGTGGAGATATGGTGGAAGCGGAAGCCCGCGCGCTTCGCCTCGGGCATGCCGCGCCAATGCTCGAGCGCGGCGTCGAGCAGGCGGACGGTGCCCAGCACATTGGTCTCGACAAACGCCGCCGGGCTGTCGATCGAGCGGTCGACATGTGTCTCAGCCGCCAGATGCATCACCCCTTCGATCCGCTCGTCGCGCATCAACCGGTGGAGCTGCGCCGCGTCGCCGATATCGGCGCCGACGAAGCGGAAATTGGGCCGGCCCATGATGCTGCCGAGCGAGGCCATGTTGCCGGCATAGGTGAGCTTGTCGACGCAGACGACACGGTAGCGCTTCGCCACCAGCAGCCGACACACCGCCGAACCGATGAAGCCCGCACCGCCGGTGACCAGCACGCGGCGCATCTTCGGAGCCGGGGCGATCGGCTGAAGGAAGGTCATGCCGCGGCCGCTTCCACGCAGCGGCGCAGATACCGCGCATAGTCGGTCTTGCCCATCGTATCGGCGCGGGCGAGCAGCATCTGCGCGTCGAGATAGCCGAGGTCGAAGGCGATCTCCTCGGGGCAGGCGATCTTGATCCCCTGGCGGTTCTCGATCGTCCGCACGAAGCTGCCGGCATCGTGCAGGCTGTCATGCGTACCGGTGTCGAGCCAGGCATAGCCGCGGCCGAGCCGGTTCACGTTGAGATTGCCCTGCTCCAGATAGGCCGAGATCACGTCGGTGATCTCCAGTTCGCCGCGTGGGGACGGCTTCAGCGTGCGGGCGATGTCCACCACCTGGTCGTCGAAGAAATAGAGGCCGGTCACTGCCCAGTTCGACTTGGGCTCGGCGGGCTTCTCGACGATGCTGGTCGCCTTGCCGGTCTCGGGATCGAAAGTGGCGACGCCGTAGCGCTCGGGATCGTCGACCTGGTAGGCGAAGACGCTCGCCTGGCCCTGCGCGGCGGCTTCGGCGGCGGCGCGGCCCTTTGCCGCCAGCCCGTCGCCATGGAAGATGTTGTCGCCCAGGATCAGCGCGGCCGGACCGCCATCGAGGAACTGCTCGCCGATCAGGAAGGCCTGGGCCAGGCCTTCGGGGGCAGGCTGCTCGGCATATTCGAAGTTGATCCCGAACGCCGATCCGTCGCCCAGCAACAGGCGGAACATCGGCAGGTCACGAGGCGAGGAGATGATCAGGATGTCGCGGATGCCGGAGAGCATCAGCACCGACAGCGGATAATAGATCATCGGCTTGTCGAACACCGGCAGCAGCTGCTTCGAGATCGAGAGCGTCGCGGGATACAGGCGCGTGCCGGCACCGCCCGCAAGGATGATCCCCTTTACCGGCCTGCCCGACGATGCGGCGGATATGGAAGCAGCCACCAATTCCCTCCCCGGCGCCCAGGCGCTTGGAAGCGCGGCGCACCATCGGATTGTGCACCGAAATTGGTTCAGGAACTGCTAACCCTGGAAATCAGGCGGGCTGCGGCTCGCCCGGTACCTCGGCGAACGCCGCCTCCACTATCGGCGTTTCGACAGGCGGCGGCGCGATAGGGACCATCGACCAGCCATCGAATGCGAACGCCTTCGGCTCCGCGTAGGAACGCGGCCCTTCAAACCCCTCTTGGTGCATCCTCGGTCTCTCCGACTCGATTTGCCCCCGCCCGAACAAAGCCTTACGCCTGTTACATGCCGCTGGGTAGCCGGTATGCCGCGCTAAACATTATCTAGATCGCGCCGCCGCCAGCGGCTTCCTAAATCGCCCGCCATGCTGCATTCCGGGAACATGACGGAGACACAGGCGAGCGCTGGCGCTGCGGGAACGATTCCGGCCGCACGGCTGACGCACCTCCAGCGGCTCGAAGCCGAGAGCATCCACATCCTGCGCGAAGTCGTTGCCGAGGCCGAAAGCCCGGTGATGCTCTATTCGATCGGCAAGGACAGCGCGGTGATGCTGCACCTCGCCCGCAAGGCCTTCTACCCGGCTCCCCCACCCTTCCCGCTGCTCCATGTCGACACGACCTGGAAGTTCCGCGCGATGTACGATCTGCGCGACAAGGCGGCACGCGACGCCGGCATGGAGCTGATCGTCTACAAGAACCCCGAGGCCGAGGCGCAGGGGATCAATCCCTTCGACCATGGCGGCCGCCACACCGACATGTGGAAGACCGAGGGGCTCAAGCAGGCGCTCGACAAATACAGCTTCGACGCGGCGTTTGGCGGCGCACGGCGCGACGAGGAGAAGAGCCGCGCCAAGGAGCGCGTGTTCAGCTTCCGCACCGCGACGCATCGCTGGGACCCCAAGAATCAGCGCCCCGAGCTGTGGCGGCTCTACAATGCCCGCAAGCACAAGGGCGAGAGCATCCGCGTCTTCCCGCTCTCCAACTGGACCGAACTCGACATCTGGCAATACATCCTCGCCGAGGGGATCGAGATCGTGCCCTTGTACTTCGCCGCACCCCGCCCGACAGTGGAGCGCGACGGACTGCTGCTGATGGTCGATGACGAGCGTTTCCGGCTCAATCCGGGCGAAGTGCCGGTGGAACGATCGGTCCGCTTCCGCACGCTCGGCTGCTACCCGCTCACCGGCGCGGTGGAGAGCGAGGCCGATACGCTGGAGGCGGTCATCCAGGAGATGCTGCTGACCACGACCAGCGAGCGCCAGGGTCGTGCGATCGATCACGACCAGGCGGCGAGCATGGAGAAGAAGAAGCAGGAGGGGTATTTCTGATGCGCCTCCCCCTCGCCGTCCCCGCGAACGCGGGTATCCCGCGTCTTTCAATTTCACGCGAAGACGCAAAGGCGCGAAGAGAAGAAAAAGATTGGTTCGCGCGGAGGCGCGGAGGCGCGGAGATGTCTGGATTCGCGCAAAGCGCAGGTCTCAGATCGCTTGCCGCAGGTCGCGAGTTGGCGATATTTCCTGCCGCTGACGCGGCGGCTGCATCCTCCGCGCCTCCGCGCCTCCGCGTGAACAAGATCTTCGCGTCTTCGCGCCTTCGCGTGAGAAAATTTGTCGGGATTACGGAGGCCCGCGTATGACCTCCTACCGCCCCGACGCACTCATCGCGTCCGACATCTCCGCCTATCTCCAACTGCACCAGAACAAGTCGCTGCTGCGCTTCATCACCTGCGGCAGCGTGGACGACGGCAAGTCCACGCTGATCGGGCGGCTGCTCTACGATTCGAAGATGATCTTCGAGGACCAGCTCGCGTCGCTCGAAGCCGACAGCAAGCGCGTCGGCACGCAAGGCGGCGAGATCGACTTCGCGCTGCTGGTCGATGGCCTCGCCGCCGAGCGCGAGCAGGGCATCACCATCGACGTCGCCTATCGCTTCTTCGCGACCGAGAAGCGCAAGTTCATCGTCGCCGACACGCCCGGCCACGAGCAGTACACCCGCAACATGGTGACCGGCGCCTCGACCGCCGACCTCGCCGTGATCCTGATCGATGCGCGCAAGGGCGTGCTCACCCAGACGCGGCGTCACTCGTACCTGTGCCACCTGCTCGGCATCCGCCACATCGTGCTGGCGGTGAACAAGATGGACCTGATCGGCTATGATCAGGCTGCCTATGAGGCGATCGTCGCGGACTATCGCGCCTTTGCCGAGAGCATCGGCATCACCGCCTTCACCCCGATCCCGATCTCGGGCTTCAAGGGCGACAACATCACGGGCCCGAGCGCGAACACGCCCTGGTATGCCGGGCCGGCGCTGCTCGAGCATCTCGAAGCAGTCGCGCTCGATGCGGACGCCGATGCCGCGCGCCCCTTCCGCCTGCCGGTGCAATGGGTGAACCGCCCCAACCTCGATTTCCGCGGCTTCGCGGGCATGATCGCCTCGGGCAGCGTGAAACCGGGCGACAAGGTGCGGATTCTGCCCTCAGGCCAGACCACCACGGTGGCGCGGATCGTCGGCTTCGGCGGGGACAAGGCCGAAGCGGTGGCCGGCGAGAGCGTGACGATCACCCTCGCAGACGAAGTCGATTGCTCGCGCGGCGACGTGATCGCCACCGCCGATGCGCCGCCCCAGGTCGCCGACCAGTTCCAGGCGACGATCGTGTGGATGGACCAGGCCGAGATGCTGCCGGGCCGCGCCTATTGGCTCAAGCTCGGCAACCAGACGGTAAGCGCCACCGTCCAGCCGCCGCGCCACGCGATCTGCGTCAACACCATGGCCGAGCTCAGCGTGAAGACGCTGGGGCTCAACGATATCGGCGTGGCCGAGGTCTATACCGACCGCGGCATCGCCTTCGAGGCCTATGCCGACAGCAAGGACCTGGGCGGGTTCATCCTGATCGACAAGGCGACCAACGCCACCGTCGCTGCGGGCATGCTCAACTTCGCACTGCGCCGCGCCCAGAACGTCCATTGGCAGGCGGTCGAGATCAACCGCGAAGCGCATGCCCGGCAGAAGCACCAGGCCCCGCGCCTGCTCTGGTTCACCGGCCTGTCCGGCTCGGGCAAGTCGACCATCGCCAACCTCGTCGAGAAGCGCCTCCACGCGATGGGCAAGCACAGCTTCCTGCTCGACGGCGACAATATCCGCCACGGGCTCAACAAGGATCTGGGCTTCACCGATGCCGACCGGATCGAGAATATCCGCCGCGTCGGCGAAGTCGCCCGGCTGATGACCGATGCCGGGCTGATCGTCCTCACCGCCTTCATCTCCCCCTTCCGGGCCGAGCGCGAGCTGGTGCGGGCGATGCTGCCCGAGGGCGAGTTCTTCGAGATCTTCGTCGACACTCCGCTCGACGTGGCCGAGACGCGCGACGTGAAGGGCCTCTACAAAAAGGCCCGCGCCGGCCAGATCGCCAACTTCACCGGCATCTCCAGCCCCTATGAGGCGCCGCAGAGCCCCGAAATCCGCGTGGACACGACCAGGGAGACGCCCGAGCAAGCCGCCGAGCGGATCGTCGAGACGATCATGGGCACCTGGAGTCCGGTGATTTGACCGACGCCGAACTCGCCCGGGAAGTCGCCGAGGAGGCAGGCGCGCTGCTGCTGCGCATCCAGGGCGAATGTGCCGGTGGCGACCGCGGCGACCGTGAGGCCAACGCCCTGATCCTCGCCGCGCTCGCGCTCGCCCGTCCAGACGACGCGATCCTCTCCGAGGAATCCGCCGACGACCCCGCCCGGCTCTCCGCCAGTCGGGTATGGATCGTCGACCCGCTCGACGGCACCCGCGAGTTCGCCGAACGTCGCGACGACTGGGCGGTGCACATCGCCCTGGCTATCGATGGCCAGGCGGCGGTGGGCGCAGTCGCCCTGCCCAGGCTCGGCTGCACGCTTTCGAGCGACTGCCCGCCCGCTTTGCCCGAGGGCGAGCTACCCCCGCGCATGCTGGTCAGCCGCACCCGCCCGAGCGCGCTCTGCGCCGGCGTCGGCGAGCGGATCGGCGCGGTGCATATCGGCATGGGCTCGGCCGGCGCCAAGGCGATGGCGGTGGTCCGCGGCGAGGCCGAAATCTACCTCCATTCGGGCGGCCAGCACCAATGGGACAATTGCGCGCCCGTCGCAGTGGCGCTCGCCGCCGGCCTCCACGCCTCGCGGATCGACGGCAGCCCGATCGTCTACAACCAGCCCAGCACGAGCATCCCGGACCTGCTGATCTGCCGCAAGGAATGGGCGCCGATCGTGCTGGAAGCGGTGAAGGATTGCGGGGCCGATCTCTGAGCTTCCACCGCTAAGTGACTTTCTACGACTCCCCGCGACTCGCGGATTCACCGCGAGTCGCGCGTAGACGGCGAATCCCGGACATGGTAAACGCTCCGTTTGGGAGGGAGCGTTTTGACCGCCGATATCTGGTTCTTTCTGGCGATCGGATTCAGCTTTGCAGGCTATGCGACCTACCTGATCGGGCTGCGTCGCGAGCTGGTCGAGCCGAACCGCGCGTCCTGGCTGATCTGGAGCGCGGCGACCACGCTCGAGGCGCTGACCTATGCCGCGGTGAACCCCGGTGCGCCGCAGGGCTGGGTGTTCGCGCTTAGCTCGGTCGCCTGTATCGCCGTCACACTCGGCATCTGGCGCCGCTCGTCCTGGGCCCCGCCCTCGCCCACCGAGACCTTCTGCATCGCCGCCAGCCTCTCCGCGCTGATCATGTGGCTCGCCTTCCGCGAGGCCTTTTGGGCGCACATGCTCGTCGTCCTCGCCGTGCCGGTGAGCTTCTGGCCGACCTGGGCGAGCGTCTGGACCGATCGCAACCGCGAGCGCTCGCCGGCCTGGGGCCTGTGGACCTTCGGTGATCTCGCCACCCTGCTGGTCGCCGTCCGCGCGACCGATCCGGGCGTCGCCGAGCTCGCCTATGTGATCGTCGAGTTCCTCTGCCATGCCAGCGTCTGGTTCCTGATCGGCCTGGCGACGATCAACCCGCTGCGCAGCTTCGGCACCCGCCGCGGGGGGCTGCGCTGGTTCGATCGCTACCGGCCTTCGAGCAATCTCTTCAAGGTGGGCGACAACCATCTGGGCAAGGCCGTCTATGCCGCGAGCGCCTTTGCCGAGGGCGATGTGCTGATCGAGTTCACCGGCCGCCGCTTCCGTGCCGACCAGATCCCCAGCCTGATGCGCGGCCGCGGCGACCGCTTCGTCCAGGTGACACCCGACCATTATATGGGCCCGTCCGGCCGGATCGACGACCTGGTCAACCATAGCTGCGACCCCAATGCCGGGCTGCGCTTCACCGATGCCGGCGTGTTCCTGGTAGCGGTCCGCGCGATCGAACCGGGTGAGGAGATCGCCTGGGACTATTCGACGACGCTCAGGGAATCGAACTGGCACATGATCTGCCAGTGCCGCGCAGAGGGCTGCCGCCGGGTGATCGACAATTTCGACAGCCTCGATCCCGACCGCCAGGAATGGTTCCGCGCGCGCAACCTGGTCGCGCCATACCTGCGGCGGAAGGACGAGGTGGCGGGCAAGCGGAAGGCCGCGGGGCGCCGCTGATCCATTCCTCCCTCGGAGCGCAGCTCCGGGGGAGGGGGACCGCGCGACGCAGTCGCGTGGTGGAGGGGGTAGTGGCCCTTCGAGCAATCCATTGCTTGTGGAGAGGCCCCCTCCACCATTCGCTATGCGAATGGTCCCCCTCCCCCGCTTCGCGAGGGAGGATTTTCTAAGCCGCCAGCCCGCTCGGTTGTGCCAGCCGCGCCGTCCCCAGCGTCAGGATCGCCTTGGCCCCCGTCCCCTTGCCGTCGCTGATCAGCTCGAGCTTGCCTTCCATCGCCAGCATCGAATTGGCGCACCAGTGCAGCCCCAGCCCGCCCGACTTGTGTGCCCGGGTCGAGAAACCGCGCTGGAACAGCGTGGGCGCCACCGAAGGGTCGAAGCCCTCGCCATCGTCGCGGATATGGATCTCGGTGCTGTCGCCCTTGTCCCGGATCGTCACCGAGATCGAGCCGCTGCCGCGCCCGGTCGCCGCGATCGCCTCGGCGGCGTTGGCGAAGAGGTTGCCGACCACCTGCGACAGGATCACCCGGTTGGCCATCACCCAATGCGCCCGGGAGGGAAAGCTGAACGCAATCGAGTTCTCGCCCGAATAGCGGGCGATCGTGGCGTTCTGGGCGACGATGTCGGTGATGTCGCAGGCATCGAGCGGCGGGCGTTCGTGCGCGGCTTCCTGCTGCTGGCCGATGATCTCGAGGACGTGGTGCAGCGCCTCGCGGCCGATGCCGATCTGCTCGCGCCGGTCCGCCCGCTCCTGCTCGATGCTCTCGATCGCAGCGGCCAGAAAGGCAACCAGCTTCTGGCGGCGCACGGCAGGCACTTCCTCGCCCGCCAGCTCGGAAAGCGCGCGGTCGAGCAAGGCCCGGTCCATCGGCGCGCCCGCACCCAGCCCCTGGCTCAGCACCGTGCTGATCGGGTTCAGCGCATTGCGGACATTGTGCATCACCGCCACCGCGCTCTCGCTGCGGCCCAAAGTGAAGCTCTGCACCTCCAGCTGCTCGCGCAGGTCCTTGAGCTGCTTGAGCATCGAATTGAAGCTGGTGACCAGGCTGCCGATCTCGTCGTCGCGCCGCTTGTCGGTGAGCATGCCGAGCGTGCCCGAGGCGCGGACCACGCCCATATGGCTCTCGACGCGCTTGAGCGGTGCGAGCACCAGCCGCGCGATCATCCGACGCAGCACGAGCAGGACGATCGCCAACAGGATCGACGATCCGACCACGGCGAGGACCAGCATGCGGGTGCCCAGCGTCGATAGGTCGCGCGGCACGGTATAGGTGGCGGTGGCAACCGCTCGGCCGTCCGGCCCCGGGATCGGCACGGCGATGCGCGTGCGGGTGGCGCCGGGAGCCTGGGTGACTTCGGCCACCGGGTTGTCGAGCGGCAGGTTGACCTGCAGCTCGAGCAGCTTGCTGAGCTGTGCCGCGGTGACGGTGCGCGCCATCAGCACATAGCCGCGCGGATCACCGCTGCCGTCGCTGCGGCGCACCTGGGCAATGCCCATGGCGACCAGCGTGTCGCCCAGCCGCAGGAAGAAGCCCGTGGAGTTCTTTTCCCTGGACGCGGCCAGCACCTTGGCGAAATCCAGTCGCGCGATCGCATCGGTCAGCCGCGCCCGCATCGCCGGCACATCGGCCTGCTTCTCCAGGTCGAGCCAGCGCGCGATCACGATCGAGCGGTCGGGCCGGACATAGGCCATGGCGTTGACGTCGAGATTGACCATGGCGAGCGTCGAGAAGCTTTCCTTCTCGAACGCGCGCGTCGGGTTGGCCATGTAATCGTAGGACGAGGTCCAGTCGCCATAGTCGCGCACCGCCAGCTCGACCTTGGCAGAGACGTCGTGGACCACGGCCTGGGTGCGCGCGACATGCGCATCGACCGCGTCATGCTCCAGCTTGCTGAAGCTCGGCGTGATGACGGTGGCCAGCATCAGGGTCAGCGCGACCGCGCCGATCACGCCGACGCCGGTCAGGATCAGAACCAGTTTCGCGCCGAGCGAGGCCGGCGCCTTCAGGCGCCTCGCAATGGCCATCAGCCGTGCGTCCCGTTGCCCAATACGGGTTCGGCAGGCTCCGCGTCGCCGATATAGCCCTTGTTGGCGAGGACGAGCGCGTCCTCCACATCCATCGGGCGGGCGAGATAATAGCCCTGGAGATGGCTGCAGCCCGCCAGACGAAGCGCCTGAAGCTGCGCCTCGGTCTCCACGCCCTCAGCAACCACTTCCATGCCCAGCGCGCGGCCGAGATGGATGATCGAATGGACGATCGCGGCGCTCTCGCGCTCGCGGCCCATGCCGTCGACAAAGCTGCGGTCGATCTTCAGGCAATCCAGCGCGAAGCGGCGGATGTTGTAGAGGCTCGAATAGCCGGTGCCGAAATCGTCCAGCGCGATGCGAAAGCCCATCTGGCGCAGCTTGAACAGAGTCTCGGCGGCGCGCTCGACATCGTCGAAGATCGCCGTCTCGGTAATCTCGATCTGGAAGCGGCCCGGCTCGACGCCGGCATTGGCGACGCGCTCCATCACATGCGCGACGAAGTTGTGGCGGCGGAACTGGCGCGGCGAGAAGTTCACCGAGACATATTGGCCCGGCCAGGTCTTGAGCGTCTCGACCGCGCGGTCGATCACCCAGTCGCCCAGCTCGTGGATCAGGTTCGATTCCTCGGCGATCGGGATGAACATGCCCGGCGAGACCATGCCGTATTCGGGGCTGCACCAGCGGATCAGCGCCTCGAAGCCGGTGACCTCCAGCTGGTCGCGGCCGACGATCGGCTGGAAGACCAGCTTGAGCTCGCCCTTGGCAATCGCCTCCGACAGGCCTCCCTCGATCTGGCGGCGGAAGCGGATCGACTCGTCCATCACTTCGTCGAACAGGCGAACCATGCCGCGGCCGCCATGCTTGGCTTCGTTGAGCGCCAGGTCGGCGCGCCGCATCACGTCGATCGGGTCGTGGATCGTGCCCGGCTGGACGACCATCAGGCCAACCGAGGCACCGCCCTGCACCGAATGGCCGAACACCTTGAAGCTGATCGACACCGCCTTGAGCATCCGCTCGGCGGCCATCTCGGCCTCGTCCTCGCCGGTGACCGGATAGAGCATCGCGAACTCGTCACCACCCAGCCGGGCGACGAATCCTTCGGCAGGCACCTGCTCGCGAAGAATCTCGCAGACCATGCGGATCAGCTCGTCGCCGGCGAGATGGCCCAGCGTGTCGTTGACGATCTTGAACCGGTCGAGGTCCATCATCGCCATGGCGAAGCAGCGGTCGCCCTTCACGGCCTTGCCCAGCATGTGGAGGAAGGCAAGGCGATTGGGCGCGTCGGTCAGCGAATCATGGTTGGCGATATGGACGGCGCGCGATTCATTGGCGGCCAGCTCGAGCTTCTGCTCCTCGAGCAGCGTGATGGCGCTGCGCAGCTTGGCATCGGCTTCCCAGCGATGGGCGAGCGCGGTCGCGGTCTGCATCACCTCTTCGGCCTGGAACGGCTTGGCGATGTAGAAGATCTTGTCCGCCGGGCCGGCGGCGCGGCTGATGTCGAGGGGCGAGAAGTCCGAATAGCCGGTGACGATGACCAAGTTGATGTCGGGATCGAGCGCGCGGATGCGGCGGGCGGTCTCCTTGCCGTCGATGCCCGGCGGCATGCGCACGTCGATGAAGGCAACGGCGAAGCGCGCGCCGGTCTCGATCGAATCCTGGACGGCCTCGACCGCGTCGAGACCCTGGTTGAAATGGGCGCAGTCGAAATCGATCAGGTCGCCGGCGGATGCCTTGGTCACCGGCTCCTCGTCGCCGAACAGTTCGGCCGCCAGCGTGTTCAGCGCGGTCGCTTTGCCGGCGCTGCGGGCCCCGAACACCTGGCGATACGACTCGTGCATCGCCGGTTCGTCGTCCACGATCAAAATGCGCACTTGCGAAATCCCCTCGCTCATCTCTTCAAACGAGGTAAGCGGACAGCGTTAAGGAGCGGTAAAATCGCGAAGGTGCGGAGGGGAAAAGCGCGCGGAGAGGGTTAAGGCCCGGGCTATGATCTGCGTTGGTTTACCCGCCCCTCGCCAGGCGATAGCAAGGCCCGCACAACAGGAGGATGCATGACTGAACCGCTGGCCGCCCGATCGCTGCTGTTCGCGCCCGGGGATTCCGAGCGCAAGCTCGCCAAGGCGGGGGCGAGCGAGGCCGATCTGGTGCTGCTCGACCTGGAGGATGCGGTGGCCGAGGCGAACAAGGGCGCTGCCCGCGCGCTGGTCGCCGAGCATCTGAAGACCGGGGTGCGTGCCCAGCCGCAATGGGTGCGGATCAACCCGCTCGACACGCCGCATGCGCTTGCTGATCTCGCCGCGATCGTGCCGGGCCGGCCCGACGGGATCATGCTGCCCAAGGCGACCCGCGCCGAGGCCGAGTTGCTCCATCACTACCTCACCGCGCTCGAGGCAGCGCACGGTCTGCCCCAGGGCGAAATCCGCACGATCGTGGTGGCGACCGAGACCGCCCCGGCGATCTTCGGGCTGGGCGACTATGCCGGCTGCCCGCGCCTCGCCGCGCTCACCTGGGGGGCGGAGGACAGCGCCACGGCGCTGGGGGCGACCCACAATCGCGACGAGAGCGGGGAATATGATTTCCCCTATCAGGTGTTCCGCGCGCTCGCGCTGGCCGGGGCGGCGGCGGCGGCGGTGACGCCGATCGAGACGATCCATGGCGACTTCCGCGATCTCGACGGACTGGAGAAAGTTGCAACCAAGGCGCGCCGCGCGGGTTTCCGCGGGATGCTCGCCATCCATCCGGACCAGGTAGCCGTCATCAACCGCGCCTTTTCGCCCTCTTTGGCGGAAATCGAGAGGGCGAACCGTATCGTGGGTGCCTTCAAATCCAATCCGGGTGCCGGGACGATCGGCCTGGACGGCGAGATGCTCGACATGCCGCACCTCAAGCGCGCCCAGGCGGTGCTGGCGATGCGGCGGCAGTAACGCCATGAATTTGCGGATCTATTCCAGCGGGCCTCGATGACCGGAACGCCGGCCGAACCCCTTCCGGTCGGGGAAGACGAGTTCCGCCTCATCGCGGACAGCGCCCCCGTCGCCGTCTGGGTCACCCGCCTCGACCGCAAGCGCAGCTTCGTCAACCGCGCCTATGTCGAGTTCCTCGGCGTAACCTACGAGGAAGCCCTGGATTTCGACTGGCGACGGATCATCCACCCGGACGACGCGGCGCAAATCCTGGCAGCATCGATCGCCGGCGAAGCGAGCCTGACCACCTTCGCGCTGGAAGGCCGATACCGCAGCGCCACCGGCGAGTGGCGCTGGCTGCACTCCACCTCGCAACCCCGCCGGGACGCGCAGGGCCGGCACATCGGCTTCATCGGCGTCGCGCATGACGTGACCGAGGCGAAGACCGCCGAGCTCGCCCTTCGGGAACGCGAGGCACAGCTTTCCGCCTTCATCAACCAGACCACCGCCGGCTTCGGCCAGGTCGATCTGGAAGGCCGCTTCACCCTGGTCAACGACCGGTTCTGCGAGATCGCCGGCTGGAGCCGCGACGAGCTGATGGGCATGACCATGCAGCAGATCACCCATCCCGACGACCTGGCCCGGAACCAGCCGCTGTTCGAACGGGCGGTGCGCGAGGGCACGCCCTACACCCATGAGAAGCGCTATATCCGCAAGGACGGCGGGATCGTCTGGGTGAACAATTCGGTGGCAGTAATCCGCCGGCCGAGCGGCGACCCCTTCGGCGTGCTGGCGGTGGCGCTGGACGTCACGCGGCGGCGCGAGGACGAGGAGGCGCTGCGCAAGAACGAGGAGACGCTGCGCCTCGCCACCGAGACCGCCGGCATGGCGACCTGGGAAGCCGATCTGGAGACGCGGGAGGGCGAATGGTCGCCCAACCGCTTCGACCTGCTCGGCATGCCCCGACGGCCGGACAATCGCGGTACGTTCGAGGAGTGGATCGCGCGTGTCCATCCCGAAGACCGCCAGATGGCACGCGCTGCGGCAGAGCGCTGCTTCCGGGAGGGCGTGCCCTACACGATCGAGTACCGGATCTGCCGCGCGGACGACAACAGCGAGCGCTGGCTGCAAAGCCATGGCAACCGGATCGACTATGGCGACAGCCGGCCGAGCCGCTTCGTCGGGGTCTCGTTCGACATCACCGGCCGCAAGCGCGCCGAGGAGGAACTGCGCGAGAGCGAGGCCCGCTTCCGGACGATCTTCGAGCAGGCCAACGACTTTCTGATCACCACCACGCTCGACAACCGCGTCACCTCGGTCAACCCGGCGGTGATCGCGGCGCTCGGCTATGCCGAGGACGAGCTGATCGGCCACTCGATCCGCGAGTTCATGGACGAGGACCAGTTCGCGATCAGCATGGACGCGTTCAACCGCAAGCTCGAGCATGGCGGCTCGACGCGGCTGACCGTCAAGCTGCGCGCCAAGGACGGGCGCGAGCTGATCTGGGAAGTCAATTCGCGGCTAAGTCTGGACGAGCAGGGCCGGCCGACGGCGCTGCACGCGATCGGGCGCGACATGACCGAGGCGAAGCGCGCCGAGACGCATCTCCGCCTGCTGATCGACGAGCTCAACCACCGGGTGAAGAACACGCTGGCGATCGTTCAGGGCATCGCGCAGCAGAGCTTCAAGGACGATGTGCCGCCGCGCCAGGCGCGTGCCGCGTTCGAGGGGCGGCTGGCGGCGCTTTCCGAGGCGCATAACCTGCTCACCCGCGAGCATTGGAGCCTGGTCTCGATGCGGCAGATCATCGAGGACGCGCTGCGCCCGCATGGCGAAGCGGGCCGCTTCACGCTCGACGGGCCGGACCTGACGATCCTGCCCAAGACCGCGATCAGCCTGGCGCTGGCGATCCACGAGCTGGCGACCAATGCCGTCAAGCACGGCGCGCTCTCGTGCCCCGAGGGGCGCATCTCGGTCGCCTGGCAGCGGATCCGCGGCGACGGGCCGGCGCGGCTGACGCTGCGCTGGGAGGAGTCGGGCGGCCCGGCGGTCGAGCCGCCGACGCGGCGCGGCTTCGGCACGCGGATGATCGAGCGCGGCCTCGCCGCCGAGCTGGGCGGCACGGTGACGATCGACTTCCGCCCGGGCGGGCTGGTCTGCACCGTCGACGCGCCGCTGCCCGAGGGTGCCGAATGAGCGGGTTCGAAGGGCTGCGCGTGCTCGTCGTCGAGGACGAGCCGGTCGTCGCCATGTATCTTGAGGATCTGCTCGACGCGCTGGGCTGCGAGACGATCGGCCCGGCGAGCCGGCTGGCCGACGGGCTGGAACTGGCCGAGCATGGCGATTTCGACGTGGCGATCCTCGATATCAACCTGGGCGGCGAGCGGAGCACGCCGATCGCCGAGGCGCTGCGCCTGCGCGGGCTGCGCTTCGCCTTTGCCAGCGGCTATGGCGTGCCGCCCGAGGGCTTTGGCGAGAATGTGCCGATGATCGAGAAGCCGTATCGCGAGGCGCAGGTCGCCGGGGCGCTCACGCGGTTGCTGGCCTAGCCTCTCCTATCACGCGGTGGCTGGCGAAGCGCCAAAGTCCACGAAGTCCACGCCAAAGGCGGGTTTTCGCGCGGGCTAGATTGACACGGCTCCCGCAAACGCGCCGCATCTCGCAACATCCTTGCGCAAGCGTGATCCTATTTTTCCAACGGAGCAAAGAGCGGCCGGGTCTGACCCCGGCTGCGTGAACCAAGCAGGCAGAATCCTACATTACAAGTTGCGCGGAAGCGTCCCGACCCTGTCGAGCCCCCGCCTGAGATCCCGGCTTTCGCCGGGATGACGGGAAGGCAGGGATGACGGAAGGGAAAGCGGTAGGCCCGGGACGGCGACAACGCCGCCGTCCCGGGCCCTCCCCCTCTATCACCAGCGCTTCGACAGGCGGATCTGCAGGGTGCCCGACTTCTCGCCCTGGCCGGCGCGCAGGCCGGTTTCGAAGTCGAACGACCAGCCGCTGCTCAGGATGTCGAACCGCGTGCCGATGCTCAGCTGGAGCTGCTCGCGCTTCCAGCTATTGGCCGAGAGGCCGTAGAGCGCCGTTCCCGGGATGTCGGCATAGTCGAGCCACTGCGCATCGAGATCGGCGAACTCGTGGTTCCACTCGGCGCGGATGCGCGGGGTGACCGAACCGAAGCTCGTCTTCTGGCGATACTCGAGACGCCCGCCGATCGTACCGGTGATCGAGCTGACCTCGCGCGCATCGAAGCGCAGATTGTAGCGCCCGGCCCCGGTCTCGACATAGGCATCGAGATCGGCGTCGAGATATTCGCCACGGCCATAGATCGACCATTGCAGCGGGCCAGTCCGGCTATCGATGCCCACCGAGAGCGCGGCGACGGTGTAGCTGCCGTCGCGGCTGCCGCGCGCCGTCGCGTTCACCGCCGCGGCAAGGCGCCGGGTGGTGAAGTCGAGCTGGCCGCGGCCAACCATGCCGTCGATGAACGCCCCGCCCACCGGCTGGATGCTGGCATAGGCGGCATAGAGCGTGCTGGTGCCGCGCACCTGCGCCGCCGTGCCGATCTGGCTCAGATCATTGCCATAGCCACCGCCCAGGCCGAGCAGCACCCCTTCGGAGAGCTTGATGTCGGCACCGGCGCTGAGGCCCGCGGTGGTGGCAGTGATCTTGCTGCGATCGGTCCGCCGGTCACGCGTTCCGATGTCGATCGCGCCGCCCGCCCAGGTGGCCAGTGAGCCGACCCGGCGGTTGCCGTCCTCATCGACGCTGCCCGAGCCCGGCGCGGCCTGCTTGGCCCCGCTGGTTCCGGCGACGCCGCCCGAGCCGCCCAGGCCAGCCGCACCACCGGTTGCGGCGACCGTCCGGCCATAGCCGAGCTGATCGGCGCGCGAGAGCGGCGACTGGGCGTCGTTGGCGAACTGGCCGATCGCGGGATCCTCGCCCGAGAAGCGCATGCGATCGGTGATCGCGAGGCTCCAGCCCTTGTCGGTCGGCCGCTCGCGCACCGCCATGCCGTCGCGCGAACCGAGCGTTACGCCCATGGCGAGGCCGGTAGCGCCGCCGCCATTATGGAGCTGCTCGGTGCGCCGCATGAAGTTGGCGACCTGTGCCCGGGCGAAGCGGCGTGCCGTTTCGGCCTGGGCATCGCTGATCGCCGCCACGTCCGGATCGTTGCGCGGATCCGGGCGTGCCTGGACGGTGAGCGTGACGGTCGACGGTGCCGAGGCGCCGTAGACGTTGCTGAGCGTGTAGGTGACGACGATCGTCCCGCCGAAGCGGTTGTTGGGCGTCACATCGAGGCGATAGCTGCCACTGCCCGCCGCGACGATGTTGGTGGTCGCCGCATTGGCCGGCGAGATGCTGACCACGTTCGCGCCGGTGAACGGCCCCCGCGCCGCGCCGTCGGTGAGCATCACCGAGACCAGCTGGCCGTCACCCGCCGTTGCGGTCTTCGGCGCCGCGACCGGCACCTGGCCGACCACGGTGATCGTCACCGTCCCCGGTGCCGAGGTGCCGCCCGGGCCGACCGCGACATAGGTGAAGCTGTCGGTACCGGCATAGTTGGCGGCCGGCGTGTAGGTCGCGATGTAGGGCGAGGTCGGCGCCGCCGCGACCGGGGTCAGGCTCGGCCCGGCCCCGCCGCTGAGCGTGACGGTGCCATGCGCCGGCTGGCTCGCGATCTGGATCGAGTCATAGACGCCGGTCACCAGCGACGAGAGGTTGATCTGGACGCTGGTCCCCGCCGTGGTGGTGCTGCCCGCCACAGTGGAGGTGCCCGGCCCCGCGCTCGGCGGCGGCGGCGTATCGACGGTGAGGCTCACCGTCGCTGCCGCCGAGGTGCCGCCCGGACCGGTGACGGTATAGGCGAAGCTGTCCGCTCCGAAATAGCCGGCGGTCGGGGTGTAGGTGACCACATCGCCGCTGACCGTGGTGGTGCCATGGGTCGGCGCCGTGGAGATCGTCAGCGTGCTGTGGACGCCGGTGATCGAGGTGCTGAGATCGATGGCGGTGCCCGAGCTGTTATAACCCACGGTCACGCCGGTCTTGTTGGCAGCAGTCGGCGCCGGCGGGGTCGCCACCGTCAGCGAGACCGTGGCGGCGGGCGAAGTGCCGCCGGGGCCGGTCGCGGTGTAGGTGAAGCTGTCCGCGCCATAATAGGTGGCAGCCGGGATATAGGTCACCACATCGCCGGCCACCGTCACCGTGCCATGCGTCGGCGCCGTGCCGATCGCGATGGACGAATGGACGCCGGTGACCGAGGCCGACAGGTCGATCGCCGTGCCCGTGCTCGCATAGGTCACGTTCACGCCGGTCTTGTCGGCGGCAACCGGTGCCGGCGGCAGGCCGACGGTGATGCTCACCGTCGCGGGCGCCGACGTGCCGCCCGGGCCCGTCGCGGTGTAGGTGAAGCTGTCCGCTCCATAATAGGTGGCAGCCGGGGTGTAGGTGACCACGTCACCAGCGATCGCCACCGTGCCATGCGCCGGCGCCGTGCCGATCGCGATGGACGAGTGGACGCCGGTGATCGAAGCCGACAGGTCGATCGCCGTGCCGGTGCTCGCATAGGGCACCGCCACGCCGGGCTTGTTCGCGGCAACCGGAGCCGCCGGGGTCGCCACCGTCAGCGAGACCGTTGCGGGTGCCGAAGTGCCGCCCGGGCCGGTTGCCGTGTAGGTGAAGCTGTCCGCCCCATAATAGGTCGCGGCCGGCGTGTAGGTGATCACGTCACCCGCCACCGTCACCGTGCCGTGCGCCGGCGCGGTGCCGACCGCGAGGCTCGAATGGACGCCGCTGACCGAGGCCGACAGGTCGATCGCCGTGCCGGTGCTCGCATAGGGCACCGCCACGCCGGCCTTGTTCGACGCGGTCGGCGCGGGCGGCAGGCCCACGGTGATGTTCACCGTCGCCGGCGCCGAAGTGCCGCCAGGGCCGGTCGCGGTGTAGGTGAAGCTGTCCGCGCCGTAATAAGTGGCGTTCGGGGTGTAGGTGGCGACGTCACCGGCAACGGTGACCGTGCCATGCGCCGGCGCGGTGCCGACCGCGATGGCCGAATGGACGCCGGTGATCGAGGCCGACAGGTCGATCGCCGTGCCGGTGCTCGCATAGGGCACCGCCACGCCGTTCTTGTCGGCTGCCACCGGTGCCGGCGGGTTCGCCACCGTCACGGTCACCGTCGCGGGCGTCGAAGTACCGCCCGGGCCGGTCGCCGTATAGGTGAAGCTGTCCGCCCCATAATAGTTGGTGGTCGGGGTGTAGGTCACGACATCGCCCGCGACGGTCACCGAGCCATGCGCCGGCGCGGTGCCGATCGCGATGGACGAATGGACGCCGGTGATCGAGGCCGAGAGATCGATGCCGGTGCCCGTGCCGTTGTACGGGATCGCCACACCGCTCTTGTCGGCGGCGACCGGTGCCGAAGGCGTCGACACCGTGATGCTCACCGTCGCGATGTTCGAGGTGCCGCCGGCACCCGTCGCCGTATAGGTGAAGCTGTCGGTGCCGAAGTAACCGGCGGTCGGGATATAGGTCACGACATCGCCCGAGATCGTCGTCGTGCCATGCTGTACCGCCGTACCGATGGCGATGCTGCTGTGCGGGCCGCCGGTGATCGAGCTGGCCAGGTCGATAGCAGTGCCGGCACTGTTGAACGGCACCGCCACGCCCGGCTTGTCGGCCGCGATCGGCTTGTCGATGAAGGTGAAGGTCGCCGAGGTCGTGCTGGTCTGGCCGTTGACCGAGACCGTCACCGCCTTGGCGCCCGAACCTGCCGCCGGCGCGGTGACGGTGAGCGAGGTCGCGCTCGCCGCGGTCACATTGCCGTTGCCGGCCGAACCGAAGGTCACGGTGTTGTTGCCCGGGGTCGTGCTGAAGCCGGTGCCCGAGACCGTCACCACCTGGCTGACCGGGCCCGTATTCGGCGAGACGCTGGTCACGGTCGGGACGACCGCGAAGGCGCTGCCCGGGGTCGCGCTCGTCGTCGGATAGCCGGCCGGCGTGAAGGCGCCGAGCGAGAAGCCGGCGGTCGAGCCCGCCGTGGTGCCGGTATAGCTGATCGTGACGGTGCAGCTGCCCGAGGGGATGCTGAAGCCGTTGAACTGGAAGTTCGCACCGCTATCCGAACCGCTGGCGCCGCAGCTGCCGCCGAGCGCGCCGCGGCTGACCAGCGCCGAGCCGCTGAGCAGCGGCGCGATGCTGGGCGAGGCCGAGGCATTGGGATTGGTGAAGGTGATCGTCGCGGTGCCGGTCTGGCCGACGCCGAGCGAGGCGGTCGAGAAATCGACCGTCACGCTGATCGCCGCCGCTGCACTGACGGTGACGCTCTGCTGCACCTGGGCCGCGGCGTTCCAGTTGGTGTCGCCCGCCTGGTTGGCGTTGATCAGGCAGGTGCCGGTCGCCTGGAAGGTAACCGAGCCGCCCGAGATGGCGCAGATCCCGGTGGAGCTGGCGTCGATCGTGAGAGTCGGCACCAGCGCCGAGGACGCCGTGACAGTCGGCGTGTAAGCCGAGCCGCCCACCGCCGCGCCTGGCGCGGTCGAGGTGAAGCTGAGCGTCTGGGTGCCCTTGGTGATCGTGCCCGAAACAGTAGAGCCGTCGGTGGTGACCGGCGTGCCCTGGCTGTCGGTCACGCGGATCTGGTAGCTGAACGCGCCGGCGGTGGTCGGCGTACCCGAAACCAGACCGGTCGATGCGTTGAGGCTGGTGCCCGCCACCAGCGTACCGCTCAGCACCGAATAGGTGTAGGGCGCGATGCCACCGGCAGCGGTGTTGCTCTGATTGAAGCTGGCGCCGACCTGGGCGCCCGAGGCGGCACCCGTGTTGATCGTCAGGTTCGCCGGGGTGACGGTGAAGCTCCGGACCACATCGGGTGCAGCGTCCCAGTTGCCGTCACCGGCCTGGCTGGCAGTGATCGAGCAGGTGCCCGTCTGGTTCAGCGTGAGCGTGGTGCCCGAGACGGCGCAGACGCTGGTCGTGGTCGAGGCGAAGGCGACGGTCAGGGTCGACGAGGCGGTAGCCGACAGCGTCAGCGGCGAGGCCGAGAGCGACGTGTTGGGCAGCGTGCCGAAGGTGATCGTCTGCGCACCCTTGGAGACCGTGATGCTGTACGACTGGGTCCTGGTGTAGGGTCCGCCGCTGCCCGCGGTCGAGCCGTCGGTCGCGGTGATGTCGAAGTTGAAGGTGCCCGTGGCGGTCGGCGTGCCCGACAGCGTGCCGCCCGACAGGGTCAGGCCGGTCGGGAGCGTACCCAGCGTCCGCGCATAGGTATAGCCTGCCGTGCCGCCGCTCGCCGTGAAGCTCTGCGAATAGCCGGTGCCGACGGTGGCGCCCGGCAACGCGCCGGAAGCCGGCGAGATGCTGATCGTCGGTGCGTTGATGGTCAGCACCATCGGGCCGGTCGACATGGTAAACGGGCCGGTGCCGAGCGAGCTGTCGGTGACGCTCGCGGTAAAGGTGAAGGTTCCGCTCGCCGCCGGCGTGCCGGTGATCGTGCAGTCGGCGTTGAGCTGCGTGCCCGCAGGCAGCGAGCCGGTATTGACCGTGGTCCCGCAGGTATAGGGCGTACGACCGCCCGACGTGTCGATCTGCACGCCCGACAGTGCGATGCCGCGCGTGCCGCTGCCGACCGGGAAGGTGAAGAGGAGGGTCGGGTTGCTGACCGGCACCGTCACCGTCGCCGGGGCGGAGGTGCCGCCCAGGTTGGTCGCGGTGAAGGTGAAGCTGTCATTGCCGCGGAAGCCGCTCGGCGCGCTGTAGGTGACCGTGCCGGAGGAATCGACCGTGACCGAGCCGCCTTGGGCCGTGGTCGCCGAGCCGACCGCATAGTTGGTCGGGCTGTTGGTGGCGTGGCCGGTGAGGCTGAAGGTCGTGTTGCTGATGTCATAGGCGACCGCCGCCGCCGTGTACGAACTCGCAACCGGCGCGGCGACATAGGTGTACTGGTCCGCCGCGCTGGTCGCGCTGGTGCCGCCGGGCGTGGCGACGGTGACGTCGTACGTGCCCGCCGCGTTCGCCGGCGAGGTCGCGGTGATCTGGGTGCCGCTGTTGATCGTGTAGGTCGCGTTGGTCGCGCCGAACTTCACGGCACCCGTGCCCGGCGCCGCCGCGAAGCCGCTGCCGGTGATCGTCACCGTGGTGCCGCCGCTGGTCGGACCCGCGGTCGGCGAGACCGAGGTCACCGTTGGCGCCGCGACATAGGTGTACTGATCCGCCGCGCTGGTCGCGCTGGTGCCGCCGGGGGTCGCGACCGTGACATCGTACGTGCCCGCCGCGTTCGCCGGCGAGGTCGCGGTGATCTGGGTGTTGCTGTTGATCGTGTAGGTCGCGTTGGTCGCGCCGAACTTGACCGCGCCGGTCGGCGATGCCGCCGCGAAGCCGGTGCCGGTGATCGTCACCGAGGTACCGCCGCCGGTCGGGCCCGCGGTCGGCGAGACCGAGGTGACCGTCGGTGCGTTGATATAAGTGTACTGGTCCGCCGCGCTGGTCGCGCTGGTGCCGCCACCGGTCGTCACGCGGATGTCCACCGTGCCGGCGCTGCCGGCAGGCGAGGTCGCGGTGATCGTGGTCGCGTTGACGAAGGTGAACCCGCCCGCCGCGGTGCCACCGAAGGTGACCGCCGACACACCCGTGAAGTTGGTGCCGGTGATCGTCACCGTGGTGCCGCCACCCGTCGGGCCCGCCGTCGGCGAGATCGACGTGATCGTCGGCGCCGCGATATAGGTGAACTGGTCCGCCGCGCTGGTCGCGCTGGTGCCGCCGGGCGTGGCGACGGTAACGTCGTACGTGCCCGCCGAATTGGCCGGCGACGTCGCGGTGATCTGCGTGTTGCTGTTGATCGTATAGGTCGCGTTGGCCGCGCCGAACTTGACCGCGCCGGTGCCGGGTGCCGCCGCGAAGCCGGTGCCGGTGATCGTCACCGTGGTGCCACCGGCGGTCGGGCCCGCGGTCGGCGAGACCGAGGTCACCGTCGGTGCCGTGATATAGGTGTACTGGTCGGCCGCGCTGGTCGCGCTGGTGTTGCCGCCATTGGTCACGGTCACGTCATAGGTGCCCGCGCTGTTGGCCGGGGCCGTGGCGGTGATCTGGGTGTTGCTGTTGACGGTGTAGCCGGTCGCGTTGGTCGCGCCGAAGCGCACGCCGCTGGCGCCGGTGGTGCCGTTCAGGTTGGTGCCGGTGATGGTCACCGACGTGCCGCCACCGGTCGGGCCCGCGGTCGGCGAGACCGAGGTGATCGTGGGCAGCATCGTTATCGTGTGGGACGCCGTTGGCGAATTCGCCGCCCCGCCTCCACTCACGCCTACCGTCACGCTTCGGGATAGCGCCGAGTTGGTCGATACCGCGGTGGTGATCGATAGCGCGTTGTTCGAGGCACCCACCGCGATCGTGCCGGTGAAGGCGCAGGTGACATTGGTGCCGCTCGAGCCTGCGCAGTTCCAGTTGGCGCCGGTGGCGCTGCTGTAGCTGAGGCCTGCCGGCAGCGTCGAGGTGAGCGTGACCGTGCCCGAAGTGGCGCCGGTGCCGGTGTTGTTCACGGTCGGGAGCAGCGTGAAGGTGCCGCCCTGGGCCGGGGTGCCGCCATGGGTCAGGCTGACGCCGAGCGTCGGCGTCGGCGCGGTGCAGCTGATCGTGAAGGTGACGCTGGAATTGTTGCGGCCGGCTTCGGCGGCGTTGGTGACGCCGTTCGCGGCATCGACCGAATAGTTGGTGACGGCGATGTTGAAGACGTCGTTCGCGGCACCGACGGTGATGCTGCCCGAACCCGAGGCGGCGGTGACGTTCTCGGTCGAGCCCGAGCGCAGGGTGAAGCCGCTTTGCTCCTGCAGCGTGACCTGGACATAGCCGGTGCCCGAATTGCGGGTCCAGCTGAAGTTGATGACTTCGCCCGGCGCGAGCGCCTGGGTGAAGTCCGCATAGTTGCTGCTCGACAGCTGCTCGCCGCCAAAGCTCTGGTTGCCGATCGAATAGGTGCCGGACAGCGTCCCCGGGGCATTGTTGCCCGCGCCGGTGGCGATCTGGTTGTTGTTGATCGACTGGCACTGGCCCGAGATCGCCCAGGCGCTGGTCGGCGCCATGACCAGGATGCCCGCGGCGAGCGCGCCGCCCATGCGGCGGACCAGCCGCCCGAGGGGCTTTGGCCTGTTCGAGCTGGAGGTTGGTGTCGCGCGCTCCCCAACGCGCTGTCCACCCGAAACGGCTGCCGCGATCCGAACGCAAACGGAACGCGCTTTCCCCAAGCCCCACACCATGCCGACAATACCCCCAACGCCCGTAAAAGGCGGCCTTGTTCTACATACAAGCAATAAACCCGGCAACAGCGGTTAAACCGAGGAAATATCCAGACATTCTCGAATCAGGATATTTAGAACCAAAATGGTATCAATCGCTTTGCCAATTACGCGATTCGCGGAAACCCCCGGATTCTGTCAATAAAATGTATTAATCCGCACTTCTTCATGATCGGCCCCGCGAAAAGCACGGAAGTGAAGTAATAGCCCCTTGTCTGCCATCGGGATCGGGTATCTAACACGCGCGCTAGCGGGAAACGGCGCGGCATTCCGCCCAGCCGACCGCGGCTACATTCCGGGGGTAGGACGATGTCTGAACCGTTTATGGGCCAGATCATGCAGGTCGGCTTCAATTACGCGCCGCGCGGCTGGGCTTCGTGCAATGGGCAAATTCTGGGTATTGCGCAGAATAACGCCCTGTTCGCGCTGCTCGGCACCACGTTCGGCGGAAACGGCGTGAGCACTTTCGCCCTGCCGAACGCCGCGGGCCGCGGTTTCGTGGGCCTGGGCCAGAGCACTGCGGGCGGCAGCGCCTATGTCTGGGGCCAGGCAGCGGGCACCGAGAACGAAACGCTGACGATCGCGAACATGCCGGCGCACAACCACGTCGCCAACTTCACCGGCATCGCCGGCCCGACCACCGCGAGCGGCAGCATCCAGGCGGTGACCGGCCAGACCACCCAGGTCAACACCCCGACCGACGGCTCGCTGCTGGCGAACTGCGCCAATGCAGGCGCGGCGCAGGTGAAGATCTATGCGCCGTCGGGCACGACCGGCACGATGGTCAACCTCGCCGGCGTCAACATCACCGGCGGCAACTTCACCCCGCAGGGTTCGGTTCAGGTCGGCATCACCGGCAGCAACATCCCCTTCTCGATCATGAACCCCTATCTCGCGGTGCAGACCAACATCGCGCTCGAGGGCGTCTTCCCCTCGCGCAACTGATCGCAGGGGCTTCGAGACCAAGCCGGCTCCGTCGCGCCCGCGACGGAGCCGGTTCTGTTTCCGCCTCGAACGAAAATCAGGAGAAGACCGCCTGGTAGATCCGGCGATCGGGCAGTGGCTGGAGCTGGGTGATCAGAATCGCATGCGGGCCGCCCTTGCCGCAATCCATCTCATAGGTGTTGTCGAGCAGATAGACTTCGAGCGGCGCCTCGAAGAACAGCGAGAAGGGCGGACGCACATCGATGCCGATCAGCGCGGGCCGCCGCTGGATGCTGGCGAGCGTGATCTCGACGGGCTCGGGAATCGTGGATAGGCGAACCTTGCGGCCAACCCAGGGTTCGAAATCTTCCGGTGTAAGATCCATGCGCGTATTTTCCCCCTCCGGCGGCAGCTACTGCCGCCCGAACTCAGTGGCCCATCCTGCCGCGCCCGCGCGGCCGCGTGAAGCCGGTCCGCGCCAGTTCGGAACAAAATGAGCCGGTTGCCGCCCTTTCCGCCCGCACGGCCGCTGCCGGCGCAGCTCGAACCCCTGACATCAAAATGCCTGGCCCTGCCGCCGGCGGGCACAGGGGAATTACCCTGGCTCAGCGATCTCTATGCCGCCTCGCGCCTGGCCGAGTTGTTCTTCGCGCCCTGGCCGCCGGCGCAGAAGCGCGCCTTTCTCGACGCGCAGTTCGCGCTCCAGCATGCGCATTTCGTGAAGACGCACCGCAAAGGCGACTTCCGGCTGGTGACGCTGGGAGGCCGGCCGGTCGGCCGCTTGTATTTCAACCGCACCGGCCCCGAATGGGTGCTGATCGACATATTGCTGGCCGCCGAGACGCAGGGCGGCGGGATCGGCACGGCGCTGGTGCAATGGCTGCAACAGGCGGCAGCCGAGGCCGGCGCGGACCGGTTGCGGCTGAGCGTCGCCCATGAGAACCCGCGCGCGCAGGCGCTCTACCGGCGTCTCGGTTTCGAGGATGCCGGCGACGTTGCCGGCACCCATCAATCGATGCTCTGGCGGCCTATTCGACGGTGACCGACTTGGCGAGGTTGCGCGGCTGATCGACGTCGGTGCCCTTGGCCACCGCGACGTGATAGGCGAGCAGCTGCACCGGCACCGCATAGACGAGCGGCGCGATCAGCGGGTGGACCTTGGGCATGGTGATCGTGGCCACCGTGCCCTCGCCCGCCGCTTCGATGCCGTCATAGTCGGAGATCAGGATCACCTTGCCGCCGCGCGCCTGCACTTCCTGCATGTTCGACACGGTCTTCTCGAAGAGCGGCCCCGAGGGGGCGATCACGATCACCGGCACGGCATCGTCGATCAGCGCGATCGGGCCGTGCTTCATCTCGCCGGCGGCATAGCCCTCGGCGTGGATATAGCTGATTTCCTTGAGCTTGAGCGCCCCTTCCAGCGCCAGCGGATAATCGGTGCCGCGGCCGAGATAGAGTACGTCGCGGGCAGCGGCGACGACATGGGCCATTGCCTGGATCGCCTCATCATAGGCAAGCGCGCCGTTGAGCGCGGCGGGTGCCTCGGCGAGGTGCTTGACCAGTGCCTTCTCCTCGGCCTCGGACAGCTTGCCCTTGGCCTTGGCGAGATTGGCGGCGAGTGCGGCGAGCACCGCGAGCTGGCAGGTGAACGCCTTGGTCGAGGCGACGCCGATCTCCGGCCCGGCGTGCGTCGGCAGCAGCAGGTCCGCCTCGCGCGCCATCGAGCTGGTGGGAACGTTGACCACCGCGGCGATCTTCTGGCCTTCGCTGCGGGCATGGCGGAGCGCGGCGAGCGTGTCGGCGGTCTCGCCCGACTGGCTGATGACGATCATCAGCCCGCCTTCTTCCATCACCGGCGCGCGGTAGCGGAATTCGGAGGCGACATCGAGGTCGACCGGCACGCGGGCGAACTGCTCGAACCAGTATTTGGCGACCATGCCGGCATAGAAGCTGGTGCCGCAGGCGACGATGGTGACGCGCTTGACCGACGAGAGATCGAAGTCCGGGATCGGCAGCGTGACCTGCTCTTCCATGCGCTGGAGATACGAGCGCAGCGTCTGGGCGACGACGATCGGCTGCTCGTAGATCTCCTTGAGCATATAGTGGCGGTGGTTGCCCTTGGAGATCAGCTCGCCGGTGACGCCCGAGATGGTGATCGGGCGCTCGACGGGGTTGTTGTCCTTGTCGAAGATCTGCGCGCCGTCGCGGGTGATGACGACCCAGTCGCCCTCTTCCAGATAGGCGATGCGCTGGGTGAGCGGCGCGAGCGCCAGGGCATCGGAGCCGAGATAGGTCTCGCCCTCGCCATAGCCGACGACCAGCGGCGAGCCGAGGCGCGCGCCGACCAGCAGGTCCGGATGCTGGCGGAACAAGATGGCGAGCGCGAAGGCGCCGTGCAGGCGCGGGAGGACCTCGGCGACGGCATCGGCGGGTGCCATGCCGGCCTCGACCTTCTCGCTGACCAGGTGCGCGACGACTTCGGTATCGGTCTCGCTCTCGAAGACGCGGCCGCGGGCGATCAGCTCGTCGCGCAGCGCCTTGAAATTCTCGATGATGCCGTTGTGGACCAGCGCGACTTCGCCGGTGGCGTGCGGGTGGGCGTTGTTCGTGGTGGGGCCGCCATGCGTCGCCCAGCGGGTGTGGGCGATGCCGGTGGTGCCGGGCAGCGGGTTGGCTGCCAGCTCCTTGCCGAGATTGACCAGCTTGCCCGAGGCGCGGCGGCGCTCGATCCGGCCATCGACATCGGTGGCGATGCCGGCCGAATCATAGCCGCGATATTCCAGGCGCTTGAGACCGTCGTACAGTCGCTCCGCGACGTCTTCCTTGCCGACGATTCCGACGATTCCGCACATGCTTTGGGTGTTCCTGCCTGAGCCCGGCGATCAGCCGAGGATTTCGATCTGGTCCGCCGTCTCGACGGCGATGCGAATCTGGAAATGGGAGCCGGTGGGTACGCGACGCGCGATGCCCTTCACGCGGATGCGCTTGCCCTTGAGCATATCCTCGGCATGGCCGCCGAGCTTGTCCTTGAGCGCGTTGCGCCCCGCGGTGTTCAGCACGACCGAGAGATTGCCCGGGTCACGATAATCGGCGGCCGAGTTGAGATAGGCGTTGAAGCCGCCCGCCCCGGTGGAGGCGACGACGAACTCGAAAATGCCTTCGACCTCGCCGGTCTTCGAGGCGGCGACCGCCTCGATCGCCTGGGCGGGGTTCATCGGCGCGGTCTGCGCGAAGGCAGGCGCCGCCACGGCGAGGGCGAAAGCAGCGATCAGGGCCGTTGTGCGCATCACTTCTTCGCCGCCTCCTTCTTCGCCTTCATCTTCTCGCGGAACGTCCGCGCCCAGCCCGGCTTCACCTGCTGCTCGGCCCGCACGATCCCCAGCGCATCGCCCTCGACATCGCGGGTCACCACCGATCCGGCGGCGACGATCGCGCCGTCGCCGATGGTGACGGGCGCGACGAGCGCGCTGTTGCTACCTACAAAAGCGCCGTTACCGATCACTGTCCGGTACTTTAAGAAACCGTCATAATTGCAGGTGATCGTGCCCGCGCCGATGTTCGCGCCGGCCCCGACGGTGGCATCGCCGATATAGCTGAGGTGGTTGGCCTTGGCGCCGGGGCCGATCACCGCCTTCTTGATCTCGACGAAATTGCCGACCTTGGCGCCCTGCTCGATCCGCGCGCCGGGGCGCAGGCGGGCATAGGGGCCGATATCTGCGCCCGACAGGATCTCGGCGCCTTCGAGGTGGCTGAAGGCGTGGATGACGACGCGGTCGGCAACGGTGACGCCGGGGCCGAACACCACGTTGGGCTCGATCGTGACGTCGCGACCGATCTGGGTGTCATAGGCGAACCACACCGTCTCCGGCGCGATCAGCGTGGCGCCCTCGACCATCGCGCGGGCCCTACGGCGTTGCTGCCATTCCTGCTCAAGCCCGGCCAACTCGCCGCGGCTGTTGACCCCGGCGACTTCGATCGCGTCGGTCTCGATACCGACCGAGAAGCGGCCCTCGGCCCGGGCCAGCTCGACCAGGTCGGTCAGGTAATATTCGCCGGCGGCATTGTCGTTCCTGAGCTGCGCGAGCAGGCGGAACAGGTCCGCCGAGCGCACTGCCATCAGGCCGGAATTGCAAAGAGTTACCGCGCGCTCCTCGGGGGTCGCGTCCTTGAACTCGACGATCTTGTCGAGCCGGCCGTCGGGGCCGACGATGACGCGGCCATAGGCGCCGGGATCGGCGGGGCGGAAGCCAAGCACCACCACGCTGGGGTCGCCCTCGCCGTGGAGCGCGTCGATCATCCGGCGCATCGTCTCGGTCGTGACGAGAGGCACGTCGCCATAGAGGATGAGGACGTCGCCCTGGAAATCGGCGAGCGCCGCCTCCGCCATGCGGACGGCATGGCCGGTGCCGAGCTGCTCGGCCTGCTCGGCGGTCTCGACCCCGAGCGGATGCACCGCTGCCTCGACCTGCTCCCTGCCGGCGCCGACCACCACGACTTCGCGCTCGGCGCCGAGCGCCTTCACGCTGTCGATCAGGTGGAGCAGCATCGGCCTGCCGGCGATGGGGTGGAGGACCTTATGGGTGTCGGACTTCATCCGCGTGCCCTTGCCGGCCGCGAGGATGATTGCTGCGATCGGTGCCGTCATTATCCCTCCGTTGGCCGTCCCCTGCCACGTTAGTCTTGCCAATTCCATAGGGCAGCTGGCAGGCAACGGCGACATGACCGATTTCCCCTTCGACATCGTCGGATTCGACCTCGACGGCACGCTGCTCGACACCAGCGCGGACCTGCTCGGCGCCACCAACCATGCGCTCGACCTGGCCGGGCGGCCAAGGCTGGAGATGGCGGCGGTGATGACCATGGTCGGGCGCGGCGCCAAGCACATGCTCGAACAGGCGCTGGAGGCCTCGGGCGGGTATGACGAAGCGCTGATGGCGCGGCTCTATCCGGCGCTGCTGGAGTGGTACCGCGACCATGTCTCCGACCATTCGCGGCCCTTCCCGGGCATGCTTGAAGCGCTGGACGACCTGGCGGCGCGGGGCGTGACGCTGGGGATCGTCACCAACAAGTTCGAATATCTGGCGGTGAAGCTGATCGAGGAGCTGGGTCTATCCGCGCGCTTCGCTTGCGTTATCGGCGGCGACACGATGGGCAAGGGCAATGCCAAGCCCTCCGCCCTGCCGATCCAGGAGATGATCCGGCGCTGCGGCGGCGGGCGGACGGCGTTCGTCGGCGATTCGATCTACGACACGCTGGCGGCGAAGAACGCCGGGGTGCCGAGCATCGCGGTGAGCTTCGGGTTCCTCTCCCAGCCGGTGGAGGAACTGGGGGCGGATGCGGTGATCGACTCCTATGCCGAACTGGTGCCGGTGCTGGAGCGGCTGGGGGTACCGGCGGCTTAAATCAATCCCGGTTCTTCAGCTGGTGGAGCAGCACGGCATTGCCTTCGCTGTCCTGGATCACGCGCATCCGGCAGACCGGGGAGTGGATCAGGTCGGTCTTGAAGGTGACGCCCTTGGCCTCGAGGTCGGCACAGAGCGCGTCGAGGTCCTCGACCTCGAAGGCGATCGTCCCGCCGGCGTCCGAGGCGGGCTTGTCGCCGGTGACCGTGGTGATCGCGAAGCAGCCGCCGCCCGGCAGATCATATTCCACCCAGGGAATGCCATATTCCGCGCTGGCGGCCGGCAGGCCGAGCGTCTGCTCGTAAAAGGCCCGGGCGCGGTCGAGATCGATGACCGGATACAGCGTGAAAGCGACCTTGCGGAACATCGAACCTCTCCTCCTGAACAGCGCGCAGCATAGGTACTGACCCTCAACAAGACAAGAATTTGTTCCCGCTTTGTTTCAATGCCTTCAACCGACCGGCCGATAGCCCTTGCGGTATTTGGTCCAGAGGTGCCGGGCGAGCATCAGTGGGGGCATGCGCAGCCAGTGGCTGCGGACGTAGAAACCGAGCCGCGTGAGCCTGCGGCCCTGGCGGCCCCAGCCGTCGCGGGCGGTGAGGCGGCGGAGATAGAGGTGGTCGAGGGGCTTGAGCGCCTGCCATTCGGAGGGGACCTCGGTGCCGTACAGGGCATGGCTGAGGCGGCCGGCGCGGGCCATTTCCCGGCCCAGGCCGTGGTGGCTGGCGCGCTCGGCCAGACCCCTGGTGCCTCCGTCCTGTACCAGACAGTGAAAGTCCCAAAGGTTGCGCATCCCGCCGGCCAGATCGCCGTCGGCCAGGAGATGGGCGACCGCATGGACCAGACGGTCCGTCCGCGAAAGTGTGCGCAGGCCGTTTTCGAGCGGCTCGCTGTCCGCCAGCAGCGCCCCGGCGTCCGGACGGATCCGCGCAGTGAGGGGCAGGATGGTGTGGTGGACGTCGATCATCCGGTCCCGCTCGCGGTGGATCAGCGGGGGCAGCTCGTGCATCCAGCGGCGATAATAGGCGTCGTCATAGGGATCGGGCTTCACCCATTCCCAGCCGGCGGCGAGCAGCGCGGCCTCGACCTCGTCCATGCGCTCGCGCGGCACGAGGATGTCGAGATCGCCGATGTTGCGGCCCAGGCTCGGCGAGAGACCGGCGGCGGCGAAGGCGGTGCCCTTGAGCAGGACGACGGGCAGGCCGAGCGGCGCCAGGGCCCGGCGGGCCATCTCGGCCTCCCACAACGCGGCGAGGCGAACCTGCCCGGCCGAGGCGATGGCATCGTCGACCAGACGCTGGACGGTCGGGTGGAGATCGAGGCCATTCAGACGGTGCGCGAGCGTTCCGGCCATCTGCTCCGCCCGGGCGACGGCGAACAATTCCGTCCACTGCCGGGCCGAGAAATGCTCGGTCCGCGCGGGGTCGCGCAGCACCGCGGCGAGGCGCCAGCCGGGAGTCATGCCAGCGCCTCGACCAGGGCGATGCCACTATCCGTGTCCGGATAGTCTATTGCGCGCGCCGGAACGGACTGGACGAGGCGGGTCAGCGCCTCGAAGCCGCGCTCGGCGAGATGGACGTAATTGGTCGAGCTCTGGGTCAGGCGGACGAACGCTTCGCTGGGCTGCACCGGGCGCTCGGCGGCATCGAAGCCGAAGCGGGGGAAGAGCAGCAGCGCGGGCTGGGCGGGCTCGGCCATCGCGGCGATCGCCCGGGCATCGGGGACGAGATGGCGGATGTCCCCCTTGGGCGTGCCGGCGAGCAGCGGGCCGAAGCGGCCCTCGGGGACAGTCGCTTGGGCGACTGCGATCGCCTGGTTCTTGAGACTGATCAGCCGGGGAAAACCATGAGCCAGGCCGGTGGCGGGGTCGATCAGGACGAACTCGTCGCCCATCAGCCGCCAGCCTCTGGCCATCAGCAGCGCCGCGAGGGTGGACTTGCCGGCGCCGGAGATGCCGGTCATCAGCACCGCCTTCCCGTCCCTTTCGACCGCGGATGCGTGCAGCAGCAGATAGCGGCGCTGGGCGAGCGCCATCTGGAGGTTCATCCCCATCTCGGCGGCGAGCAGGCCCTGGGCGAGCGGCAGCGGCGCGGCGTCGGGGATGGTATAGTCGCCGCCGATCATCACCGAAGGGCGGAGATATTTCCGCCAGGGCCGGGCGGCGAAGAGGTGGACGTTGAAGTCCGGGATGCTCGGCCTGGGATAGTCGCGGTAGAGGGTTTCGAGCTGCGCGATCGGCGTGCGCCAGTCGCTGCCGATGCGGAAGCCGACCGGGCCGATGCCGAGATGGGTGACGTGCCTCACAACCGCTCCACCAAGCCGGCCTCGACCAGCTCGTCGAGGCGGATGGCGAGGGCTGCGGGATCGGCGTCGAGCAGGTTGTAGCGCTCGCTCAACCGGGCGAGGAGCTGGTCTACGCTCAGGGCGTCGCGGCCCAGGGCTTCGAGCATCTCGGGGACGGGGGCATCCACCACATGCGTGATGCCCGAGGCCCGGTGATAGACCAGGGTGAGCGCGTCGAGGGGGACGATGCGGAGGGTTTCGGGCGCGGCGGCGCGGTAGCTGGTCATTTATTTTGTTCGCGCAACGACGCGACGACGCGACGAAGAAGTAGAAGAAATTGGGTTCACGCGGAGACGCGGAGGCGCGGAGAGAGTGCTTGCGGCGCCTGTTTGCGCCGCGTCAGCGGCGGGATATCGGCACCGATAACAAGGGAGGGCGTCGCTCACGCGACGCGAGACATCCTCCGCGTCTCCGCGTCTCCGCGTGAACAAATTCTTCTTCGTTGCGCCGTCGCGTCGTCGCGCGAACAAACCTGCAGCTTGCGCCAACCGCACGAGATCCCGGCTTTCGCCGGGATGACGGGAGTGGGACTGGAATTTGTGGGCAGCCACGGCCTCAGCCGCGCGGCATCTGCAGCGAGGCGAAGCAGGTGAAGCCGCTGGTGCCCGACTGGAGGCGGCGGATATAGTTGGTGTAGGCGCGGCTCTGTTCGTACGTCGTGCCCGGCAAGGTGCCGCCGTTGAGGGCGTTCTTGACCTCGTCCGCCTTGAACGGCCTGCCCGCTGCCGGAAAGGCGCCCTGCGTGCCGGCGGGCACGAGCTTGCCGTCTGCCGCAACATATTGGCCGGCGCGGCCCGGATCGGGGACCGGGATCTCGCAGTTCATCACCGAGGCATTGGTCTGCGCCAGCGCCGGGCGGATCGAGACGATCGCCGAAGCGCTCGCCGCGCCCAGCATCAGCGCGCGGCGGCTAGCCTTCGGGGATTGGTCTTCGTCTGCCATGATGCATTGTCCTGCGCCCGGCGGCGTTTCGCAATCGTAAATTGTGAGTAGTGCTGGGACATTCCCCTCCTTCGTCACCCCCGCGAAAGCGGGGGCCCATCTCCCGCGCTGGCGGCAAATGCACCGGTGCGTTCGCTGGCCGTTCAGGAGATGGGTCCCCGCTTTCGCGGGGATGACGGAGAAGTAGCGGGGTGACGAAAGGATGAGCGCCCCCTAGAAGAGCCGCCACATGCCCTATTCTCCCGGTATCAAGGCGCTCGTGGCGCTCGGCATCGTCGCCGCCGGCGCGCTGGCGGGGCTGTTGCTGAATGGCGATGTGCAGACGAGCCTGGTGATGCTGGTCTGCGGCGTCGCCGCCGTGCTGGTCGCCACCGCCGGCGCCGAGGCGCCCGGGGCGCTCGACACCACGCCAACCGTCAGCGAGGGGCCGGGCATCGCCGAGGTGCTCGATGCGATCGCCGAGCCGGTGCTGCTGATCGCCGACCGAAGGGTGACCGCCGCCAACCCGCCGGCGCGCGTCCTGCTCGGCCAGCACATCCTGGGCGAGGACGTGCGCGTCGCCATCCGCCATCCCGCCGCTGCCGAGCGGCTGATGAACAGCAGCGACCAGAATCCGGGCTCGCCGATCCACCTGGTCGGCCTCGGCACGCGCGACCAGCGCTGGGAGATGCGCGTGACGGCGCTGGCGGACGGGCGGCGGATCGTCCACCTGATCGACCGCACCGGCAGCTATGCCAGCGAGCGCATGCGGGTCGATTTCGTCGCCAATGCCAGCCACGAGCTGCGTACCCCCCTCGCCTCGCTGCTCGGCTATGTCGAGACGCTGGAGGACGGCGCGGGCGAGGAGCCGGGGCTGCGCAAGCGCTTCCTGAAGATCATGCACGACGAGGCGCGCCGCATGCAGCGCCTGATCGACGACCTGATCTCGCTGAGCCGGATCGAGGCCGAGAAATACCGGGCGCCGGACAATCCGGTGGCGCTGGACGAGCTGATCGACGAGGTCTGCCTGGAGCTTTCGGGCGTGCCGCGTGCCGCCGATGTGGTGACCGAGGTGGCCGAGGTGCCGCCGGTGCGCGGCGACGCCTCGCAGCTCAGCCAGCTGCTCCACAACGTCATCGGCAACGCGATGAAGTACGGCAAGGAAGGCACGCCGATCCTGGTGAGCTTGATGCCCGAGGGCGAATCGATGATCCGCCTGACCGTGACCGACCAGGGCGACGGCATCGCCCCCGAGCATCTGCCGCGGCTGACCGAGCGCTTCTACCGGGTCGATGCCGGGCGCAGCCGCACGATCGGCGGCACCGGCCTGGGCCTGTCGATCGTCAAGCATATCGTCGAGCGGCACCGCGGGCGCTTCGACATCACCAGCGCCGTCGGCAAGGGCTCGACGGTCACGGTTCTGCTGCCGGTCCAGCGACTGTCATGAACCTGTCACGCTAGAAGCCGAAGGGCGCGCTGGGGGACGGCCGTCCGGCGCATGCCTCCGCGATTCTTTCAATCCCAGGGACAGGAGACGGCGATGCTTGGCAGACTTGCGCTTTTCGCGTTTTCCGTGGTGGCTCTCTCGGCTTGCGACGGCAGCGCAGTGCGCCCGATCCGCGCCGTCGGGTCCTCGACCGTCTTCCCCTTCACCACCGCGGTGGCCGAGGCCTTTGTCAACCAGGACAAGCGCCGCGCGGCGCCGGTGATCGAATCGATCGGCTCGGGCGCGGGCTTCCGCGCGTTCTGCGAAGGCGTGGGATCGCAATATCCCGACCTGGCCAACGCCTCGCGCCGGATGAAGCGCACCGAATATGACCTTTGCCAGAAGAACAATGTCGGCGAGATCCTCGAAGTGCAGATCGGGCTCGATGGCGTGGTGCTGGCCGAGAGTAACAACGGGCCGAAGCTGAAGCTGAGCCGCAAGGACCTGTATCTTGCGCTCGCCGCCAACCCGATGGGCAAGCCGAACACGGCGAAGACCTGGCGCGACGTGAACCCCGCGCTGCCGGCGATCCCGATCTATGTGATGGGCCCGCCCTCGACCAGCGGCACGCGCGACGCGTTCATCGAGCTGATGATGGAGCCGGGTTGCCTGGCCGCCTGGCCCGAGGCCAAGGCGATCAAGGACGGGCACGACCCCGCCAAGTTCCAGGATGCCTGTCTCCGTATTCGCGACGACGGCCCCTATGTCGACAAGGGCGAGAACGACAACCTCATCGTCCAGGGGCTGAGCCAGAACCCGAATGCGATCGGCATCTTCGGCTATTCCTATCTCGAGGAGAATATCGACCGGCTGCACGGCACCGAGATCGAGGGCGTGGCGCCGACCAACAACGACATCGTCACGGGCAAGTATCCCGGCGGCCGCCCGCTCTACATCTATGTGAAGAAGCGCCACATCAAGGCGGTGCGCGGCATGCAGGACTTCCTCAATCTCTACGCCACGATGTGGAAGCCCAAGGGCGAGCTGAACAAGCGCGGGCTGATCGCCGCCCCCACCGACGTGCAGGACAAGTCGGCCGAGATCATCGAGAAGGGGATTGCGCTCGATCCCTCCCAGTTGCACTGAACGAGGACGTCATTTCCCATTCCCCTGAATCCCGGCCTGAGTTGACGTCCAAGTGAATGTCTTCGCGCTCCTGTTCGTCGTGGCCGGCCTTGGCCTGATCGGCTGGCTGACGGCGCGCGCCCGTGCCGTGCGGTTCGATCGCGGCGGACAGAAAAGGCTCCATTCGCTGCCGTCGCAGCATGGCTGGTACGTGGCGATGTGGACGGTGCTGCCGGCCCTGCTGTTCATCGCGGTATGGAGCGCGCTGAGCCCGGCACTGATCAAGGACCAGGTGCTCAAGGCGCCGGCCGCCGCCCAGCTTTCCGACTTCGCCTTCGAGCGCGACACGATCCTGGGCGAGGCGCGCGACGCGGCGCTGGGCCGGGCTGATTCGACCTTCGACCCAAGCGCCGAGGCGCTGGTCGAGCCGATGCGCGATGCGATCGCCTTTTACGGCTGGACCGGCACGGGGATCGCGATCCTGCTCGCCTTTGCCGGCGGCGCCTTCGCGTTCAGCCGAACCAGCCCGGCCTTCCGCGCCCGCACCAGGGTGGAGCGCGGGCTGATGCTGATCCTGCTCCTCGCCTCGCTGATCGCGATCCTGACGACGCTCGGCATCTTCCTGTCGCTGTTCTGGGAATCGATGCGCTTCTTCGCGATGGTGCCGCCGCAGGACTTCCTGTTCAGCACCCATTGGAGCCCGCAGCTGATCGACCCGAACGATCCGGGCAAGTCGCTGGGCGCGGTGCCGCTGTTCTGGGGCACCTTCTTCATCGGCGCGGTGATCGCGATGCTGGTCGCTATCCCGTTCGGCCTGATGAGCGCGATCTACCTCACCCAATATGCCGCCCCCCGGGTGCGCCGCTGGATGAAGCCGATGCTCGAGATCCTCGCCGGCGTGCCGACGGTGGTCTATGGCTATTTCGCCGCGCTGACCGTGGCGCCGGCGGTGCGCAACCTGGCGGTGGCGCTGGGCATGCCCTTCGCCTCGGCCGAGAGCGCACTGGCGGCGGGCCTGGTGATGGGCGTGATGATCATCCCGTTCGTCTCGTCGCTGGCCGACGATTCGATCGCCGCGGTGCCGACCGCGATGCGCGACGGCAGCCTGGCGATGGGCGCGACCAATTCGGAGACGATCTCCAAGGTGCTGCTGCCGGCGGCGCTGCCGGGCGTGGTGGCAGGCGTGCTGCTCGCTGTCAGCCGCGCGATCGGCGAGACGATGATCGTGGTGATGGCCGCGAGCGGCGCGGCGAACATCACACTCAACCCGTTCGAGAGCGCGACCACCGTGACCAAGCAGATCGTCGACCTGCTGACCGGCGAGAGCGAGTTCGACAGCCCCAAGACGCTTGCTGCATTTGCCTTGGGCCTGACGCTGTTCGTCATCACCCTGCTCCTCAACATCGTCGCGCTGCGCGTCGTGAAGAAGTATCGCGAAGCCTATGAGTAAGCGCGTCGCCCCTGCCCCCGCGCCCGAGCGGACGCCGACCGACTGGAAGAGCGCGGCGATGCAGAAGCGCATCCGCCGCCGCTATGCGCGCGAGCGCCGCTTCAAGCTGTTCGGGATGATGGCGGTGATCCTGTCGGCCGCCTTCCTCGCCTTCCTGATCGCGACGATGGTCGCCAATGGCGCGCGCGGCTTCACCCGCAGCGAAGTGGCGCTCAGCGTCGACTTCCCGGCGATGGCGCTGAAGATCGACCGCTCGCACCTGTCGACGCCGGGCGCCGACTTGGCGCTGGCGGGCGCCGGGCTGCAGGACAAGGTGGAGACGCTGGCGACCAGCCCGGCGGGCTATTCGCTCGCCTCGAACAGCGCCTGGCTGACGGTGCGCGACCGGATCAAGGCGCGGCCCTCGGTCCTCGACGGCAAGGCGACCATCTGGGTGCCGGCGTCGACCGAGCTCGAGATGGGATCGCGTGGCGAAGGGCCGGCGGACGTCCAGGCGGATGCGCGCAGGCTGAGCCAGGCGGGGCAGCTACGCACCGGCTTCAACTGGGGCTTCTTCAGCGCGAGCAACTCCAACGACCCGGTGGCGGTGGGTATCTGGGGGGCGCTCAAGGGCTCGCTGCTGACCATGCTGGTGACCTTCCTGATCGCCTTCCCGGTCGGCGTGCTGGCGGCGATCTATCTCGAGGAATATGCCCCGAAGAACCGCTGGACCGACCTGATCGAGGTGTCGATCAACAACCTGGCGGCGGTGCCCTCGATCATCTTCGGCCTGCTCGGCCTGGCGGTGTTCCTGGGTAGCTGGCAGATCGGCGGACACACGTTCGGCCCGCTCTTCCCGCGCTCGGCCGCGGTGGTCGGCGGGCTGACGCTCGCGCTGATGATCATGCCCGTCATCGTCATCGCCAGCCGCAACGCGATCAAGGGCGTGCCGCCGTCGATCCGCGACGCGGCGCTCGGCATCGGGGCCAGCCGGATCCAGGTGGTGTTCCACCATGTCCTCCCCCTCGCCATGCCCGGCATCCTGACCGGCACGATCATCGGCATGGCGCGCGCGCTGGGCGAGACCGCGCCGCTGTTGCTGATCGGCATGCGCGCCTTCATCGTCACCCCGCCGAGCGGCTTCACCGACCCCGCCACCGTGCTGCCGGTCCAGATCTTCCTCTGGTCCGACGAAGTCAGCCGCGGCTTCGTCGAGAAGACCTCCGCCGCGATCCTGGTGCTGCTGGTGTTCCTGCTCGCCATGAACGGGCTCGCCATCTATCTTCGCAACAAGTTCGAGACCCGCTGGTAATGACCGACGCCACTCCCCTTCCCACCGGCACCGGGCACAAGATGTCCGCCCGCGGCGTCAGCGTGTCCTATGCCGACAAGCAGGCGATCCGCGACGTCTCGATCGACGTCGACATGGATCACGTCACCGCCTTCATCGGCCCGTCGGGCTGCGGCAAGTCGACCTTCCTGCGCACGCTCAACCGGATGAACGACACCATCCCGAGCGCGCGGGTGACCGGCGACATAAGGCTGGACGGCGAGGACATCTATTCGAGCGGGATGGACGTGGTGCAGCTGCGCGCCCGGGTCGGCATGGTGTTCCAGAAGCCGAACCCCTTCCCCAAGTCGATCTACGAGAATGTGGCGTACGGCCCGCGTATCCACGGGCTGGCGAGCTCGAAGGCCGCGCTGGACGGGATCGTCGAGCAGTCGCTGCGCCGCGCCGGCCTGTGGGACGAAGTGAAGGACCGCCTCTCCGACAGCGGCACCGCGCTTTCGGGCGGCCAGCAGCAGCGGCTGTGCATCGCCCGCGCCATCGCGGTGGACCCCGAGGTGATCCTGATGGACGAGCCCTGCTCGGCGCTCGACCCGATCGCCACGGCGAAGATCGAGGAGCTGATCCACGAGCTCAAGGGCCGCTACGCGATCGTGATCGTCACCCACAACATGCAGCAGGCGGCGCGCGTCAGCCAGAAGACCGCCTTCTTCCATCTCGGCCAGCTGGTCGAATATGGCGACACCGACAATATCTTCACCGCGCCGAAGCAGGAGCGGACGAAGGATTACATTACCGGCCGTTACGGCTAAGAGCAGGTATCATGTCGACCGGCCAGGAACATACCGTCAAGGCGTTCGATCAGGACATCGGGCAGCTGCGCGCGCTCATCTCGCAGATGGGCGGACTCGCCGAGCAGGCGATCGAGGACGCGATGCTGGCGCTGTCGCGCGGCGATGCCGAGCTTGCCAATGAGGTCCGCCGCAAGGACAAGCAGATCGACGCGATCGAGGCGGAGCTGGAAAAGCTCGTCGTCCGGGTGATCGCGCTGCGCGCGCCGATGGCCGACGATTTGCGCGAGGTGATCGCCGCGCTCAAGATCGCCGCGGTGATCGAGCGGATCGGCGACTATGCCAAGAACATCGCCAAGCGCGTTCCGCTGATCCATGCCGAGGGCGAGGAGCGAATCGAAGTGGTCTCGATCCTCCCGTCGATGGGCCAGCTGGCGGCGGACATGGTCCACGACGTGCTCGACGCCTATTCGGCGCGCGATCCCGAGGCTGCGGTGCGGATCTGCAAGCGCGACAACGCGCTGGACGATTTCTACGATTCGATCTTCCGCACGCTTGTGACCTATATGGTCGAGAATTCGAGGACGATCAGCCAGGTGGCCCACCTGCTGTTCGTGGCGAAGAACCTGGAGAGGATCGGCGATCACGCCACCAACGTGGCCGAGATGGTCTATTTCGCGGCGACAGGCGAATACATGGCCGAGCGCGAGACCGGCGAGGCCGGAGCGAACTAAGCGGGGAAACGGGGAAAATATGGCCCGAGTTAAGATGCTTCTCGTCGAGGACGACGCCGCTATCGCGGAACTGGTCGCCTATCACTTCAAGCGCGAAGATTATGAGGTGAAGCACACCCCGGACGGGGAAGAGGCGCTGCTGCTCGCCAAGGAGGCGACGCCGGACATCGTGCTGCTCGACTGGATGGTCGAGGGGCTGAGCGGCATCGAGGTCTGCCGGCGCCTGCGCCGCATGCCCGAGACGGCGAACGTGCCGATCATTATGCTCACCGCGCGCGGCGAGGAAGAGGATCGCGTGCGCGGGCTCGAGACCGGGGCGGACGACTATGTCACCAAGCCCTTCTCGCCCCGCGAGCTGGTCGCCCGGGTCGGCGCAGTGCTGCGCCGCGTGCGCCCGGCGCTGGCCGGCGAGGCGCTGACTTATTCGGACATCGAGATGGACACGGTGGGCCACAAGGTCCGCCGCGCCGGCGAAGTGGTGCAGCTGGGGCCGACCGAGTTCAGGCTCCTGAAGCACTTCCTTGAGCATCCGGGCTGGGTGTTCTCGCGCGAGCGGCTGCTCGACGCGGTGTGGGGCCATGACAGCGACATCGAGAGCCGGACGGTGGACGTGCACATCCGCCGCCTGCGCAAGGCGATCAACAAGGGCAACCGGCCGGACATCATCCGGACCGTGCGCTCGGCCGGCTATGCGCTCGACGCGGGGAATTGAGAAATAGCCGTCATCCCGGCGAAAGCCGGGATCTCATGCGGCTCTTGTCCCTGCCGCCTCGCGCCATCGCCTGAGATCCCAGCTTTCGCCGGGATGACGGTGATGTTCGCGGGAGGGGCTTTTGATGACTTCGATTTAACGAAACCATCTCCTCCCCCTCGCGTTGCTGGGACCGGGCGTAACGATTTCGCCCGGTTTCAGGAGACGCACCCCATGAAGCTCCTTGCCATGGCAGCCGCGCTGACGCTCGTCGCCGGCGCCGCTCAGGCCCAGACTTCGGCGCAGAAGGCCGAGGCTCCCACCAACAACGACGCCAGCAAGCTGGGCGGCTATGCCCCGGCCGCGCCGCTGTTCAGCACCGGCACCACCCCGCCGCCGGGCACCCAGGTGGTGTTCGTGCCGAGCACCCAGACACCGACCGAGGCCTTCCCGCCGCCGGCGCCCAAGGCCGCCTACCCGGTCTGCAAGCGCGGCCAGTTCGACGGCTGCCGCCAGCGCGGCGGCTGACGCGCCGGACGCCCCTTTTTGCGGGACCGAATGTGCCGGGCGCGCAACGTCATGCCCGGCACATGCGTTTTCGAGGGGTGCAGGGGGAGCGACAGAGAGGAAGTTTTTCGATGAAGTTCATGCTCCTGGCCTCGGCCGCCCTAGCGATCGGCGGCACCGCCATCGCGCAGGACATGCCCCAGACCGCCCCGCAGACCACTCCGGCCCCGGCTCCCACGCCGCCGACTCCGCCGGTCGACACGCCGACGGCTCCGACCGCGCCTGCGGAACCCGCCACGCCGGCCGATCCAGCGGCACCGCCGCCGCCCGCGACCAACCCGCCGCCTGCCGCTCCGGAGACGCCGGCCGCGCCGGATGCGGCGACGACTCCGCCCGCACCGCCGGCCGCTCCCGCGCCGGATACAACCGCGGATGCTGCGGCGCCTGCCGCCCCGGCAACTGCCGCCGCGCCGATGCCTTCGGACCCGAAGAGCTATCCGCGCTGCTCGAAGACCGTGAAGGACCATTGCCGCCAGGGGCGGTGATTGTGCGCCCCGGGGGTGGGCCACCCGCCCACCCCTTCCCGTCATCCCGGCGAAAGCCGGGATCTCGTACGGCTCTTGTCCCGCGCCTCCGCCTGAGATCCCGGCTTTCGCCGGGATGACGGCTGTGGGGCGGATGACGGTTATTGTTGCGTGGTGGCGGTTGTGGCTAAGCTCTCTCCCAAAGGAGAGAACCGCATGACCATCGACTTCAAAGACCGCGTCGCCATCGTCACCGGCGCCGGCGGCGGGCTGGGCCGGGCCTATGCGCTCGAGCTGGCGAAGCGCGGGGCGAAGGTGGTGGTCAACGATCTGGGCGGATCGCGTGACGGCACCGGCCATTCGGACGCGGCGCTCAAGGTGGTCGAGGAGATCGAGGCGCTGGGCGGCGAGGCGATGTCGAACGGCGGCAGCGTCACCGACTATGCGCACATGGTCGCGATGGTCGAGGCGGCCAAGGCGAAATGGGGCCGGATCGACATCCTGATCAACAATGCCGGGGTGCTGCGTGACCGGAGCTTCGCCAAGATGGAGCCGGAGGACTTCAAGTTCGTCGTCGACGTGCACCTGATCGGATCGGCCAATTGCACCAAGGCAGTGTGGGAGACGATGCGCGAGGCCAATTACGGCCGCATCCTGATGACCGCGAGCTCGACCGGGCTGTTCGGCAATTTCGGCCAGGCCAACTACGGCGCGGCCAAGCTCGGCCTCGCGGGGCTGACCAAGACGCTCTACCTCGAGGGCGCGAAATACGGGATCAAGGTCAACACCATCGCCCCGGTGGCGGGCACGCGGATGACCGAAGACCTGTTCCCCGAGGAAGCCTTCGAGGCCTTCGCCCCCGAGAATGTCGCGCCTGCCGCACTGTTCCTGGTGAGCGAGGATGCGCCGACCAACCAGATCGTCGGTGCAGGCGGCGGCGTGGTCCAGGCTGCCTATGTGACGCTCACCCAGGGCGCGAAGCTGGAGGCGCTGACGCCCGAGGCGGTGCAGGCGCAATGGGGGCAGATCACCGACCGGACGGGGGAGATCGTGCCGGGGTCTGGGTCCGAGCAGACGATGCTGATCCTGGGGAAATTGCAGCGGGGGTAGACATCATTCCAACACGGCCTTCATCCCACGCCCATTCCCGTCATCCCGGCGAAAGCCGGGATCTCGTGCGGCTCCTTCCCCGCGCCTTCGCCTGAGATCCCGGCTTTCGCCGGGATGACGATTGGGGGACGGGATAACGGCTGTGGGCGGCGTGAGGATTGTGGTGCCGGGATGACGGAATGGAGCGGCCGCCTTACCGTATTGCTTCACTAACACACATATGGTACAACCTCCCCCACAGGAGGAGACTGCCATGTATAGCGAGAGCGATCTGGCCAGTGCCGTGGAAGCGGGGGCGCTTTCGCCCGCCGCTGCCAATGCGCTACGCAACTATGTCGCCGAGCGCCGGTCGGCGCCCGCGGTCGACGAAGAGCATTTCAAGCTGCTCACCGGCTTCAACGACATCTTCGTGGCGATCGCCGCCGCGCTGATCCTGGTCGCGGCGGGGCGGATCGGGGCCTATTTCGGCGAGTGGCTGATCGGCGTCGGGCCGGAGGAGCGCATCGCGGGCGGCAACATGATCGGTGGGGGCTTCGCCGTGGCCGCGACGAGCTGGATGCTCGCCGAATATTTCACCGCCAAGCGCCGCATGGCGCTGCCCTCGATCCTGCTGCTGTTCGGCTTTGTCGGCGGCGTGGCGGCGGGCCTTTCGGGCATCTTCGTCGCCAACATCCCCTGGCTCGAGGAGCAGCTGCATTTGGCGAGCGAGCTGCAGAAGCAGCAGCTGGGCGCCGGCATCGCCGCCACCGTCGGCCTGCTGACCGCGGCTGCGACCTGGATCCACTGGAAGCGCTTCATGGTGCCGATCACCGTCGCCGCCGGGGCGATGGTCGTGGTCGGCATGCTGGTCGCGATCGTGCTGGCGCTGGTGCCGCAGGCGAAGGACTGGGTGAACGAGATGCTGCTCGTTGCCGGCGTGGCGATGTTCTTCTTCGCGATGCGCTGGGACATGAGCGACCTGGAGCGCCGCACCCGCCGCTCGGACGTGGCCTTCTGGCTCCACCTCGCCGCGGCGCCGCTGATCGCGCACCCGGTGTTCCACATGCTCGGCGTGTTCGACGGCGATGTCACCGGCCCGGTCGCCGCGGTGGTGATCGCGCTCTATGTGGTGTTCGCCTTTGTCGCCCTGGCGGTCGACCGCCGCGCGCTGCTCGTCTCGAGCCTGATCTACGTGCTCTGGGCGATGTACGCGCTGTTCCAGGCGACCGGGGCGGTCGAGCTGGCCGCGGCGCTGACCGCGCTGGTGATCGGGTCGGCGCTGCTGCTGCTCTCGGCCTTCTGGCAGCCGGTGCGCCGCAGGGTCGTCGGCCTGCTCGGCGGGCTCGAGGAGCGGCTGCCGCCCACCCAGATCGTCACGGCCTGACCTGACACAGGCGTTACGTAGGGAGCGCGGTCCCCAGCCCCGCTTCCGACACCCCTGCCCCTCCCGTGCCTCAGGTACGGGAGGGGTTTTTCATGCGGGCTGCTCCGCGGGCTGGCCGGGCCGCGCGCTGATCGCGGTGCCGACCGAGGAGAGGACGATCAGGGCGACGGCGAGCCACTGGGTGCCGGTGAGGACCTCGCCGAGCAGCAGCAGCCCCATCAGCGCGCCGACCGCGGGTTCGGCGCTGAGCAGGGTGCCGAAGGTGTTGGCGGGGAGCCGGGGCAGCGCGATCATCTCGAGCGCATAGGGGATGGCGCTGGAGACGATGCCGACGAGCAGACCGAGCAGCAGCGCCTCGGGCCGCAGCAGCGCGGTGCCGGCATGGAGGATACCCACCGGTGCGGCGAGGCAGGCGGCGATCAGCATGCCCCCGGCAGCGGCGGCGGGGCCGTGCGCCTTGCCGGCATGGCGACCGGTGAGGATGTACGCCGCCCAGCAGGCGCCGGCGACCAGAGCGAGGGCCACCCCGCGCCAGTCGAGATGGGCGGCCCCCTTCCAGATCGGTAGGAGGAGCAGCAGGCCGATGACGGCGAGGCCGATCCACAGGAAATCGACCCGGCGGCGCGAGGTGAGCACCGCCACCGCGAGCGGACCGGTGAACTCGACCGCGATGGCGATGCCGAGGGGGATATAGGACAAGGCCTTGTAGAAGCTCAGGTTCATCACCCCGAGGACGAGGCCGTAGCCGAGCAGCGAGCGCCAGCCGGCATCGAGCTTGATCCGCCAGGGCCGGAAGATCGCCGAGAGGATCGCCGCGGCGACGATCAGGCGCAGCGCGGTCGCGCCCTCCGCTCCGACCAGCGGGAAGAGCTGCTTGGCGAAGGTGGCGCCGACCGTCACCGAGAGCAGCGAGACGAACAGCGCAGCGAGGGCGACGAGATCGAGGCGTGCGGCGGCGGGGCGCGGGGCGGCGAAAGCGGACATCTGCTACTCGGATATTGGCTGGTGTGGCGCCGAGGATAGAAATATCCGGCGATAAGGGTGGTTTATTTTGGCACTTATACGATAAAGTTTATCGCACTAGTCTCGCAAAATGACGAAGATTGAACCGCTCGATTCGTTCGACCTCAAGTTGCTCGAGCTGCTTCAGGTCGATGTGCAGCAGCCGGTGGCGGCGCTGGCGGAGAAGGTCGGGCTGTCCGCCCCGGCCTGCTATCGGCGGATAAGGCGGCTGCGCGAGACGGGGGTGATCGAGCGCGAGATCGCGGTGGTGCGGCCCAAGACGCTCGGCTGGCCGCTGTCGATGATCGTGCTGGTGACGCTGGAGCGCGAGACCGCCGACACGGTGAGCGAGATGTTCGAGATCTTCCGCCGCGAGCCCGAGGTGATGGAGGCGTGGAACGTCACCGGCGACCATGACTTCGCGGTGCGGATCCTCGCGCGCGACATGGAGAGCTATGACGATCTGGTCCGCCGCCTCTTCTCGGCCGACGAACGGGTGCGGACCTTCGAGACGCTTGTGGTGATCCGCGAGACCGGCGGGATGCGCCCGGTGCCGGTGGGATCGGGGTAATCCCGTTATTGTCACCCCGGCCTTGTGCCGGGGTCCACCGGGAGGAGAGTGACAGACAGGAGGCTCGTGCATCTCCGCTGCGGCACCGTGGACCCCGGCACAAGGCCGGGGTGACGATTGGAATGCGATGGGCCTCGCCCGCCCCTATTCCTCCACCAGCTTCATCAGCCGGCGCTCTACCGGGGCCAGTACCGGGCCCAACTCGTGGCCGCGCTTGAGGATGGTGCCGGCTTCGCCGACCAGCATCCACATGCCCTGGCGGTTGCGCAGGCTGGGGCGCTTCTCGATGCGGTATTCGGGACGCTCGGCGGCACGGCGGAAGGCGGCGAAGATCGCGGCGTCGAGATCGAACGACATCGCATAGTCGCGCCAATGGCCGGCGGCGACCATGCGGCCATAGAGATCGAGGATGCGGGTGAGCTCGGGACGCTCGAAACCGACCTGTCCGGGGCGTCCGAGAGGGAGCGGGGTTACGGTGCCCATCTACGCGCTGTCGCGCTGCTCCCCTTCCGTCCGCCGCTCGGCCAGCACGGCGTCGAGCCGCTTGCGCATCGCCTCCAGCTCGCAGCGCATCAGTTCGAGCTTCTGGGTCTGCGGATCGAACAGGTCGCTGCAGGGCGTCCCATAGGGCACGAAGTCCTTCTGCCACTTCTCGGCCTCGACCAGCGTCGGCTTGGCCGGGATGCCGACCATCACCGCGCCGGGCGCGACATCCTTGGTGACCACGGCATTGGCGCCGACCCGGGCACGCTCGCCGATAGTGATCGGGCCGAGCACCTGCGCGCCCGAGCCGAGGATCGCGCCGTCGAGGATCGTCGGGTGGCGCTTGCCGGCCACGCCATTGTCGGGGCTGGTGCCGCCCAGGGTGACGCACTGGTAGATGGTGACGTCGTTGCCGATCTCCGCCGTCTCGCCGATCACCACGAAGCCATGGTCGATGAAGAAGTTGCGGCCGATCTTCGCACCCGGATGGATGTCGATCGCGGTCACGAAGCGCGACCAGTGGTTCACCACGCGGGCGAGGAAGAACAGGCGGTTGCGGAACAGCGCATGCGCGATGCGGTGATAGCCGAGCGCCCAGACGCCCGGGTAGAGCAGGATTTCCGCGCGCGATCGCGGCGCGGGATCGCGCGCCTTGATCGAATCTAGATACGCCACCAGGCGCTGGAACATGGCCGGTCCCCTTCTATCGGGAGCCCACATAATAGCTAAACCCGCGGAATTCCAGAATGGCCCATTCTGGGCTTGGGCGCGGTAAAGCGTATGTATCTTGTTGGAACGTTCCGGGGCCGTCATCCATTCCTTCCCGGCCCAACCTTCAAGGTGCGAATGATCTTTGGAATCGACCTGACCCTCCTGCTGCCCTTCATCGCGGTGGGATTCGCCGCCCAGATGGTGGACGGCGCGCTGGGCATGGCCTTTGGCGTGATCTCCAACACCCTGTTGCTGAGCCTGGGGGTGCCGCCCGCGGCGGCCTCCGCCGGCGTGCACACGGTGGAGAGCTTCACCACCGCGGTTTCGGGCATCAGCCACGCGGTGCACAAGAACGTGAACTGGAAGCTGTTCCTGCGCATCGCCGTGCCCGGCGTGATCGGCGGCGGCCTGGGCGCTTTCGTGCTGTCGAACATCGACGCGAGCACCGCCAAGCCCTTCATCCTCGCCTATCTGACCGGCATCGGCTTCTACCTGCTGTGGCGCAGCCGGCATTATCCGCCCAAGGAGAAGTCGCCCAAAATCGTCGAGCCACTGGGTCTGGCCGGCGGCTTCCTCGACGCGGCGGGCGGCGGCGGCTGGGGGCCGGTGGTGACCAGCAACCTGCTCGTCCAGGGCGCGAGCCCGCGCACCACCATCGGCACGGTGAACACCGCCGAGTTCTTCGTCACCACGACGATCTCGGCGACCTTCATCACCCAGCTCGGCTGGGGCGCCTTCACCCTGGCGACGGTGGGCCTGCTGATCGGCGGCGTGATCGCGGCACCGTTCGGCGCGCTGCTCGCCAAGCGGGTGGAGCCCAAGACGCTGATGCTGATGGTCGGCATCGTGCTGACGCTGACGAGCCTGTATAATTTGTACCTGGCGGTGGGGCGGTAGCCGATCCCGTTATCCCGTGGCCGATACCGTCAAGCCGGCCAGTCTTAGCCTCAGCCCGTTCCACGAACCTCGTCTCGCGCCTCAAATCCGTCATCCCGGCGAAAGCCGGGATCTCGGGCGAAGGCGCGGGGAAGGAGCCGCGCGAGATCCCGGCTTTCGCCGGGATGACGAATATTGGCGCGGGATGACGGATGTTTGCGGGGTGCGGCGAGGTGGGCACTTTACGCCTTCCTTACGCCCCGCCCCGCATTCCCTCTCGAAGCTTAACGCCGATCCGCTCCACATCCCCGCGCATGTGGGACAGCAGCAGGAACAGCCGCCACGGGCGGATACGGCGTATCGGCGTGCAGGAAAGCAGATGGCAGCGGTGCTGGGGCCGGATCGTCGACTGGCTCGGCGCCTGCCGGCCGCTCGACCTGATCCTGGGCAGCATGATCGTGATCACCGTGATCGCGACGATCGCCCGCGCCCTTTGACGTCCTGCCCCTGATCCGGACCATTCTCCCCCGATGAGTCCTTGCCAAGCGGCCCGGAGAGGAAGACCCTGCGCGCCGGAGGGGGATATTCGATGTTCTGGACGACTGGCCTGGCCATCGCGCTGGCGAACATGCCCATGGCGGGCGCCGAGCTGAAGTGCGGCTTCGCAACGCTGCAGCAAGGCGATCTCGAAATGACCGTCGCCGCCGTGCAGCAGGATTCCCTGCCCGCAAGCGTCACCCGGGTGCAGTTCCAGTCCTTCGATGCCGGGCACCGCTTCGCGCTCAGTGCCATCTATTCGCCCAAGGGGACGGTACTGGGACCGCCCACCGAGTTGCTCGCCACCAGCCTTGTCGCGGTGGCGGGCGACGTGCAGGGCCCGACCGAGCGATTGCTCGTCTTCCCCGAAGGCGCGGCAAAGGAAGATGGGGCATCCGGTTGGGTCATCCATCGCCGTACGCCGCCGGCAACCATTGCCGGTGCCTCGATCTCGATGGGCCGGGCCGGCACCACGATCGTCGATCATGCCAACCGGGGCGGCGCCTATCGGATCGAGCGACAGGACAGGGATGGCAAGCTTCTTGGCGCGGGCACCGTACGCCTTCCGGCCGACGCCGTGGCGAGCGCGCTCTTCCTGAAGGCGCGGACAGCCGCGATCGCAGGACTCGAACCCTGCCAGCTTCAGATGCGACTGGAGCCGCCGCCGCCCATGCTGCCACCGGCACAGCGGCCGAAATAACCCTCTCTACCTTGCGACGCAGCAAGCTTCGTCGCGGAGCCCCGCCTTCACGCACCATGTGAAGAGTGCGGTGTGGTACGCATAACTGCACGGCATTGCATATATATCATTGGATCAATCAATTTATCACAACTGATCGACTAAACCGATCAACGCGACCGGCTATTCCAATTTCACATTGCGATGCAGCGGGACTATCTCGCTTTTGCAACAACAACCCCCGTTCTGGAGGAATACCAAGCAATGGCTCTCATCGGCAGCACCATCAAGCCGTTCACCGCGCAGGCCTATAAGGAAGGCAAGTTCGTCCAGGTCACCGACGCGGACACGAAGGGCAAGTGGGCGGTGTTCTTCTTCTACCCGGCCGATTTCACCTTCGTCTGCCCGACCGAGCTCGAGGACCTGGCGGACATCTATCCGCAGCTCCAGAAGATGGGCGTCGAGGTGTACTCGGTGTCGACCGACACGCACTTCAGCCACAAGGCCTGGCACGACACCTCGCCGGCGATCGGCAAGATCAACTACTACATGCTCGGCGACCAGAACCATGTGCTGTCGACCAACTTCGACGTGCTCCGTGAGGGCCAGGGCCTGGCCGATCGCGGCACCTTCGTGGTCGATCCGGAAGGCGTGATCCAGCTGGTCGAGATCACCAGCGAGGGCGTTGGCCGCAATGCGGCCGAGCTGCTTCGCAAGATCAAGGCTGCGCAATATATCGCGGCGCATCCGGGCGAAGTCTGCCCCGCCAAGTGGGAAGAAGGCGCCGAGACCCTCGCGCCGTCGCTCGACCTGGTCGGCAAGATCTGATCCCCCAGGCGCCCGTTAGCCCCCTGGCGGGCGTCCATGCGGCCCGGGACGGCAGGTTTCCTTTCGTCCCGGGCCGTTTTGTATCTGAATTAGTTGGAGTTTCCCTATGCTCGACGCAAATTTGACCCAGCAGCTCAAGGGCTATCTCGCGAACATCCGCGAGCCCATCGAGCTCGTCGCCTCGCTCGGCGACGATGCCAAGTCGCGCGAGCTGGAGGAATTGCTGCACGAGATCGCCGCGCTTTCGGACAAGGTCTCGGTCGTCCGCACCGATGACGATGCCCGCAAGCCCAGCTTCCTGATCCACCGCACCGGCACCGATATCGGCGTGCGCTTCGCGGGACTGCCGATGGGGCATGAGTTCACTTCGCTGGTGCTCGCCCTGCTTCAGGTCGGCGGCCATCCGAGCAAGGCGGCGCAGAAACTAATCGAGCAGGTCAGGAACCTGGACGGCGACTTCGTCTTCGAGACCTATTTCTCGCTGACCTGCCAGAACTGCCCCGACGTGGTGCAGGCGCTGAACCTGATGGCGGTGCTCAACCCGCGCATCCGCCACACCTCGATCGACGGCGGGCTGTTCCCGGCCGAAGTCGAGGCGCGCCAGATCATGGCGGTGCCGAGCGTGTTCCTGAACGGCGAGCCCTTCGCCAGCGGCCGCATGGAGCTGGAGCAGATCGTCGCGAAGATCGACACTGCCGCCGGTGCGCGCACCGCGGCGAAGATCGCGAGCAAGGAGCCGTTCGAAGTGCTGGTGGTCGGCGGCGGCCCCGCCGGCGCCGCGGCCGCGATCTATGCGGCACGCAAGGGCATCCGCACCGGCATCGCGGCAGAGCGCTTCGGCGGGCAGGTGCTCGACACCATGTCGATCGAGAACTTCATCTCGGTGAGCCACACCGAGGGTCCGAAGCTCGCCGCGCATCTGGAGCAGCACGTCAAGGACTATGACGTCGACATCATGAACCACCAGCGCGCCGCCAGGCTGGTGCCGGCACGTCACGAGGGCGGGCTGCACGAGGTGGTGCTGGAGAATGGCGCGACGCTGAAGGCGCGCACCGTGATCCTCTCCACCGGCGCCCGCTGGCGGACGATGGGCGTGCCCGGCGAGGAAGAGTATCGCAACAAGGGCGTGACCTATTGCCCGCACTGCGACGGCCCGCTGTTCAAGGGCAAGCGCGTGGCGGTGATCGGCGGCGGCAATTCGGGCGTGGAGGCAGCGATCGACCTGGCCGGGATCGTCGGGCACGTCACGCTGATCGAATATGACAGCCAGCTGCGTGCCGATGCCGTGCTCCAGCGCAAGCTGGGCAGCCTGCCGAACGTCAAGGTGATCACCTCGGCGCTGACCACCGAGGTTGCGGGCGACGGGCAGAAGCTCACCAGCCTGACCTACAAGGACCGCAACCACGGCACTGAGCACCAGATCGAGCTGGAAGGCATCTTCGTGCAGATCGGCTTGGTCCCGAACACCGAGTGGCTGAAGGACAGCATTGCGCTGTCGCCGCGCGGCGAGATCGAGATCGATGCGCGCGGGGAGACCAGCCAGAAGGGCATCTTCGCGGCGGGCGACTGCACCACCGTGCCCTACAAGCAGATCGTGATCGCGATGGGCACGGGCTCGACCGCGGCGCTCTCGGCGTTCGACTATATGATCCGGCTGCCGGATGAGCTGAGCGAAGCGGCGTAACGCTTCACTGTAGACCGATTGGAAGGGCCGGGCGCGATCCCGGCCCTTTTCCTTTGCGCGAGCGCGGTGCAGGATCGGGGCATGGCGAGCCTTCTTCCCCTGTTGCTGGCGGTTGCTGCGTGGAGCGGCACGGTCGAGCATCGCACCAGCTTCGGATCGATGACGCTGATCCAGGAGGAATGGACCCGCGATCCAGACCAGGTGCCGATGATCCATGCGCCCAATGCGTGGAAGAAGCTCCACCTGCGCTGGGACGCGCGCGAAGGCGACATGTCGGTCGAACTGCTCGACGATGGCCGGGTCCTGCAGATCGGGGTCCGCGGCCATGACTGCCTGCAGGCCTCAACCTTTCATCACTATGCGCGGCGGACGGGCGAGCCCGCGCTGTGGCGGGAGATGGTCGGCCAGCTCGATACCCTGGCCAAGGCCTGCCCGCGGGTATCTGGACTACGCAGGGAAGCGCTGGGCCGCGAGTTCGCCGCCGCGCGGGACGATTTCGTGGCCGGTGTCGAGGCGCTCAAGAAACGCGCGGCGACCGTGGTGGCGCGGGACCTCAACCGATGCAGCTTCAAGGGCTTTCGCACGGGCTCGCGGGTGATCATTCCCGATCCCAATGTCGGCGTTTGCGGGCCGATGCGGTAACGGGGTGACTTGATCGCCTTATTCACTATATAGGCGCCTGACAATCGATACAGGCGATCAATGGCGCAGACCACCTACCTCCCCACGCTCAAGCAGCTCCAGTATCTCGTCGCGCTCAAGGACCATGGCCATTTCGGCCGGGCGGCGGAGAGCTGCTACGTCACCCAGTCGACGCTGTCGGCGGGCATCCGCGAGCTTGAGACGCTGATCGGGGTGGTGCTGGTCGAGCGGACACGGCGGGTGGTGCGCTTCACGCCCCTTGGGGAACGTATCGTCGAGAAGGCACGCCGGGTGCTGCGCGAGGCGGACGAACTGGGCGACCTCGCCCGCGCCGCCGGGCGGCCCCTGTCGGGCGAGATGCGGATGAGCGTGATCCCGACGATCGCCCCCTTCCTGCTGCCACGCATCCTGCCCAAGCTGCGCCGCGACTATCCCGACCTGAAGCTCTACCTGCGCGAGGAGACCAGCGGCCAGGCCTGCGAGGGCTTGCACCATGGCCGGACCGACTGCGTGCTGCTCGCCCTGCCCTATGCCTGCGGCGATGTGGAGACCGCGCCGCTGTTCGACGACCGGCTGTTCGTCGCGTACCGGGAGGGCGAGATGGACCCGAGCGCTTCGATACATCCGGCCGAGATCGACGAAACGCGGCTGCTGATGCTCGAGGACGGGCACTGCCTGAAGGAACATGCGCTGGCCGCATGCAACCGCCCGGAGATGCGCGCCGAGGCGACGATGCTGGGCACCTCGCTGCACACCATGGTGCAGATGGTCGACAACGGGCTGGGCGTGACGATGCTGCCCGAGATGGCGGTGGATGCCGGGATCCTCGACCACACCCAAGTCGCGGCGCGGCCGCTTGAGGCGGACAATGCCTCTAGGCGGATCGCTCTGGTGTGGCGCAAGGCGAGCCCACGGGAGCGGGACTTCCGGCTGCTGGCGGATGTGCTGGCGGAGGCGAGGCCTTAGGATTCCGGCTCCAGGAAAGCTTCACGCAGAGGAGCCACCTGCTGCATGCGCTCGTGCAGGATCGTCACGACGCCGATCGCACCGTCTTCAAGAACCCGCCAATAGAGCAGATGGCTTTCGTAGCGGGCATAGTATCCCGCGACGCCCAGTTCCGCCGGAATGGTTCGCCATGGAATCGTACGCTCGGCCAATGCCTCGATGCGCGCGAGCATGCCGTCGAGATAGGCCTCTGCCTGGGCATCGCCCCATCGCGACCGCGTATAGTCGACAATCTCCTCAAGCCGGAGTTCGGCTCGGGAAAACAGGCGATATCCATTCACGCCTGCCAACGCTTGCGGGCACGCTCCAGAAATGCTGCTCGATCAAAGGGCTTGGCATCGCTGTCGGGAGCCGAAAAGGCCTGTTGGAGTTCAGCCCTGAGTTCCTCGAACCGCGCCTGCTCGACTCGTTCCTTGTCCTGGCGGATCAGGTGACGGACATATTCGCTGGCATTCTCGTACAAGCCTTGCTCGCCGATATTCTCGGCGATGAATTCTTCGAGCGGACCATTCACGCGGACATTGAGGGTCATGGCCATAAGCGCCTCCTTGTCACGATATAGTGGAATATCGTTGACGCCTCAACCTTGCCAGCGGTCGGCTGCCTCGGTGTCACTCTTTCGCGCCTCGACCCAGCTCGCCACCTCCCCCCGCCACTCCCGCTTCCAGAACGGCGCGTCGGTCTTGAGGCGGTCGATCAGATAGGCACAGGCCTCCAGCGCTTCGCGGCGGTGGGGCGCAGCGGTGCCTATGAAGACGATGCGTTCGCCGACTTCCATCCGGCCGACGCGGTGGAGGATGGTGACGCCGAGCAGGCTCCAGCGGTCCATTGCGGCTTCCGCGAGCGTGCAGAGCGCGTCCTCGGTCATGCCGGGATAATGTTCGAGTTCGAGCGCCGTCACCCCGCCATCGCCGCGGACCACGCCGGTGAAGCTCGCCACCCCGCCCGCGCCGCGCTCCTCGAGCGCCGCCAGCTCCATGGCCAGCTCGATCGGGGCGGGATCGATCGAGACGCGGATCATCCGCCGGTCACCGGGGGGAAGAGCGCGACTTCCCTGGCATCGCCGAGCGGCGTGTCGAGCGGGACGAAGCGCTCGTCGATCGCGGCGCGCAGCTTGGTAGGGTCGGCAAAGGCGGCGGCATGGCCGGGGCTCTGCTCGGCCAGCCAGCAGATCAGGTCGGCGACATTGTAGACTGCCTCGGGCGGGTCGACACGCTCCTGCCCCACGCCCACCGCCTCGCGGACCCAGGCGAAGTAGAGCAGCTCCATCAGCTGTCCATGTGCCGCAGGCCGACGCGCAGATAGTCCCAGCCGGTGATCAGGGTGAGCGCGGCGGAGACCCAGAAGGCGGCGAGCGCGATCTGCCAGAGCCAGACAAGGGGCAGCGCGCCGGCGAGGATCAGCCCGCCCAGCGCCACCAGCTGGAGCATGGTCTTCCACTTGGCGAGGCGCGAGACGGGGAGCGAGACCTGGATGCCGCCGAGGAACTCGCGCAGGCCCGACACGGCGATCTCGCGGATCAGGATGACCAGCGCGGGGATCAGGTGAAGATCGGTGATCACCCCGCGCCCGGAGAGGATCAGCAGCACCGCGGCGACCATGATCTTGTCGGCGATCGGATCGAGGAACACGCCGAGCTTCGACACCGTGCCCTGGGCCCGGGCGAGATAGCCGTCGAAATAATCGGTGACGCCCATCAGGCAGTAGATCGCGAAGGCAATGCCGTACCCCAGCCGCCATTCGGGCCACCAGAGGAACGCCGCGAGCAGCGGCACCGTGATGATGCGCGACAGGGTGAGGATGTTGGGCAGCGTTAGCATGCCGCTTGCTCTACCACCGGAATTGCACCGTCGTCATCCCCGCGTAGCACCTGTTCCCCGGCGAAAGCCGGGGCCCAGGGTCACGAGCGAGCCAGCAGAGAAACCCTGGGCCCCGACTTTCGCCGGGGAACAGGTTCGCTTTATGAGGAGCCGCTACCTCACCAGCCTGAACCGGATCGCCTGGCCGCCCCCCGGGGCCAGCGCGAGGTCGAGCGTGTCGGCGCTGGTTACCACGCGCTTCTCGATCGCATAGGCGACCGGCTTCTTCACATAGTCCGCGTCCGCCGCGTCGCGGTAGATCTGCGCCTCGTAGCGCTTGCCCGGTGCGAGGAAGTCGAGCTTCACCGGCAGGGTGCGCGCCATCTCGTCGGTGATCGCGCCGAGATACCAGTCCCCGCCCCCGCGCGGCTGGCGGGCGACCACGACATAGTCGCCGATCTCCGAGGCCAGCGTCTTCGACACTTCCCAGTCGGTCGGCACGTCGCGGATGAACTGGAAGGCGTCGAGATGCTTCTCGTAATTCTCGGGCAGGTCGGCGGCCATGTGGATCGGCGAATAGAGCACGACATATTCGGCGAGCTGCGCGGCCAGCGTCGACTGGTTACGCTCGGTCAGCAGCGTCTTGCCATGCTCTAGGTCGAAGATGCCCGGGGTGAAGTCCATCGGCCCGGCGAGCATGCGGGTGAAGGGCAGGATCGTGAGGTGCTCGGGCGGATTGGTCGGGCGGCCCCAGGCGTTGAACTCCTGCCCGCGCGCGCCTTCGCGGCTCACCCAGTTGGGCCAGGTGCGGCGCAGCCCGGTGTCCTTCACCGGCTCGTGCGTGTCCATGGTGATGTGGCGCTTCGCCGCCGCCTCGATCACCTTGAGGTGGTGCCGGACCATGAACTGGCCGGCGAACCACTCCTTGCCGCCCTCGCGGTCGAGGATGTCGCCCGAGTGGCGGACATAGCCGGTCTTCACCGACGGCACGCCGACCTTCGCGTAGAGATCGAGCGCGTCCTCGAGCTGGTTCTCGTAGTTCACCACCGCGCCGGCGGTCTCGTGATGGCCGATCAGATGGACACCCTTCGACTTCGCATAGGCCGAGAGCATCGGCAGGTCGAAATCGGGGTACGACTTGGTGAAGCTGAACTTGTCGCCGTTATCGATCCACTCGCCGTCCCAGCCCTGGTTCCAGCCTTCGACCAGCACGCCGTCGAAACCGTATTTCGCGGCGAAATCCACATAGCGCTTCACATTGTCGTTGTTGGCGCCGTGTGTCGGGCCGCTGCCCCAGGTCGTCCGGTTGAGATGCATCTCCCACCAGACGCCGACATATTTCCCCGGCTTGAACCACTTCTGGATGTCCGGGAGCTTGTTCGGCTCGTTGAGGTTCAATTCGATCCGGCTGTCGGCCAGCGCACCGGGCGTGGTGCCGACCAGCAGCGTGCGCCAGGGCGTGCTGAACGGGCCGGTCTTCTTCGCGCCGACGCCGTCGGGCCAGGGCATCAGCCAGGCAGTGAGCTTGCCCGCGCCGTCGCCCTGGAGGAGCATGCTCGGGAAATCGACCAAGGCCGCCTCGTGGATCGAGAGATAGAGGCCGTTGTCGCCCTTCAGCGTCAGCGGGGTCTCGGCGAGGGTGATCCGGCGCGCGTCGGTCTGGGTGTAGAGATACTCGTCGCGCTCCTGGCCGAGCCCCTCGTACCACCAGGCCTGGTAGCTGCCCTTGGTGCGGAACTGGGTGCGATCGGCAGTGACGCCGACCGCCTGCCCCGCCGGAATGCCCGCATAGGTGTAGCGGAAGCCGACGCCGTCGTCGAAGATGCGGAAGGTGACCTGCATAGCCTTGTTGAGCGCAGTGTCGCCGGCGATGGTGACGGCCAGCTCGGCATGGTTGTCGCGAACCAGGCGCTGCTCGCCCCAGGGCTGCTCCCAGCTGCTGTCCGAGGCCGAACGGCGGGCATCGGTGATCGCGGTGTAGCGCGCGGCCGGCTCGCCGGCGAAGCTGAGGCCCAGTTCCGAAGGGGCGATCACGGTCACGTCGCCGCGCTTCACTTCATAGCGCGCCGCGCCCCCCTCGACCGAGACGCACAGCTCCAGCACCTTGCCGGGCGACTGGGCGCACTCCCGGTCGGCCGCCATGGCGGTGGCCGGCGCGGCAAGCGCGAGAAGCGAGACGAGGGTACGAGAGATCATCCGGTTTCTTTCTTGTGGGGAGGTCATGATTTGAGGAACGCGGCGCGCAGGCGCTGGCGGAGCGATGCCCGCTCGCCGGGGCGCATCGTGCCGAGGGTGCCGCGCTGGGTGGGCGGGATATGGTCGGCGCCGTGCTCGCCAAAGACATGCGCCTCGAACATCGCCCGCCAATAGGCGCGCTCGTGCGGCGGCAGGTGCTTGTAGGCGAGCAGGCTGGCGAGGAAGACGTCGTTGGGCTGGTCGAGCCCGATCGCGTCGTCGCCCCACCAATAGTTCACCATCGCGTTGAACGGGCTCAGCGAGCTGACGTGATGCCACCAGCTGCGCGGGATGAAGAGTGCGTCGCCGGGATCGAGGAACGCGACGCGGGCGGTGGCCAGCGCATCGGCGAAAAGCGGGAAGCGGACGAAATCCGGCGCCTCGGGATCGACCAGCGAGAGCGGCGGCGGATTGTCGAGTGGCCCCACATAGAGGTTGGCGACCTGATCGGGCGGGAAGAGCAGGAAGCGGCGGCGGCCGGCCAGGACGCAGGCGAGATTGTGGTCGCGGTCGTTGTGCGTGCGCGTATGGACCGGACCGCCGACCCAGAGGCGCGGGGCGACGTCCGCCGGCAGCAGCGGCATCGGATTCTGCGCGACGAAGCCGGGCATCTGCGCCGCCAGCGGCAGCATCTGGACCGCGACATAGGGCGCATTCTCTTCCCCGGCGAGGCGCAGGATGCGGTCGAGCGCGTCGCTGAGGCTGGCGCTGCGGCGGCTGAAGTTGAACTCGCGCAGGTCCGCGCCATAGCCGAACTTGCCCCGGGTGCGCGCGGGCGCCTCCATCACCGGGACGGGGGCGCCGCGGTCATGGCCCTTGAGATAGGCGGCAAGCTCCCCTGCCCCGGCCCGGCCTGCGGCGAGCGCGGGCCAGTGCTCGAACAGGCCCTTGAGGACGATGGGCACGCCGGCCTGGATCAGCTCGGCGAGATCGGCCGGCGGCGGTGCCGTACGGGCAGCGACGCGCGGCAGGCCGTCGAGCGGGCTGGACTCGGGGTCGGATGCGCGGCGGAGCGGCTCAGGCACGGGCGAGCCACTCGGCCTGGGTCGGCTGGCGCAGCACCTGCTCGCGGACGAAGCCGAGCATGCGGCGGAACTGGGCTTTCACTTCTTCGGGCGGGACGCGGTCGATCGCCGGCGGCCAGCTTTCGGGCTCGACGCCGTGGCCGAGGAACAGCGCGCGCCAGCTGTCCGGCGGGAGATTCTCCTCCTCGAACGGGGGGAGCTCGGCGCGGGCGCGGAACAGCGCGATGGCGTGGGCGAGATCGGTGGAGATTGGGCGCGCGCGGGCGTCTTCCCAGAAGGGGCCGGCATAGCGGGCGAGTGCGTAGTGGGCGGACTGGAAGTCGCGGAGGCGATCCAGCGCTTCGGGGATGACGCGGTTATATTCGGCGCGCTCGGCCTCGAAGCCGGTGCCGGCCGGGAAATCGGCGAGGAGCTGGACCAGGCTGACTTGGAAGCCGAGCAGGTCGATGCCGTGGACCGGATCGAAGCTGGCGCCGAGCGTGACGCTGTTGCCGGTCCAGGGCTGGGCCGGACGACCGGGCTCGACGGTGCGGATCACCGCGCCGCTTAGCGACAGGCCGACGGCGGCGGTGGCGGCCTGGAGTGCCTGCTCGTCGCTGGCGAGTGCGCTCGACCAGGCATGGGTGACATAGGTCGCCGGGCGGCTCGGGTGGAGCGCGGTCCAGCCGGTGGGGCCGGCGCGGTTCTCGGCATAGACGGGAATGTTCGCGAAGGCGGGGGCGGCGGCGGTCAGGACGCGGTCGACCGGGAATTGGTCGCGCCAGCTGTGGAAGGCGGTATCGCCGATGCCCGCGCCGGCATCGACGAACAGGTCGGCGGTCAGGCGGCGGCCTTCGCCCAGGCCGAGCGCGGTGATGGCCTCGCCGTGTCGTTCGACCTCGATCTGCTCGGCGACGTGGAGCGTCGCGCCGTGGCGGATCGCGGCCTCGCGCAGCAGCCGGGCATAGGGGATCGCCGGCAGGTGATAGCCATAGTCGCAGCGGCCATAGATCGCGTTCTCCTCGTCGGGGAACATGAGCCGGCCCTGCCGCGCGGCTGCGGCGGTGAGCGAGAAATCGTCGAGCGGGACGCCGAGGCCGTAGCGGCGCGCCTTGACCCAATGGGCGAAGAAGTCGCCGTCGCCGATCCGCGCGCCGGCCGAGCCATAGGCGTGGAGGAAGGGCTGGGCCACTACTTTACCCCGGCCTTCGCCGGGGAGAATATCCGTTTCCAACTCCACGAAGTTCTGGCCGAGCGTCAGGCTCCCCCCAGTGGCGCGGAGCAGGCCGGTCTCGTCGAGGCGGAGCTGGTTGTGCAACGCCTCGAGCGCCGGGAAGGTCGGATAGAAATCCGCGGGCGTGAGCGCGCTGGGCAGCTCGACCGCCTCGACCTTCACGCCGGAAGGGCCGAGCCCACGGGCGAGCGCGGCGGCGGCAAGCCAGAGCGGGGCGTCGCGGCCGGCGACGATCACGGTGAAGGGGACGGTCATGCCGACACCGCCTGGGCATCGGCCTTGCCGCTGCCGGCCGGGCAATAGCTGGCGATGAACTCGGCATGCCGGGGCAGCGAAGCGGCGTTGGTGGTGATGCGCTCCCTAAGGTCGGCCAGGCGATCGACCACTTCGTTGAGCGGCAGGCGCTCGGCAGCGCGGTCGTGCGCGCGGGGCTCGATCCCCTGCCCGGCCAGCACCGCCAGCCAGCTATCACGGGAAAACAGGCCGAGCTTGTAGTCCGGCGCGCGGCCGGCGGCGCGGAACAGCTCGATCTTGTGGGCGAGGCTGTCCGGCAGGGCCATGGTCCGGACATGGTCCCAGAGCGGTTCGCCATGGCGGGCGTTCGCAGTGTAGTGGAGCACCAGGAAGTCGCGGGTGCGGTCGTAATGGATCTCGTAGAGCCGGTTGAACTCGGCGGCGAGGCGCGGGTCGGGGGCGCTGCCGGGCACGGGCATCAGCCTGGCGAGGTCGGTGATCGCCGCCTGGATCAGGAAGATGCTGGTCGATTCGAGCGGCTCGAGGAAGCCGGACGAGAGCCCGATCGCGACGACATTGGCTTCCCAGCCCTTGGCCCGGCGGCCGGCCTGGAAGCGCAAGGTGCGCGGATCGGCGAGCGGGGCACCGTCGATCGCGCCGAGGATCGTCTCGCGGGCCTGCTCCTCGCTGCAGAAGGCGCTGGAGAAGACATAGCCGTTGCCGATGCGGTGCTGGAGCGGGATGCGCCAGGTCCAGCCGCCGGTTTGGGCGGTGGCGCGGGTATAGGGGGTGACGCCGTCGACGCTGGCGCAGGGCACGGCCATGGCGCGGTCGCAGGGGAGCCATTGGCTCCAGTCGTGCCAGGCGACGCCCATCGTGTTGCCGAGAAGCAGCGAGCGGAAGCCCGAGCAGTCGATGAACAGGTCGCCTTCGATGTTCGCGCCGGACTGGAGCGTGACGCTCTCGACAAGGCCGCTTTCGGCGTTGCGGGCGGCCTCGGTGATCTTGCCCTCGATGCGCCGGACGCCGCGCTGGGTCGCCCATCTGCGGAGGAACTCGGCATAGAGGCTCGCGTCGAAATGATAGGCGTAGGAGAAGGTCGAGCGGATCGAGCGCGTGTCTTCGTTGGGCAGGTCGAACACGCCTTCGCGGCACATCGCGGCGGCGAAGCTGTATTCGGCGGGGTCGCCGACATCGTGGCCGGCGGCTCGGGCGCGCAGCCAGTGGTGCTGGAAGTCGGTGCCGCCCCAGCGCTCGCCGAACACGCCGAAGGGATGGAAATAGCGGCCGCCCGGCTTGTCCCAGCCGACGAACTCGATGCCGAGCTTGAAGCTGCCCTGGGTGGCGCGCAGGAACTCGACCTCGTCGAGCCCGAGCATCGCGTTGAAGTCGCGGATGTGCGGCAGCGTCGCCTCGCCCACCCCGACCGTGCCGATCTCGTCGGATTCGATCAGGGTCAGCGCATAATCGGTGTTGGGAAGCAGGCGGGTCAGGCCGGCCGCGCACATCCAGCCGGCGGTCCCGCCACCGACGATGACGACGCGGAGAGGCGTCGCGCTAAGGTTCGACCTGGGCTGCATGGCACCCGCTCGTGAAGAGGAAAAAACTGGCGCCGCCGGGGAATGAAGCCGGCGGCGCCGAGGGGAGTTAGAATTTGAACCGGGCGCCGAACTGGAAGCGCCGGTCGACGCGGCTCCAGTTTGCGTCGCGGTAAACAGGCTTGGCGCCCGGCGTCGCCGAGGAGTCGCCGAAGATCTGCTGCTGGAACACCGTGGTGGTGCCGAGCAGGTTCGAGCCTTCGATCGACAGCTCGACCCACTTGGCCAGCGAGAAGCGCAGCGACCCGTCGAGGAAGCCCGCCGCCTTCTGGAACACCGGCAGGCCGATGCAGCAGTCGAGATTGTTGGTCAGGAAGCGCGAGCGCCAGTTATAGGCGAGACGCATGCCGATCGGACCCTTTTCATAGAGCGCGACGGCGTTGAACGTGTGCTTGGAGATGCCCGCCAGCTGGTGCGAGTCGATCACCACGCCGCGGCCGCCCGACACGTCGAGGCCCGCGCCGAAGCCGCCGGTGCCGCCGGCATCGAGCGCGCCCTGGGTCACCAGGTTCGAGTTGTTGATCCCCGACTGGTCGACAAAGGTGTAGTTCAGCTGGGTGCCGAGGCCGCTGAGCACGCCCGGCAGGAAGTCGAAGAAGGTCTGGAACGCGACCTCGACACCCTTCAGCGTGCCGCCATCGGCCGAGTTGCGCGGACCGCGCATCAGCACCGTCTGGGTCGAGCCGTTGTTGGTGAAGCTGCGCAGGAACTCGCCGTACGAGATCGTGCCGTTGAGCTTCTTGTAGAAGCCGTCGATCGTGAACGAGCTGCTGCGGCCGAAGTAATGCTCGAAGGTCAGGTCGAACTGGTCGGCGGTGATCGGCTTGAGCGCCGGGAAGCCCGATTCCGCGCGAAACACGAAGTTGTAGCCGGTGACGGTGCCTGCGCCGTTCTTGATCAGGTACTGCGAGTTGGGCGTGCCGTCGAGGATCGGCCCCTGGATCGAGACGAAGTTGCGGAGCAGGCCGAAGTCCGGCCGCGACATGCCGCGCGAATAGCCGAAGCGGATGAAGCTCTTGTCGTCCAGGCCTAGGCGCAGGTTGAAGCTGGGCAGCCAGTTCTCGTAGCTCGACTTGTAGACGTTCGGCGAGCCGCCGCCATTGGCGAAGGCCGAGACCGCCGGGGTGACGAAGCACATCGGGTTGACCACCCAGCCCGCGGGCAGCGGACCGCCGCACGGGACGTAGTTGTTGAAGGTGGTGGTCAGCGGATAGCCGACGCTGCCGTCCGAATCGATGTCGGTGCGGACATAGCGCAGGCCGATATTGCCGCGGATATTAACGCCACCAACGTCCATGCCCTCGCCGCCGAAGCGGAGCATCGCATAGGCCGCCTTGGTCTTCTCCTTGACGTGCATGATCTCCGACGGGAGGTAGCAGCCGTCGACCGTGCCGGTACGCGAGCAGATCGGCTCCCAGCCCATCGGCGAGCCGGTGGTGGTGCCGCTGACGCCCTGCACCAGGCGCGCCCGGTCCATCAGCGTGTCGCGGTTCATGTAGACCAGCGGATCATTGGCGTAGACGCCGCCATTGTAGAAGTTGTCGCCGAGCGTGACCGACTCCCACATGCCGGCGCCATAGCCCTTGAACGGCGCATGGGCAGCGTTGCAGGCGGGATAGTTGCCGCCCGTGGTGTTGTCGATGTTGAAGCCCGGGCCGTTGCAGTTCCACGAAGCCGCGACCGGCGACCAGTTGAAGGTCGAGTAGCGGACCGTCTGGCTGCGATCGGCATAGCGCACGCCGATCTTCAGCGAGTCCAGCCAGCTGCCTTCGTTGAAGTCATAGGCGACGTCGCCGCGGAAGGCGGTTTCCTTGGCGTCGTTATTCTCCATGTGCGCCTGGATGAACGGCATCCAGTAATTGTGCGGGTTGGAGAGGCCGCCGGTGGCATAGTTCACGTTCGAGCCCGGCAGCAGCTTCACATTGGGCGTGCCGTCGCTGTTCACGCTGTACTGCATGTTGGCCATCGAGCCGACCGCGACGAGAATGTCGTCATTGGTCGTGTTGGCCCAGATGTGCTGGACGTCGAGGTTGACGTGCAGGTTCTCGGTCGGATCCCAGCTGATGTTGCCCGACAGGTCCTGGGTCCGCTCGCGGTGGTCGAAGTTGCGCGCCTCGTTCTGGAAGTAGTTGCCGTCCTGCAGCGTGGTGCAGACCGACGGCGCGGCGCAATTGTTGACGAAGGGCAGGCCCGGCACGGCCGAACCGGTGTTGATCGCGTCCTGCGTGCTGCTCCAGCTGCCCGCCCAGCTGCCATGCGCCTGGGTCAGCGTGCCCGACTGGAGCATGCCGTCGGGCCCGAAGACGAAGGCCGAGGTGCCCGGCGCCGCGCCAAGGATCGAGCTGGTGCGCGGGAAGAAGGCCGACTTGCCGTACGCATCGCCCTGGAAGATCACGTGGCTGGCACGCTCGAGCCAGGCATTGTGATATTCGCTGTCGTTATACTGGGCGGTCATGCGGAAATTGCCCGCATTGTTCTCATATTGCGCCGCCGCCGAGATGCCGCGGCGGACACGGTCGTAATCGACCTGCGAATAGCGGATGCCGTCCGGGATATAGGCCCAGCCCGAGCCGCCGAACGGGTTGGAGGCGCAGGCGACCGAGCCGTCCGCATTGACGATTCCGCCGCCCGAAGCGTTGGTCGAGCCGGTGGTGCAGAAGGTGTCGATCTTGTCCATGATCACGCTTTCGGTGCGCGTGACGACATGGCTGCGGGCGAAATTGGCCATCAGGCCGAAGCGGCCGATCGCGGTATCCCAGGTGTTCGAGATCAGGCCCGAGAACTCGCCGGTCCACTCCTTCGAGCGGGTACCGTAGGTCGCCTTGGCATTGCCGGCGATGACGAGGCCCTTCTGGTCGAACGGCAGGCGGGTGCGCAGGTTGACCGTGCCGGCCAGGCCGCCCTCGATCATCTCCGCGGTCTGGTTCTTGTACGCGTCGACGCCGGCCATCAGCTCGGGTGAGACGTCGTTGAAGTTGAGACCACGATAGGAGTCGGCCGAGAAGCTGTCCCGCCCGTTGAACTCGGTGCGGACGAAGGTGAGGCCGCGGATGAGCACGCTGGTCGGCTCGCCCGAGGGGTGCGTGGAGTCGTCGGTCGACTGCAGGCGCGAGGTGGTGATGCCCGGCACGCGCTGGAGCGCGCCCGACACCGAAGTGTCCGGGAAGGCGCCGATATCGGTGGCGGTGATCGAATCGACAACGGTGTCGGAATCGCGCTTGATCGTCTGCGCGCTCTCGAGCGCCTTGCGGACGCCGACGACGACGATCGCGCCGCCGCTATCGTCCTCCTGCACCGCTTCGGATGCGCTGGCCGGCGCGGTCTGCGCCTGGGCAATGCCGGCCAGGCCCATCAGGGCCAAGGCGGCTAGCGAGGCGCTGCCCCGCAGGATCGTGGTCTGCTTCATCTTTCCTCCCTCCGTCGCGCCTTTGCGGCGCTGTTGCATGCAAGACGCCGCGGAGCCCCCGCCCCGCGACGTCGCGTCAGATTTCGTGTCGGTGTGCAAAGGTGCGGATGCGCGAAGGCCGCGCAGGGCATCGCCCGACGCTGTTGCTGCGCATGATCGCAAGCCGGCCGTGCCGCGCTTCCCCCAAGACACCCTCCATCGTGCCAGCCACGCTCTCCGGCGCGGCCATCCACTGCGAGCCACCCAGCCCGGGAAGCTCTTTGCGTAACTTTGCGTAAATTGAGCAAAGCCGCAAGAGGGAAATTTTCGAAAATATTTCTACGATTATCTTATTATAAAATAGCGATTTTACTGAGAGAAAGCATTCAGAACAGCCTGTCGGCGGGCATGGAATGCGAGTCGCACAGTGCAATTTTGCCTTGCCATCAATGCAAGTTTTGCACAACCTGGCACAGCAATGCAAAGCAGCGCACAGCCTTGCGCCCGCAAAGGGCTATTGCCGGGAGCCGGTATCGGCGCTGCGCGGAAGCGTGAGCGCGAAGCCGGCCGCGATCAGCAGCGTCGCGGCGGCGAGGACCAGCGCGTACTCGGCCTGGCCGTGGAAGACGCGGCCGACCAGCGGCCCGAGCATGGTCGAGGCGACGAGCTGGGGGATCACCAGGAACATGTTGTGGATGCCCATGTACACGCCGGCCTTGCCCGGCGGCACGCTACCGGCGAGCATGGCATAGGGCATCGACAGGATCGCCGCCCAGGCGAGCCCCACTCCGATCGTCGGCAGCCAGAGCGCCACCGGATCGCCGACGAGCAGGAAGCCGACCAGCCCCGCCGCGCCGAAGGCCAGGCACAGCGCATGCGTCGCCCGGCGGCCGAGCCGCTCGCCGATGCCGGGGAGCAGCAGCGCGCCCAGCGCCGCGACGCCGTTATAGCCGGCGAACAGCACCCCCACCCAGTCGGCCGCGGCATTGTACCCCGGCGAGGCCGGATCGGCGGTGCCGTAGTGGCGGAGCGCCAGCGCTGGCACGGTGTAGATCCACATCGCGAACAGGCCGTACCAGGTGAAGAACTGGACCACCGCGAGGCGCTTGAGCAGCACCGGCATCGAGCGGATGTCCTCGACGATCTCGAGCATGCCGATCGAGCTGCGGCCGAGGCGGCGCAGGCGGACGACCACCGCCTGGAGCAGGCCGAACAGGAAACAGATGCCGGCGATGACATAGATCTCGCGCTTCCAGCCGGCGAGCGCCGCGGCACCGGCGATCCCCGCCCCGGCGAGCATCCAGACGATCCCGTGGCGGACCAGCGAGGCGGCGCGCTCGGGCGAGAGGACATGCGGCGGCATCGCCGCTTCCGGCAGGCGCGGCGGCGGCGGGCATTCGCGGGTGGTAACGATCGTCCAGGCCACCGCGAAGAGCAGGCAGAAGCCGCCGATATAGAAGGCGGTGCGCACCGACTGGGGCAGCAGATGCGGCTCGGGCTGGCCGCTGAGCCCCGCCCAATGGACCAGCATCCAGGGCAGGGCCGAGGCGAACACCGCACCGATGCCGATGAAGAACACCTGCATCGCGAAGCCGGCGGTGCGCTGGCTCTCCGGCACCCGGTCCGCGACCAGCGCGCGGAACGGCTCCATCGCGATGTTGATCGAGGCGGTGAGCACCCAGAGCATCAGGCTCGCCGCCCAGAGGCTGGTGGCATTGGGCATCAGGAACAGTGCAAGCGCAGTGCAGACCGCGCCGGCCAGGATATAGGGGCGGCGGCGGCCAAGGGGTCCGCGGGTGCGGTCGCTCAGATGGCCGATGATCGGCTGGACGAGCAGCCCGGTCGCGGGGCCGGCGATCCACAATATGGCAAGGTCGTCGAGCTCGGCGCCCAGGGTCTGGAAGATGCGGCTGGTGTTGACGTTCTGCAGGCCCCAGACGATCTGGATGCCGAGCAGGCCGAAGCACATGTTCCAGATTTGCAGCAGGCGGAGCCGGCCCGTGCCGGGCGCTGGCGTGCAGGCGATGTCGATCGCCTCGCTCTGCCGGCCTGCTTGCAATGCTCCCCCCTCACCGTTCTAAACATGCCGTATTCGGCTTTCCTCAAGCTTGGGCACAATGGGCAGCAGTAGCAACAACAATACGACGCTGGAGGATCTGGCGAAGCTGGCGGGCGTGTCGATCTCGACCGTGTCGCGAGCGCTCAACGATCATCCACTGATCAGCGCGCGGACCAAGCAGAAGATCTGGGCGCTGGCACGCGACCATGACTATCCCTTCCGCCCATACATGCCGGCCGCGCCGGTGGGGGCCGAGGGGACGATCGTGATCGTCACGCCGTTCATGCGCGGGCGGCCGCTGCCGCTCTCCCACCCCTTCTTCCTCGAGCTGCTCGCCAGCATCGGCGAGGCGGCGCGCGCGCGCGACTGCGACTTCACGGTGAGCCACACCACCCCGGCCAATTACGAGGACCTGGTCGCCACCACCACGACCAGCCGGGCGAGCGGGGTGATCTTCCTCGGCCAGTCGATGCTCCACGACGCGTTCAACCAGCTGACCCAGACCAACGCCAATTTCGTGGTGTGGGGCGCGCAGATGGCGGGGCAGCTCTATTGCTCGATCGGATCGGACAACCAGCTGGGCGGCCGGCGCGCGACGGCGCATCTCGCCCGGCTCGGCCGCAAGGCGATCCTGTTCCTGGGCGGCACCGATCCCGAATCGATGCAGCGCAAGCGCGGCTATGACGAGGCGCTGAAGGAGGCAGGCATCCCGGCCGATCCCAAGCTGGTGGTGCCAGTCGATTTCGAGCTCGAATCGGCGGACGCGGCGGTGAGCCGGCTGCTGCGGCGGCACGTGCATTTCGACGGGATCGTCGCCTCGTCCGACCTGATCGCCCTGGGCGCGATCCGCGCGCTGCGCCGCGCCGGCGTGTCGGTGCCGAACGAAGTGTCGGTGATGGGCTATGACGACATGCTGCTCGCCCGCCTCTCGACGCCCGCGCTCAGCACGATCCGGCAGGACACGTTCGAGGCGGGGCGCCAGCTGGTCTCGCGGATACTGGACCCCTCGCCCGATCCCAGCGCCGAGCGGCTGCCGACGGATCTGATCGTACGGGAATCGTGCGGGGCCTAGCTAGCCGCTTCCTCCGTCACCCCGGCCTTGTGCCGGGGTCCACCGGGAGGCGAGCATCAGGCAAGAGGCTCTTGCCGCAAGACGCGCGGCGCCGTGGCCCCCGGCACAAGGCCGGGGTGACGATGTAGCGCTCATTGGTGGCTCGACCGGGGAAACCGATTAACCGATTGCCGCCGCGCATGCCGCTCGGCTATGCCCGCGCGACATTCGGCGGAAAAACCGCAATCAGAGGTGAAGGTTAGCTTATGCATGGTGCGGCGCTCGGTTTGATGCGGGAGCGCCGGTTCCTGCCGCTCTTCGTCACCCAGTTCCTCGGCGCGTTCAACGACAATCTGTTCAAGAACGCGATGATCTTCTTCGCGACCTACCAGATCTTCAACTCGGTCGAGGACGAAACCCGGTTCAGCGCGATCGCGACGGGCATCTTCATCCTGCCCTTCTTCCTCTTCTCCGCGCTCGCCGGCCAGCTCGCCGACAGCTACGACAAGGCGAAGATCATGCGGATCATCAAGGCCGCCGAGATCGGCATCATGCTGGTCGGCGCCTCGGGCATCTTCCTCAAGAATCTCGAGCTGATGCTGGCCGCGCTCGTCGGCATGGGCATCCACTCAGCATTCTTCGGGCCGATCAAGTACGCGATCCTGCCCCAGCATCTGGAGGAAGACGAAGTGCTGGGCGGCACCGGCATGGTCGAGGCGGGCACCTATATCGCGATCCTGTGCGGCACGATCGCCGGCGGCGTGATCAGTGCCAAGGCCGCGGCGTTCGCGGTGATCGGCGTGGCGCTGGTCGGCTGGCTGGCCTCGCAGCGCATCCCCTCCGCCCCGCCGCTGACCAAGCTCAAGATCGACTACAACATCTTCCGCGCCTCGTGGCGGCTGATCTCGGCCACGATGCACATCCGCCGGCTCTATCTGGCGATCATCGCGATCAGCGTGTTCTGGACGATCGCGGCGGTGCTGGGCGTGCTGTTCCCGCCGCTGGTGAAGAACGTGTTCCACGCCCAGAAGGACGTGGCGAGCGTGTTCCTGGGCATCTTCTCGGTCGGCATCGCGATCGGATCGGTGATCATCAACCGGCTGCTCAAGGGGCATGTCTCGGCCAAGTACGCCGTGCGCTCGGTGCTGACGATGATGATCTTCGTCATCCTGTTCTACTTCACCGCGCGCTTCTGGCCGGTGCATGACGGCCCGCTGCTCAAGACCGCGCATTTCATCACCATGCCGATCGGCTGGGCGGTGCTCGGCCTGTTGCTGGCGATCGCGACCAGCGGCGGCATGTTCGTGGTGCCGCTCTATGCCTTCCTGACCACCACCGTCGACAAGTCGCAGACCGCGCGCACCGTGGCGGCGAACAACATCGTCAATTCGGGCTTCATGGTGTTCGGATCGGTCGGCATCTTCGGGATCAGCAACATCCCCAAGGTCGGCGTGGCCGAATGCATCCTGGTGGTGGTGCTGCTCTGCCTGGCCTCGGCCTGGTGCGCCCACCGGCTTTACAAGGCCGAGGACGCACCGCACGCGCCGGATGTGCTGCCCTGATTTAGGACCGCGCCGCAGCCTTCAGGCAATGAACGTGAAGAAGCAGACGAAGAAGGCGGTGAAGCTCAGTGCGAAGAGCTTCACGTCGCTGTCGTCACGCAACTTGCGCTGCTGCGCCACGGCGCGGCGGACATAGCGGCGGAACGGGTGGCGGCGGGGGGCGTAGCCCTCGAGGACGAGCTGGCGTTGCATGGCCAGCAGTTAACGACTTCTTAACTTTTACCGCCAGCACCAGCTTTGGTTAACCGAGTCCAATGGCGGGACGCCATTTGGTTACCGCGGCGCAGGCCCGGTGCTCGCCCGCACCATCAGCTTGTGCTCGAGCGTGACGCGCGGCTGGGGTGCGGCGCCACCGAGGATCAGCTCGGCCGCGGCCGAGGCGAGCTCGTGCACCGGCTGGCGGATCGTGGTGAGGGGCGGCCAGACGGCGCGGGCCAGGTCCGAATCGTCGAAGCCGGCGATCGAGAGCTGGCCAGGCACGTCGATGTCGCTCTCATGCGCAGTGGCGAGCGCACCGGCGGCCATGTCGTCATTGCCGGCGAAGATCGCCGTCGGCCGGTCCTTCAGCGCCAGCAGTTCGCGCGCGGCGGCCGCGCCCGAGGCGAAGTCGTTCTCCGCCGCGACGACCAGCGCCGGATCGAAGGGAATGCCGTGCGCCTCGAGCTCGGCGCGGTAGCCGGCGAGACGATCGGCCGAGGAGGCGTGGCTCTCCAGGCCACGGATCATAGCGATACGGCGATGGCCGAGCCCGATCAGGTGCGCAGTCAGCTCGCGCGCGGCAGCGACGTCGTCCATCGAGGCCGACAGGCCGGCATCCTTGCGCGTGCCCGGCGCGATGCGGACATAGGGCAGCCCGCGCCGGTCGAGCTCGTCGAGCAGCGCCGTCGCCTCGGTCACCGGCGGCGAGAGGATCAGGCCGTCGAGATGCGTCTCGTCGATCAGCGCCAGCACGTTCGAGACGAGATCGGGCGACTGGCTGTCGATCGGCTGGAGCAGCAGGCGGTAGCCGAGCTCGGTGCAGCGTTGCTGTGCGCCGGTCTGGACGTGGTAGATGTAATAGGGGCTGGGATTGTCGTAGAGCAGGCCGACCTGGAAGGACTTGCGCCCGGCTAGCGTGCGGGCGGCGTGGCTTGGGCGGAAGTTGAGCCGGGCGACGACTTCCTCGACACGGCGGCGCGTCTCTTCGCTGACATGCTTTTCATTGTTGAGCACGCGGCTGACGGTCTTGAACGACACGCCTGCGATCTTCGAGACTTCCTTGATCGTCGGACGACTGGACACATGCATTCCCCGCCAGGAGGCAGCCCCGGCCTGCAACAGCCATATTTGACAGCGCTGGCAGTGCGCAAGCACAGATGCTGGACGATGACCCCGGTTCCTCCCCTCTCCGCCGCGGAATGGATCGCCGCACGGCTGCGCCCCGGCACCCGCCGGCCTTTCGTGCTCGGCATCGCCGGCGCGCAGGGCAGCGGCAAGAGCACGGTCGCCCATGCCCTTGCCGCGCGCTTCGGCTGCCCGGTGCTGTCGCTCGACGACCTCTATCTCGACGGCGCGGCGCGGCAGCGGCTCGCCGAGACCGTCCACCCGCTACTGCGCACCCGCGGCGTGCCGGGCACGCACGACGTGACGGCCGGGCTCGCCGCGATCGAGGCGCTGGCGCACGGCCCTGCCCTGCTCCCCCGCTTCGACAAGGCGCGCGACGAGCCCGGCGCGCCCGAGCGGGTCCCCGGCCCGGCCGACATGCTGATCCTCGAAGGCTGGTGCCTGGGCGCGCGGCCGCAAGCGGAGGCGGAACTCTCCGTGCCGGTCAATGCGCTGGAACGCGACCGGGATCCCGACGGGCGCTGGCGGCGCTGGGTCAACGACCAGCTCGCCGGGCCCTATGCGGCGCTGTGGGCGCGGATCGACCAGCTCGTCTTCCTCGAGGCGCCTGGTTTCGAAGTGGTGGCGGACTGGCGGATCGAGCAGGAGCGCAATTCGGGCGGTCCGATGACCGATAACGAGGTCCGCCGCTTCGTCCACTATTATGAGCGGATCACCCGCCACATGCTTGGCCATGCAAGCGGCTGGGCGGACCTGACGCTGCGGCTCGACGTTAACCGGACCCCGATCGCTTGATTTGGATCAATCCGCGCCCGGTTCGAGACTCCATCCTATAAAATCTGCGTGCAGGCGAATGTTTCCCGGGCTACAGCGAGCTCCTGTAAGCGTCAGAAATTAAAACCAAACCCCAGAAACAAAAAGGCCGGGGAGTTTAGTTTGGTATCGCAGCCCCTTCGCGTCCATCGCTACACTACCGAGAATGTCGCAGCCAAGGATCGCCACGAAGTGTGGCTGAGCCACTGGCCGAGCACGGCACCGCTTTACCATACCGAGCCGCTGGAGGAGTTCCGCGTCTCGAGCAATATCGCGCTGCTCGGCGACATCTCGCTCGTCTTCACCGACATCTCCGCCCAGCGATGGAAACGCGACAGCAAGCTCATCGACCGGGGCAACGACACGCTCAACCTGACCGTCAATCTCGACGGCAAGGCCTGGGGCATTGCCGGGGCCGAGGAGCGGGAATGGGTCCAGATGCCGGGATCGGCCGTCGTGGTCGACCGCCAGCAGACCTCGTCGCACATCTCGGCCGGCGGGCGCAGCATCAGCATCTCGGTGCCCCGCGCCCTGGCGACCGAGGCGGGGCTCGACGTGGCCAGCCTGCACGGCGTGACGCTGAACCCCTCCGAGCATGCGATGTTCACGTCGCACGCCCTGCACGTGCGCGACGTGCTGGCCCGCTTCTCCGAGGCGGATGCGGCGCGGCTGGGCCGCACGATGCTCGACGTGCTGGTCCTGTCGCTCAAGGCCGCCCAGCGCAGCGATGCGCATGGCTACAAAGAGGATCCGAGCACGCTGCTGCTGCGCGCCGAGCGCGAGATCCGCGAGAATCTGGGATCGCCGGCGCTGACCGTCGCCAATCTGTGTCGCCGGTTGAGCGTCTCGCGCAGCACGCTGCACCGGGTGTTCGAGGCGAGCGGCGGCGTGCAGGCCTATATCCGCGACATGCGGCTGGATGCGGCGCGGCACGCGCTGCTCAACCCCGGCAGTCCCGAGCGGATCGGCGACCTTGCCGAGCGGCTGGGCTTCAGCGACGCGGCGCATCTGAGCCGGCTGTTCAAGACACGCTTCGGCGAAACCCCAAGCGATTGCCGCGCCCGCGCCGTCCTGCACCGCTGAGGATGCGACCAACCGCACCCGGCTGCGACATGGGTTCAAGCTACTGACAAGGATGTTCAAGACGGAATCGCCGGTCCTGACTTAAGCAGGTCCGCATATTCCGGCGCGTTTCCGCGATTCGCGGGGGCGCGCGCGAGGGACGGCTTCTAGCCACAGCCGCTGCACGGCGCGGGGGGACTGGAATCCCGCTCCGCCCGTGCTGCAGGCGCCGGCCCTTTGGGGGGGCCGTGAGGGCCCGTGCAGTGGGGGACTGCGCGGGCCCTCTTTGCTACGTGCCAATACACCGGCCTGCAGCAACCGGTTCGCGGTGCTTGGGGCGCCGCGGCTCCCCCGCCGCGACGCCCACCCCTCCCCCGAGGGCCGAGAGCCCGCGCAGCCCAGCCGCGCGGACCCTCTTGCTACTTGCCGCTGCCGGCCGGCTCCTCGCCTTCGCCATCGCCCTCGAGATTCCGGGAAGGGTCCTGGTTGAGCGAGAAGCCGGTGCCGACACCGGACTGCAGCATCTTGAGGGCGTCGCCGGCATCGGCGCCCGATTGGGTGAAGCTGATCACCAGCGTGCCCGGCACCACGGTGAGCAGGTAGTTGGCGGAGAGCGCCAGCGTCCCCTGCCCGATCGCATAGCGGCCGACTTGCTCGCCCGCCTCGCGGGCCAGCGCGCCGCTGAAGCCGTCGCCGCCCACCACCGAGCCGCTGGAGACGGTGTAGCCGAACACCGGATCGGGCTGGCCGAAGATCTTGGTCGTGCCGTTGACCGTGACGGTCACCGCGCGGCGGGCGATGTCGGCGGTCACCGGGGTGGCGGACAGGGTGACGCTGTAATTGGCGGCGTCGGCGCCGGTCAGCGCCAGCCCGCTCACCTGCACCGTGCGGCCGGTGCCGGCATTGGCATCGGCGAAGCGATAGCTTGCAGTGCCGGTCACCGTGTCGCCCGCGATCGGGCCGGTCAGCGCGATCCGGCCGGTGGCGACATTGGTGCCGTCATAGACCCGGCTGTCCGCCGTCGCGGTGGCAGTGATGGCCTTCTGCGCGATCACCGCGGTGCCGGTGGCGGTGCCGGCGATCGTGTAGTTGCCGGCATCGGCGCCACCGAGGGTGAGGCCCTCGGCGGTGGCGATGCGGGTGCCGGCATTCTTGCTGTCGAAGGCGATGCCACTGGTGCCGACCGTCACCTGGTCGCCCGAAAGGACGCCGCTCAGGCTCAGCGCGCCGGTGGCGGCGGTGGTGCCGTCATAGGTCTTGCCGTTCGCCGACAGGGTGGCGGTGATCGCCTTGGCGAGGATATCCGCCAGGGCGGCGACGCTGGTCGACGAGAGCACATAATTGCCCGCATCCGCGCCCGAGAGGCCGAGGCCGCTCGCGGTCACGGTGCGGCCGGCACCGGCATTCCGGCTGTCGAAGGCCAGGCCGGTGCTCGTGGCCGACACCGCATCGCCGACAACGACGCCGTCCAGACCGAGCGTGCCGGTGGCGGCAGTGGTGCCGTCATAGGTCTTGCCGTTCGCCGACAGCGTCGCGGTGATCGTCCTGGCGAGGATGTCCGCCAGTGCCGTCGCCGTCGTGTTGACCGTGTAGTTTCCTGCGTCTGCGCCCGAGAGGGTGATTCCGCCCGCGGTTACGGTGCGGCCGGTGCCGGCGTTCCGGCTGTCGAAGGCCAGGCTGCCATTGGCGCTTACCTGATCGTTGCCTACCAGACCGGCCAGCGACAGGCTGCCGGTGGCGGCGGTGGTGCCGTCATAGGTCTTGCCGTTTGCCGACAGCGTCGCGGTGATTGCCTTGGCGAGAATGTCCGCCAGTGCCGTCGCCATCGTGTTGACCGTGTAGTTTCCTGCGTCTGCGCCCGAGAGGGTGATTCCGCCCGCGGTTACGGTGCGGCCGGTGCCGGCGTTCCGGCTGTCGAAAGCGAGGTTGCCAGTGGCGCTCACCTGATCAGTGCCGATCAGGCCGGCCAGCGACAGGCTGCCGGTGGCGACAGTGGTGCCGTCATAGGTCTTGCCATTGGCCGACAGCGTCGCGGTGATCGCCTTGGCGAGGATGTCCGCCAGGTCGGTGACGCTGGTCGCCGAGAGGACATAATTGCCTGCATCCGCACCCGACAAAGAGAGGCCGCCGGCGGTGACCGTGCGAGTGCCGGCGTTCCGGCTGTCGAAGGCCAGGCCGGTGCTGCTGATCCCGACGGTGTCGCCCGCGATCACGCCGCTCAGGCCGAGCGAGCCGGTGGCACCCATCGTGCCGTCATAGGTCTTGTCATTGGCGTTCAGCACCGCGCTGATCGTGCGCGGATCGATGATCACCGTGCCGGGGACGAAGGTGAAGCCATAGCCCATCTCCGAAGCCAGCGTGCCGAGCGCGCTGTAGGCGAAATAGGTGCCGGCGTTGCTGCCGACGCCGCTGATCGCTGCGGCGCCCGACCAGGCATTGGCCGCGCTGTCGCCATTGATCAGGCCGGTGATCGTCGCGGTGACGACCGGCGTGGTGCCGTCATAGACCAGATGGAGGCTGGACGGAGTGACGGTGAGGACCGGGCGATAGCCATAGACGAAGCGGTTGCCCGCGTTCGGCGCGGTGGCGAAGCCTCCCGAGACGAAATCATAGGCGTCGCCGTAATAGCTGACACCCGCCAGCCCGCCGAAATCATTGTTCGGATCGGAGATGCCCGGATTACCGCCGGTCTGGGTGTAGACCAGCCAGCGGCCATTGGCCGCGCTGAGCGCCGAAGCGCCAGCGAGATTGGTGAAGCGGCCGTCCGAGGCGAGCGTGATCGCATCGCCCGCCGCGGCGGAGGTGACGCTGCCGTCCGAGCCGATCGTCATCCCGCCATGCGAGGCGATCACCACCGCGCCGCCACTGCCCTGCACCGCCCCGTCGATCGTCAGTGCGGTGATGGTGCTGAGCTTCAGGCCGTTGCTGCTGAAATCGCCGAGCTGGCCGATGCGGTTGTCGCCGCCCAGCATCGTCGCGCCGGTAACCTGCCCCTCCAGGCGATCGGCGACGACATAGCCGCTGCTCTGGCTGAGCGCGCCGGTGACCCCGAGGTCCAGCGTGCCGCCGACTTCGATCGCACCGTCCAGGGCGAGATCGGCGAGGTTGCGGAGCCTGAAGCCGCCATGAATCGCCAGGCCGATCAGCCGGGCGACGTGCGAACCGGTGCCGCTGGCATCGAGATCGACATTGCCGTTCACCGTCACCACGCCGAGCGTGGCGGCCGAGACGCCGGCACCGCTGATCGCGCCTGCCGCCTGGAGCGACACGTCGCCGCCGGTCACATGGCCGAGAGTCAGGCTGCCGGTGCTCGCGCCGAGGTTGATGACGAAGTGGCTGAAGACGTCGCCCAGGCTGGTGTTGCCCTGGCCGGAGATGTTGATGTGGCCGGCACTGGTGGTCACGTCGCCCAGGTTGAGCCTGCCCGACGGACCCTGCACGACGATCGCGCCGACCGCGTCCACGTCGCCGGCGGAGAAATCGCCGGTGGTGACGGCGATCTGCAGCGTCCCCGCCTCGATCGCGCCCAGCGCGCTCGCCTCGTAGAGGTTGATCGCGACATTGCCGCCGCCGGCCCGGATGGTGGTGCCGGTCAGGCTCGCGCCATGGTTGGTGAAGACGTTGCCCGTCGTGATCGAGGCCGCATCGGCCGCGCCGAAGCGCAGGTCCCCGCCGGCGATGAGCGACAGGCTGTTGGCGCCGGTACCATAATAGCCGGCGCTGACGAGCGACAGGTCGGTGCCCGCGGTCAGGCTGATCGCGTTGCCCGCCCGGAGGTTGCCGATATTGAGCAGGCCCTGCGCGGCGCTGATCGAGATCGCCCCGCCGAACGACAGGTCGGTCGCGCCGAAGTCGAAATTGCCGGCGGTGTCGGTGATGGTCAGCGAGCCCGCGCGGGCGGACCCGGGTGCCAGGGCCTCGCCGGCAAAGTCGCCGGCGGTGAGCGTGTAATCATTGTCCACGCCGATCGAATTGACGATGTTCGCGGTGCCGGTGCCGGCGTCGATGGTGACGTTGTGACCGAACGCACCGTAAAGGCGGACGCCCTGCCCGATCGCCGCGACGTCGCCCTGGGCATCGAGCGACAACAGGCCGGTGATCGCCCCGTGCTGCGCCTCGACATGGATGTCGCCCGAGGAGAGGAGCACGCCATTGGCGCCGAGATCGCCCGCGGTGTCGATGATCGTGATGTCGCCCAGCGCGCTGGCGCCGCCGGACAGGGTTGGGTTGAGTGCGTCGCCACCGAAGTCCGCCGCGGTCAGCTTGTAGCTGCCGCCGCTGCTCCCGACGTCGAACATCGTCAGTACGCCGGCCACCGCGGCGCCGATATTGTGGCCGCGGAGCTGGTTGATTCCCAGATCGCCATTGCCGACCGCGATGGCGACGTCGCCCGCATCGGCGCGGACTTCGTCGAACACGCCGGTCACGCCGAACAGGTTGATCGAGACATTGCCGCCCAGCGAAATCACCCTTCCGCCGCCGCTGGCTCCGCCCGGCGTGCCGCCGGTCGAGACCGCGTTGCCGGTGCCGGGCGTCGCGCCCGCATCGGCACCGAGCGTGACGTTGCCCTGCGCCTGCAGGGCGAAGCCACCGGTCGCAGCGATATCGCGGATCGTCGCGGAGCTACCCCCCGTGAACTGACCGCTACCCATGATCGAGACCTGGTTGATCGCCAGAGCGCCCGTGGTGGTGCCGACGGTCGCATTGCCGCCGGCGGAGAACGCGTCGATCGTGATCCCGCCCGCGGTGCCGTAGACCGCCGCATTGCCGTTCGAATTGAGCGAGGCCGCGCGGACCGTGCCACCTTCGACATAGAGATAGTTGGTGGCGGAGAGATTCTGGACGGCAGTCGTGTCGGTCACGCCGTCGCTGGTCAGGTAGAGATCGTTTGCGGTGATTCCGCCGGCGCCGAGGGTCAGGCCACCGCCGATCGCCCGGAGATTGACGGTGGTGCCAGTAGCCGAACCGATCGAGAGCGAACCGTCGCTGAGCAGCACCTTGGCGTTGCCGCTCTGGGCCCATAGCAAGCCGATCGCCAGATCGCCGGACGCCAGGTTCACCTCGGCAGTGCCGGCCTGGATTAGGTCCAGCGCCGCCGAATGGTGGAGGTTCACGCTCGCGCTGGTCGCCCCGGCGACCGTGACATTCCCGACAGAGCCTGCCGCGCGCTCGAAATAATTGTCGGCGCTGATCGAGCTGGCATCGTCCGCGCCGAGCCTTGCCGCGCCGCTGATGCTCTGCACGCTGAGCGTGCTGGCGGCGCCGGTCAGCTTGGCCTGGCGCAGGATCGCGTTGCCCGTCAGCGAGAAGACGCTGATGTTCCCGCCTGCCTTGGCAGAGCCGGCGATGGTGGACCCGAACTGGGAGGTCAGGTTCACATCGGTGCCGGCCTCGATGCCGCCGGTCAAGGTGAGGCCGGTATTGCCGCGCAGCGTCACGCTGCCCAGGGTGGCGCTCGCATCGACAAGGCGGAGAGCGCCGGCCGTGGCGGAAACGTCGATATTGGTCGCGGCCCAGATCTCGCTGAGGTCGGCGGCATTGGCCTCGCCGGTCACCGCGCCCTGCATCGACCAGACCGAGCCGTTCTCGATCAGGCCGGCGACATGGAAGTCGATATTGCCCTTATAGTTGAGCGTGAGCCCGCCCAGGTTGAGGCCGGCAAGGCTGGTCAAGGTCCAGCTGCCCGCCTTGTCGCCGATCGGCGAGAGCACGCCGTGCAGGAAGGTGCTGCCCTTCAGCACATAGTCCTGGCCAACCGAGACCTGCCCGACATCGACCGTGCCGGTGCCGTTGAGCACCACGTCATAGGCGTTGTTCGCCGCGCCCAGCGTGATGTCGGTACCGTTGACAGTGAGCGTGCCGTCCATGGCCAGGCCGGCCGCGAGCGTCGCCGTGCCGCCGAGGACATTGCCGGCAGCGGTGACCGTGGTGTTGCGGCGGGCGGCGATGTTGCCCGACAGGGTGAGGTCGCCGGAGGTATCGGTGATGAGGATGTCGAGCGAGTTGCCGCCCAGGAAGTTGAACGCGCCCGCGCCGATGTCGCCGGCGGTGACCGAATAGACGCCCGAGGTGTCGATCGAGCTGGCCGTCAGGTCGGTACCGGCGAGCAGCGTGATGTTCGCGCCGGAGACATTGCCCAGCAGCAGAGCGTTGTTCGACTCCGCATGGACCTCGCCGGCGGCGGAGATGTCGATCGCGGCGTTGTAGACCTGGTCGACGCCCAGCGTGGCGTTGCCGGTCGCCTGGATGGTGACCGTACCCGGCGTAGCGCCGACGCTGTAGTCGACGACGTTCGAGTTCGTGATCGAGCCGCTCGGAGCGCCCAGCGTGACGTTATGGCCCGAGATCAGCGCGTTGTAGCCGTCGCCCGCCACGTCGTTGTTACCGGACCGGTGCAGCAGGCCGACCGCGACATTGCCGGTGCCGGTCACCGAGACGTCGTCGCTGGTGGTGATGGCGTCGATGGCCAGGTCGTTCGCCCCGCCATGGACGGTGACCTTGTTGCCCGAGAGCTCGCGCATATAGCCGCCCTTGGCGGTGATGCTGATGTCCCCGTAGGTCAGGATGCCGGCATTGTTGGTGAAGTTGCCGTCGATGTTCAGCGTGACATCGCCCGAGCCGAGGTTGCCGATCAGGACCAGGTCCCTGGCATTGGTGAAGCTGAACGCGGTGCCGCCATGGGCACTGCCCTGCAGCCTGTTGACCTGGTTCTGCCGGTCGACCGCGATGCCATAGCCATTGAGCGTGAGCAGGCCGGCCGTCAGCGTGCCTGCCGACTGGGTGATCTGGCCGTCCGCGTCGATGACCACGCCCATGGTCGCGACGAAGTTGCCGGTAAGATCGAGCGAGCCCGCATTGTAGATTTCGAAGTTGCCGGCGTTCACATTGCCCAGCGCGCTGAAGCTGACGGTGCGCGGGTTCATCGGGTTGCTGTAGAAGCTTGCCCAGGCCCCCGTGGTGAACACATTCAGCGTGCCGCCGCTGACCGGATCGGCGCCGGTGATGCGGATGTCGCCGCCCGTAGTCAGCGTCATCGCCGAGCTGGCACCGGCGGTGAGCGTGCCGGCGATGTCGAGGGCGCCGCTGGTCTTGAAGCTCAGGTCGCCGGCCGCGGTCAGCCCCAGGATCGTGCGGATCGTGTTGTTGCCGCCCAGCAGCATGTTGCCGGTCGCCGAACCCGCGGCGCTCGCGGCGGTGATGACCGAGCCGGCCGACTGGGTGACCGAACCGCTGAGCGCATCCGCGCGGAAGGCGCCGGGCGCGGTCACGGTGCCGGTCAGGCGGACATTCTGCGCCTGGAGGCTGACATCGCCCGCAGCGGTGATCTGGTCGCCGAACGCGCCGACATCGCCGCTGTCGAACGCGATTCCGATGCCGGTCTGGGCGCGGGCGGTGAGCGTGCCGGTCACCCCACCGGTCATCGTGTTGCTGGTGATCCCCCCGCCCGAGGTGAGCGACAGATTGCCGCCGACATCGACGATGCCGGTGAGCATCACATTGCCCGCCGTCTTGACGCTGGCGTTGCCCACCAGGTCGAGGCTCAGCACGCCGAACTGGTTGGCGCTGCCCAGCGTGATGTCGCCGCCGGCGCTCGCGCTGAGCGTGTTGCCATAGATCACCGCGTCCGGATCGTTCGCCTGGACGATCGAGCCGGTATCGGAAATAAGCGTCACGTCATTGCCCGTCGCCGCGATCGCGTCGGTCAGGTTCACATTGCCCGCGACGTGCAGCCTCAGGTCGCCGTCTAGCGCGCGCAGCTCGCCGATGGTGCCGACCTGGTTGGCGTTGCCGAGGTTGATCCCGCCATCGGCGGTGCCGGCCAGGCTGGTGGCGGTGATGACGCCGCCGCTCTGGTCGATGTCTCCGCCGGTCCGGAACCAGATGTCCTGGGCCGATACGTTCCCGGTCAGCTTCAGGTTGGTGGCCCGCAGGTCGAGATCGCCGCCCGCGCTGATCACGCCCAGCGACAGGAAGCTGTTCCCGCTATTGTCGAGCGTGATGTCGCCCGCCGCGCGGAAGCTCGCCGCACCGCCGATCGACAGCGCCGCCGACTGGGTGATCGAGCCGGTGTCGGAGATCAGCGTGAGGTCGCCCGGCGTGGTGAAGGCCGCGGCGTCGAGATCGCCCTGGTTGCGGAACAGCAGGTTGCCGCTCGCCGTCGAGAGCGAGACGCTGGCGATCTGGTTCGGGCCGGCGAGCGACAGGCCGGTGCCTGCGGTGCCGGTGAAGCCGTTCGTGAGGATCCTGGCGGCCGGGGCCTGGGCGATGTCGGTGTCCGCATCGAAGGTGACGCTGGTGGCGGAGACCGTGCCCGATGTCTGGGCGATCCGGCCGCCATCGACGAAGAACTGCGCCTGGCTGCCGCCCGTCACATCGCCGGCGATCTCCAGGTCGCCGCTGTTGTTGACGGTGACACCGGCGCCGCTCAGCCCGGTGATCCTGCCGATCTGGTTGGCGAAGTTGAGGACGATGGCGCCGCTGGTCGTGCTCGCATCGAGCGATCCGACAAGGAGCGTGTCGAGCTGGCTGATCATGCCGCCCGCGCGCAGGATCATCGACGCGGCCTGGCCGCCGATCCGCAGCGCACCGGTGCCGCGCAGCGTCGCGTCGCCGCCCGAGGCGACATAATAGTCGGTGACCGCATTGGCGCCGTCGAGCGTGACGTCGCCGCCCGCAGAGACCTCGACATATCCGCCGGTGAGCGTGCCGCTGACCTGCTCGAGCGCGCCGGTACCGGTGTTGAAGCTGAGGTTGCCGCCGGTGACATTGCCGTCGAGCGTCAGCCCGCCCAAGGTGGCCAGACGGATCGCGGCATTGGTGTACGAGGTCAGCTCGGTGACCCGGTCGATATGGTTGCCCCGCTGCAGGTCGATCACGCCATAGGCGGTGGCGAGCAGGCTGCTCGCGGTGATGCTGCCGCCGCTCTGGGTGAGTGCGCCGAAATTCGGCCCGGAGCTGTTGTTCGAACGCAGCGTGAGGTTGCGCGCAGTGATGTCCCCCGCGATCTCGAGATCGCGGGTGGAGACGAGGGAAACGTCCGCGCCGCTACCCGCCGAGACCCCGTCGATCCGCGCGATATTGCCGGCGAGCGCCACGCCGTCACGGCCATAGGCGGTGAGACCGACGAGCTGGACGATTGCGCCGCCTGTCTGCGTGATCGCTCCCTGCTCGCTGCGCAGCGAGACGAGGGAATTGGGGGACACGATCCCGTCGATCAGCAGATTGCCGGTGTTGGTGAAGGCGGCGTTTCCGCCAGGCGTGTGGAGGTTGAGCGTGCCGACATTGTTGGCAGCGGCGGTCAGATCGACACCGACGCCGAACACATAGAGATAATCCGCGGTGATATTGCCGCCGCTGATCGCGAAACTGCCGTTGTTGAGGTTCACGCGATGGCCCGCGGCCTCGATACGGTCGACCGTGATCGCGCCACCATAGCCGCTGCCGTTGCTGTAGATGTCGACGTCCCCGCCGCTCTTCACATCGACATGCTCGAGCTGGTTGCCGTTCGCGGCTCCCAGGGTGACGGCGCCGGCCGCGTCGATGATCACCGAGCCGATCAGCGAACCGGTGTTCCAGTCCTGCGTGACCGAACCGGTATCGGAGATCAGCTGGATCGTGTGCCCGGCGGCGCTGACCGTGCCGATCGCGATATCGCCGAGGTTGCGGAACCGCAGGTCGTTGCCATTGGCGTCCAGACTGATCGTGCCGACATCGTTCGCGCCGAGCAGCGAGATGCCCGAAGACCCGGTTGCCTGCAGGGCGGCGGTGGTGATCGCCGAAGTCGCGGCATTCTGGGTGATCGCGCCGCCGGCGGTGAGCTTCGCCAGGGTCGGCGCCGTGATGGCGCCGGTCAGCGCCAGATTGCCGACGGTGTTGAGGGTGAAGCTGCCGTCCGTGGCAATGTCCTTCACCGCGCCGATCATGTTGCCCTGGTCGAACATGATGTCGCCGTCGAGCGCCGTGGCGGACAGGGCACCGACGTTGATGGCGACGGACTGGGTGATGCCTCCCGTGTCCGAGACGAACGAAGCCAGGCCCGGCGTTCTGACGCTGCCGAGCAGGATGGCGTTAATCGAACGGAAGCTGATGTCGCCACCGGTCGAGAGGAACGTGTTGGCGCTCCTGTCGTCAATATCGTTTGCCCGGTCGAGCGAGATCGCGCCGAGCGCCTGCGCGGACAGGCTATAGCCGGTGATCGTGCCGCCCTGCTGCCGGATCGCACCGTTGTTCGAGGACAGGACGATGTTTTGGCCGACGGTGACGAGGTCCCCGGCCAGGATCAGGTCGCCGGCATTGGCGATGGTGATGCCGTTGGTGCTGGTGTTGCGGATCGTGCCCAGCGTGCCGATGCTGTTGGCCTTGTCCAGCACGATGCCGTTCTGCGCCGTGAGGGTCACCAGTCCCGACGCGGTGAGCGTGGTGCCGGCGCCCTGGGTGATCGCGCCGATGAGCGTCTCCAGCGTGACGTCGCCGCCAGCGCTGAGGTTCGACAGCCCGATATCGAACATGTTCCTCAGGCGCAGGTTGCCGGTGGTGGTGCTGAGCGTGCCGAACGCATCGATGGTGTTGTTGACCATGAACAGGTCAAGCCCGGTGCTTGCCGAGGCGGACAGGCTCGCCGCTCCGATGGCGCCGCCGGTCTGGTTGATCGCGCCGTCGAGCGAGGCGAGCGTTACCGCGCCGCCGCTATTGATGCCGCCGGTCAGTTCCAGCGTGTCGCGCGCCGTGAAGCTGATCCCGCCGCTGCCCGACATATTGACCAGCCGCGCGACCTGGTTCGCCTGGGTAAGGATGATCTGGTTGCCAGCCACGACACTGAGCTGGCCAGCGGTGATGATCCCCGCGCTCTGGCTGATCGAGCCGCTGATCGTCGCCAGTGAGACGTTGCCGCCGAGGCCGGCCGTGACGTTGCCGGCGAGATCGAAGCCGTTGGCGCCGGTATAGGTGATGCCGCCGGTCTGGCTCACCAGGCGGAAGATCGTCCCGACATTGTTGGTGCCGGTCATGGCGATGCTGGTGCCTGCGGTGGTATCGAGCCCGCCCGCGGTGATCGAACCGCCCATCTGGGTGAGGCCGCCGCCCGTGGCGAGCGTCAGGCGGCCGGTGCCGATGTTGATCGCGCCGTTGAGGGTGAGGTTGGCACTGGAGTTGAACGCAGCATCGCCGCCCGCGCCGACATTGCCGAGCGTGATGATCCGGCCGGTGAGCGAGATGGTGCCGGAGGCGCTCACCGTCAGCGTATCGGCGTTGACGCCGCCGCTGAGATTGCCGCCGGTGACGGTCAGCGAGACGTTGCCACCTTCCACCGAACCGAAGCTGGTGTTGCCGGTCGAGACGGCGGTGACGTCCCCGGAGCCGCTCGCAGTGATGAGGCTCGCCCCGCCCAGCCGGTTGGTGGCGCTGGTCAGGGAGATGCTGGTGCCACGGAACGAGAGCAGGCCCGCCGGGCCGGGGTTGACGATTCGCCCGCTGCTCTGAGTGATCGCCCCGTTCGCAGTCAGATCGACATAATTGGTGACGATGTCACCGCGCAGGTCCAGCGGCCCCGCGACCGCCAGGACGAGCTGGGTATCGGCATTGCCGAGCGCATCGATCGCGTTCCCGATGCCGTCAGGGCCCTTGAGCTCGAAATAGGCGCCCCCGGTCACGTCGAGCGTGCCGGCGGTGATCAGGCTGCCACTGCCAGCCTGGAGAATATACCCCGTCGTGGAATTCATCGAGCGGAGCGAGAGCAGCTGGCCTGCGGCGCTGATGTCGCCGGTGATGTTGAAGTCGTTGGCATCGGTATATGCGATGCCGCCGCTGCTGGCGTTGCCCAGCCCGGTGATGGTCCCGACATTGTTGGTCGTGCTGGTGAGCGAAATGCCGGTGTCCGCGCTGGCGTTCAGCGAGCCGGCGACGATCCCGCCGCTGTTCTGGGTGAGTGCCCCGCCGCTTGCGAGCGTCACCGTCTGGCCGGCGGCGCTGATGCCGCCATTGATCGCCACGCTGTTCTGGCTGTGGAAGGCGATACCGCCGCTGGTGCCGTTGCTCAGCCCGCCGATCGCGTCGATCGTGTTGCCGGCATTGCTGAAGTCGATGCCCGTCGCGGCGCTGAGCGTGACGCTGGTCGCATCGATGGCCACCGACTGGGTGATCGAGCCGGTATCGGAGATCAGCGTCAGTGCGCCGCGGCCGTTGTAGAATTTGAAGTCGCTGTTTGCCTCGATGCTGCCCTGGTTGCGGAACGCGATGCTGGTGCCGCCCGAGCTGAGATAGTTGCCGACCGCGCCGACCTGGTTGGCCCCGACCAGGCTGATGTCGCCGCCAACCGCCGAGATGTAGTTGGCGATGATCCGGCCGGTGCCGGTCTGGGTGATCGCACCGTCGGTGGACAGGCCGATACCGGTGCCGGCGGTGATCGTGCCGGCGCTCTGGTTGAGCGTATGCCCGCTGATCTCGATGCCGCCCGCCGCGGTGACGTCGCCGACGATGTTGAGGTTGGAGCTCGAGGCGTTGATCTGGATGTCGCTGCCGCTCTCGACCGTGTCGAGCGTGTTGAGATTGGTGAAATCGAGATAGAAATCGTCTTCGGCGCTGCCGGTCAGCCGGTTCGCGCTGACATAGCCGGTGCCGTTGACCGCGCCGCCAGCATAGAGTGCCAGCGTGCCACCGACGTTGCCGCCGGCCATCACGATATCGCCGGGGCTGTTCACGGTCAGCGAGCCGCCGACCGACATACCCGAGGCGAGCGTGGTGGCGAGCGTCGAGCGCAGCGTCGCGTCGCCGGTGATGTTCAGCCCGAAGGTGCCGATGACATTGGCGTTGTCGAGGACGGCCGAGGCGTTGGGCGCCGTGGTCGTGAGGTTGAGCCGGTTCGCGGTGATCACATTGCCGGTCGCCTGGCTGAGACCGTCCTCCGCGGTGATCGAGACGGTCTGGCCGGCGGCGGTGATGTCGCCCTCCAGCAGCACGTTACCGAGCAGGTTCAGCGCGATGCCGCCACCGCCGCTGTTGGTGACCGTGCCGAGATGGTCGACGGCGATCTGCCCGCCGGCGCCCGCCCCCGAATAGATGCCATTGGCGGCGGAAAGGGTCAGCGTGCCGGCCGAGGACGAACCCGCGCCGGTGAAATTGATGTTGCCGCCCGAGGTGATCGTGGCCGCGCCGGTGGCGTTCAGCCGGAGGTTGAGGTCGCCATAGGACAGGAAGCTGCCGCTGCCCATCGCGATATTGGCCTGCCCGCCGACGATGTTGATGACATTGCCCATGTCGAGCGTGCCGGCAGTGTTCAGGTTCAGATTATAGGTGTTGATCACCCCGCCCGAGCCCTGGGTGATCCCGGCGGCATTGGTGATCGTGGTGGTGCCGCTGACCACGATGTTGCCGTTCAGGCCGAGCACCCCGGTGGACAGATTCGAGTTGGCGGTGAAGTCGCCGTTGTCGATTCTTATCGAATCGAGATTGTCGAGGGCATTGGCGCCCAGCACGGCATTGCCGTTGACGATGTAGAGCCGCAATGCGCCCGCGGTGATCGTGCCGCTGTCCTGGATCAGCGAACCGCTGCCGACATAGAACGAGACATATTGGCCCGGCGCGCTCACGTCGCCGGCGAGGTGCACGTCGACATCGGAAGCGATGGCGATCCCGACATTGGTGGCGTTGCTGCTGTTGGTCAGGCCATCGATAGTGTGGATCTGGTTGCCGATCTGGTTGAGCACCAGCGCATCGACCGCCGAGGCGGTGAGATGGTTGGCGATGACGGTGCCGCTGTTCTCGCGGATCGCGCCGGCATCGGCGATGAGCGTGACATGGTCGCCGCGCACATTGCCGGCGATCTGGAAACCGTTGATGTCGTGGAAGCTTACGTCGCCGTCGGCGGTGAGCGCACCCAGCGTAGCGACGTCGTTGGCAGCACCCAGCGCGATCGCGCCGGTGGCGCCGCCCGCGGTGGCATAGAGCGACGCGGCGGTGAGCGTGCCGTTGCTCTGCGTGATCGCACCCTGGGCACCGAGCGTCAGCCTGCCGCCGACAGCGATGTTGCCCAGCAGGCTGAGCGACGTGCTGCTCGTCGTGATCGTGGCGTCGCCCGAGGCGCTGACGGCGCCGAGAGAAATGAAGCTGTTGGCGGCATTGCCAAAACTGACGGTACCATGCTCGGCCACCGCGGACAGCAAGGAGGCACTTATTGCACCCGTCGAGGTGATCGAGCCATTGTCCGAGACCAGCGCGAGGGTGCCGCCCGAGGTGTAGCCGCCCAGCGCATCGAGATCGATCGAACCGGCATTGCGCAGGATCAGGCCGCCGTTCGCGGCCGTGGAGACGCTGCTCCCGGTGCTGTTGAAGCTATTCGCGCCGCCGAACTGCAGGGAATAGCCGCTCAGCGCGATGGTGTTGGCGACGATCCGGGCGGCCCCGACCTGGTTCAGGTTGCCCGTGCCGGTGAGATGGACGTCGTTACCGGTGATCGTCCCGTCGAGCTGCGAAATTGCACCCGCACTAGCCCGCAGGTCCACGGTGCCGAGCGTGCCGGAGCCGGCGGTGACGTCGCCGGAGATCTGGAAGCCGTTGGCGTCGGTGAGCAGGGCATTCCCCGCCGTCGTGACCAGCTTGCTGACACTGTTCACGTCCGTATTGAACGTGAGGTCGATCGTCCCTCCCGCGGTGAGCGACAGGTCGCCCGCCCGGATATAGGCTCCGAGCACGCCGCCCGCGGTGGTCACTACCGCGTTGCCTGTGGTGCTGATGCTCAGGTCGAGCGTGGACGTGCCGGCATTGTTGAAGGTGACGTTGCCGCCGCCCTGCGATGTGCCGCCGAAGCTGGAGAGGCTGTTGGCCTTGGCGAGCGTGATGCTGCCGGCCGCGCCGGTGAGCACGGTATTGCCGGTCAGGATGCCGGCGCTCTGGGTGATCGAGCCGGTATTGGCGATCAGGCTGGCGGCGAAGAAGTTGCTCGTCGCGGTCAGGTCGATGCTGCCATCGCCGACCAGCGTGAAGCCGCTGATGACCGAGGACGCGCCCAGCTTGATGTCGCCCGCGGTGTAGACCGTGGCGTTGACCGCGGAGACGGTGAGCGTGTCGGCGTCGACCTTGCCGTGCGGAGTCGTGACGATGCCGACGGTGGTGGTGCCGGTGGTGATATTGCCACCGCTGGCGAGCGCGACGGTGCCGGGCGCGGTGATGTCACCCTCGATGGCGAAGCCGTTGGTGTCCGCGATCCGGATGTCGCCGGCTGCAGTGATGAGCCCGTCGAGCGCTGTGAAGTTGTTGGCATAGGCCAGATTGATGCCGGTGGCGGCGTTCGCGATCAGCGTAGCGACGGTAATGGCGTCGGTCTGGCCGATGCTGCCCGTATCCGAGGTCAGCGTGAGCGTGCCGAAGGTGGTCGATGTGGTCGGCAGCACGATGTTGCCCAGGTTGCGGATCGTGACGTTCGTGCCGTTGCCATGGCCGACTTCGGTAAGCGTGCCGAAATTGTTCGCGCCGCCGAGCAGCAGATTGCCGCTGGTGCCGGCCGCCAGCCGGTCGGCGGTGATCGCGCCCGCGGTCTGGTTGATCCCCTGCGTGGCGTGGAGGATGACACCGCCGCCGGTGATATTGCCCGTCAGCCCCAACGTGCTGTCGGTGAAGATGTTGATGTCTGTACCGCCGGTGCTCTTCGCGGTCAGGTCACCAAGGCTGCGGATCCGGTTGTTGCCATAGGTGAAGCTGAGGCTGCCATTGGTCGCGGTGGCGCTCAGCTGGTCGGCATCGATCGGGCCGCCGACGATGTTGCCGGTGTCGGAGATCAGCGTGGTGTAGCGGTTGCTGCCAGCCTGGTTGGCGGAGCCGCTCATGTCGATCGTGCCGACCGCGCGCAGCGTCAGGTCGTGGGTGACCGTATAGCTGTTGATCCAGGGAAACTCGTTCGCGCCGATCAGCGACACGTCGGTACCCGTGAGGGTCAGGCCGTAATCGCCGGTCACGACCTTGGCGTTGATATCCTGGGTGACAGACTGGGCAGCGTTCAGTTCGACGCTGTAGCCGGTGATCGTGCCGCTGTTCTGCAGGATCGAGTTCTGGCTCGACTTCAAGCGGACCCAGTTGCCACTGGTCCCGCCGCCGGCGGTGACGTTGCCGTTGAGCTTGATGTCGCGCTGGTTCTCGATGTCGATATAGCCGTCGGCGACGCTGAGGTAGCGGTAGCTGCCGATATCGATGTTGACCGTCTGGTCGTACAGGCTGATCCCGGTAGCGGCCGTGATCCCCACCGATCGCGCGGTCACGTCGCTGCTGTTGCCGGCAGAGCCCGCGGCGGTGACGGTGAGGTCGCCCGCGGTGTTCACCATGAAGAAGACGTCGGCGTCGCCGCTGAGATTGATGTTCCCGCCGCCGGTCGACGTCGCCCAGATGTTCACGCTGCCGGCGCCGGTGAGGTCAATGCCGCCTTGGGCGGTGGCATAGACCGCACCTGGGTAGCCATTGGAGACCGTCCCGCCGTGGGTCGTGATCGCACCGTTCGACGAATAGAGGTACAGGTTGCGGTCGTTGGTGTTGACGGCGCCGGTCAGGTCGATGTCGCCGGTGGTGGCGAGCGAGAATTCGCCGCCGGACGTGCTCACCGCGCCCAGCTTGATGTTGCCGAGCGCATCGAACGACGCGCCGCCGCCGGCGGTGACTTCCAGCGTGCCGGCGGAGAGATGGCCGGCGCTCGTGGTGATGTCGCCGTTGGTACCGAACTGGACCAGCCCCGGCGCGCTGATGTCGCCGGCGATGTCGAAGCCATTGCCCTCGACGAACATGATGTCGCCGCTGGCGGTGCTGAGCCCGCCCACGGTGGTGACCGTGTTGCCGACGCCGCCGCCATCGAGCCGCAGCCCCGTCGCCGCCTGGGCGATCAGCGTGTCCGCATAGATGCCGCTGCCCTGGCGGATGCTGCCGGCGTCGGAAATCAGCGTCAGCGTGCCGACGGTGATGCCGTAGCTGTTGTAGCGGAAGTCGCCGATCGAGCGGATCGTGACGTCCTTGCCGGTGCCCCCGGTCAGATACGCATCCTGGTAGCCGAGATCGTTCGCACCGCGCAGCAGCAGGTTGGTGGCCGCGTGCGCTTCGAGATAATTGCTCGTGTGAATGCTGGCGCTGGCATCCTGGTCGATCGCGCCCGCCGAGGCATTGAGCGTGACGTCGTTGCCCGAGATCGCCGTGCCGGCGCCCTGGCCGATCGAGGTCCCGGACAGGCTGACATTGGTTCCGGCGACGACATTGCCCGTCACCGAGAGCGCGCGGTTGGACGAGATTCCGATCATGCCGCCGGCCGTCACGGCGCCCAGCGAGTCGATCGCGCCCGAAAGGCCTATCGAACCCCAGGCCGAAGCGGTGATGCGCGATGCGGTGATGGGATCGGGGCCGATGATATCGCCGGCATCGGAGGTCAGGTTGAGTTGGCCACCCGCGGTGTAGCCACCGCTCACCACCGGGGTGAGATTGATCGTGCCGGCATTGCGCAGCGTCAGGTCGCCGCCGACATGCAGGTCCTGGATGCTGGTGAAGCTGTTCGCGCTGCCCATCGTCACGGTGCCGCCGCTGGTCAGCGACAGGCCGCCGGTCTGGATGAAGGCGCCGTTGCTCTGGGTGATCGTGCTGTCCGCATCGAAAACGATCGAGCCAGCGGTGATGCTGCCGGTGACCTGCCGGATCGCGCCGTTGTTCGAGGTGAAGGTCGCGGCGCCGCCATTGCCCGCCTGGACGACACCGCCGAGGACGACATCGCCGTCCATCGTGACCGCGATATTGCCGCCCGCGCTCAGATCCCCGAACGCAGCGTCTCCGCCGTCGGAGCTGAGGTTGATCGCGCCGCCCGCGGTCACGAACAGCCCTCCGGCGATCAGTGCGTTCGTGCCCGAAGACGTCGCATCGCCCCCGACGGTGAAGCGCGCGACCGAGAAGGTGTTCACCTTGAAGTCGAGATTGCCCGTCGCGTTGACCGTGACACGCTCGCCATCGGCGGAATTGGCGGTGAGGCTGGTGAAGCTGTTGGCGCCGCTGAGGTCGATCTCGCCAGCGGCATTGGCGACGACGGCGCCGCCGCCGGAGATGAAGCCACCAGTCTCGCGGATCGCGCCGGTATCGGCAGTCAGCGACAAAGTGTCGCCGAGGATCATCCCGAACTCGTTCGACAGCGTGATGCCGCCGGTCGCGTGAACCGTCACCGCCCCTTGGGACTGGCCGTAGCCGAGATTGGCGTCGCCATTGACCTTGAACGAGCCGCCGCCGCCCAGGAACAGCTCCAGGCTGCCGGCGGTGATCGAGCCGGTCGTGGTGTCCATGAAGCCGCGCGCACCGAGCGTGACCTTGCCGGGCGCACTGATCGCACCGGTGAGGATGACTCCGTCCTCGTCGCCGATATAGGCGAGGTCGCCGGTGTCGGTGGTGAGCGCGCCGAGCTTGTCGACCCGGTTGGCGCTGAACGAGTTGAAGTTGATGCCGGTATGCGCGCTGGCAGTGAGCGTGTCCGCCGTGATCACACCGGCGAACTGCCGTACATCACCATTGTCGCTGCGCAGGTCGACGGTCCCACCCGTCGCGGTCACGTCGCCGCGCAACAGGACGCCGTCAGTGCCGAGCACGCTGACCGACGGCGCAACGAGCGCGCCGCCAGAGGTCCCGACGAAGCCCGAGCCGGTGCCGGAGACCGGCGCCGCCACCGCGGCGGCGCCCACGATATTGTGGTTCGCGCTGAGCACGATCGCACCGGTTTCGTCGGTTACGGCAGTCGTGGCGGTGATTGTGCCGGTGCTGAGAATATTGGCTTGCAGCCCGGACTTCGAGACCGCCGCGACGAACACGCGGTTGCCGCTGATGTCGCCGGCCAGCGAGATCGCATCGGTGCTCGAAGTGCCGGCGCCGTCCGCCACCTCGAAGCTGAGCAGATCCATGTCGTCGGTCGACGTCGGCCGGAAGCTGATCTGATATTTGCTGGCCGAGCCGACCAGCACATTGCCGCCATCCTGCGCCGAGATGCTCGATCCCGCTTCGGTGGTGACCACCGGCGCCACCAGTGCGATGGCGCCGCCATGGCTGGTGATCTGCGCGCCGTTCTGCACGATGATGTTGCCGGTCCCCGCCCCGGTGAAGCCGAAGCTGGTCGCGCTGCCGTCGAGGAAGCCGCCCGCACTGCTGTCGGTCGCGCGGTCCAGCGCCGCGGTGGTGACGAGCAGGCCGCCAGTGCTGATCCGGGCATTGGCGCCGATCACCACGCCATTGGCGTTGTAGATCCAGATATTGCCGCCCACCGCGCCGCCGGTGGAGCCGATCGTGCCGTTGAGGTTGCCGTTGATCGTGCTGCCCGCGCCGCCCACGCGGTTGAGCACGATGTCGCTGCGGTTGGCGAAGACGAAATTCGCCGTGTCGCCGCTGTTGATGTCGAACTTGTCCCAGTCGATCACGGTACGCGATCCGCCCAGCGTCACCGTGGTGGTGTTGGGAAGCGACTGGTCGATCGTCGGCGCCGTGCCGTTGCTCTGCGCGGGCGTGCCGCCCTGGACGAGTTGGGCGTGTGCGGGCGCTGCCCAGACCGCGGCGAGCGCGAGCGCGCCGAATGCCGAGGTGGTGAGCAGGCGGCGGTTGGGGCGGCGGAGAGCGGACATGATCTGAACCCTCAGAAGATCGAGGCGGTGAGGCTGACGAGGAAGCGGTCGCCGGGCTTGGGCGCGTTCGGCGCCACCCGGTCGAACGGATGCGCCCAGGCGGCATCGAGCGAGAACCAGGGGCCGATCTGGGCCCGGATGCCATAGCCGGCGGAGCGCAGCGTGGTGCGATCGGCACCCGGCCCGATATTGGTCAGGCGCGCTGCGTCGAGGAACGCATAGGGGCGGAAGACCGAGCGCTTGGCGAACTGGAACGGCGCGGTGCTGATCTCGAGGGTCGAGCCCAGCGCCCGGTCGCCCGACGCGGCCGAGGGGTCGTAGCCCCGGCCGATCGACAGGGTGCCGGCGGAGAACTCCTCATAGGAGAGCAAAGGCGTGTTCGTGTACTGCCAGCTGGTCGCGATGCTGGCGGTCACCGGCCCGAACAGCCGCCCGCCGACCGACACATCGGCCCGGAACACGGTCGCATCCGGCCGGCCGCCGAAGCGCGAGGCGACCGGATTGCCATAGGGCGTGGCACCGAGGCCGTTGACGCCCTTGCGCAGCTCGATCGAGCCGGTCGCCACCACCGAATGGGAAGCCAGCTCGCGCGGCGCGAGGAAGCCGTCGAGCTTGGCGAAAAACACGCGCAGCTTGTCGTCGGTCAGCGTGGCGATGCCGCCGCCGAACTCGACCTTCTGGTCGATCCATTCGAGCCCACCCGACAGGTTCAGATTGTAGCGGCGGTGGCGCAGCAGCGGATAGCTGAGCCGGGCATTGCCGGCGAAGCTGTTGCCGAGCAGGTCGAGCGGCTTGAGCGCGGCACCCGGCCGGGTCCGCGCGAACGAGCCGGACAGGTCGAGCTGCAGTCCTTCGCCACCCAGCTTGACGCTCTCGGTCAGCTGGATGACGCGCTGCTCGGGGCTGGTGATCGTACCATAGCCGATGATCGTCGTCCGCTCGCCGAGCGGGGTGAAGCTGTTATAGTCGACCCGTGCGGTCGCGAGGTCGCGGCCGATCGAGTCCGAGCCATAGTTGTTCGCCGCGAAGCTGGCCGTCACCGGCGTGCGCGAGACCGCGATGTCGAGATCGACCGCGCCCTTGCCGCCCGGCGTCTGCTTGAGCGAGGCCTGGACGATCACGCCCGGAATGTCCGAGGCAAGCAGCAGGTAGCGCTGGGCGACGTTCAGGTCGAACGGCGCCATGCCCTTGAGCTTGTCGAGATAGCGCTCGACCTGGCGCTGCGCCGGGCCGACATCGCCGTGATAGTTGACTGAAGCGACATGCGCTTCGGTGACCGAGAGGACCAGCTTGCCGTCGGCGATGCGCTGCTGGGGGATCTCTACGGCGGCAAGGACGCCGCGGCGCAGGTAGAGCGACGCCACCCGGTCGCGGATCGTGCAGATCGTGGCGACCGGCACTTCGCGGCCGATCAGGTCGGCATAGGCGAGGCGCAGCCGCTCGTCGGAGAGCGCGAGCTTGCCGCTGGTGCCCTGGAATTCGACGCCGGTCAGCGTGACCTTCAGGTCGCTGCCGGCAAAGGGGCACGGCCCCGCCTCCATGTCGCGGAACAGCTCGCCGCGCGGGGCTGCGGGCACCGGCGATTGCTGGGCCGGGTTGAGCTGCTGGCGCGAGGGCAGCACCTGCGCAGCCGCGGGCGTGGCAAGCGCAGTGCCCGCGAGGAATGAAAACAGCGCAAGCGTCTTCCGCCCGCTGGAGCGGGTGTGCACGGCAACCTTCGGCATCGATCGGCCTTTTGTCTGAAACGGAGAAACTGGAAGGCCGCCCTGCCCCACGACCCGGTTGGGCGATCCTGCATCCGTAATGTACCGGAGGGGCGGTTTGGCGTCTGTCGCTACTAATAGTGACAGCCGTGGAACGACGTTACGGAAGCCGTCGCTAGCCGGCCCGAAACCCTGGCCGATGGCTAAGCCACGGCAGGAAAATCGCTTTTCCATCGATCCCATCCCCCTCCACGAACGCGCACGCACGATCGCGAAGCTGGCTGCCTAGGAAGGCCAGGGGGGAGCGAATAGCTCCCATATGGGGGTAAAATCCGCGCGCCCTCGCGCCGGTCAGACGGGCCGGATCGTCGGCACCGACATGGCCAGCCGCACCAGGTCCATCTGGCGATGGCAGCCGGTCTTGGCCTGGATCGTCTTCAGCCGGGTACGCGCGGTCGAGAGCTGGATGCCCAGCTTCTCTGCCGCCTCGCCCAGCGGCACGCCGGCGATCACCGCATCGGCCAGCTTCTCCTCGGCCGGCGACAGGCCGAAGCGGCGCGCGATCCAGGCGACCGCGCCCGGCGGGGTGTCGTCGGGATCGGAGACGACGAGCAGCACCTGCCCCGGCAAGCCCGGCAGCCCGAAACCAGCGGCGCTGGCGACCGGCCAAAACATCGCATGAAGCGCCGCCCCGCCCGAGCGCCGCGGCAGCATCACGCCGGGCAGGTCCCCGCCCGTCATCGGCGCATCCGCACCGGCGCGGCAGCTGGCGAACGCCTCGTCGAGCGCGCGGCTGCTCCTGTCGTCGAAGCTGCGCGGCTGGCCGAAGCGGCTGAGCGTGATCCCCTCCCCGCACGCCACCAGCGCCTCGGCCTTGCGGTTCATCGTCATCATCCGCCCCTCGCGGTCGAGCACGAAGGCGGCGTGCATCCAGCCGTCGAACACCGTCTGCGAGGCCATGCCGGCCGAGCGCATGTCCATCAGCGTCCGCCGCAACTTGAACGCCCGGCTGAAATGCGGGGCGAGCAGATGGAGCAGCTGCATCTGGTGCGCGCGCCGGTCGGCATCGTTCCAGCGATCGGCGAAGGACAGCGAGGCCCAGCCGCCGGGCTCGCGCTCGAGCACCATGCCCGTGCCATGCCGGCCGATCCGGTGCGGGCGCATGAAGTCGTTGTAATGCTCGGTACGATAGAGTTCCTCGTCGCGGATGATCGCCTCGCTCCGCACCGGGTTGCCGACCCGGTTGCGCGGCACGAAGTCGACATAGGGGCTGGTCGAGAAATGCCAGGCCGCATAGTCGCGAAGCGCGGCCTCGGGATAGTTCGCGACCACGTTGAGCGCCGCCGAAGGCACGAGGCTCTCATGGCTGAACAGCGCGACGGTCATCTCGGGATAGATCGACTCGATCCGGTCGACGAGCCGCTGCCACAGGCACGGATCGAGCGCGGCCTCGTAGATGCCGCCGACCAGCTCCGCCACGAGCATCGGGGTCAAGGGTTCCGGGCTTGGCATGGCGCGACTCTTGTTTTGCCTGACCTGGGAAATGCGCGATTAACCCAGACGGGCTTCCGGAACAAATTGTAACGAGCCCGAAATATTGCGTATGTCGCTATTTCTAGGGACAGGCCTGAGGCGAAACCGATGGTAAAGGCGAAGAAGCCGGGCGCAGCTGCGCGCCCTTCCGATCGCCGCGCACCGGGGCGCGGACCGCTCCAGGATGCCCGAATGGCCGATTCCGCTCCCTCCCGGCTCAAGGTCGCGCTGGTCGAGGACGACATCGCCTTCCAGAACAGCTTCGCCGCGGCGGTAGGCAGCTCGGAGGATATGCGGCTGATCGGCATGGCCCACAATGTCGCCCAGGCGCGCAAGATGCTGGCCGGCGATCCGCTCGACGTGCTGGTCGTCGATCTCGGCCTGCCCGACGGATCGGGGATCGACGTGATCCGCGACGCCCATGCCGCCTGGCCCGATTGCGGGATCATGGTCAGCACCACCTTTGCCGACGAGAAGCACGTCATCGCCTCGATCGAGGCGGGTGCGGCGGGCTATCTGCTCAAGGACAGCTCGGCCGAGAAGATCGCCGACGAGATCCGCGCGCTCCATGCCGGGGGCAGCCCGATCAGCCCGCGCATCGCCCGCCAGATCCTGCTGCGCTTCCGCCCCGCCGAGCCGGTGCCCGCCGCGGCGACGCTCGCCGAGGTGACCCCGATCGCCACCCCGCTCTCCCCACGCGAGCGCGAGGCGCTGGAGCTGATCACCAAGGGCTTCAGCTATGACGAGATCGCCGAGCTGATGCAGGTCTCGCGCAACACCGTGATGACCTTCGTCCGCCGCATCTACCAGAAGCTCGAGGTCACCTCGAAGGCCGAGGCGATCTTCGAGGCCCGCAACCATGGCATCCTCTAAGACGCTGCGGGCCTTTCTCCTCTATTCCGGGCTGGCGCTGCTGGTCCTGCTCGCCTGCTATTACGGGTCGCGGCCCCAGGGCATCCACCTGACCAGCGCCGGCCTGCTGGTGCAGGACAGCCAGGGCTATCCGCCGCCGCCGCGCACCCAGGACTGGCGCGCACTGCAGGGCCAGTGGCAGCAGGTCGCCCTGCCCCATGCGCCGCGCCCCAAGATGGTGCCGGGCGCCGGCGACGGCGGGAAGCTGCCCACCCGTACGAGCTGGTATCATTTCAGCCTCGGCCTCCAGCACGCCGCGCCGCCCCATTCCTACATCTACATCCCGCGCTGGAAGACCGATGGCGAGCTGGCCATCTATATCGACGGCCGGCTCTTCTATCAGACCCACGCCAATCTCCAGTGGAACGGCTCGAACCGGCCGCTGTGGATCCCGCTCGAGGAAGCCGCCGAGAGCAGCCCGCCCCGGGACATATTGATCCGCATCCGCCATGTGCGCGGCATCGGCGGCGCGCTCTCCACCCTGTGGATTGGCGATTACCGCCAGCTCGGCGCCGCCTATTACATGCGCGCCTTCTTCCAGGCCGAGCTGCCCTATATCAGCTCGGCGCTGTTCCTCGCGACCGGCGTGTTCGCCTTCCTGATCTGGCTGCGCACCCGCAGCGAGACGCTTTATCTGCTCTATTCGGTGATGACGCTGGTGACGTTCCTGCGCGTCATGCATGCCTATATGGGCGCGGACCGGCTGCCGATCTCCGATGCCTGGTTCGGCTGGATCACGGTCAATTCGGTCGGCTGGGCGGTGCTGATCACGCACCTCTTCCTCACCGCGCTGCACCGCCACCATGTCCGCGCGCTGACCTGGGTCATCACCCTGATGTGCATCGGCTTCGGCGCGATCACCCTGCCGCTGTTCGAGGGCACCACCGATGCGACGATCATCTCGCCGCTGATGTACATCACCATGGTCTCGGTCGGCGCCGTCACCTTCGCGCTGCACATCGTCTGGAGCCGCCGCGCCGGCACGCTGGAGGGCGCCGGTCTCGCCATCTGCGGCTTGCTCTCCTTCATCCTCGGCGGGCGCGACATGCTGCTCCAGAACAACATCATCGACATCGAGAGCCTGTTCGTCTCCTTCTACGCCCAGATCTCGCTGATCATCGTCTTCTGCCAGATCATGCTGAGCCGCTACCTCAAGGCGATGAAGGCAGTGGCCGAATCCAACGTGGTGCTCGCCCGCAGCCTGGCCGAGCGCGAGGCCGAGCTCACCGCCAGCCACCAGAAGCTGCGCGAGATCGAGCGGCGCGAGGTTCTCCACCAGGAACGCCAGCGACTGATGCAGGACATGCATGACGGGCTCGGCTCGTCGCTGGTCAGCACGCTGCGCATGGTCGAGCATGGCCATATCGACGAGGCCGACATCGCCCAGCTGCTCAAGGGCTGCATCGACGACCTCAAGCTCACCATCGATTCGATGGAGCCGGTAGAGACCGACCTGCTGCTGCTCCTCGGCACGCTGCGCTTCCGCCTGCAGCCCCGGCTCGAATCGACCGGCATCCGCCTGCGCTGGGACGTGCGCGACGTGCCGCCGCTCGCCTGGCTCGACCAGCGCCACTCGCTCCACATCCTGCGCATCCTGCAGGAGGCCTTCACCAACGTCATCAAGCACGCCGGCGCGACCGAGATCACCGTCACCACCGGGGTGCGCGACGGCTGCGTCTGCGTGGGCGTGGCGGACAATGGCAAGGGTTTCGACGTGGCGGCGACCGGCCCGGGCCGGGGCCTGGGCAACCAGGCCCGCCGCGCCGAAGTGATCGGCGGGCGGGTCGAGATGGAATCGAGCCCCCGCGGCACGCGCTTCACGCTGCTGCTGCCGGTCGAAGGCATGCAGCGCGGCGCCAGCCAGGCGATGGCCTGAAGCCTGTCAGCCCTGCCCGGCCCGCCGATGCTGGGCCCGATAGGCCGCCGGGGTGACGCCCAGCCGCCGCTGAAAGGCCCGGCGAAACGTCTCGCCCTCGGCAAAGCCGCAGCGCGCCGCGGCGAGCTTGGGCGGCACCCCGTCCTCGAGCAGCTGCCGGGCAGCCTCGATCCGCACGCCCTCCACCCAGAAGGACGGCGTCGCGCCGACTTCCTCGTGGAACAGCCGGGCGAAATGCCGGGGGCTGATGCCGGCGCGTGCCGCAAGGCTGGCGACATCGTGCGGCGCGTCGGGATGGGCGATCACCCAGCGCTGCACCTCCTGCAGGATGCTTCGCCCCACCGGGCTCCCCTGGCGGTTCCGGCTATAGTGGAGCTGGCCACCGGGCCGACGGAAATACATCACCAGCTGGGCCGCGACGCTGCGCGCGATCTCCTTGCCCAGGTCCTCCTCGACCAGCGACAGGGCAAGGTCGAGGCCCGCCGTCACCCCCGCGGAGGTACGCAGCCGCCCGTCCCGCACATGGATGGCGTCCATCTCGAGCTGGACGGCGGGGAAGCGCTCGGCAAAGCGTTCGGCAAGCGCCCAGTGGGTGGTTGCCCGGCGCCCGTCCAGCAGGCCCGTCTCGGCAAGCAGGAACGCGCCGGTGCAGACCGAGCCATAGCGCCGCGCCGCTTCCGCCGTGGCGCGCAGCCGCGCATAGAGTTCGGGATCGCGAGCGCGGCGATGCAGATGCGGGGCGCCCGCCACGAGCAGCGTGTCGAGACCGAGGCTGGCCGGGGAACCCAGCACCTCGTCGGCGACGATGCGCATGCCTGACGACGCCTCGATCGTCCCCGGCGCGCTTCCGAGCACGCGGATGCTATAGACCGGCTCCCCCGCCTGCACATTGGCTTCCGCGAACACGTCCGCCGGTCCCGACACGTCGAGCAGCTGCACGCCGTTCATCGCGACCATTCCTATCGTGCGTGCCGCCATTGCCTGTGTCCGTTCGTTCCCGGCTTTGGCAGGATTATCCTATTTCCGTATGAACATGCCAGTGCGCGTGCACGCTATCTCCTCGTCTCCCCTCCTAAAGGAGTTCGAGATGCCGATGATCGATCCCGCCGCCGCGATCCCCGACAGCAAGCTTGCCCGGGCCATCACCGAGTTCGTCCGCGACAATGAGACGGACCTGCTCTTCAACCATTCCAGCCGAGTCTACCATTTCGGCGCGCTTGCCGGGCTGCATCGCGGCCTGCTGTTCGACCGCGAACTTCTCTATGCCGGCGCGATGTTCCACGACCTGGGGCTCATGCCGGATCATGCCAGCCCGCAGGAGCGCTTCGAGGTCGATGGCGCCAATGGTGCGCGCGCCTTCCTGCGCGAACACAGCGTGCCGGAAGAGGATGTCTATACCGTCTGGACCGCGATCGCACTGCACACCACGCCCGGGATTCCGGTGCACATGCATCCCGTGGTCGCGCTGGTGACGGCCGGCGTCGAGATGGACGTGCTCGGCCTGACCTATGGCGAATATAGCGCGGCCGAGCGCGACGCCGTGGTCACTGCCTTCCCCCGCACGCCGGCCTTCAAGGAGGACATCATCCAGGCCTTTTACGAGGGCATCCGCAACAAGCCCGATACGACCTTCGGCAACGTCAAGGCGGACGTCATCGCCGACAAGGAGCCGCACTTCCACCGCGGCAATTTCTGCCAGGTGATCCGGTCCTCGCGCTGGGCGGGGTGAGGCAGGGCGCAGACCCGCCGCAAGCAGGATGGCCTTGCTCGCGTTTCTGCTCGACAAGCGGCACCGCGCCGATCATCCGGCGGGTGACCGCATCGAAGAGGAACGGCATGGCTGACGACAGGCGAACCGCCGAATGCTGGCTCACGGACATGGACGGGGTGCTCGTCCATGAAGGGCATGCCCTGCCCGGCGCAGCTGCCTTCCTGGCCCGGCTGGTCGAGCGCGAGCGGCGGTTCCTCGTCCTCACCAACAATTCGATGTTCACGCCGCGCGACCTGGCCGCACGGCTCGCACGCGCCGGGCTCGTCGTTCCCGAACAGGCGATATGGACCTCCGCGCTGGCGACGGCGGACTTCCTGTCGCGGCAGCAGCCGCGCGGCACCGCCTTCGCGATCGGCGAGGCCGGGCTCACCACCGCGCTCTACGAAGCCGGCTACACGCTCACCGATACCAACCCGGACTATGTGGTGCTCGGCGAGACGCGGACCCTGTCGTTCGATGCGATCACCCGGGCCGTCCGCCTGATCGAGGGCGGCGCGCGCTTCATCGTCACCAATCCCGATGTGACCTCGCCGTCCCCGGACGGCCCGTTCCCGGCGACCGGGGCCATTGCCGCGATGCTCACCGCGGCCACCGGCGCCCAGCCCTATTTCATCGGCAAGCCCAATCCGATGATGTTCCGAAGCGCGATGACTCGCATCCAGGCGCATGCGGAGAGCACGGTGATGATCGGCGACCGGATGGACACCGATGTGGTCGCCGGCATCGAGGCCGGTCTCGAGACCGTGCTCGTGCTGACCGGCTCTACGCGCCCGGGTGATATCCCGCGCTTCCCCTATCGCCCGACGCACGTACTGGAGACGATCGCCGACGTGGTGCCGCTGATCTAGCGCATCGCTTGGGGCATGCCCCTTTGATCGCCTCGGCAGATCAGTCTCACCGATATTCCCCGCGAGACGCACGGCACGGCGTCGATCATATTTCCCGCATGATCGAGAACACAGATGCCGCGGAACACCGCGCCCCGACCATCCGGGCGAACCTCAGGCTCGCAACCGGCGCAGCGATAAACCTGCTGGGCGTCACGGCGCTGCTCGCGCATGTCTGGTCCTGACCCTGGGAGATTCCTTGGCGCGAGACTCGGGCGCACGGATCGCGCAAGCAGCGGCGACGGGTCTCGGAAACGAAAAAAGCCCGCATTTCTGCGGGCTCCTTCGGGAGGAATGGTGGAGCCGAGGGGGATCGAACCCCTGACCTTCGCAATGCCATTGCGACGCTCTCCCAGCTGAGCTACGGCCCCATTTCCTCGGGAGACGGGCCCTCTAGATGGGCCCTTCGGGTCTGGCAAGGGCCTTTTTTCGACCCCTGCCATTTTCCCGCAAATTACTGCTCTTCGTCGTCGCCGCCGGTCTCGACGCCCAGGTCGTCGTCGCCGCCCAGATCGACGTCGTCGTCGGCCGAGGGCTCTTCGTCCTCGCCGATGTCCAGATCCTCGTCGCCCAGATCACCGTCCTCGGTCTCGGGCTTCTCGCCGTCCTTCTTGATCATCTCGAAGGGAAGCGGCTGCTTCGACTTCAGGATCGGCTCCGGATCCCAGGAGAACCCGCAATTGATGCAGGTGACGGGCTCGTCCTTGGTCAGATCGTAAAAACGGGTACCGCACTTCGGGCACGCGCGCTTGGTGCCCCATTCCGGCTTCACCATGTGTTGCCTCTTCGCCTTTCAAAATCTCGGATTTCGGGATGTTGTCCCGGAAAGTGGGGCGCGCCTTGCCATGCCGCAAGGGCGCTGTCAAAGCCGCGCGTTATGTCCACTGCCACGCCCCGCCCGCTCGCCGTCTCCTCCCGTGGTCCGCTGAAGGGCCGAGTCACCGTTCCCGGCGACAAGTCGATCAGCCATCGCTCGCTGATGTTTTCGGCGCTCGCGGTCGGCGAAAGCAGGATCGAGGGCCTGCTCGAGGGCGAGGACGTGCTGGCCACCGCCGCCGCGATGCGCGCGATGGGTGCGACAATCACGCGCGGCGAGGATGGCGTCTGGACGGTCAGCGGCGTCGGTGTCGGCGGCCTGCTCCAGCCCGAGACCGCGCTCGACATGGGCAATTCGGGCACCTCGACCCGCCTGCTGATGGGTCTGGTCGCCAGCCATCCGATCACCGTGACCTTCACCGGCGACGCGTCGCTCTCCAGCCGCCCGATGGGCCGCGCGATCGAGCCGCTCAGCCAGATGGGCGCCGAGATCAGCGCCAGCCCGGGCGGCCGCCTGCCGCTGATGCTCAAGGGTATCAATCCCGCAGTGCCGATCACCTACACGCTCCCGGTCGCCTCGGCCCAGGTGAAGTCGGCGGTATTGCTCGCCGGTCTCAACACCCCGGGCATCACCCGCGTCATCGAGCCGGTGCCGACTCGCGACCATAGCGAGCGCATGCTCAAGGGCTTCGGTGCCGAGCTGACCGTCGAGGACAGCCCCGAGGGCAAGATCATCTCGATCCGCGGCGAGGCCGAGCTCAAGCCCCAGCACATCGTCGTGCCGGGCGATCCCTCCTCGGCCGGCTTCTGGATGGTCGCCGCGTCGATCGTGCCGGGATCGGACATCACCATCGCCAATGTATGCATGAACCCCACCCGCACCGGGCTGATCCAGGCGCTCAGGATGATGGGCGCGTCGATCGAAGAGGTCGATTCGCGCGAAGTCGGCGGCGAGCCGGTGGCGGACCTGCGTGTGCGCCACGCACCGCTCAAGGCGATCGAGGTCCCGCCCGAGCTCGCACCGAGCATGATCGACGAATATCCGATCCTGTTCGTCGCCGCTTCGGTCGCCGAGGGCCGTACCGTGGCGCGCGGCGCGCATGAGCTGCGCGTCAAGGAATCGGACCGGATCGCGACGATGCGGGCCGCGCTCGAAGCCAATGGCGTGGTGCTGGAGGAGTTTGACGACGGCCTGGCGATCACCGGCACCGGCGGCGCGCCGATCCCGGGTGGCGGCGCTGCGGTGTCGAAGCTCGACCACCGCATCGCGATGAGCATGACCGTCGCCGGCCTCGCCGCCGCGGCACCGATCGCGATCGATGATGTCGCCCCGGTCCAGACCAGCTACCCCGCCTTTTTCGACGTGCTGGACAGCCTGACCGCATGACCCTCATCGGCCGCCGCGCTTTCCTCGGCGGCCTCGCCGCCGGCGCCATCGCGCTGCCCGCCTGGGCGCGGATCGCCGGCAGCGACATCCGGTTCGCGCCGGACAAGGAGCTGATGGTCCCGGTCGAGGGCGGCAGCGTCTATGTCCGGGTGAACGGCGACCTCAAGGGCAAGCTTCCACCGCTGATCTATGCGCATGGCGGCCCGGGCGGCGATCATTTGGGGCTCCTGCCTCTGACCGCCCTTGCCGGCGAGCGCGCGGTGATCCTGTGGGACCAGCTCGACTCCGGCCGCTCGGACGCGCCGCTCGATCCGAAGAACTGGAAGGTCTCCCGCTTCGTCGACGAGATCGACCGGATCCGCGACGCGCTCGGCATCACCCGCTGGCATGTCGGCGGCGGCAGCTGGGGCGGCACGCTGGCGATCGAGTACGGCGCCAGGCGGCGCCCCGACACCGCCAGCCTGATCGTCCAGTCCCCGCTCGTCTCCACGAAGAGCTGGCTCGCCGACGCCAACCTCCTCCGCTCGCAGATGCCCGCCGAGGCCCGCACCACGCTGGAGAAGTGCGACACCGCCGCTCCGCCGCCGGAAGCAGTCTGTGAGTCGGCGACTTGGGATTTCTACCGCCGCCACGTCATCCGCTCGCAGCGCGCCGACGGCATCGCCGAGTATCGTGCCAAGGCGCCGCGCGACGCCGGGGACACGCTCTACCACCGGATGTGGGGCAAGGCCGAGTTCGTTTCGACCGGCACCTTGCGCGATTATGACGGCGAACCGCTGCTGAAGAGGCTGGATGGGCCCAGAACCCTCTTCGTGTGCGGAGAATATGACGAAGCCCGCCCGGAAACCGTATCCCGGTTTTCGAGACAGGTCCCCGGATCGACCTTCCGCGAGGTCATGGGATCGGCCCATTCGATCCTCTCCGACCAGCCCGAGGCCTATCTCGCCCTGCTGCGCAACTGGATGGCCCGCCACGATATTTGATGGCGATTCGCCGCCGAATCGCTTGACGCCGCGCCCGCCTGCCGCGAACGCTCAAGCATATGATCATCGCAGTCGACGGACCGGCAGCCTCTGGTAAGGGCACCATCGCGCGCGCCCTCGCGCAGCATTACGGGCTGCCGCATCTCGATACCGGGCTGCTCTACCGCGCCGTTGCCGCCACCGTGCTGCGCGAGGACCTCGACCCCGCCAGGGAAGCCGATGCCGTCTCCGCGTGCAGCTTCGAGGACTATCTGCTCGACGATCCCTGGCTGCGCACCGACGAGGTCGGCAAGGTCGCCTCGGTCGTCTCCGCGCACCCGCTGGTCCGTGCGGCCCTGCTCAACCGGCAGAAGAAGTTCGCCCGCCAGCCCGGCGGCGCGGTGCTCGACGGCCGCGACATCGGCACGGTGATCGCGCCCGACGCCGACGTGAAGCTGTTCGTCAAGGCGACCCCGATGATCCGCGCCCAGCGCCGCCATCTCGAGCTGCGCAAGAACGGCGTGCTCACCAGCCTCGACAAGGTGCTCGCCGATATCCGCTCGCGGGACGAGCGCGATTCCAAGCGGACCGAGGCGCCGATGCTCCAGGCACCCGACGCGGCGCTGCTCGATACCAGCTTCCTCTCGATCGACGCCGCCGTGCAGCGCGCGATCGCGATCGTCGAGAGCAAGACGAGAACCGCCGATACGCCGGCCTGAGCGGCGCACCGGACCTCAGACGATCGAGCGGCGTCCGCTCCGGCCCAAAGCCCGCACGCCGCATCCCGCACGCACTTCGCAATGCTTGCGGGAAAAGGCGGTTTCCGCTAAGGCGCGCCCGTCCGACGGGCAGTGCCCGCGGAGGAAGGCGCGGAGAGTTTGACTCTCACGCGCCCTTTTCGCTTTCACCGGCGGCTAGTCCTTCCTCCGCTTGCTCCTGCGCGACGGATGCCGCGACCGGCGATCGGCCGCCGCGGCGACTCTGGCCCAAAGACCGTCGGACCCAACCGACTGGCCGGAAAAACATTGTTAGGAACTGAAACTCTTATGGCCACTACGGCAAATCCGAGCCGCGACGATTTCGCGGCCCTCCTCGAACAGACCCTCGGTCAGGCAGACGGCTTCGAAGGCCGCGTCGTGATCGGCACCGTTACCGGCATCGAGAACGACCTCGCGGTCATCGACGTCGGCCTCAAGTCCGAAGGCCGCGTGCCGCTGCGCGAATTCGCCGCGCCGGGCCAGAAGGCAGACCTCAAGGTCGGCGACGAAGTCGAAGTCTATGTCGACCGCGTCGAGAACGCGAACGGCGAAGCGATGCTCAGCCGCGACCGCGCCCGCCGCGAAGCTGCCTGGGACAAGCTCGAGACCGAATTCGCCAAGTCGGCTCGCGTCGAAGGCGTCATCTTCGGCCGCGTCAAGGGCGGCTTCACCGTCGACCTTTCGGGCGCGGTGGCCTTCCTCCCCGGCTCGCAGGTCGACATCCGCCCGGTGCGCGACGTCACCCCGCTGATGGACATTCCGCAGCCCTTCCAGATCCTTAAGATGGACCGCAAGCGCGGCAACATCGTCGTGTCGCGCCGCGCCGTGCTCGAAGAGACCCGCGCCGAGCAGCGTTCGGGCCTCATCCAGAGCCTGGCCGAGGGCCAGATCATCGATGGCGTCGTCAAGAACATCACCGATTACGGTGCGTTCGTTGACCTGGGCGGCATCGACGGCCTGCTGCACGTCACCGACCTGAGCTACAAGCGCGTCAACCACCCGTCGGAGATGCTGAACATCGGCGACACGGTGAAGGTGCAGATCATCCGCATCAACCGCGACACCCAGCGCATCTCGCTCGGCATGAAGCAGCTCGAGAGCGATCCGTGGGATGGCGCCGCCGCCAAGTACCCGGTCGGCGCGAAGCTGTCGGGCCGCGTGACCAACATCACCGAGTATGGCGCGTTCGTCGAGCTCGAGCCGGGCATCGAAGGCCTAGTCCACGTCTCGGAGATGAGCTGGACCAAGAAGAACGTGCACCCGGGCAAGATCGTCTCGACCTCGCAGGAAGTCGAAGTCGTGGTGCTCGAGGTGGACGCCGAGAAGCGCCGCATCTCGCTTGGCCTCAAGCAGGCCCAGGGCAATCCGTGGGAGGCTTTCGCGGCTGCCCACCCGGTCGGCACCGAGGTCGAGGGCGAAGTCAAGAACGCCACCGAGTTCGGCCTGTTCATCGGCCTGGACAACGACGTCGACGGCATGGTCCACATGTCGGACATCGCCTGGGGCATCTCGGGCGAGGACGCGCTCAACCTGCACCGCAAGGGCGAGGTGGTTAAGGCCATCGTTCTCGCCGTCGAGCCGGACAAGGAGCGCATCTCGCTCGGCATGAAGCAGCTCGAGCGTGGCGGCGTCGCCGCTGCCGGTTCGACCACTTCGGCCGACCGCCTGAACAAGAACCAGGTCGTCACCGTGACCATCCTCGAAGTCCGCGACGCCGGCCTCGAAGTGCAGGTTGGCGAAGACGGCGCGACCGGCTTCATCAAGCGCACCGATCTCGGCCGCGACCGCGACGAGCAGCGTCCGGAGCGTTTCGCCGTCGGCCAGAAGCTCGACGCGATGGTCACCGGCTTCGATCGTTCGAAGAAGCCGACCTTCTCGGTCAAGGCGATGCAGATCGCCGAAGAGAAGCAGGCTGTGGCGCAGTACGGTTCGTCCGATTCGGGCGCGTCGCTGGGCGACATTCTCGGCGAGGCCCTCAAGGCCCGCAACGAGAAGAACTAAGACATCGGGACGGGGAGCGGCAAAACCGCTCCCCGTTTTCGATTATTCCCGAATATCATAGGTTAATAGCAATCTGCGGGTTGATGCAGGTTGCTGAACGGGGCTAGAGAACCCCAACTGGGATTGACGCTCACGCGGGGAAGTCCGCAGATCCGTGTGCGCAAAGGGAGGGTTGCGGATGATCCGCTCGGAACTGGTTCAGTTGCTCGTGCAGGACAATCCGGGCCTTTCGGTCCGTGAGGTCGAGAAGATCGTGTCGGTCTTCTTCGACGAGATCGTCGGGCGCCTGCAGGAAGATGGCCGCGTCGAGTTGCGCGGCTTCGGCGCCTTCTCCACCCGCGCCCGCGATGCGCGCACCGGCCGCAACCCGCGCACCGGCGAGACGGTCGAAGTCGACGCCAAGCGCGTCCCCTATTTCAAGCCTGGCAAGGAAATGCGCATCAAGCTCAACGTTTGAGCGCGCTGCACCGCTTGACGCTGGCGGCCCCATGCGCTTGCGTGGGGAGCATGCGGACGTGGCGGAACCGGTAGACGCCGGAGACTTAAAATCTTCTGCCCCTCGGGGCGTGCGGGTTCGAGTCCCGCCGTCCGCACCATATTCCAGTGCGCATCCTCGCTCGGCGCAGGGGCGAGCTATCGCTATCGCGGCGCCGGTCTTCCTCCGTTGAAGCCGCGCATCGAGCAGATGGTCAAGCGCTCACGACTCGCTTCCCGAATTGCTAACCGGCGCGACCTGGCCCCACCTGCGCCGGCACAGGCAAGTTAACAGGTCATCTGCCGCGCACGCCTCGCGCATCTCTAGAGCGAGAAATCGCTGGCCGAAATCGACAGGCCCCAAAGCTGCGTCGTCAGCGCAATGCTGAAATCGGCCACGCCGTTGCCGTCGGTATCCGCTTCAATCGTCCAGTTGTAACCGCTGCCGACGACCCGCAACTGGCCTGCAACACCACTGAACGCCGCCGCGCCGATGAAAGCGAAGCTCGCGTCCCCTGCAAGGGCGCCATTCGCGTCGATCTCGCTCAGGTCGATCAGGTCGCCCCGCTGGAAATCGGTGATCGTGTCCCGCGCGCCCAGCCCGTCGAAGACGAAGCGGTCATTGCCCTGCCCGCCGGTCAGCCGGTTTGCCTCCCAATTGCCCGCAAGCACGTCGTCGAAGTTCGATCCGATGACATTCTCGATCGATATCAGCGTATCGATGCCTGCGCCCCGGGTCTGCTGGTCCTCAAGCCACGACAGGTCGATCTCGACCCCGCCGGACGCACTGGCATAGGTCACGGTATCGATGCCCGCGCCGCCGGCGATGACATCGTCGCCCTCGCCGCCGTCGAACAGGTCGTCGCCGGCATCGCCCCAGAGCGTGTCGTGGCCGGTCCCGCCGGTGATCGTGTCGCCGCCATTGCCGCTGATCAGCCAGTCCTGCCCGCCGTCGCCCTGCAGGGTGTCGCTGCCGTTGCCGCCCTCGACGCGGTCGTCGCCTTCGCCACCGCGCAGCGTATCGTTGGCGCCGCCGCCAATGATCGTGTCGCTGCCATCGGCGCCATCCACCGTGACTGCGCCACCCGCCACGCTCAGGTCGATCGCGTCGTCGAAGCTGCTGCCCAGCACCTGACTGATCTGCTCGATATTCTGGATCGTGCCGCCGCCCAGGCTGAGCGCTCCGCCGCCGACCACCTGCCCTGCGTTGAAGGTCACGCCCGTGCCGGCTCCCGCAAAGGAAAGCTGGAGCGTGTCGGTGCCGCTTCCGCCATCCGCATCGTCGCCCCAGCCGATCGCGAGGACATCGTCCCCGCCGCCACCGGTCAGCACGTCCTTCTCGACGCCCATGTCGTTGCCGGCCGCCAGGCTGCCCGTCGCGAAGTCGCCCGACACCAGCAGGTCGACACCGTCACCACCGACCAGCCGGTCGGCACCGGCGCCGCCGGAGATCTGGTTGCCGTTCGCCGAGGCGCGGATCTCGTCGTCGCCCTCGTCGCCATAGACGCCGCCGCGATAATAGGTCTGGGAGAGGATGATGCGGTCATTGCCCGACCCGCCATGGGTCTCGCCATGCGAATAGATCGTGTCGTTGCCGCTCCCGCCATAGGCCGCGGTGAAGCTGTTCGCATTGGTGTAGATGGTGTCGTTGTCGGCGCCGCCGTCGATCTGCTGCAAATACTGGCTGTTTCGGCCGTCGAGGAAATCGTCGCCGTCGCCGCCGAATATCTGGCTGGTCCGATAGTCGGCGATGACCCGGTCATTGCCGCCCATCGCATAGACGACGGCGCCCGGCGCATAGCCGCCCGCGTGGTATAGGGTGAAGTCGTCGGCATAGTCGCTGCCCTGCAGCCAGCCCACGCCCTCGATCCCGCGGATCGTCCCACTGCCATTGGCCACCACCGACTGGCGGAAGTCGAGCGTGACGCCGCTGCTCGCGCCCATCAGGCTGAGATAGAGGACGTCCTCGGCGTCTCCGCCATCGACGCTGTCGTTGAACCCGGCGAAAAGATAATCGCTGCCCGCCCCGCCACGGAGCGTGTCGGCCTCGTTGCCGGTGTCGAGCGTCGGGTTGTTCAGATAGTAGATGCTGTACGGATAGCCGAACGGTGCATAGCGATCGGCGGAGAACAGGGTGTCCGATCCGGCGCCGCCGCTGATCGTGTCGGCGCCGGCGCCACCCCAGACAATATCGTCGCCGGCGCCGCCGTCCAGCAGATCGCCCGCCGCGGTTCCCGCCGCGGTGTCGTTGCCGTCCCCGCCGACCGTCGCGATCGGGCCCTGGGGCGTGAAGCCCAGCTGGGCCGCCGTGAAGTTCGCCGCGTTGGTGTTCTGGAAGGTCAGGAAGGTGGTGAAGCCATCGCCGCCGCCGTCCCGATCGAGCTGCAGCACCGTGGAGGTGCCGCTCTGGCCCAGCCGGACATGGCCCGAGAGGAACGGATTGACGGACGGGTCCCATCCGGTCAGCCAGGCCTGCAGGAAACTGGTCCAGGACAGCGTGTCTCCGCCGGCACCGAGGTCGAAATCGGTGACCGTGATCCGGCCGTTCGGATTCACCTGCGGCATATAGTCGGAGAAGCTGATCACGTCGACGCCGGCGCCGAGGGTCACGGTGGCGGTACCCGCGAAGGTCGAGAAACCGACCTCGTCGTTGCCATCGCCCCCGTCGATCGTCACCGTGCTTGCATTGCCGATGACCATCCAGATCTTGTCGTTTCCGGCGCCGCCAAGAAGGCTGACCGTCCCGCTCGGCGCCGGGCCGTAGCTGTAGCGGGTAAGGCCCAACTCATCGTCTCCGTCTCCGGCGTCGAACAGGTCGGCACCGGATTGGTTGTCATAGAGATAGTCGGCACCGGCGCCGCCGATCAGGGTATCGTTGCCGATGCTCCCGCGCAGATAGTCGTCCCCGTCACCGCCATCGAGATAATCGTTGCCGATGGCGTCCGAAAGCTCGTTTCCAGCGATCAGGCTATCGTCGCCGCCATAGCCATAGAGGATGTCCGAACCCTCTCCGCCGACCAGGGTGTTCTTGTCCCCGCTTCCCTTTATCAGGTCGTCGCCGCCCCCGCCCACGGCGTTTGCGGAGCCGTTGGCGTTGAGGATGTCGTTGCCGATGCCGCCGATAAGGACGCCGCTTGACGTAGTGAGGGTCTGGCCCGTGCTGGACGTGCCGACCAGCCGCTCGACATTGGCCGGCATGGTATAGACCGCCAGCGAAGTCCGGACTTCATCGCCACCATAAACAACGAATTCATAGGGTTCGATAACCTGGTCGCCGGCCTCCGAGACGATATAGATGTCGGTGCCGTAACCGCCCGACATGATGTCGTCGCCCGCACCGCCGTCGAGAAGATCATCGCCGCCATTGCCGATGAGCGTGTCGTTGCCGCCCAGGCCGTGCAGTGTATTGGCGCCGCCATCGCCCTCGATGACGTCGTTGCCCTCGGTCCCGGTCAAAGTCGCATAGCCGCCAAGGTTGAAGGTGGTGAGGCTGCTGGCGGCAAGATTCTTGAAGATCACGAGGTCGGTCATCGCGGCGGGGCCGGCGGCACCGTCCACGTCGATCTGGAGAACCGTGTCAGCGCCGCGCTGGATCCTCTGCAGATAGCCGCCCTCGAAAGGGTTGCTCTGCCCGTTCCAGCCCGTCAGCGCATATTCGAGATAACTCTGGATATCGAGCCGGTCGCCGCTGTTGCCCGCTTCGAAATCGCGCACCACCGCGGCCACGATCTGCTTGGTGGCCTCGGCACCCAGGCTGAGCGTGTCCGCGCCGCTGCCGAGCGTGATGAAGTTGGTGGTACCGTCGATCGCGACATCGACCGTATCCGCGCCGGCGCCCGCATCCACATCGACCGTGAGCGCGCCCTCCGCGCGAATGGTGTCGTTGCCGTCTCCGCCGATGAAGGTGACGTGATCGGCCTTCGCGGTGCCGCGGAAAAAGGGCCATAGCCCGAACTGCAGGGTGTCGTTGCCTGCGCCGCCATCCAGCACGATCGTGCCGCCGGGTTCCCGCGCGGCCCGGCCGACTTCCAGCGAATCATTGCCGTCGCCGCCGAACAGCTGATCGCTGCCGGAATTATAGTCGAACAGCGTATCGTTGCCCTCCCCGCCGAGGAGGACATCGTCGCCGAAGCCGCCTTCCAGCGTGTCGGCACCGATCCCGCCTTCCAGCTGGTCATTGCCAGAACCACCAAACAGCTTGTCGTCCCCGTCGAGCCCCCGGAGCAGGTCGTTGCCACCCGAGCCATCGAGAATATCCGCGCCGGCGGTGCCATCCGCCGCGATCGAGGGCGAGGCGCCGCCATTGGGCGCGAAGCCGAGATTGTAGCTCGTCAGCGTGGCCGCATTCACCCCATCCAGGACGAAGAGATCGCGCAGGTCGTTGCCGCCGCCGTTCAGGTCGATCTGCACGACCGCGTCGGCACCACGCTGCACCAAGGCGAGATGCCCGCTGGCGAACGGATTGGTGACGCGGTCCGATCCGGTCAGCGACGCTAGCACCCGGTCGAAGTTGATCCGGTCTCCGGCGACCCCGGCTTCGAAATCGGTGATATGGATCGCGGCGCCGATGGTCAGCGAGGTCGTGCGGGTAAGCTCGAGCACATCGGCGCCCGCCCCGAAGGTGAAATTGTAGGAGGTGACGGCATTGCTGTAGGTGAGTTCGATGCGATCCGCACCGGAACCGGCATCCAGCGCTACCGTCCGGCCGCCCACGATATGGATGAAGTCGTCGCCATCGCCGCCCGCGATCGTCAGGGCCTGGGCCGTGTACCAGGCGTCGAATAGGATACGGTCGTTGCCGGTGCCGCCATCGAGCAGCACGGTGTCGGCAGAGTTGGACCTGAAGTCGAGCTCGAGCACGTCGTCGCCGGCTTCGCCGAACATCTGGTGCGTTCTCGCTACCGGCTCGGAGGACACCTCCCTGATCCAGTCGTTGCCGTCGCCGCCATACAGGGTGTCGCTGCCGTCATCCCCGTCGATGTGATCGTCACCGCCGAGTCCGTAGATCGTGTCGTCGCCAGGGGTGTCCTGGATCCATTCACCCGCGTCCGTGCCCGTGATGACTGCCACGAATCCCCCCTTGCTTCCGAAACCGGAAAACAGCCGAAATCTGCTCTTACTGTTACGCTTACTGTGGGGAGTGCGGCCCTGAGCCTCGCCCGAGATACAAGACCGCCCGGATTCTTCCCGTGACGGCACGACATGTGTCGCCCATCTTCCTCACGCCCGCAAGGCTTTGCACCGCGGAGCTACGAAATTTGCGCCGGACATCGGGTCGCGTCGGACGGGCCCGACCGCTTATGCTCGCGCTACCGTTGCGTGGATCGGCAACAGCGCCGCACCCAGCGCGGAACCGGCGCCGCCGAGCCGGGAGATTTCGATGTCGTAGCGCTCCTTCTCGCTCTCCGCGATATGGTCGCCCCATTTGATCGCCCGGCGGTTCAGCCGATCGGCAAGTCCGTGCATGATCGCGGACGGCAAGGGGCTCATCAGCCGGATGGCGCCCGGATCGAACCAGGCAAGTGCCGAGTTGATCGTCTGGAGCAGCTGATCGGCGGCCCGTTCCAGCCATTGATCGATCGTCGCCTCATATCCCGGGATCGCCTCGGCGAAATCCGCCAGCGATCCGACCTTGCATCCGGCCGCCTGCAGCGTCGCGATCAGGTCGAGCGTCGTCGGCCGCGGCTGGTTGCCCGGGTAGAACATGCCGATCTCGCCCGCGCTGCCCGTCTCGCCGCGCATCAGCCGGCCTTCATGGACGATCCCCGCCCCGACGCCGTGCCCGAGCAGGATCACCACCGCCGTGGTGCAGCGCTGGATCAGCCCGCCCAGATAATATTCGGCGAGCGCCGCCGCCGTCGCATCGTTCTCGATCCAGATCGGCAGCCGCAGCGTTTCCTCGAAGATCGTACGCAGCGGCGCGTCCTTCCAGCCGGGCAGATTGCGGACGACGTGCCAGCGGTTGCCGTCGCGCGACAAGGCCGGGCCGGGCACGCTGAAGCCGACGCCGTACAGGCGGCTCCCCAGCAGGCGGTGCTCGATCGCGAGCTCGTGGATGCGGCGATCGACATGGCGGGCGAATTCTCGAGGGTCGATCGGCTCGATCTTCTCGGAGGTGAGCGACACCACGCCGCCGGCATAATCGACCAGCGCGATTTCCAGCAGCCCGGCATAGATCGCCAGCCCGACGGCATAGCCCCCGGCCGGGGAAATCCGCAGCGGCACGGTCGGGCGGCCCCGCCCTGCCAGCGCCTCGGCGGGCAGTTCCTCGATCAGCGCCTGCCCGATCAGCGTCCTGGTCAGCTTCGAGATGGCGCCGTTGCTGATCTGCAGCGTCTCGGCCAGGGCAGACCGCGATTGCGGGCCGAGCGTGCGCAGCTGCCAGAGCAGCCGCTTCTCCTCCTCGAGCAGCGTGACCGGTGGGTGCCTCATCGTCCATCGCCATAGCAGTCCGGCTCGCGGGCCACGATTTATTTTCTCAGAAATAAATAAATCTGTCATCCCCGCCGCCCATCGGCGCCGCGAGTTCACAAAATCTCGGGGGACCGATCCGATGAAGAAGCACAATTTCGCCGCCGGCTGCGCGGTGCTCGCGCTCAGCGTGCTGTCCGCGCCGGCCTTCGCGCAGACCAGCGACACGCCGGCGGCCGACGCGCCGGCCGCCGATCCGGCGCAGACCGACGACGCGGGCGCGGACATCATCGTCACCGGCTCGGCGCGCGCCCAGCGCCGCTTCGACGTCTCCTATGCGGTCAACTCGCTCAGCCAGGCCGACGTCCAGAAGATCGCGCCGAAGAGCTTCGCCGACCTGCTCGGCACCGTCCCCGGCATCCAGGTCGAGGCGACCGGCGGCGAGGTGCAGAACATCACCCGCGTGCGCGGCATCCCGACCGATCGCGGCTATCTGATCTTCCAGCAGGACGGCCTGCCGCTTTATCACGAGATCGACGGCGTCTTCTTCAACTCCGGCGAAGGCATGAACCGCTACGATCTGATGACCGAGCGGGTCGAGATCGTGCGCGGCGGTCCGGCGCCGATCTACGCCAGCAGCGCGGCGGCGATCGCCAACAACATCACCGTGTCGGGCGGCCCGCAGGCGCGCGGCAAGGCGCAGGTCACGCTGGGCGATACCGGCCTCTATCGGCTCGACGCGATGCAGTCCGGGCCGATCAGCGACAACACCTATTTCGCGATCGGCGGCTTCGTGCGCCAGCATGACGGCTATCGCTATGCCGGCTTCCCCAGCGACAAGGGCGGCCAGATCCGGGCCAACCTCAAGCGCGTGCTGACCAACGGATTCGTAAAGCTCTCGGTCGAATATGTGAACGACCACAATGTCTTCTATCTGCCGATCCCGACCAACGATCCGCGCAACCCGTCGGTCTCGCTCAACCGCTACATCGACTATTTCACCGGCACGATGAACTCGCCGTCGCTGCGCAACGTCAACATCAAGTATCGCGACGGTGCCGGCGCGCTGCAGAGCATGCAGCGCGACCTCTCCGACGGCCGCCACATGCGCTTCTTCAACGCGGCGATCGACTACGAGGCGGACTTCAGCGGCTGGCAGGTCTCCGCCAAGATCGGCGGGACCAAGGGCAAGTCGAGCTTCGACGCCTTCTACTCTACCACCAACCCGGCCGATGCGACCACCTTCGCCGCCGGCTACCTGACCGCCGCGCGCACCGCCTTCGGTCCGAACGTGGCCCGGCTCGGCTATGCGTTCGCCGGCACCAACGGCGCGACGGCCTATGATCCCGCGGCGGCCTCGGGCCTGGTCATGTCCGGCCAGTATCGCGCCTCGGAATCGGACTTCTACTCGGTGCAGGGCGACCTGAGCGTCACCCGCAAGTTCGAGACCGGCATCGGCACCCACGACCTGCGCGTCGGCATGTACGGCTCCTTCTACGGCAACACGCTGCTCCAGGCCTATCAGGACATGCTGATCGAAGTGCACAGCCAGCCGCGCACGCTCGACCTGGTCGCCTATTCGGCGACCGGTCAGGTACTCGGCTCGGTCACGCAGAACGGCGTGCTGCGCTACACCACCACGCTCAACCAGGGCGAAGGCGATGCGCAGATGATCGCGTTCTACGCGAACGACACCTGGGAGATCACCCGTGGCCTGCGCCTCGACGCGGGCATCCGCACCGAGCGCTACAGCTACAAGGGCATCGCGCTGCCGACCACGCAGGTCAATCTCGGCGACGGCACCACGCTCGCCGACGACACCACCCGCGCCTTCACCGGCCAGGTGCTCGACCAGCGGCTGAAGCCCAATGCGACCAACTGGACGGTCGGCGTCAACTACGACCTGAACGGGCATTTCGGCGCCTATGGCCGCATCTCGAACCTGGAGGTGCCGCCGCAGCTGGGCGTGGTCACCGGCATCAATGCCACGATCGTCAAGACCAAGGCGCGCCAGTACGAGGTCGGCCTCAAGGCCAGCTTCGGCCCCAACTATCTCTATGCGACCGGCTTCTACACCAAGTTCGATCCGTTCAACGCCTCGTTCGCGGCGTTCAACCCGCTGACCGGCCGCAACGACCAGACGCTGCCGTTCATCGGCGAGGCCTCGGTCAAGGGCGTCGAGGTCGATGGCCGGGTCGCGCCTGTCCGCTGGTTCTCGCTCGACGGCTCGGTGACCTGGCAGAACCCGGAATATGCCAATCTCGAGAATACCTCGGGCGCCGATCCGAGTGCGGTGAACGGCAACCAGATCATCCGCGAAGCGAAGTTCTTCGGCAATCTCCGCCCGAGCTTCGACTTTGACCTCGGCGAACAGAAGCTCTCGATCTTCGGACGCTTCGAATGGGTCGGCCGGCGCTATGTCGACCTCTTCAACCGCACGGCGATGCCGGGCTATCAGACGACCGGCGCGGGCGCGTCGCTCGATTGGGGCGCGTGGCGGTTCCAGGTCGTCGGCGACAATCTGTTCAACGCCCATGGCCTGACCGAGGGCAACACGCGTACCGACCAGTTCGCCGGCCAGGGCTCTAGCCAGGCGATCTACGGCCGTCCGCTGTTCGGCCGGAACTTCCGCCTCATCGTCAGCCGCTGCTGGTGATGCGCGCCCTGCTCTCCGCCGCCGCGCTTGCGGTGACGGTGATCGCCGCCCCGGCTTCGGCCGAGGCGGCGGTGGGCGACAGGGTGATGGCGACGCTGTCCGCGCGGCTCTTCCCGTTGCTCGATGCGGCGGGGCACGATCCGGCGGCGCTCGAACGGATCGCCCGCGCGCCCGAGATGGAGAACGTGCTGCGCGTGCGGCGGGAGCGGCGTGCCGCGTGCGGGGCCGACCTCGTTTGTCGCGCGCAGGCGCTGCTCTGGAGCGACCGCGAAGCCGATGCGGTGCGCCGCGCCCTTGCGCAGGCGTCGGGTCTTCCCGCCACGGACGATGGCGCCGCCGCGCAGGTGGACCGCGAGATTGCAGGCATCAACATGATCGTGCGGACCTATGCGCTGGGGGCGATCCCCACCACCGCGATCGATGGTCCCGGCACGGTCTCGCCCCAGGATCACGTGACGCGCCTCCAGGCCGCCGACTGGATCGCCGAGACGCCCCGCAACGGATCGGCACAACGGCTCGATCCCAGCATCGACTATGCGCTCGCGCTGCTCGATGTGAGCGACCGCACCGACGCGATCGGCCACGAACCGCTGACCGGCGGCGCCAACGCCGCAGCAATGGCGCGGGCGAAGACGCTCGACTGGCGCCGCTATCGCTATAGCGCGATGATCGTCACCGGCGTCGGGCCCGAGATCGAGGGCGAGCCGCTCAGCCCTTTCGGCAAATACCATCTGCGGCTCGCCGCGCGCCGCTTCGCGCAGGGCGACATCGCCTTCATCCTGGTCACCGGTGGCCGGGCCCACCCGCGCGCGACGCCGTTCACCGAGGCCGACGAGATGCGCAAGGCGCTGATCGAGCGCTACGGCGTCCCCGCCGAAGCGATCCTCATCGAGCCCTATGCCCGCCACACCACCACCAACCTGCGCAACGCCAGCCGGCTGCTCGCACGGATCGGCGCGCCGCCCGAGGCGGAGACGGTGATCGTCTGCAACCCGTTGCAGAGCGCCTATATCGAAAGCGCGAAGTTCACCGAGCGCAACGCCGCCGAGCTCGGCTATCAGCCCGGCACGGTCGTCCGCCGGGTGTCGCCCACCGAACTCGTATTCCGTCCATCGCGCACCTCGGAGCGCGTCGACCCGCGCGACCCCCTCGATCCCTGAAAGGAACCGTCATGCGCCGCTTCGCCCTGGCCGCCGCCTTCCTGCTGTGCCCCGCCGTCGCCCATGCCTGGGGCGGCACCGGGCATGCGGTGATCGACCGCGCGGCGATCCAGACGATCCCCGACAATGGCCCCGTCTTCCTGCGCCGCTATGCCGACTATATCTCGGCCTCGGCCTCGCTGCCGGACAGCTGGCGCGGGGATTCGGAAGGCTTCTCGAAGATCGAGGAAGACCCCAACCATGGCTGGTTCCGCGAGCAGTTCGCCTTCCTGACGCCCATCCCGCGCTCGCGCTACGCGTTCATCCTCGCGCTCTACAAGCATTACGAGACGATCAGGCAGAGCGATCCGGCCACTGCCGCGCGCACCAACGTCCGCTGGACCGGCACGCTGCCCTATGCGGCGATGGAAGCCTATGAGCGGCTGATCGTCTGCATGCGGGCGATCCGCGCGGCGCAGGCGAAGGGCGGCGATGCATCGGTCCCGGAGCAGCATTGCGCGTTCCAGGCGATCCGGCTCGGCCATTATATCGGCGACGGCTCGCAGCCGCTGCACATCTCGGTGAACTCGGACGGCTGGCTGGGGCCCAATCCGAACGGCTATACCCGCGACCGCAGCATCCATGGGCGGTTCGAGAGCCGTTTCGTCGATGGCATGGGGCTCACCGCTACGGACATCACGCCCCGGATCGGCGCGCCGGCCCATCTCCACGGCGACATGTTCGACGCGGTGCTCGCCTTTCTCGACCAGTCCGGCGATCGGATGGAGACGGTCTACAAGCTCGAGAAGCGTGACGGCTTCAGCAACACGGCCGACAAGGAGGTCCGCGCGCTGATCTACGAGCGCACCGCCGCGGGCGCGGCGATGCTGCGCGACATGCTCTGCCGGGCCTGGGCGGAAAGCGCGGCGCCACCTGCCAGGGTGACGCCTTCGCCGCTCGATTTCTCCAATCCCCGGTTCAATCCGGAGATGGGTTCCGCCCCCGCCTGACGCCAGGCCAGCGCGCGCAGCAGCCGCGCATGCCGGCCATGGTCGAGCGTGAAGCGCCGGAGCAGCAGCACCGCCAACAGCGCCCCGGCAAGCGGTACGCCCAGGCCGAGGCCGAGCATGCCGAGGCGCACCCCGGCCGGCTGGACCGCGCCGGGGACGTAACCGAGCCCGTTCAGCACCCAGCCGATCATCGCGGTCGCGCCGGCGCCGCTGGCCTTCACCACGACTAGGTAGAAGGCGAACAGCCCGGTCTCGAACCTCCGGCCGTGCCGCCATTCGATGATGTCGACCGCGTCGGCGAGCAGGCCCCAGGGCAGCATGAACACGCTCGCAAAGCCGAAGCCGATCAGCGCGGCGGCGGCGACCTGTCCCGTCGGCCACGCCAGGCTCACGGCGAAGAAGACAAGTCCCAGCGCGCTCGCCGCATGCCCCGCCCCGAGCAGGTGGCTCTTGCTGAAGCGGTGGGTGAGCGCGGTCCAGGCGAGGACGCCGGCGAACTGCCCCGCCGTCAGCGCGGCAAGCAGCAGGCTGACCGCACCCGGCCGATCGACGACATAGGTTCCCAGATACATCAGCATCCGGCCGAAGCACGGCATCGCGAAGCCGGTGAGCAGGGCCAGCGCGCCCATTGCCAGCACCATCGGATCGCGCAGCGGAACCGCGATGCGATCGCCGCGCAGCGCGGACGCTCTGCCGCTTTCACCGCGCGTACCCGAAGCCCAGACGCACAGCAGCATGGTCAGCGCGAAGACCAAGCCCGCCCCGATCCCGGTGAACGCCAACGCGTCGAAATGCCGCGCCCGCCCCGCCTGCTGCACCAGCGGGGTGAGCACGACGGCGATGGCCAGCGCGCTCGCCGTGCTGAAGAACAGCCGGTAGCCCGAGACGCGCCCGCGCGCCCGGCTGTCCCGGCTGACCTGCGCCATCAGCGCATTGTGCGGCACATCGACCACCGCATAGGCGCCGCGGAAGACGAGGATCGCCGCCGCGAGCATCCAGGCGCGGTGCAGGCCCAGCGCCGGCATCGCGTAGATCAGCCCGAAGGCTGCTCCGCAAGGCAGCGCGGCCAGGGCGATCGTCCAGCGATAGCCGCGCCCCGCCGCCCGCCAATGCAGGACAAGCCGGGCCGCGAGCAGATCGAACACCAGATCGCCGAGCACCGCGAACAGCATCAGCCCCGCCGCCTGGGCACCACTCAGCCCCAGCACGTCGGTCAGCAGGAACAGGATCGTCAGATCCGCACCGCCGAACACCAGCGCCTTGCCGAAATTGCCCGACGAATAGGCGAGCATCCGGCTCTCTGTGGCAATGTTCGCGATCGGCGGCGTCTTTCGTGTGCGGCGTGCCCACCGCCGCCCGTACGGCCCGATCATTTCAGATTGGCGACAGCGCCGGAGCCTCGCCATGTCCATAGGATGCTTGCGGGGGTTGGCAGCCACGGCCCACCGCCATACACCGGCTTTACCCAGCCGGATTTGCCTGATGCCCCCTCGCCTTCTCTGCCTGTTGCCCCTGCTCGCGCTCGCGGCGTGCGGCGGCTCGGGCCAGCGGCGCGACGACACGGCGGTGGTGGTGAGCGCGATCGGCACGGGCAACGCGCTTGCCGACCCCGATGCCGGCGCCCTCGATCCCGCCGCCCGCGTGCTGCTCGGCGCGACCGCGCAGGGGCTGGTGCGCTTCGATGCCACCGGCCAGATCGAGCCGGGCCTGGCCGAGCGCTGGATCGTGATCGACGACGGCCGCAGCTTCATCTTCCGCCTGCGCGACGGCGCGACCTGGGCCGATGGCGAGCCGGTCACCGCCGAGCAGGTGGTCCGTACCCTGCGCCGCGCCATCGCCCCCCGCTCGCGCAACCCGCTCTCCCCCTTCCTCGCGGTGATCGACGAGATCGTCGAGATGACGCCGCAGGTGATCGAAGTACGGCTGAAACGCCCTCGGCCCGACCTGCTCAAGCTCTTCGCCCAGCCCGAAATGGCGGTGTTACGCCTCGACAAGCTCGACGGCAGCGGCCCCTTCCGTGCCACTCGCAACCGCACGGGCATCCTGTTCCGGCCTGCCCCGGAGGTTGCTGACGGCGACGATTCGTCCGGGCCACGCCCCGAGGACACCTTGCTCTTCCATGGCGAGCGCCCGGCCGTGGCGCTTGCCCGCTTCCGCGACGGCCAGTCGGACCTGATCCTCGGCGGCAGCTTCGCCGACTGGCCGCTGGTGGGCGTCGCCGGGATCGCCACCGCCAATGTGAAGCTGGACAATGCGCTCGGCCTGTTCGGGCTCGCCGTCACGTCCCGCGAGGGCTTTCTGGCCGACCCCGCCAATCGGGCCGCGATCGCCATGGCGATCGACCGCGCCACGCTGACCCACCAGATCCACCCGGACTGGGTGCCGGTCGAGACGCTGCTGCCCGTCCAGCTCGATTCAGCCGCTCCGCCCGCGCAACCGGCCTGGGCCGGCGTCGAGCTCGACCAGCGCCGGCAGAGCGCCAGGGCCAGCGTCGCAGCATGGCGGCGCGGCCATCCCGGCCCGGTCCCCATCCGCATCGCCCTTCCGTCCGGCCCCGGCGCCACGCTGGTCTGGTCGCGGCTGGCCGAGGCGCTCTACGCGATCGGCCTGACCCCGGTCCGCACCGGCCCCAACGACCCGGCGGAGCTGCGCCTGATCGACGCCGTCGCCCCCTATGACAGCGCCCGCTGGTTCGTCGCCACGGCCTGCCAGGCCTGTTCGGACGACGCGCGAACGCTGATCGAAGCGGGCCGCGATGCCCCCGATCTCTACGCCCGCTCGCACCGCATCGCCGAGGCGGATGCGGCGCTCACGGCGGACGGCGCATACATCCCTATCGCCCAGCCCTTCCGATGGTCTATCGTCGCGATGCGGCTCCAGGCGTGGCAGGGGAACGCGCGGGCCTGGCACCCGTTGAACCACCTGCGCAACGAAACGAGGTGAAGGTGGCGAAGACGACGCGGATGGCTTCGGCAGGCCTGCCCCTGGGCCGGCACGCACAGGATGTGCGCCGCCGGATCGAGATGATGGAGCATCTGCTCGAGCGCAGCGTGCCGATCCCGGGCACCAAGGCCAAGGTGGGCCTCGACGCGATCCTGGGCCTGGTTCCCGTCGGCGGCGACGTGATCGCGGCGCTGCTCGGCCTCTACATCGTCTGGGAGGCCCGCAACCTGAAGATGCCGAAGACGACGATGCTGCGCATGCTAGGCAATGTCGGCTTCGACTGGGCGATCGGCTTGGTCCCGGTGGTCGGCGACGCGGCCGACTTCGTGTTCAAGTCGAACAGCCGCAACCTCAAACTGATCCGGCGCCATCTCGACAAGCACCACCCGGGCACCAGCACGGTCGACCACCGCTAGCGCCGGCGCTCCAACATCGGCCAGGCGGCCGGCTCGCCAAAGTACACGAAGTACTCGCCCAAAGCGGGTTTTGCGACGGCTTTCCCCCACCCTAGGCGGGGACATCGCCCTGTGCGCAACTTTCTTGCGCCGCCGTGATCTTATATTTCCAACCGGGCACAGACCCCCGCTAGCGTCGTCCGCCGCCGCGCCAGATCTTGAGCGGGTTCGCATCCGCCGCCCCGCCGCTGTTCGGCTTGCAGCGCTCGTAGCGCAGGCCGGTGTCGAGACAGAGCCACAGCTCGTCGAGCCAGTTCTCCTTCGTCACCGTCACCCGGATCGCCTCGGCAGGGATGTTCGGATTGGCGGCGGCGAAGCGGGCCTTGAACTGGCCGACGGTCAGGTCGCCGCGCGACAGCCGGTCCATGTCGGGATAGCGAACGAGATCGTAGAGCCGCTTGGCCGTGGCGAAATAGGTGGCGGGCGACATCGTCGTGCAGGTGCCGTGCTTGGCCCATTCGTGCTGGAGCAACTGCGCCGAGGGCGTGGTGCACAGCATCTGCCTGATCTGCGCGGGCGCGAGAATGCGAGTGTCGGCGCAATATTGCGGCCAGGTCTTGCCGGTGCCGTCCGGCCACAAGCCGTGCAGGGTGAAGCCGAAGCGCGCATTCCGGCTGCAGCGGAAGCGGTTCTCCGGATTGCCGGCATCGGCGCGGCACAGGCCCGGGTTCCAGGTGAGCGCCAGCGTGTAGCTGCCGATCGGCAGGATACGGCGCGGCTGCTTGGCATCGGGCAGGTCCGGGCGCGGCCGCTCGACCCCAGCGGCCGGGCGGCACATCAAGGCCTGGGCGGAGGCGATGCCGGGCAGCAATGCCAGGCCCGTGCCGATGATCCCGAGAACCAGCTTGCGCATCACGCGACTCCCTCCTGCGCGAAATCCAGGCCGATATCGGCGGCGGGCGCCGACTGGGTCAGCCGGCCGACGCTGACATAGGTGACGCCGCTCCCGGCAATCGCGCGGATCGTGTCGAGCCGGACTCCGCCCGAAGCCTCGGTCGGCACGCGCCCGGCGACCAGCGCCACGGCCTCGCGCAGCACCTCCGGCCCCATATTGTCGAGCAGCAGATGCGTGGCGCCTGCCTGGAGCGCAGGCTCGATCTGGTCGATCCGGTCGACCTCGACGATGATGCTCTCGATCCCGGCGGCCACCGCCCGGCGCGCCGCCTCGGCGACCGATCCGGCGACCGCGACGTGATTGTCCTTGATCATCGCCGCGTCCCACAGACCCATGCGGTGGTTGGTCGCCCCGCCCATGCGGGTCGCGTACTTCTCCAGCACGCGCAGGCCCGGCAGCGTCTTGCGGGTGTCGAGCAGGGTCGCGCCGGTGCCCTCGATCGCATCGACATAGCTGCGTGCCATCGTCGCGATGCCCGAGAGATGCTGCACCGTGTTGAGCGCCGAACGCTCGGCGGTGAGCAGCGCGCGCGCCTTGCCACGCAGCCGCATCAGATCGGTGCCGGGGGCGACGCGGTCGCCATCCTCGACCAGCCGCTCGATCTCGACATCGGGATCGAGCGCGCGGAAGAACGCCTCGGCGATCGGCAGGCCGGCGACGGTGATCGCGTCGCGACTGTCCATCACGCCGGTGAACACCGCCTCGGCGGGGATCACGGCGGCGGAGGTGATGTCGCCCCGGTCTCCCAGATCCTCGGCGAGGGTGGCGGCGACGAAGGCGGGAAGATCGAAGCGATCGAGCGTGAAGGCCATGCATCGCCCTTAAAAGCCGCGCCCGGCGGCGGCAATGGCGCGATGCCCCTGCAGCACGGACGAAATCCAACATTGCAACCACCCCGCTTGCCGGGCCATCGATAGGCCATGGCCGATGCCGAACCCCTGCCCTTTCCCCAAGTCCGCCGTCTCCATGCATATTGGGAGCGGCAATCGCATTTCCGCCCCTCCCCGCCCGAGGAGTGGATGGCGGACAATATCCTGCTCGACGCGCTGGGGCTGGGGATCGAGCAGACGTCCAGCTTCTTCAACGAGGGGCCGTGCGATTTCGCCGGCTTCTGCAACTGGATTCTCGCCACCGCCGGCCGGCCCGACCCGCTGGTGATCGCGCGCTATCACGCCATGCTCGACGGCGCGCCGCCGCCAGCCGCCATCGCCGCGCGGCTCGCCGCGATCGATGCGATGCCGGACGCACTGGATGCCGGGGACCTCGCCCATTGGGAGGCACAGGGCTATGTGATCCTGCGCGGCGCGATCACGCCGGCGGAAGCGGCGGCCGCCGCCGACCTGCTCTGGGAGACGATAGGCGGCGACCCCGCCGATCCGGCGACTTGGCATTCGCAGCGCGGCCAGGGGATGATGGTCCAGCGCTTCCAGCATCCGGCGCTCGAGGCAGTGCGGCGCTCGGCCCGCGTCCACAAGGCCTTTGCCCAGCTCTGGGGCACCAGCGACCTGTGGCCGCATGTCGACCGGATGAGCTTCAACGCGCCGCTGGCGCCTAATCGCGGCTTCACCTCGCCGCGGCTGCACTGGGACGTGAGCCTGATCCCGCCCATCCCCTATGGGATGCTGGGCGTGCTCTATCTGACGGACACGGCGGAGGACCAGGGCGCGTTCGAGCTGGTGCCCGGCTTCCACCACGGGCTGGCGGAATGGCTGGAGTCGCTGGGGGAAGCCGATCCGCGCAAGGTCGACCTGAGCAGCCGGGCGGTGCGCGTGCCGGCGGGCGCCGGCGACCTGATCATCTGGCGGCACGACCTGCCGCACGGCGCCAGCCCGAACCGGACCGACACGCCGCGGCTGGCGCAATATGTGACCTTCTATTCGGCGGAGATGGCGATCCAGCCGGAGTGGCGGTGAGCGCTTGCCTGAAGCGCAGGCCGCACCGACCTGGCTTTTCCCCGGCGAAGGCCGGGGCCCAGACTAAGCGTGCGCGGCGAAGACGCGCCCAGGCGCGTGACTTTCAAGGACTGGGCCCCGGCCTTCGCCGGGGAAAGAAGAAGGGAGGGAGGCCGGCCCCTCAATCCCCTTTGGTCGGGTCCCCGCCGATCGTCGGCGCCGGGCCCAGGTCGCCCATGCCCACCGTGGCGCTCGCCATGTCGAGCATGCGGTCGAGGCTCTTCTTGGCCTGGAGGCGCAGGCCTTCCTCGATCTCGATGCGCGGAGTGAGGTCGCGCAGCGCGAGGTAGAGCTTCTCCATGTTGTTGAGCGCCATGTACGGGCAGATATTGCAGTTGCAGTTGCCGTCGGCCCCCGGCGCGCCGATGAAGGTCTTGCTCGGCATCGCCTTCTGCATCTGGTGGATGATGTGCGGCTCGGTGGCGACGATCAGCGTGTCGCCGGCCATCGCCTGCGAGAACTCCAGGATGCCTCGGGTCGAGCCGACATAATCGGCATGATCGAGCACGTGCGGCGGGCATTCGGGATGCGCGGCGACCGGGGCCCCGGGATGCTGGGCCTTGAGCTTGAGCAGCTCGGTCTCCGAGAACGCCTCATGCACGATGCACACGCCCGGCCAGAGCAGCAGGTCGCGGCCGACCTTGCGCTTGAGATAGCCGCCCAGGTTGCGGTCCGGCCCGAAGATGATCTTCTGCTCGGGCGGGATCTGGGCGAGGATCTTCTCGGCCGAGCTCGAGGTGACGATGATGTCGCTGAGCGCCTTCACCTCGGTCGAGCAGTTGATGTAAGTCAGCGCGATATGGTCCGGATGCGCGGCGCGGAAGGCGGCGAACTGCTCGGGCGGACAGCTGTCCTCGAGGCTGCAGCCGGCATTCATGTCGGGCAGCACGACGATCTTGTCGGGCGACAGGATCTTGGCGGTCTCGGCCATGAAGCGCACGCCGCAGAAGGCGATCACCTCGGCATCGGTCTCCGCGGCCTTGCGCGAGAGATCGAGGCTGTCGCCGACGAAATCGGCCAGGTCCTGCAGCTCGGGCTTCTGGTAATAATGCGCGAGGATGACGGCGTTGCGCTCCTTGCGCAGCCGATCGATCTCCGCCCGGAGATCGAGCCCGGCCAGGCTCCCACCGATGCCGTTGCGCGCGTCCATGCCTCAAACTCCCTTGCCCGCGCCGCACATGGCGCGGCGGAGGCGCAGGTTCAAGGCTGAATGGGCGGCCAATGCGCGGCGAAGGGGCGATCGGCCCCCGGCAATCCCGCCACGACCATGCGCGTGATCCCCTCGCCCATCGGCGAGAAGGCGATCGCCTCGGCGAGCAGGAAGCTGCCGGTCATCGCGCCCAAGCCCCAGATCCAGGCGGGATGCACGCGTCCGGTGCGCCGCTGGTCGACGAACATGCCGATCAGCGGGAAGATCGACGGCGCGAGCAGCGCCGCGACCGGCCAGGACCAGGGGATCATGAAGGGCACGGGCAGGATACGCCCGAAGCCGGGCCCGGTGATCACCGCCATAGAGCAGAGCATCAGCCGGCGGTGCCAGTCCGGCTGCCCGCGCTTCGCGACGGCGGCGAACACCAGCCCGGCGAAGCAGAACAGCCCGGCGGGGTTGCCGAACAGGAACTCGGGCAGATCGAAAAAGGACGGGCCGCCGTGATGGCGCACCGAATAGACAGTGATCGCCATGCCCATCGCCACCATCGCCGGCACCCAGGCCACCGAGATCCAGCCGAGCCGGCGGTGGAGCGCGACATGTTCGGTCGCGACCAGCAGGTTCTGGGCGAGGAAGATCGCGATCCAGCCCATGAAGACCAGGGCATGGACATGGTAGATCAGCGGCAGCGCGAAGCTCGACCGGCCCATCGCCAGGTTGAGCGAGAAGCCGCCGATAATCACTGCGATCATCGCGAGCGACAGGATCAGGAAGAAGCGGTCGCGCCGCGCGCGCGGAATCGGTTCGGCAATCGTCGCCATGTTCAGTCCCCCCAGATGATGAACCTGCGAATTTGCGAAGGTATCGTGTTTGGGGGCGGATTGGCAACATTTCTCCCTCTCCCCGCCAGCGGGGAGAGGGAGAATCGCCTCACCATTTGTTGGCGATCACGTCCTCGGGCCGGCGGGATTCGTCCCAGCGCTCGGTCGGGCGGTTGGCCTCGTCGGGGAAGAGCACTTCGACATCGGCGGCGATGCCGGTGGCGCGCAGCGGCATGGCGAAGCTGCGCTCGACCGCGCGGCGGGTCGCGTCGCGGGCCATGCGCATGTAGGGGCCCGACTGGGCCTGGCGGAGCAGCTCCTGCTGGCCAGCCTTGCGATTGGCATCGTCGAGCTTGCCGCCGACATCGGTGACCGAGAGCAGGATGCCGCCATTGTCATATTGGCGGACCTGGTCGAGATCGACGTCGGGGCCCATCGCCTCGACCACGGGCAGCCGCACGGTCAGGCGCTTGCTCGCGGCGTCCCAGCGCACATCCTCCTGGCGGAGCTTCGACAGATCGACCTCGTAGCGGACGCTGCCCGGCATGATCATCGTCTTCTGCGCGGTGAGGCCGAGCTGGCTCTGCTTCGAGGTGACCACCGCGACGAACTTGGCGGCGAAGGCGGACAGGCGGTTCTGCTCGCGCAGCCCCTGCAGGCTCGCCTGCGCCACCGTCTCGGGCGTCGGGCCGGCGAATTGCTGCTTGATCGTGTTGCCGAGGAACCAGAAGCCGGCGCCCATCACCAGCACCACCGCCAGCACGATGGTGAGCGTCACGCCGAACAGCTTGAGGCAGCCCCCGCCCCGCTTCACGCCATCTTCCAAGCGCCACCCTCCTCGCCGACGAGCCCCCGGTCCCTGAGGTCGATCAGATGCGCGAGCACCGATCGCCCGGCCGCGCCGTTGAGCCGCGGGTCGAGCCCAGCATACATGCGCTCGACCATCGCGGGAACCGTGCCGGTCCCGGCCCTGAGCAGGCGCAATATCTGGCCCTCGCGCTGCCTGCGGTGGCCGATCAGCCCGCGCACGAAGCGATGCGGCCGCTCGATCGGCTCGCCGTGCGCGGGGAAATAGATGCGGTCCTGCTCCCGGCCCATCAGCTTGTCGAGGCTGCGCATATAGGCGGCCATGTCGCCATCGGGCGGCGCGACCACGGTGGTCGACCAGCCCATGACATGGTCGCCGCTGAACAGGCCGCCGGTCTCCTCCAGCGCGAAGCAGAGATGGTTGGAGGTGTGGCCCGGCGTGGCGACGGCGGTGAGCGTCCAGCCGGGGCCGGACAGCTGCTCGCCGTCCTCGAGCACCCGGTCGGGCGCATAGCCGGTGTCGAAGGCGGCATCGGCGCGCGGGCCGGCATCGGTGAGGCTGAGCGGCGCGCAGCCGATGACCGGGGCGCCGGTCAGCGCCTTGAGCGGCGCCGCGGCGGGGCTGTGGTCGCGATGGGTGTGGGTGCAGAGGATCGCGAGCAGCTTGCGCCCGGCGATCGCGGCGACCAGCGCCTCGAGATGCTCGGGATCGTCCGGCCCCGGATCGATCACCGCGAGTTCGGTGGTGCCGACCAGATAGGTCTGGGTACCGGTATAGGTGAAGGGCGAGGGATTGGGCGCCAGGATCCGGGTGACCAGCGGATCCAGCGCCATGGCCAGGCCGGTCGGAGCGTCCGCGGGGATGTCCATGCTCCCGAGATGGCCTTTGCCGCGCCGCAGCGCAAGGGAGAGACGCATCCCCCTGCTTTTCCCCGGCGAAGGCCGGGGCCCAGACTGAGCGTGCGCGTCGCAGACGCGCCAGGGCGCGTGACTTTCAAGGACTGGGCCCCGGCCTTCGCCGGGGAGAGAAGAAAAGCCCATGGCCGCTTGAAATGAAACGGGGCCAGCCGGAAGGAGATCGGCCGGCCCCGTCGAAAGGCGTTCGTGAAAGGGGCTTTTTAACGAACGCCCTTCCCCTCCATGGTTACTTGTCGGCGTCGGCAGTGCCCTTCTCGACCTCCGCGATCGCCTCATCGATGCCCTTGAGCGCCTTGGCGCGCTGCTCGGGGCTGAGGTCCATCTGGTTCTCGATCGCGTGGCGGGACATGCGCAGGCCCATCACCGCCGAGCGCATCCCGACCTTCTTGGCCTCGAACGACATCTTCTCGGCGTTGATCGCGATCTTCTCGATCCGGTTCGAGCAGATGATCATCACCTTCTTGCCGTCCTTCTCGAACTTCTCGACGACCGGCTTGCCGTCCGTGCTCTCGGCGCAGTTGGCGTTGCGGATCTCGGGCACCTTGATGCGGATCGCCTCCATGTCGGGCATTTCGCTCTCGGTCTTGCTGCCATCGGCATGGACCATCACGATCCTGGTGACGCGCTTGCCGTCCTTGTCCTTGCCCTTGCCGTCCTGGCTGGTGGTGTAGCTATAGGTGTGGACCCTGACCGGCGCCTCGGGTGCTTCCGGCGCGGCAGCCGGCGCGGCGGGCATGGCGGCCGAGGGCGAAGCCGGCGGCGCGGGCGGTGCCGGCACGTCTTGGCTCAGGTTCAGGCCGGTGACCTTCTCCACCTTCACCTTGATGGTCTCGGCGGCCTGGGTGCCCGAGGCGGTGAGGCCAAGCGCGGCGAGGCCAAGGGCGCCGGTGCCGACCAGGCCGGCGGCGAGACGAGCGGGGGAATTCTTGTGGGTCTTCGAAAGCATGCGGAGCCTCCCTTTGACTTCGTTGATCGTGTGCAAGTGACATGCCGCCGAGACCGCACCCCCATGCGCGGACTTGACGATCGCACGGCCATAAGCATGGCGCAGTGCCTGGGCGCGGCCGGCGAGCACCAGGGCGTCGCAGGCCATTTCCTGGTCGGCACGGAAGGCGCGGAAGGCCCTCCAGGCGACCGGATTGAACCAGTGGATGGCGAGGACGAACAGCGCGACCCAGTTCGCGATCAGATCGCCGCGGACATGGTGGCCGAGCTCATGGGCGAGCGCGAGGTCGCGCTCCTGCTCGTCGTAACGCTCGTGGAAGTCGCACGGAAAGGCGACATATTTGCGCAGCACCCCGAAGGCGAGCGGGCCGTGCACTGCGTCGGTCTCGATCACATGCACCTTGCCCTGGGCGATGGTGCGGTCGATGCGGGCGGCCTTGAGCAGCCGGGCGCAGTGGCGGCGATGCGCGATCAGATGCCAGGCGAGAAAGGCCAGCGCGCCCATCGCCCAGAGGCCGAGTCCCAGGATCAGCAGGCTCGGGCCGCTCGCGGCATAGGTGGGCGCGACCAGCGCCGCGGGGGCGGCATGGCCCGCCGTGCCCAGCTCGACGATGGTGACGGCATTCTGGTCGATCCCGGCGGGCAGCGCCTCGGGCTTGATCACCCCGGTGACGATCCCCGGCACGTCCGCCTCGCGGACGAAGGGCGCGATCAGGCTGGTGAGCGTCCAGTCGCCGGGCAGCGGCGGCATCAGCATCCGGATGACCGGCACCGCCCACAGCGCATAGGCCATTTGCGGACCGAACGCCTTGCGGACGGGCGCGCGCAGGACGAGCACCAGCAGCATCAGCAGCGTGCTCGCGATGAAGGTCTCGACGATCCAGCCGCTCATTGCTTCAGCTCCTTCAGAAGGGCCTCGATCTCGGCGATGTCCTGGTCGGTGAGCTGGTCACGCTCGGCCAGATGGGCGACCAGCGGAGTGAGGCGGCCGCCGAACAGCCGGTCCATCAGCTTGCGCGATTCCCCGGCGACATAGTCCCCGCGCACGACCAGCGGGCGGTAGAGGTAGCGGCGCCCCTCTTCCTGGTGCGCGATGATGTTCTTGGCGAGCAGGCGCCCGAGCAGGGTCTTGACCGTGTTGGCGCTCCAGCCGCGCTCGGCCGGCACGCGCTCGGCCACTTCCTGGGCGGTGAGCGGCGACTCTTCCCACAGCACTTCCATCACGGCGTGCTCTGCGTCGCTGATCCGTTCCGTCATCGGGGTCCCTCTTGAATGACTACGCCTGTAATCGTCACGATTACGTCTGTAGTCAAGCGGGTGAACGCTGGCTGAACAGAATCTGACCGGCTAGGCTCGGCGCTCCCGCGCGCCGAAGCTGCGCGCTGGGTGGGGAAGAGGGAAAACAATGCGCTTGATGTTGACGGCAACGCTTGCCGCGCTTGCCACGCTGGCCGTTCCTTGCCTGGCATCGCCTGCCTCGGCCCAGGCTTCGGCCGGCGCCGCGGCGGAGGATCTCGAAGTGGTGACCAACTTCTTCATGCCCGGCGCTCCGCTGCTGCAGGCGCTCCACGAAACGTGCAGCACAGCCTATCGTGCAAAGCTTTCCGGCAATCCCGCCGATCTTGCCGTCGAGCGCGAGCTGCCCGGGGTCCATGACGAAATGGTCGCTGCGGCAAGCGCCTATTGCGATGCGGAAGGCGCGACCACCATTGCCCGATGGCACAATGGCATCAAAGCCGACTGGCGCGCGGCAACGCGCCCGGCGGACCTGCATCGCCTTGCCACCCTCTTCGCTCCCTCGGTGCGCGAAGCACAGGCCGCACAGCCTAAGAGAGGGGCTGCCCGCGAGCAGGAAGATCGCCTGCACGCCGCCCAGATCGCCTTCGCCAAGACGCCCGGGGGCGCAGCACTGATAAACCAGGTCCTCGAATATCAGGCGGGCATGCAGAGGAAGCTCAGGGACCAGCAAGGCATATTTGCCGACATCGTGAGAGGCGGAGTTGCGGCTTCGCGCCGCGCGGCGAACGCCTATGCACGCGGAAAGGGCTCCGCCGAGCCCTATCCGGGCTCATAACTGTCGGAAACGCTTACAAGTGCGAGGCCCGGTTAAAATCCGCTAACCAGTGAAACCCGCGCAAATCTGCGGTTCGTGCAAACTGGCACGCAGGCTGCAAAGTATAAGGCACCCCAAGCGTTCAACGCTTCATTCCAGGGTGGGTCGACCGCTACTTCCCCGGTCTCGCGTCGACCCACCCGACCCGGGTTCTCCAGACAGATCGACCGAATGACGTCACGGCGTCAGATGCATGGCGTCGTGGTGGCATGACGTCATGCGCGGCAAACAGGCTATTCGCCTCGATTGCCTGCTGGTTTATGCAGATGTCCCAAGGGGGCATGCATGACCGACTCGCGCACCGAGGTCACCACATCGGCGAGCCAATCGCGGGAAGGGCGGCTTTCGCGGCTGGCACGCTCGGCGAAGACGGGCGCGATGAAGCTGGCCGGCACGGTGCGCACCGAGGCCGGCGAGGCGATCGAGGCCGCGGGCGTCTCGGTCACCCGGCTGCACCGCCGCGTGATCCTGGTTGTCGCCGCGCTGATCCTGGTCCTGCTGCTCGGTGCCCTGTTCCGTGCCTGGGGCATGGCCTGGATGAACTATGCGCTGATCGCCCTGGTCGGCCTCGGTGCCGCCTGGGCCTTTCTCCAGCCCGCGCATCTGGCGGGCCTGCTGCTGGTCGGCAGCGGCGTCGCGGCGCTGCGCGGCATGGGCGACGCCGGAGCGGCGGTGATGGGCTATGCCCGGCTGCTCGGCCGCCTGCTGCTCGCATTGCTCGTGCCGCTGCTGCTCTTCGCGCTGGCGCCGGGCGACCGCTCGCTCGGCGCCTCCCTGCCCTTCCTGGTGCTGGCGCCGTTCGTGCTGCTGGCGAGCTGGATGTTCGGGCGGCTCTCGCCCAAGGCCGAGCAGGCGCTGTTCGTCGCCCTGCCGCTCGGCGCGCTGCTGATCGCGCTGGGCAATATGCTGGTGCCCGAGCGCATGCTGGCCGCGCTCGGCGTCCCCGCCTGGCTGCGCGCCGGACGGCCGCAGGACGAGGAGCTCGCCAGGATCGAGCGGCTCAGGCTGGAGCAGGCCAATGCCCTGCGCGCGAACCAGCTGCGCGCGATCCGGCGCAAGCTCGAAGCCGGCCAGCTGCTCAGTGCGGAAGACGAGGCCGTGATCCTTGCCGCGCAGAAGGACCGGGTGACGCTGACCGGCTGGTTCGGCGACCGCTACAACGATCTCGCGCGGCAGGTGAAGGGGCTAGCGGCGGCCCCTGCCCGGGCTTCCGCCGCACCGACCCTGCCGCCACCGGGAACGGTCGAGGCACCCCGCAAGGGCTGGTCGGCAAGCGTGGCGGTGCCGAACGGCTTCCGCCTCTGCCATGAGGGCGCGCTCAGGGCGCAATGCCACCCGGCGGGGAAGCCGGCGGATCTATGGCACGAAGGCGCGCAGCGCTGCCTCGATACGGCAGCGGACGCGGTCCGCTTCCGGGGCGCGCGCGGCGCCGCGACGGTGCGGTATCGCTTCATCGCGATCGGAAGCTCGTGCACGATGCCATGAATCCCGTCACCCCGGCCTTGTGCCGGGGTCCACCGGGAGGCGCGCATCGGACACGAGGCTCACCAGCAAAGTTCGAGGCACCGTGGACCCCGGCACAAGGCCGGGGTGACGAAAGAAAACTAGTCGGTTGCCCGGCCGAACTTAGGCCGCGGCGTCCTTGGCGAGGAGCTGGGCGAGCTCGCCGCTCTCGTACATTTCCATCATGATGTCCGAACCGCCCACGAACTCGCCCTTCACATAGAGTTGCGGGATGGTGGGCCAGTCGGAGAATTCCTTGATCCCCTGGCGGATGCCCTGGTCCTGGAGCACGTCGACGCTCTCGAACTCGGCGCCGAGATGGTTGAGGATCGCGATGGCGCGGCTGGAGAAGCCGCACTGCGGGAACAGAGGGCTGCCCTTCATGAACAGCAGCACTTCGTTGCTGTCGACCAGCTGCTGGATGCGGGCCTGGGTGTCGTCGGTCACTTGGTCTTACTCCTCGACAGGCGCTTCGGTGGTGAGCTGGAGCGCGTGGAGTACGCCGCCCATGCGCCCGCCGAGCGCGGCATAGACCGCCTGGTGCTGGCGCACCCGCGGCATGCCCTTGAACATCGGCGCGACAACCCGCGCCGCATAATGATCGCCATCACCGGCGAGATCGGTGATCTCGACCCGGGCATCGGGGATGCCGGCCTTGATCAGTTCCTCGATCTCGCTGGCCGCCATCGGCATCAGGCTTCGCCCATCAGCTGGCGGCGGGCCTCGACCGACTGCTCCTCGAGCGCCCGGCGCACGGTGGCGTCATCGGTCTCGATGCCGGCGGCGAGCAGGTCGCCGAGCAGCTTGCGGATCACGTCCTCGTCGCCGGCTTCCTCGAAATCGGCCTGGACGACTGCCTTGGCATAGGCGTCGGTCTCTTCCGGGGTGAGCTTCATCTGCGCGGCGGCCCACTGGCCGACGAGCTTGTTGCGGCGAGCCGTGACGCGGAAGGCCATGTCCTCGTCGCGCGCGAACTTCGCCTCGAATGCCCGTTCGCGATCGTCGAAAGTCGTCATCATGGTCCCCTATATGGCGTTCGGAGCGGAGATAGGGGGGCGATGGGCATAGGGCAAGCGCACCAATTCCTCCCTCGGGGCGTAGCTCCGGGGAGGGGGACCGCGCCCGCAGGGCGTGGTGAAGGGGGCTCAGCCACCAAAGACGCCGCTTGCGGAGATGCCCCCTCCACCATTCGCTGCGCGAATGGTCCCCCACTCCCGCTTCGCGAGGGAGGATTCAGACCGTCACCACGACCTTCCCGATCACCTGGCGCGCCGCCATCTTGGCGATCGCCTGGCCGCCGTCCGCCAATGCAAACGTCTCGGTCACCTTCGGCGCGATGCGCCCCTCGCTCCAGAGCCGGAACAGATGCTCGACATGGACTTGGTTCGCCTTGGGATCGCGTGCGGCAAAGGCGCCCCAGAACACACCGCACACGTCACAGCTCTTGAGCAGGGTCAGGTTGAGCGGCAGCTTCGGGATGCCCGCCGGGAAGCCGACCACCAGGTAACGCCCTTCCCAGCCGATCGCCCGGAGCGCCGGCTCGGCATAGTCGCCACCGACCGGATCGTAGATCACGTCGGCGCCCTGCGCCCCCAGCGCCGCCTTGAACTGTTCGGCCAGTGCCCTGGACTGGTCCTTGTCGAACGGCGCCCGGCCATAGACCAGCGCCTCGTCCGCACCCGCCGCCTTCGCCGCCGCTGCCTTCTCCTCGGACGAGACCGCCGCGATCACCCGGGCGCCGAAGGCCTTGCCGAGTTCGACCGCCGCCAGGCCGACACCGCCGGCCGCGCCGAGGACGAGCAGATTGTGGCCCTCGCGCAGATGGCCGCGATCGAGCAGCGCGTGGATCGTGGTGGCGTAGGTGAGCAGCAGCGCCGCACCTTCCTCGAAGCTGCGGCCCTCGGGCAGGCGGAACAGGCGGAAGGCCTCGATCGCGACCTTCTCGACCAGCCCGCCATGGCCGGTCACCGCGATCACCCGGTCGCCGACTTCCCAGCCGGTGACGCCCTCGCCGACGCTCTCGATCACGCCAGCGATCTCGCCGCCCGGCGCGAAGGGCCTGGGCGGCTTGAACTGGTATTTGTCCTCGATGATAAGGAAGTCGGGATAGTTGATCGCGCAGGCCTTCACCGCGACGACCACCTGCCCCTTGCCCGCCGCCGGATCGGCGACCTCTTCAAGGATTAGAGTGTCAGGTCCGCCCGGTTGCTTCGAGAGCAGTGCCTTCATTCGCCGTCTCCACCGCGATCCACGGGCGGCTTTGCGCCATCCCGGATTCGAATTTCGAAATCGCGGTATCTTGTGCCAGCGTCATGCCGATCTCGTCCAGCCCTTCCATCAGGCACTGGCGGCGGAAGGCGTCGAGTTCGAAGGCGAAGCGATCCTGATAGGGGGTGGTGACGGTCATCGTCTCGAGATCGACGGTGATCTCTTCGGTCTTCGCCACTTCGACCAGCCGGTCGACCGCATCCTGCGGCAGCACCACGGGCACGATGCCGTTCTTGAAGGCGTTGCCCGAGAAGATGTCCGAGAAGCTCGGCGCGATCACGGCCTTGATGCCCAGATCGGCGAGCGCCCAGGCGGCATGCTCGCGGCTGGAGCCGCAGCCGAAATTGTCGCCGGCGACCAGCACCGGCGCACCGGCATAGCGTTCGTCGTCGAACACATTGCCGGGCTGCGCGCGCACGCTTTCGAAGGCGCCCTTGCCCAGTCCCTCGCGCGTCGTGGTCTTCAGCCAGTGCGCCGGGATGATGATGTCGGTGTCGATATTCTTGGCGCCCCACGGATAGGCGCGCCCCTCGACCTTGCGAACGGCTTCCACTTTACACAACCTCCCGGATCAGCGGGCGGCTGCAGTCTCCGCCTTCGCTTCCATGCCCTTGCCGGTCGCGGCATATCCCGCCGCCAGCCCGCACAGCACCGTGCTTGCAATCAACGCCACCAGCGCCCGCTTCATACCTCATCCCCTCACGCATCCGCCGACATCAGCTCCCTGACATCGGTGAGGCGCCCCCGGATCGCCGCCGCTGCCGCCATGGCCGGCGAAAGCAGGTGCGTCCGCGCCCCCGGACCCTGCCTCCCTACGAAATTTCGATTCGAGGTGGAAGCACAACGTTCCCCGGCGGGGACCTTGTCGGGATTCATCGCGAGACACATCGAGCAGCCCGGCTCGCGCCATTCGAAGCCCGCCTCGAGGAAGATGCGGTCGAGCCCCTCCGCCTCGGCTTGGCGCTTGACCAGGCCCGAGCCCGGCACGATCAGCGCCTGGCGGATGCGATCGGCGACATGATGGCCCTTCACCACCGCGGCGGCGGCGCGCAAATCCTCGATCCGGCTGTTGGTGCACGAGCCGATGAAGACATGCTCGATGGCGACATCCTCCATCCGCATGCCGGGCGTCAGGCCCATGTAATCGAGCGACTTCTGCGCGGCGACCCGCTTGGCCGGATCCTCGAAGCTCTCGGGATCGGGCACGCTGCCGGTGATCGGGACCACGTCCTCGGGGCTGGTGCCCCAGGTGAGCGAGGGCGCGATGTCGCTGGCATGGAGGACCACGCTCTTGTCATAGACCGCGCCGGCATCGGTCGGCAGCGTCTTCCAATAGGCGACGGCGCGCTCCCATGCCTCGCCCTTGGGCGCCATCGGCCGGCCCTTGATATAGTCGAACGTCGTCTGGTCGGGCGCGATCAGGCCCGAGCGGGCGCCGCCCTCGATCGACATGTTCGAGACGGTCAGCCGCCCCTCGATCGACATGGCGCGGATCACCTCGCCGGTGAACTCGATGACATAGCCGGTACCGCCGGCGGCGCCGATCCTGCCGATGATCGCCAGCACCACGTCCTTCGGCGTCACCCCGAAGCCGAGCGTGCCGTCGACGCGAATCTCCAGCGTCTTCGACTGCTTCAGGAGCAAGGTCTGGGTGGCAAGGACATGCTCGACCTCGCTGGTGCCGATGCCGAAGGCCAGCGCCCCGAGCGCGCCGTGCGCCGAGGTATGGCTGTCGCCGCAGACCAGCGTGGTGCCCGGCAGCGTGAAGCCCTGCTCCGGCCCGACGACATGGACGATGCCCTGCCGCGCATCGAGCGCGTCGATATAGGGCACGCCGAACTCGGCGACGTTCGAGCGCAGCGCCGAGAGCTGGCCGGCGCTCGCGGCATCGGCGATCGGCAGCTCGTGCCCCGCCGCATCGACGCGCGCCGTGGTCGGCAGGTTGTGATCGGGAACCGCAAGCGTAAGGTCCGGACGGCGCACCGGCCGCCCCGCCGCGCGCAGGCCGGCAAAGGCCTGGGGGCTGGTCACCTCATGGACGAGGTGGCGGTCGATATAGATCAGGCAGGTTCCATCGTCCCGGCGCTCGACCACATGGTCGGCCCAGATCTTCTCGTAAAGCGTGCGCGGTTGAACGGTCATGCGGGCGCTTTAGTCGATTCTTGCGCGCAGGCAAGCGTTCGTGCAATTTTCCATCGCATAGTTGAACTATTCTCCGGGTCCGCGGCCGAGCCTGGCGGCCTCCCCCTTCAGATAGGAATGCAGCGCGGAAATTTCCGCATCGCTGAGCACCTGGGCTGATTCCGTCGCCACTTCGCGCATCAGTCCCAGGTCGCGCCGGCTCCTGCCGGCCCCGCTGCGCAACAGCCGACGGAAGCCCGCAAGGTCATAGCTCGCCGCCATCGGCCCGAGCGCGGGGGCAATCTGGCCGCCTTCCCGCATCGGCGTCTCCATGCCGAGATGATGGCATTCCGAACAGATCGCATCGTAGAAATAGCGCCCCGTCTCCACCGGGCGACGCTCGGGCGCGAGCCGCACGTTCCGGAAGCTCGGGCGCAGCGCACCGGTCAGCATCGCAAGGCGGGGCAGCGGACCGTAGCTGGTCTCGGCAAGCGAGTCCTGCGGCCCCGGCTTCACGCTGCGCGCCCAGGCGACGATCCGGCCGAGATCCTCGTCGGACCAGTTGCGGATCGCCGCGGTGGACATGATGAACAGCGTGCTGCCGTCCTTCTTCACGCCGTAGCGCAGCAGCCGCACCAGCTGGTCGTTCGAATAGCCGGCGATCTTCCGGGCAATCGCCGGCGGCGCGATCGTGCCGCCCAGCCAGTCGCTGGACCATGTCGCGCCCTGGCCGTCGGGCCCGTGGCAACCCCGGCAGCCCGCCAGCCGGGCGAGCCGGGCACCCTCGGCGAGCGAAGCGGCGTCGCGTGGGACCGCGACCCGGTCGCCCGGCACGTAATGCGGGCGGCGCAGGATCCATTCGGAGCCGACATAGAGCCCGGCCGCCAGCACGATGGCGATCGCCAGCAACGCTTCGAACAGCTTCAACAGGCCGCGCATCGGATTCCCCCCGGATTCCCGGACGCCATCCATAGCGCGTTTCGTTACGTCCTCGCGACGGATCTATTTCGCCGGCACCCTGGCGGCCTCGCCCTTCAGATAGGCCTGCACCGCTTCGATCTCGCTGTCGGTGAAGGCGGTGAAGCCGACCCGGGCGACCACGCCCATCAGCCCCAGGTCGCGCCCGCTCACGCCCTGGCCGGTCCGCATCAGCTTGCGGAAGGCGGCGGGATCATAGGATGCGGCGACCGGCGCCAGCGCGGGCACCCTGGTCTTGCCGTCCTCCATCACGCTGTCCTCGTGCAGCTTGTGGCAGGCCTGGCAGGCGACGCCGACATAGTAGCGGCCGATATCGGCGGGGCGTTTCGCCACCGAGACATTGCTGGCCGTCGCCATCGGCGGCAGCGCGCCGGTGAGCAGCAGGAAACGGCCCATCGGCCCGAAGCCGGTCTTCACCTTGCTGTCCTGCGGGCCGGGCCTGAGGCTGCGGATCCAGGCGATGATCCTGCCGAGATCGTCATCGGCGATGCGGCCGAGCGAATGGCTGGGCATGATGAAGGTCGAGCTGCCGTCGGGCTTCACGCCGTAACGGATCACCCGGGCGAGTTCGGCGTCGCTCATCTTCGCTGCCATCTCGGCGAGCGGCGGCGGCGCCACCGTACCGACCAGCGGCACCGAGAACAGCACCTTCCCCTCGCCATTGCCGGCATGGCAGTCGCGGCACATCACGATGTTGGCCAGGCGGCCGCCCTCGGCCACCGAGGCGGCATCCTTCGGCACGGTGACGGCGATATCGGGCGTCCTGTGCCCGGCGCGGATGATCCACTCCGAGCCGCCATAGACGACGGCAAGCAACAGCACGACAAGGCCGGCCAGCACGGCCAGTCCGCGAACGATCCAACGCATCTGAGAACTTCCCAAGCCAGTGGTGTATTATGCCACTAATACACTTCGCAGCTTCGGGCAAGTCATGCCGTGGCCGCGTCTTCCTTGGGCGAGATGTAAGCCGGATCATGCGCGAAAGGCAGTGGCCTCCCCGCGCGCAGCGCATCCAGAACTTCAGCGAACCCGGTCTCACACCGAAAGCCGAGTCTCCGCTCGGCAAGGGCGGCGTCGTATACGCGGCCAATACCGCTGGGTAATTCCCAGTTCTTCATACGGTATAACTGTTCCGCATCGGGGAAATGGCGGGCGATTACTGCCGGAGCATCGATCTTGAGCTCGGAACACTCGCTCCGGCTGAACGGCGTCGGCGCCGATACTATGAAGACGCCAAAGCCGATTTCCGGCGCCTTTTCAAGCGCCAACAGGTGCGCGCGGGCGGCATCCTCCACGGTGAGCCGGCGGTGGAGCAGCTCGTTGGCCTTCATGTTCTCGCCCGAAAGCGTGCGGTGGGTGTCGTCCTCCTCGGGGAAGAAGCGGCTGGTGCGCAGCACGACGCCGTTGAGCCCGTCCCTCAGCCAGGCCAGCCGGCAGAGCTGCTCGGCGGCAAGCTTGGTGACGCCGTATATGTTGCGCGGCTCGAGCGGGCCCGAATCCCCGTCGAGCCACACCGCGGCATCGCCCGCCTCGTCGCGGATCGCCTGGCTGATCATCAGCGAGGTGGTGGAGGTGAAGACGAACCGGTCGTGCCCCGCCCGCGCCGCCGCCTCGAGCAGGTTGAGCGTGCCGGTGACGTTGACGTCGATGAATGCCTGAGCCGGATAGCGCGCGATGCCCGGCTTGTGCAGCGCACCGCCATGGATCACCGCCTCGATCCCGCGCTCGGCGAAGACCCGGTCGACCAGCGCGCGGTCCGCGACCGAGCCGAGGACATCGGTGTCCGCGCCAGGGGCGACGTCGAGGCCGGTGACGACATGGCCATTGGCGCGCAGCAGGGCCGCGAGGAAGCGGCCGAGCCAGCCGGACGAGCCTGTCAGGAGGATGCGCATTATCTCATCAGAGAGAGCTGGATTGCGACAAAACCGGCAACGGACAACGCCAATGAAATGAGGAGAAGCACCGCCGCGAGCATGGCCAGCAATATCATCGCAGCCCCGAACTTATCTTCCCATCGGCTGTCTTCCCGCCCTTCTGCCACGGGTATTGCTCCAAAAGCGCATACCATCACGATGATGGATACGATCCCGGACAATAGCGTCGAAACTAGTCCGCCGATGAACCACCACCCGGAAAAATAGAGTTGGGGGGCTGATGTGGACTGCATCAAGGCCACCAGCGCACCGCCATCCACGGCAAGCATTGAAGCCAGCGCCCAACGAAAGGACGATGCCATGCCTTCGCATGTCTTTATGAGGAGTGTCTGCCGGAGTTCCTCTGGCACGGTACCTTTCTTGCCATTTCCGCTTTCGGGCATCGACGTCCTCTAACTTAGCACCGGCACCGGAGACGCCTTCCTCTCCGCCGGCTCGTCCGCGTCCTGCCACTCGGTCCGGCGCTTCACCCCGAAGTTCAGGAACAGCACCGGCAGCTTGAGGAACAGCAGCTCGGAATGGATGAAGCTGTCGATCCCCCGCTCCCACCATTTCGGGTCGCGCTTGCCATTGGCCTTGAGCCAGCCGTCATAGGGCGCCCAGTGGCTCGGCTCGTCCTTCTCGATGATCCGGAAGATCTTCATCAGCACCTTGTCGCCGGTGACCAGCGGGTGCCTGAGCAGGATCTCCACCTGCTTGTGCCCGCGCTGCTCGGTGAGCGAGATCACCCGGCACAGCTTCTCGAACTGGTCGTCCTCGGCGATGATCCGCTGGGTATCGAGCTCGTCGATCGTGTGGCGGAACATGATCTCGACGAACCGGTCGATATGGCCGCAGGTCCGGTCGACCTGCAGCGGCATCTTGCCCTGCAGCTCGAACCAGCGCTTGAACATGACATAATGCTTGCGCTCGTCGGCGCGGTGCTTCTCGATCGCGGCGATCAGCGCATGATCGTCGGGCGCACGCGCCTTCACCGCCTCGAGCACCCGGTCGATGCTCGTATAGCCCCGGTGCTCGTTATAGATGTAGATCGAGCCGAGCAGATCGAGATAACGGCGGCGGAACCAGTCGATCATAATAGGGCGCTACGCCTGCCGGAGGAGAGGCGACAAGAGGGACAGTCTCATCTCGAATGAGTGGCGCCATCCCCGCTGCCGGTTCAATCGACTAGGCCGTTGCGCGCCCGCCCGCCAGTTAATTCGCGTCCATGTACCCGCCGGACGATTTCCGGCGGGTACATGCCGTGTCTCAGGCCGTCGCCAGCGCGACCTCGTAGCTGGCCGTGGTCTTCTCCGCGACTTCGGACTCGCTGACGCCCGGCGCCAGCTCGACCAGCCGGAAGGGCGATTCATGATCGGCGCGCTGGAACACGGCGAGATCGGTGATGATCATGTCGACCACGTTCTTGCCGGTGAGCGGCAGGTCGCAGCCCGGCACGAACTTGGGCGCGCCGTCCTTAGAGTTGTGCTCCATCACCACGATGATCTTCTTGACGCCGGCGACCAAGTCCATGGCGCCGCCCATGCCCTTGATCATCTTGCCGGGGATCATCCAGTTGGCGATGTCGCCCGTCTCGCTCACTTCCATCGCGCCGAGCACGGTGAGGTCGATATGGCCGCCGCGGATCATCGCGAAGCTCTGCTCCGAGCCGAAATAGACCGACTGGGGCAGCTCGCTGATCGTCTGCTTGCCGGCGTTGATCAGGTCGGGATCGACTTCGTCGTCATAGGGGAACGGGCCGATGCCGAGCATGCCGTTCTCCGACTGGAGCGTCACCTCCACCCCCGCCGGAATGTGGTTCGCCACCAGCGTCGGGATGCCGATGCCCAGATTGACGTAGAAGCCGTCCTGCAGCTCCTTCGCGGCGCGCGCCGCCATTTCATCGCGAGTCCAGGGCATTATTCACCTTCCTTAAGATATCCACCGACCACTCGCTCACGCTGCTTCGGGCTCAGCGAGCACCAGTAGGTCAGCAATTCGGGCGTCTTGTCGAATTTGGCCATTCCGGCGGGGCCCGGCCGATCGGCCACGTGCGCCGGCGCATATTCGCCCGCGCGGATGAGATGGTCGACCAGCGCGTTTGCCGCGTGCTCGACAAGGATCTGCCCCTTGGCGGCGACGAGATCGAGCCGCCGCTGATAATCCTGTTTCCCCAGTTCCCACTCCGCGCCGCGCACCCAGCTGAACACGACCGAGTCGGATGTGCCTTCACGGAAGACGGCAGCGAGCGCACGGCGATATGGTGGGAAATATTTCGCGGTGAGCGGCGCGCGCTTCAACTCGATCTGCCAGCACAGGAATTCGACGCCCCGCCGCGCCAGAATATCACGGACCCAGGGCTTTCTAGCCACCGCGTCGGCCACCGCCCGCTGAAATGTCCGCTCGGCACCGATGCCGAAGGCGATCTCGTCGTCCTCCACCGGAATGACGGGGACAAGCTGTGCCTGCTGTAGCGTCAAGGCGAGCAGCAGCGCGATCACGGCCGGGCCACAGCCCCGGCCGGATCGGCCCATTGCTTGTCCTTGGGGAACACGTCGTCCATCCCGCCCTTCAGGCCGCTGCCGTAGACGGGGTTGGGCAGGATGAACCAGCCGCGGCCCCATAGCGGCGCGATCAGCGTGTTGCTGGTGGTGTTGCGCCGCGCCGGGGTCGACAGGTCCTTGGCGTTGAACAGGTCGCTGAAGTCGCCCAGCTGGTCGCCGCCCATCGCGACGATGCAGTAGCGCTCGGCGATCTTCCAGCGCCGCTCGTCCTTGCCGCTGGGGGCAGCGTCGTCGCGCAGGATCAGCGTGTCGCCCAGCATCACCGGGCCGAGTCCGGCCTTGTTGAGCGCCTCGATCGTGAAGGGCGCGGTGCTCGCCGAGCGATTGGTGTTGTAGATCACGGTGATGCCGTCGGCGCGGAGTGCGGCGATCGTCTCGGCGGCGCCGGGCACCGCCTCCACCTTGTCCGCGCCGGTCTCTTCCCAGCGCGTCCAGCGGCCCTGGTCATAGCCCGGCCCGCGCCGCGCCGCGTCGCTCTCGAAGCCGAGGTTGAGCAGCACGGTTTCGTCCACGTCGAACACCACGGCGAGCGGGCGCTTGCCGCAGGTGTCGAACTTGGGCGAGGTCAGCGTCGAATCGCGCGTCATCACCACGGAGCTGATCTTGCTGCGGTCGCGGCGGAAGCGCAGGTCGCCATGGATATAGTTCCACAGCGCCGCATAGGCCTGGAGGCTGAGCGCCGAGGCTTCGCCCGAGCCATAGAGGAACTGCATCTCGGGCGGCACCGTGCCTGGCGGCGGCGCGACGGGGGTCGGTGCCGGGGCGGGCATCAGCGCCAGCGCCTGCTCGCCCGGCGACGGGGCCTCCGACTGCGGCCGGGGCTGCGGCTTCTCCTGGCCGCGCCGGGGCTTTTTACCCTTCCCCTTGTCCTGGGTGGTCTTGACCACGCCGGCCGCGGCCGCGAGCGGCACCGCCGCCGCGATGCAGCCCGAAAGCCCGGTCGCGGCAAGCGCCAGCCCGGCTATCGCCAGCGCTCGGCTCACGCAGCCTCGCGCGGCCGGGTCGTCCGGAACTCGATCTTCTTGTCGTAGGGGCTGCCCACGATCAGCCGCTTCACATAGATGCCCGGCAGGTGGATCTGGTCGGGGTCGAGGCTGCCGACCGGCACCACTTCCTCCACCTCGGCGACGCAGATGCGCCCCGCGGTAGCCATCGGCTGGTTGAAGTTGCGCGCGGTCTTGCGGAAGATCAGGTTGCCGCTCTCGTCGGCCTTCCAGCCCTTGATGATCGACAGGTCGCTGCGGATGCCGCGCTCGAGGATATATTCCTCCCCGTCGAAGACCTTCACTTCCTTGCCCTCGGCCACGAGCGTGCCGACGCCGGTCTTGGTGTAGAAGCCCGGGATGCCCGCCCCACCCGCGCGGCAGCGCTCGGCCAGCGTGCCCTGGGGGCAGAATTCCACCTCGAGCTCGCCGCTCAGATACTGCCGCTCGAACTCCTTGTTCTCGCCGACATAGGACGAGATCATCTTCTTCACCTGGCGGGTGCGCAGCAGCTTGCCCAGGCCCTCGCCGTCCACGCCGGCATTGTTCGAGGCGATGGTGAGGTCCTTGGTGCCCGCATCGCGGATCGCGTCGATCAGCCGCTCGGGGATGCCGGACAGGCCGAAACCGCCCGCGCAGATCGTCATGCCGTCGAACAGCAGCCCTTCCAGCGCTGCTTCTGCGTTGGGATAGAGCTTCTTCATCGGCGATTCTCTCCTGACTTCGCCCGGGGCGATAGTCCGGGGCGGAAGCTTCGGTCAAGCGAACCTGAACCGACTTTCAACTTCGCTGCATCGCAGCAGCGCCGGCCGGCGCCCTCTACCGAACCTGAACAGAAGATGATCAACTTCGGTGGTGTGGCACAAAGGCAACACGGCAGGATTGTAATTAAATTGCCATATTGCACTGCGGAATCGGAGGCCTACGTAGAGCCCCGGATGGCCATCCGAACCTGAGTAATTAAGTCCAAAGGTAGGAAATATAATGCGAATTCTCGCAGTGTCCGCGCTCGCCCTCGTGGCAGCCACCGCAACCCCCGCTTTCGCCCAGGACAGCGCGCCGTTCAGCGGCCCGCGCATCGAGGCCGAAGCCGGTGTGGACCATGTCGGCTCCGAGGGTAATGGCCGTTCGGGCTTCCTGTATGGCGGCGCCATCGGCTACGACAAGCAGTTCAACAACATCGTGATCGGTGCCGACGCCGAGATCACCGGCGCGACCACCAAGGAAGGTGGCGTGGAAGCCGGCCGTGACCTGTATGTCGGCGCCCGCGCCGGTGTCGTCGTCGGCGGCTCGACGCTGGTCTACGGCAAGGCCGGCTACACCAACGCCCGCGTCAGCTTCGGCGACGACGGCATCAACAACGACGGCTACCGTCTGGGCGCCGGTGTCGAGCGCAACTTCGGCCGCTTCTTCGGCAAGGTCGAGTATCGCTACTCGCGCTACGAGAAGATCGACCTGAACCGCGACCAGGTCGTAGCGGGCGTCGGCGTCCGCTTCTAAGCGACCGACAAATCCGGACAGCAAGGGGGCCGCGCGGGCAACTGCGCGGCCCTTTTTCATTCCGGCCGCGGACGGGACTCCCGCCAGCGCAACGCCAGAAAGCGAAGAGCGACAAGCACCAGCACAACCATCAGATTGATCGCGGCGTAAACAAGCGGTGCGACCAGCATCTCCAACCCCACGCCGTTCCGGTCACAGTCGTGGAACGCCCCCAGGTTCGTCGTCGAAACCCCGGCTACCACGCAGACCAGCCCAACAAACGCGGCAACGACCCAGAACAGGCGCGCGCGATTCGTCCTGGAGACGCTCCACGCGACGGCGAACGGGCTCAAGGGCAACAGTCCCACCACGGCGACGATCGGCTGGTCCCAGGAGAATTGTCGTCCTGCAGCCAGGACCAACGCACCGAGCGACATGTCGCCGACCCGGAGATGGAGGCGCTCACCATTGATGGATGCCGCGAAATTCCCGAAGCACGCTTCGAAATCGACACTGACAAGGACGGCGTGCACCATCAGAAAAAGGGAAAGCCCGGCCGATAGAGCCAACAGGCCTATTCCCTGCGCCCGCCTGTCGAACATGATCGGCCCCTTTCCGCCTAACCGCCTGGCCCATCGTCCAGCATGATCGAGCGGCAGGGCTCGCGCCCGCCATAGCTCTTCTCGGCCACCCTGGCGCCCACAGCGCGCAGGGCATCGGCACGCTCGGCGGAGCGCACGCCAAAGATCGCGCGCTCATATTCCATCGTGCCCGCGAACGCCGGCACCGCGCGCACCCGTTCCAGCCAGCCCGCCGTCCGCGGCCAGCGCCCGGCGTCCACCTCGAACCCGGCGAGCGAGGCGTTGCGGAAGAAGCAGGCATAGGTGAAGTCGGCGGTGCAGACATGGTCGAACAGGAAGCCGTCCGCCGGCACCCGCGCCTCGATCCAGTCGAGCGCTTCGGGCAGGTCGATGGTCGTCACCCGTTCGATCAGCGCATGATCGGGCTCGCGCTTCCAGACATAGGGGACGATGGTGCGCTGGTAGAACAGCCGCCAGATGATCAGGTCGCCCAGCCGGCTGTCGGCAAATTCCTCCATCCAGCGCGCCTTCGCCCGGTCGGCGGGCGACTTGGGCATCAGCGGCGGCTCGGGCCAGCGCTCGTCGACATATTCGGCGATCACAGTCGAGTCGTTGAGGACCAGGTCGCCGTCGATCAGCACCGGGATGCGGCGCAGCGGGCTGACCCGGGTGAAGTCCTCGGTGCCGTAAAAGGGCACGATCGGGTCCATCTCATAGTCGACGCCCTTGTGATCGAGCGCGACGAACACCTTGCGCGCATAGGGCGAGACATGGTTGCCGATGATGAGCATGGCGATCCCCTCCGATTGGCGCAGGCCTATCAAGCGCCTCCGAACCGGTCCAGTCGCGCGATTGACCGGCAGCGAGGCGGCGCGCAGGATACCGGCATGCACCCTTCGGCCCTTCCGGCGTTGGCCATCGCTCTCGCTTTCGCGCTCCCCGGTACCGCGCTCGCGCAGACGCACTGGGCAAGCTTCGACGTCTGGGACATCGAACGCGACGCCACGGGCTGCACAGCACATCGGATCGATGTGAAGGGCGCCACCACGCACTTCGCGTTCCGGGTCGAAAGGTCGCTCCGCATGATCCGGCTGAGCGGCAAGGGATGGCGCTTCAAGCCCGGGCGGCCCTATCGCATCCGCCTCTCGCCCGAGGGGCTCGAAAAGGACGGGGCGCTGTTCGAGGCAACGGGCTTTGCGGGCCCGCGCGGCTGGCGCGGCGTTTCCATCCCGATCGACGAAGCGCGGGCGGCGCGCCTGTGGGACGATCACATGCTTGCGGCAACCCGGGACGGCGAGACGGCGCCGTTCGCCCGGTTCGCGCCAGGCACATGGTCCGCAAGTCCCGCGCGGGTCCATCATTGCGCCTTCCTCGTCGCCGCGCAGGACCCAGGCTCGGGCCGCCCGGCGGTGACACCGCCCAAGTACGCGCGGGACCGGCCAGTGGTCTCGTTCGACGATTATCTCGGCGCCGCCATCCGCGCCAATCAACAGGGCGACGTCACCGTCCGCCTGACAATATCGGCGAAGGGCCGCCCCAGCGACTGCAGGGTCGTCCGTTCCAGCGGCTTCGCGCTTCTCGACGATCGCACCTGCCTGGTCCTGTCGCGGGGCATGCGCTTCGAACCGGCCCGCGATGCCCAGGGTCAGCCGACCGAGGGCCGCTACGACCAGGCCATTTCCTGGCGCATACCGCCCGGCTGGCGCGAAAGCATGATCCAGGAATAGCGCCGTCCCATTGCCCCCGCCTATACGCCAGTAACGATCGCACGGGTTGGTCTCGCCGCATCGCCTCGCTAGACAGGCAGCATGACCGCGAAACGAACCGGGGGCAGGATCCTCGTCGACAATCTGGTCGCGCAAGGCTGCGACCGTATCTTCCACGTGCCGGGCGAGAGCTTCCTCGCCGTGCTCGACGCGCTGCACGACGTGCCGCAGATCGACGTGGTGACCTGCCGCCAGGAGGGCGGGGTCGGCTTCATGGCCTGTGCCGACGGCGCGATGACGCAGCGGCCGGGCGTCGCCTTCGTCACCCGCGGCCCGGGCGCGACCAACGCCTCGATCGGCGTCCATGTCGCGATGCAGGATTCGCAGCCGATGATCCTGTTCATCGGCGATGTCGATCGCTCGATGCGCGACCGCGAGGGCTTCCAGGAGGTCGATTTCCCCGCCTTTTTCGGCCCGATCGCCAAATGGGCGACGCGGATCGAGGATGCCCGCCGCATCCCCGAATATGTCGCCCGCGCCTTTGCGGTGGCGACTTCCGGCCGCCCCGGCCCGGTAGTGATCGCGCTGCCCGAGGACATGCTGTGCGACGTGGTCGAGGCGATCGACCGCCCCGAGATCGCCCCGCCGATCCAGGCGCCCGACGCCTATGACCTCGACCAGATGTTCGCCCTGCTGGGCGAGGCGAAGCGCCCCGTGGCGATCGTCGGCGGCGCCGGCTGGGATGCCGAGGCGGGCGAGGATTTCGCGAAGTTCGCCGAGCGGATCGCCCTGCCCGTGGCCGGCGCCTTCCGCCGCCAGGACGCGATCCCCAACACCTCTCCGGTCTGGGCCGGCAATCTCGGCTATGGCCCCAATCCGAAGCTGGTCCAGCGGATCAAGGATGCCGACCTGCTGCTCGTGGTCGGCGCCCGCCTCGGCGAGGCGACGACCGACGGCTATACGCTGATCACCCCCGAGCACCCCGGCCAGAAGCTGGTCCATGTCCATCCGGACCCGAACGAGCTCAACCGCGTCTATGTCGCCGATCTGCCGATCTGTGCGCGCCCGTTCGAGTTCGCGGTCGCGCTGGCGGCCGAGGAAGACGTCGAGTTGCCGAGCTTCGACGCGGCGCAGGCGCATGCCGAGTGGCTCGAATGGTCCACCCCCAAACCGCGTGACGGCGTGGCGCTCGATCTCGGCCAGTGCGTCGCGGCGATGCGGGAGGCGATGCCGGCGGACACGATCATCTGCAACGGCGCCGGCAATTTCTCGAGCTGGTGGCACCGCTACTGGCCCTATGCCGCCCACCCCTCGCAGCTCGCCCCCACCGCCGGGGCGATGGGCTATGGCGTGCCTGCCGCCGTCGCCGCCGCGATCCGCTTCCCGGACCGCGCCGTGGTCGCGCTGGCCGGCGACGGCGACTTCATGATGAACGGCCAGGAACTCGCCACCGCCGTCCAGCATGACGCCGACCTGATCGTCATCCTGGTCGACAACGGCACCTATGGCACGATCCGCATGCACCAGGAGCGCGAATATCCCGCGCGCCTGTCGGGCACCGCGCTGAAGAACCCCGATTTCGCCGCGCTCGCCCGCGCCTATGGCGGCTGGGCCGAGACGGTGGAGCGGACCGAGGAATTCGCACCCGCCCTTGCCCGCGCGCTGGAGCAGCCGGGCCTCCGCCTGCTCCACCTGAAGACCGATATCGAGTTCATCACGCCGGGGCTCACCGTCACCGGCCTGCGGAGCAAATAAACCCGCCACCACGCCGCTTCGCCGGGTCCCTGTCCCCTATAATATCGGGATAGGGACCATTCGAAGAGGCAGCATATGGGCTGGCGGCATCTGCACGTCGGGCGCAAGGGCGACAATCTGACCATCCAGAACCACCGGGTCTGGCATGAGGAATGGCGCTGGATCAACGCCGAGACCGTCCGCCTGCCCGATCCGATGGTGCCGGTGGACGTGCTGTCGCACATGGTCTGCGAGATCGGCCCGAAGACCCGCCCGGTCCGCTTCGCCGCACACAAGCTGCAGAGCGACCTGTGGAGCTTCTACATCCCGGATTGATGGCGCGCGCGGCGCTCTTCTTTCCCCCTCTTCCCTTTCCCCGGCGAAGGCCGGGGCCCAGGCTAAGCGTGCGCGTCGCAGACGCGCCAGGGCGCGTGACTTTCAAGGACTGGACCCCGGCCTTCGCCGGGGAAAGCTAATCCAGCAACCAAGACCGCTTCGCCGGCGCGCCCGACACCAGCGGATCGTCCGGCTGCGCCAGGCGCAGCTTCATCTCGGTGAGCGGCCGGCCGCTGACCCGGTCGACCACCATCGGTTCGACCAGCGCGTCCGTCTCGGTATCGACCAGCCGGCTGGTGCCGCCTTCGCCATTGTGGCGCCGGCCCCACTCCCCGATCACGTGCAGCACCGGCAGGAAGTCGCGCCCCGCATCGGTCAGCACATATTCGTCGCGCGGCGGGCGCTCGCTGTAGCGCCGCTTCGCCACCAGCCCCGCCTCGACCAGCGCGCGCAGCCGCGCGGTCAGGATGTTCGGCGCGATCCCCAGGCTGGTGCGCAACGCCTCGAAGCGGCCGAGCCCCAGGCTCAGGTCGCGCAGGATCAGCATGCTCCACGCATCTCCCACCTTGGCCAGCCCGCGCGCGACCGGACAGCAGGTCTGCGATTTTTCTTGGTCAACGTCCATTGCATAATGATAGTGAGTTACTATTAAAATGCAAGCGACTCGATCTCCGGGCCGCAACGGAGACGAACCATGACTGATTCCACCCTTGGCACTGCCCTGATCACCGGCGCTTCCACCGGCATCGGCGCTGTCTATGCGGACCGCCTGGCCAAGCGCGGCCACGACCTGATCCTCGTCGCGCGCGACGCCGCCCGCATGCAGGCGCTCGCCGACCGCCTGACCGCCGAGACCGGCCGCAGCATCGAAGTGCTCCCCGCCGACCTCACCGATGGCGACGATCTCGATCGCGTGGCGAAGCGCCTCGCCGACGACGCCACGATCACCTTGCTGGTCAACAATGCCGGCATGTCGCTGAACGGCGGACTGCTCGACAACGAGGCCCCGGCGCTCGAGCGGCTGATCGCGCTCAACATCACCGCCCCCACCCTGCTCGCCTCGGCGGCCGGCAAGGCGTTCCAGGCGCGCGGCAAGGGCGGCATCATCAATCTCGCCTCGATCCTCGCCTTTGCGCCCGAGATGTTCGACGGCGTCTATTCGGGCAGCAAGGCCTATCTGCTCAACCTCTCGCTCTCGCTCGCCACGCAGCTCGAGCCGAAGGGCGTGCGCGTCCAGGCAGTCCTGCCCGGCGCCACCCGCACCGAGATCTGGGAGCGTTCCGGCAAGGACGTGGACAGCTTCCCACCCGAGATGGTGATGGACGTCGACGACCTGGTCGATGCGTCGCTCGCCGGCTTCGACAAGGGCGAGACGGTCACCATCCCGCCGCTGGCCGATGAAGGCCTGTACGAGGTCTACAACAACGCCCGCCTGGCAATGGGCCCGCACCTCTCTAAGCGCGACGTCGCCCCGCGCTACCGCGAGACGGTGGCGGCGTAACCCGACTTCCCCTCCCTGCAAGGGAGGGGACCGAGGGGTGGGTGGAGGCCTGGCGATACGGTTTCCGTGTCGCCGGGCCTTTCGTATCGCCGGGACGCGACCCACCCCCAACCCCTCCCTTTCAGGGAGGGGAGGCAAATGAAAAAGGCCGCCCCGGTTTCCCGGAGCGGCCTTCGCCTGAGTATCCGCGGGCGGATCAGATATCGTCGCCGAGCGCGCCCTTCACCTTGCCGATGAACTGCTCGCCCTTGCCCTTCAGCTCCTGGGCCTTGCCCTCGGCATCGAGCTTGTCGTCGGCGTGCGTGCGCTGCGGATCGGCCGGATCGCCGGCGATCGCCTGCTTGGCCTTGCCGACCATCTCGTTGACGTTGCCCTTGATCTTGTCGGTAAGTTCACCCATGATTCCAATCTCCTACCGCGGATCGGCGCCTGGCCGCGCCTGTGATCCGTTCGACTGAAACAACGGTCCGCGCAGGAATTGGGTTCCGTCATGCCAGAACGGATTACCGAGCATTATGAGCGACATGCCCATGCGTTCGATCATGCGCGGCGCAAGCGCTTCGCCGAGCGCGCCTGGCTCGATCGCTTCCTGCTCGGCGTGGCCAGGGGCGCGCCGGTGCTCGACCTGGGCTGCGGCGCCGGCGAGCCGATCGCGCGCTATCTCCATGATCATGGCCACCCGGTCACCGGGGTCGACGGGTCGGAGGCGATGATCGCCCTGTGCCGCACCCGCTTCCCGCGCGAGCGCTGGATCGCCGGCGACATGCGCCGCGTCGCGCTGGACGGCATGTTCGGCGGGATCCTCGCCTGGGACAGCCTGTTCCACCTCCCCGCCGACGACCAGCTCGACCTGATCGAGCGGCTCGCGCCCCATCTGTCCCCCGGCGGCGCGCTGCTGTTCAACACCGGCCCGGCGCGCGGCACCGCGATGGGCTGCCAGTTCGGCGAGGAGCTCTACCACGCCAGCGCCGATCCCGCGGAATATCGCGCGGTGTTCGCAAGGGCCGGGCTGTTCGAGGTCGCCTACAAGCCCGAGGACCCCGCGACCGGCGGCCGCTCGGTCTGGCTGGTACGGAAGCCGCATTGAATTCCTCCCTCGGAGCGCAGCTCCGGGGGAGGGGGACCGCGCCCGCAGGGCGTGGTGGAGGGGGCACAACCACAGGCGACACCGCTCGCGGCTACGCCCCCTCCACCATTCGCCATGCGAATGGTCCCCCTCCCCCGCTTCGCGGGGGAGGAATGGGAACTAAGGCGCCACCTTCTGCAGGAACGCGATCACCGCCACCCAGGCCGGCTCGGCGCCATCCTTGTTCTTCGGGCGGAGCAGCGTCGAGGAGCCATGGACGCCGCCCTGCTTGGGCACGAACTGCTCCTTGTCCTTGCCGGGCACCGCGGCGAGGATCGCGCGCGCCGCGTCGATCTCGTGCCCGTCCTGGGCGGAGGTGACGAACACCGGCGCCTTCACCTTGGCGGCCGCGGTCTCGACCAGCTTCTTGTCGTCGAAATATTCGCCCGGCGAAAAGGCCATCACCGCCTTCACCGCGTCCGGATTCTCGGCTGCGAGCAGGAAGGCGAGCGAGGCCGAATAGCTGCTGCCCCACAGGATCACCGGCAGCTTCCGCGCCCGCGCCCAGGCCAGCGCCGCCTCGAGATCGGGCTTGGCGGCCAGATATTCCGCCGAGGTCGCGACATGGCCCGGCTGCACGCCGACGCCCTTCGCCGTCTCGTTGCCGCCGAACAGGTCGCCGCCGGCGCGCTGGTCGATGCGCAGCGACTCATAGCCCCAGGTCGCGAGCCGCGGCGCGATCGTGGCATATTCGTCCTTGCCCGATTCGGCCTGGTGGAACAGCAGGATCAGCGCCTTGGGCCGCTCGGTCCCGATATGGATCCCCGCCACCTTCACCCCGTCCGCCGCGGTGAGCGTCACCGGCTCGGCCGAGATGGCGCGCGCTTCCTTGGGCACGTTGGCGGGCTTCGGATGGCAGGCGGAGAGCGCGAGCAGCGCCAGCGCCGCCGCTGCCGTCCCGCGCATCAGATCAGCCCCGCCAGCGGGCTCGACGGATCGGCGTAGCGGCGCTTGGCCATGCGCCCGGCGCGATAGGAGAGCCGCCCGGCCTCCACCGCCGCCTTCATCGCCGCCGCCATCAGGATCGGATCCTTGGCCTCGGCGATTGCGGTGTTCATCAGGATGCCGTCGCAGCCCAGCTCCATGCCGACCGCCGCGTCGCTCGCCGAGCCGACCCCGGCATCGACCAGCACCGGCACCTTGGCGCCCTCGACGATCAGCCGGATCGTCACCTGGTTCTGAATACCCAGCCCCGATCCGATCGGCGCACCGAGCGGCATGATCGCCACCGCGCCGGCATCCTCCAGCCGCTTCGCCGCGATCGGATCGTCGACGCAATAGACCATCGGCTTGAAGCCTTCGTTCGCGAGGATTTCCGTGGCACGGAGAGTCTCGACCATGTCGGGATAGAGCGTCCGCGCCTCGCCCAGCACTTCGAGCTTCACCAGCTCCCAGCCGCCCGCCTCGCGCGCCAGCCGCAGCGTGCGGATCGCCGACTCGGCATCGAAGCAGCCGGCGGTGTTGGGCAGATAGGTGATCTTCTTCGGGTCGATATAGTCGGTGAGCATCGGCGCCTTGGGATCGCTGACGTTCACCCGGCGCACCGCCACCGTGACGATCTCGGCGCCCGAGGCGGCCACTGCTGCCGCGTTCTGCTCGAAATCCTTGTACTTGCCGGTGCCGACGATCAACCGCGAGCGGAAGGTCTTGCCCGCGACGGTCCAGCTATCCTCGTCGACCGGGCGGCCATGGTCCCCGCCCCCGACGAAATGGACGATCTCCAGCTCGTCGCCATCCTCGACGATCACCTGGTCCAGCGTCGAGCGCGGGACCACCTCGAGGTTGCGCTCCACCGCCAGCTTGGCGGGCACCAGCCCCAGCTCCTCGGCCAGCTGCGCGATGGTCAGCCCGGCGGTCACCCGCTTGTGCTCGCCATTGACCGTGATCGAGACGGTGCCGTCGATATGTGCCATCAAGTCCTCCAGATGCGGAGGCATCTAGGCGCGCTGCCTGCTTTGTCAAAGGGCCTCCGGCGCCGTCCCCCGCATTTCGCCGTGGGCATCAATCGCCCCTAAAGCGCCGTTCCCGCGCGTATCGCTTTTGCGCTCGGCGTAACGAACCGCTATTGGGGCCGCTTCATCCCCTGCAGCGGACCCGAGCCTTGGCCGATACGATCTACGTCCTCAACGGTCCCAACCTCAATCTGCTGGGACTGCGCGAGCCGGAGATCTACGGGTCGGACACGCTCGACGACATTGCGGGGCGGCTGGAGGACCGGGCCAAGGAACTCGATCTCGAGATCGACCTGCGCCAGTCGAATCACGAGGGCCATCTGGTCGACTGGCTGCACGAGGCCCAGGCGCGCGGCGCGAAGGCGGTATTGCTCAACGCCGGCGCCTTCACCCACACCAGCCTCGCGCTCTACGACGCGATCCGCGCGATCCGGACGCCGGTACTCGAAGTCCATCTCTCCAACCCGCTCACCCGGGAGGAGTTCCGCCACCACAGCTATGTGGGCATGGCCGCCCGGGGAACCATCGCCGGTTTCGGGGCGCTGTCCTACATGCTTGCGCTTGAAGCCGCCGCGCTCCTCTGACAAAGGGCGCGGTTTCATCGGAAGAACGAGATCAAATGGCAGACAAGAACGACAAGACGGGCGCCATGCAGGTTGATATCGAGCTGGTGCGCCAGCTCGCCGCAGTGCTCGACGAAACCAACCTGACCGAGATCGAGGTCGAGGACGCAGACCGCAAGGTGCGCGTCGCCCGCACCGTGCAGGCCGCGCCCGCGATGATGGCCGCGCCGATGGCAGCGCCTGTCGCCGCCCCGGTTGCCGCGCCCGCCGCCGCTGCCCCGGCCACCGAGGCCGCGCCCGCCGCCGCGCTCAATGCAGTCAAGTCGCCGATGGTCGGCACCGCCTATCTTGCGCCCAACCCCGAGGCGCCGAACTTCATCGCGGTCGGCCAGGCCGTGAAGCCCGGCGACACGCTGCTGATCATCGAGGCGATGAAGGTGATGAACCCGATCACCGCCACCGCGCCCGGCACGGTCAAGGCGATCCTGGTCGACAACGGCCAGCCGGTCGAGTTCGACCAGCCCCTCGTCGTCGTCGAGTAAGCGCCTTGCCCGAGATCAAGAAGCTCCTGATCGCCAATCGCGGCGAGATCGCGCTGCGCATCCACCGTGCCTGCCACGAGATGGGCATCAAGACCGTCGCGGTGCATTCCACCGCCGACAGCGACGCGATGCACGTGCGCCTCGCCGACGAAGCGATCTGCATCGGGCCGCCGGCCGCCGGCGAGAGCTATCTCAAGATCGACCGGATCATCGCCGCGGCGGAGATCTCGGGCGCGGATGCGATCCACCCGGGCTATGGCTTTCTCTCGGAGAATGCCAAGTTCGCCGAGATCGTCGAGGCGCACGGCATCATCTTCGTCGGCCCCAAGCCCGAGCATATCCGCACGATGGGCGACAAGATCGAGGCGAAGCGCACCGCCGGCGCGCTCGGCCTGCCGCTCGTCCCCGGCTCGGACGGCGCGATCAGCGATGTCGAGGAAGCCAAGAAGATCGCGGAAGCCGCCGGCTATCCGGTGATCATCAAGGCCGCATCGGGCGGCGGCGGCCGCGGCATGAAGGTCGTGACCAACCCGGCCGATCTCGAGGCGCAGATGCTCCAGGCGGGCAGCGAGGCCAAGGCCGCGTTCGGCGACGCCACCGTCTATCTCGAGAAGTATCTCGGCAACCCGCGCCATATCGAGGTGCAGGTGTTCGGTGACGGCAATGGCAACGCCATCCACCTCGGCGAGCGCGACTGCTCGCTCCAGCGCCGCCACCAGAAGGTGCTCGAGGAAGCCCCCTCGCCGGTCCTCTCGGCCGAGGAGCGCGCGCGCGTCGGCGGCATCTGCGCCAAGGCGATGGCCGACATGGGCTATCGCGGCGCCGGCACGATCGAGTTCCTCTGGGAGAATGGCGAGTTCTACTTCATCGAGATGAACACCCGCCTGCAGGTGGAGCATCCGGTGACCGAGGCGATCACCGGCCTCGACCTCGTCCGCGAGCAGATCCGCGTCGCCGAGGGCCATGGCCTGACGCTGCGCCAGGAGGACGTCGAGTTCCGCGGCCATGCGATCGAATGCCGCATCAACGCCGAGGACCCGCGCACCTTCGCCCCCTCGCCGGGCCTGGTGAAGGGCTATCACGCGCCGGGCGGCATGAACGTCCGCGTCGATTCGGGCCTCTACGCCGGCTACAAGGTGCCGCCTTACTACGACTCGATGATCGCCAAGCTGATCGTTTGGGGCCACACCCGCGAAGGCGCGCTCCGCCGACTGCGCCGTGCGCTCGAGGAGTTCGTGATCGACGGGATGAAGACCACCATCCCGCTCCACCAGGCACTGCTCGACGACCCCGACTTCCAGAAGGGCGAGTACACGATCAAGTGGCTGGAAGAGTGGCTGGCCCGGCAGGACGACCAATGACCGTCACTCCGTCCCGAACCTGATCCGGGACGGGGTCTCAGGCAATTAGAGCATTTCGTTTGCGGCATGAGATCCCGGCTTTCGCCGGGATGACGGAGTTTCCATGAAAGCCACGATCTATCACAATCCCCGCTGCTCCAAGTCGCGCGAGGCGCTGGCGATCCTGAACGAGACGCCGGGCATCGAGGTCGAGGTGGTCGAATATCTCAAGACCCCGCCGAGCCGCGAGACGCTGAAGGACCTCTATGCCCGCGCCGGCATGACCGCCCGTGAAGGCCTGCGCATCGCCGAGGACGCCGCCAAGCCGCTCAAGGGCACCGATGACGACACGATCCTCGATGCGATGGCGGCGAATCCGATTCTGATCGAGCGCCCGCTGGTCGTCACCGAAAAGGGCGCCCGCCTCGGCCGCCCGCCGGAAAAGATCCGCGAGATCCTCTAAATCCCTCCCTCGCCCAGGGGAGAGAAGCGCGCCGCAACGCCGAATATCCAAAATGGTTCCGTCCCGTTACCCAATTTGACGAAATCGACGCTGCGCCGGACAATTCCCCCGTCGCGGTAACCCGAAAATTAACGGTCACCGCCTAATCCTGCATCCCGAAAATATAGGATGGGGTGATGCGGATTACGGTCGGGAACGGGAAGCGGTGCACGGGCGCGAGCCCCATGCGAATCGGCGGCGCATCGCGCGGCGAGGCGCAGGCATGAACGCGCCCATCTCGCTGCACTCGCAGCTCGACCGCCTGACCTCCTGGTTCCGCCGCGGCGACTCGGTGCCCGATCGCGCCGCGCTGCACCGGCTGCGCTACGAACAGATCGGCGCCCTGTTGTTCGAGCATGGCCTCGAGCCCAGCACGCTCAATTTCGATTTCGCCGGCCGCTTCCTCGACGGGCGGGAATTGCAGCTGCTCCAGGCGGCGGAGGATCTGATCGCCGCCAAGGGCAGCCTGACCGACCGCGACGTCGAGAAGATCATGGAGCGCCACGCCAGCGACGACACCTCCGACAAGCTCGAGAAGCTCACCCGCGAGCTGGAGAGCAAGGTGGTCGAATGCCTTGGCGCGGTGGGCGATGCCACCGCTTCGACCAGCGCCTATTCCACCGCGCTCGGCCAGGCCGCAGGCGAGATGGAGCGCGCGCCGGGCGAGACCTATCGCCGCCTGCTCGAAGTCACGCTCGAAGTCGCCGAGACCACCCGCAAGATCGGCGGCCGGCTGGAGAGCACGCGCGAGGACACCAAGCGGCTGCGCGGCGATCTCGAGCGCGCGGTGCGCGCGGCCGAGGAGGATCACCTCACCGGCCTGCCCAATCGCCGCGGCTTCTTCGCCCGCATGGAGGAACTGCTCGCCCGGCCCGACGCCGCGCCCTTCGCGCTGGCGCTGTGCGACATCGACAATTTCAAGGCGATCAACGACCGCCACGGCCACCACACCGGCGACCGGGTGCTGCGCTTCGTCGGGCGCACCCTGCGCGAGTTCCTCGGCCGGCGCGTGACCGTCGCCCGCTATGGCGGCGAGGAGTTCGTCTGCCTGTTCGAAGGCAGCGATGCCGAGGATGCCGCCGAGACGCTCGACGCCTGCCGCGCCCGGCTGCGCGAGCGGCTGCTGCGCGACCAGACCACCAACCTGCCGATCGGCCGGATCAGCTTCTCGGCCGGCGTCGCCACCATCGAGGCCGACTCGGCCGACGCGCTGCGCATCGCCGACGAACTGCTCTACGCCGCCAAGCGCGCCGGCAAGGATCAGGTCGTGACCGTGACGACCCAGGTGGCCTCGGCCGCCTGAGCCTCCCCCCCCCCTGTCACCCCGGCCTTGTGCCGGGGTCCACCGGGAGGCGAGTCATGGACAAGAGGCTCCAGGGCATCGGGTGCGGCACGGTGGACCCCGGCACAAGGCCGGGGTGACGACATGAGGTGAGGCGTCCTCCCCACCCCCAACTCCGCAGCATCCGTCAGGCGCCCCTCTCCACCTTGCGGCATTCCCCGTCGCCAGGGAGACCAGGAACCGTGAAGCCCGACGCAAGCCAGCTTTATCTCACCCGCATGCAGCGCGTGCTCGACCATGTCGACGCGCATCTGGATAGGGACCTCAGCACCGAAGCCCTGGCCGGCGTCGCCGCCTTCTCGCCCTTCCATTTCCACCGCCAGTTCGCCGAGCTCTTCGGGATCAGCGTCCACCGCTATGTCCAGCTCGCTCGCCTCAAACGGGCCTCGTTCGCCCTCGCCTATCGGAAGACGAGCGTGTTCGACGTCGCGCTCGATTCCGGGTTCGGCGGGCCGGAGGCCTTTGCGCGCGCGTTTCGGCAGCGGATCGGACAGAGCCCGAGCGGATTTCGCGATCGGCCGGAATGGGCTCCCTGGACTGCGGCCCTCGCGCCGCTCGAACAGGCAAGGAGCCAGACCATGACACCCAGTTTCACCGACGCCGATGTCCGCATCGTCGATTTCCCCGCCACCCCGGTCGCGCTGATCGAGCATCGCGGCGATCCCCTGGCGGTGGGCGACACGATCCGCCGCTTCATCGACTGGCGCCGCGCCAACGGCCTGCCGCCGGCAAAGAGCGCGACCTTCAACATCCTCCACAATGATCCGGACGGCGTGCCGCCCGAGCAGCACCGGATCGACATCGCCTGCGCCGCCGACCGGGTGGCCGCGAATCCCGATGGCGTCACCGAAGGCCTGATCCCCGCAGGCCGCTGCGCAATGGTCCGCCTGACCGGCCCGGGTGACGACCTGCGCGCGCCGGCGCATTTCCTCTATGCCGACTGGCTCCCCCGCAGCGGCGAGGAACCGCGCGACTTCCCGATGTTCGTCCAGCGAATGAAGTTCTTCCCCGACGTGCCGGCGAACGAAGCGGTGACCGAGGTGTATTTGCCCATCCAGTAATTCCTCCCCGAGCTTGCCTCGGGGAGGGGGACCGCCGCCGAAGGCGGTGGTGGAGGGGCACGCCGGGCACCGGCGCGTTGCGCCGACCCCTCCACCACTCGCTACGCGAGCGGTCCCCCTCCCCCAGCAAGCTGGGGGAGGAATTAGCCGTGCTTCAAATGCGTGATGTCCTGCTTCAGCCCATAGAGATACACCGGCCGCCCGTCGCGCACCTCGACATCCGCCGTCACCCGCATCCAGCGGACCTCGCCGTCCGGCCGTCGAATCTCGGCGTCGAAGGTGAAGCTGCCACAGGTCGCGATCGCCTCGTCGCGCAGCCGCTTGAGCTCGGCGCGCGATTCCTCGCTGTACATCGCGACCACCTCGTCGCGCCGCACCGGCCGGTCGGCGGGCAGGCCGAAGATCTCGAACACCCCGGGGGTCCAGCGCAGCGAATCGTCGGAAAGGTCGCATTCCCAGGCCGCCGGCATCGGGGCGAGCACCGTCGGCACTTCGGACGGCACCACGTGCAGCTCGCGCGCCCAGCCCATCGGCACACGCCCTACCCGTGGCTCAGCGACTCGGTCTATCCAGTGGCTTGGCACGCAGCGATCACCCAGGCCCAACTTACATGGCTCTTGCTACGCCCGAAATGGTTAAAGTCCAGCCCCCGGCCTCCACGACGATCCGGCCTTTAACTGCAGGATTCCATCCGCTTGACCAGCCGGCATGCAGGCTCACCCTCCTTCCCTTGCGTACGCGCGGGCGATCCAACATTCTCTCCGGCTCCCCGCTCGGGGGTGACGTGGCGAAAAGCCCTCGCTATGGGCTCGTCGCATGACTGAGATCACCCCCGAGATCGTTGCCGAGCACGGCTTCACCCCCGAGGAATATGAGCGCGTCCTGAAGGCGATGGGCCGCGTGCCCAATATCACCGAGCTGGGCATCTTCTCGGTGATGTGGTCCGAGCATTGCAGCTACAAGTCGAGCCGCATCCACCTGAAGAAGCTGCCGACCACCGGCCCCCAGGTGATCTGCGGCCCGGGCGAGAATGCCGGCGTGGTCGATATCGGCGATGGCCAGGCGGCGATCTTCAAGATGGAGAGCCACAACCACCCGTCCTACATCGAGCCCTATCAGGGTGCGGCGACCGGCGTGGGCGGCATCCTGCGCGACGTGTTCACCATGGGCGCGCGCCCGATCGCCAACATGAACGCGCTGCGCTTCGGCCGGCCCGATCACCCCAAGATGAAGCACCTCATCGCCGGCGTCGTCCATGGCATCGGCGGCTATGGCAATTGCGTGGGCGTTCCCACCGTCGGCGGCGAGGTCAATTTCCACAAGGCCTATGACGGCAACATCCTCGTCAACGCGATGACCGTCGGCATCGCCGATACCGACAAGATCTTCTATTCGGCCGCGAGCGGCGTGGGTAACCCCATCGTCTATGTCGGCTCGAAGACCGGCCGCGACGGCATCCACGGCGCGACCATGGCCTCGGCCGATTTCGGCGAGGACAGCGAGGAGAAGCGCCCCACCGTTCAGGTCGGCGATCCCTTCACCGAGAAGCTGCTGATCGAGGCCTGCCTCGAGCTGATGGCGTCGGACGCGATCGTCGCGATCCAGGACATGGGCGCCGCCGGCCTCACTTCCTCCTCGGTCGAGATGGCCAGCAAGGGCGGCGTTGGCATCGAGCTGATCATGGACGATGTCCCGCAGCGCGAAACCGGCATGACGCCGTACGAGATGATGCTGTCGGAGAGCCAGGAGCGCATGCTCATGGTGCTCAAGCCCGGCCGCGAGGATTTCGCCAAGGCGATCTTCGAGAAGTGGGAACTCGATTTCGCCGTCATCGGTCACGTCACCGACACCGGCCGCATGGTGCTCAAGTGGAAGGGCGACACCGTCGCCGACATCCCGCTCGCCCCGCTCGCCGACGAAGCCCCGCTCTACGACCGTCCGCACGTCCCGACGCCGAAGCCGGCCGAGCTGACCAACGTGCCCGAGAGCGTCGATCCGGCCGCGGACTTGCTCAAGCTGGTCGGCACCCCGGACCTCGCCTCGCGCCGCTGGATCTGGGAGCAATATGACCACATGGTCGGCGGCGACACCGCGCAGCGCCCGGGCGGCGACGCCGCGGTGGTCCGCGTCCACGGCACCGACAAGGGCCTGGCGATCACCACCGACTGCACCCCGCGCTATTGCTTCGCCGACCCCGTCGAAGGCGGCAAGCAGGCGATCGCCGAAGCCTGGCGCAACCTGTCGGCAGTGGGCGCGACCCCGCTGGCGGTGACCAACTGCCTCAACTTCGCCAATCCGCAGCGCCCGGAGATCATGGGCCAGATTGTCGGCTGCCTTGAGGGCATGTCGGAAGCCTGCCGCGCGCTCGACTTCCCGATCGTCTCGGGCAACGTCTCGCTCTACAACGAGTCCAAGGCGACCGGCGGCGGCTCGGCGATCCTGCCGACCCCGGCGATCGGCGCGATCGGCTTGCTCAAGGACTGGTCGAAGAGCGCGACCATCGCGTTCAAGGGCACCGGCGACATCATCCTCGCGGTCGGCGAGCGCTCGGGCCATCTCGGCCAGTCGCTGTGGCTGCGCGAGCTGCACGGCCGCGAGGAAGGCCCGGCTCCCGAGGTCGACCTGATGATGGAGCGCCGCACCGGCGCCTTCATCCGCTCGGGCATCTGCACCGGCGCGATCACCGCCTGCCATGACGTGTCGGACGGCGGCCTCGCCGTCGCGATCGCCGAGATGGCGATGGCTTCGGGCATCGGCGCGATCATCGACCAGCCCCAGCCCTTCGGCATCGCCGGCTCGTTCTTCGGCGAGGACCAGGGCCTTTACGTCGTCACGATCTGCGACACCTGCCTGGCCGACTTCCTGGTCGCCGCCGACAAGGCCGGCCTGGTCGCCGATCCGATCGGCCGTACGATCAAGGACCGCATCATCTTCGAGCTGGAAGAAGGCGATTTCTGCGTGAGCTTGACCGATCTCAAGGCAGCGCACGAAGGTTTCTTCCCAGAGCTGATGGGAGAAGACGCCGCCCTGGCATGAGATTGCGCGTGCCCGGCCGGCAATGAGGGAGGTTTCCATGCCGTCCGCAGGCTATTCGGGTACGCCGCTCGCCCAGAAACTGGGGCTCAAGCCGGGCATGCGCAGCTGGTTCTGCGGCATGCCGGACAGCGTCCGCGCCGAGATCGATCCCGGGGCGCTCGGCGTGGAGGAATATGAGGCCGCTGCGGCCGGGCTGCAGGCGGCGCATATCTTCGTCACCGAGCGCGCCAGGCTCGACCGCGAACTCGATGCGCTATTGGCGCTGATCGACCGCAACGGCTTCATCTGGGTCTCCTGGCCCAAGAAATCGGCCAGGATGCCCACAGACTTAACCGAGGATAGGATCCGCGAGGTTGCGCTCCCCAAGGGATTGGTGGACATAAAGGTCTGTGCCGTCGACGATGTATGGTCCGGCCTTAAGTTAGTGATTCGTCGCGAAAATCGTTGAAATCTCAGGAAAACCCCTGAGTGCCCGCGTGGGGGCGCGGATGGCATGCTCCCCCTCGGAAACCCTATGGCCGAGCATGAGACGCTGCCCTGGCAGCCCTATCCCGAACTGACCGACGAAGCGCGCATCGCGCGTGCGCGGACCTTCCTTGCCGACATGGTCAGCCGCCGCAGCTGCCGCGCCTTCAGCGACCAGCCGGTGCCACGCGAAGTGATCGAGGCGGCGCTCCTGGCCGCCGGCTCCGCCCCCAGCGGCGCCAACCGCCAGCCTTGGCATTTCTGCGCGATCGAGACGCCCGAGGCCAAGGCTGCGATCCGCGTCGCGGTCGAGGAAGAGGAGCGCCAATTCTACACCAACCGCGCGCCGGAGGCCTGGCTCAGCGCGCTGCGCCCGCTCGGCACCGGTGCCGAGAAACCCTATCTCGAGGTCGCGCCCTGGCTGATCGCGGTCTTCGCCCAGCGCTATGCCGAGGACGAGACCCAGCCGCGCAACTACTACGTCACCGAGAGCGTCTCGATCGCCACCGGCCTGCTGCTCGCCACGCTCCATGCCGCGGGCATCGCCACCCTGGTCCACACGCCGCACCCGATGCGCTTCCTCAACCTCGTCTGCCGCCGCCCGGACAATGAGAAGCCGCTGATGCTGATCGTCGCCGGCCATCCGGCCGAGGACGCGCTGATCCCCGCTTCGGTGGTCCGCAAGAAGGCGCTGGAGGAGATCAGCTCCTGGCTGTAGCGTCCGCCTCCAGGCTTGGAGGGGACATGACATGGCACAGGCTGGACGCCGGATCCTGACCGCGACTCTCGTCGCCGGCACGCTCGACATCATCGCCGCATCTTTGCTCGCCCTCCAGGCCGGCCGCACGCCCGACAAGATGCTGCGCGCCGTGGCCAGCGGCCCCTTTCCCGACGCGACCGGCTGGGGCACCGGCGGTGCGGCGCTCGGCCTGGCGGTCCATTTCGCCATCATGGCGGTGATGGCCACGGTCTTCGTCCTCGCCGCCGACCGGCTGCCTGTGCTCAAGGCACGGCGGATCCTCGCCGGCATCGGCTATGGCCTGGCGACCTGGGCAGTGATGAACCTGATCGTCCTGCCGCTGCGCTGGCCGGCCGCCTTCCCGCATTTCGACCCGTACGGCACCGGCAGCCAGTTCTTCTGCCACATCGTGCTGGTCGGCATCCCCATCGCCCTGATCGCGGCGCGGCGCTGAATGGAGTCTCCCACTGCGACTGCGGCCTCGCGGCTCGCCTCCCTCGATGTCGTCCGCGGCGTGGCGGTGCTGGGCATCCTGCTGCTCAACATCCTCGCCTTCGCCATGCCCGAGGCCGCCTATGTGAACCCGCGTGCCTATGGCGGCTGGCACGGCGCCGACCTCGTCACCTGGGCGGTGAACTTCATCCTGTTCGACGGGCGGATGCGCGGGCTCTTCTCCTTCCTGTTCGGCGCCTCGACCCTGCTGGTGATCGAGCGGGCGGAGGCGGGCGGACGCGATCCCGCCCGCGTCCATTACAACCGCATGGTCTGGCTGCTCGTCTTCGGCCTCGCCCATTTCTTCCTGGTCTGGCACGGCGACATCCTCGCCCATTATGCGCTGGTCGGCATGATCGCCTATGCGATGCGCGAAATGCCGGTCCCGCGGCTGCTGGTGCTCGGCACGATGCTGGCGCTGGCCAGCGCGCTGCTTTGCACCGCCATTCCGCTGAACATCATCCAGCTCCAGGCCGAAAACCCCGGTTCCGCCGCGCTGCAGGCCTATGCCCAGTCGTTCGGCGTCCCCCTGCCCGGCGACCTCGTCAAGGACCTCGCTTTGCATCGCGGCGGCTATGGCGCGCTGCTGACCGACCGGTCGCGCGATGCCGGCGGCACGCTGTTCGGCCTGTCCCTGTTCTTCGGGCCCGAGACGCTCGGCTACATGTTGTTCGGCATGGCGGCGCTGCGCAGCGGCATGCTGCGGGGCGAATGGGCGCCGGCCCGCTATCGCCGCTGGCTGCTCGTCTGCTGGAGCATCGCCCTGCCCGCCTATGCCGCCCTTGCCTGGTGGCAATGGTCCTCGGGCTTCGACATCCGGGTGATCGCCGCGATGATGCCGCTGACCGCGCTTTGCCGCCCGCCGATGATCGCCGGGTGGATCTGCCTGATCCTGCTCCTCGCCCGTCCCGGCGGCGCGCTGACCACCCTGCTGGCCGCCGCCGGCCGCATGGCCTTCACCAACTATCTGGCGACCAGCCTGATCTGCACCACGCTCTTCTACGGCTATGGCCTGGGCTGGTACGGGCATCTCAGCCGCTGGCAGCTCTACCCCGTGGTTTTCACGATCTGGGCGGCGATCCTGATCTGGTCCAGGCTGTGGCTGGCCCATTTCCGATTCGGCCCGTTCGAATGGCTGTGGCGCAGCCTGGCGCGCGGCAGCTTCCAGCCGATCCGCGGTAGTGCACTAGGTAATAATGCGAGTGCCTCGCAATAGTCTTGCGAATCAGTGTCAATAGCCCTAACTCTCCGCCTGAGAGTCGTGAGGGTTCGATGGTCGTTTGCGTTTGCAATGCTCTACGGGAACGGGATGTGCGCGAAGCCGCGCGTGGCGGGGCGACCAGCGCCTGCCAGGCCTATCGCGCGCTCGGCTGCCAGGCGAAGTGCGGACAATGCGTGCCGTTCGCCCGTGAGATCATCGCCGAGGAGCGTGCTGCTGCGTAACAGTCGCAACAGCCGGAAACCGCAGAAATCCGCCATTTTTTGACTGTCCAACGCGGCGTTCCGCGCCTATCTTGCTGCCCGAAATCCAATCATAAGAACAGGTGGCGGCAATGAAGGGCGATCCCAAGGTCCTCGATTATCTCAACGAGGCGCTCAAGAACGAGCTCACCGCGATCAACCAGTATTGGCTGCATTACCGGCTGCTCGACAATTGGGGCATCACCAAGCTCGCCGAGCTCGAGCGCCACGAATCGATCGACGAGATGAAGCACGCCGACAAGCTGGCGGAGCGCATCCTGTTCCTCGACGGCCTGCCCAATTTCCAGCTGCTCGGGCGCCTGCGCATCGGCGAGACGGTGGAGGAGATCCTCAAGGCCGATCTCGCGGTCGAGATGGAGGCGATCCCGCTGCTGCGCGACGCGATCCAGCATTGCGAGAGCGTGCGCGACTATGTCTCGCGCGACCTGTTCGCCGACATCCTCGAGAGCGAGGAAGAGCATGTCGACACGCTGGAGAAGCAGTTCGACATGATCGCCCGCATGGGCCTGGAGAACTACATCCAGCTCAACAGCGAGGCCGTAGAGGCGAGCTAGGGATGCCCCGGTCCCTTCTTCCCCCCTTCCGCTTGCGGGAGGGGTCGGGGGAGGGGCTGAAAAAACTAAAGGGCGCGCCCAAACTGGACACGCCCTCCCCTAACCCCTCCCGCAAGCGGAAGGGGAATTTGGAAATCACCCAGCCAGCGAACGCCGCCCGAACACCGGCCGCCGCTCCACCAGCGGGTTCGATTCGCGCTCCAGCAGCGCCAGAGTCTCCTCGAACAGCGGGCGCAGCGCCACGACATATTCGAGCACGTCGGTCGGGGTGTCCTGACGCTCCATGCAGGCGCGGGCGGCCATCTCGATCGTCTCGGCCAGGTCGGCCAGCGGATCCGCACCGAACTGGCGCGATTCGCCCTTCAGCGTATGGGCGGGGATGACCATCGAGGCGGCGTTGTTCGCGCGCATGGCTTCCTCGATCCGCGCGACCGACTTGACGCCGTCCTCGCGGAAATAGCCGAGAATACGCACGAAATTGGCGCCGAGCTCGGCCCGCGCCCGCGAGAAGCTGTCCCAGTTCACCAGCGGCACATTGCCGGTCATCGCATCATTCCCCTACTCCGCACCCCCAGAGCATGGGCGAATCCTAGAGCCCGTGTGTAAACACAGGGTTGATATCTGATCAGGGTCGTTACGGAAGCGTCTGGATTCTCAGTCCTTGTCGCGATCGAACGGGTTCTTCGGCGCGCGCAGATTGAGGCGCACCGGCACCGCGCCGAAGTCGAATTCCTTGCGCAGGCCATTGATCAGATAGCGCTGGTAGCTGGTCGGCAACAGGTCGACGCGGGTGCCGAACAGTACGAAGGTCGGCGGGCGCGTCTTGTTCTGGGTGACGTAGCGCGGCTTGATCCGCTTGCCGCCCGGCGCGGGCGGCGGATTCGCCTCGATCGCGCGCTCGAACCAGCGGTTGAGCTGGCCGGTCGAGACGCGGCGCGACCAGGCGTCGCGCGTCTTGAAGGCGACGTCGATCATCGTGTCGAGCCCCTTGCCGGTCACCGCCGAGACGGTGAGCAGCGGCACGCCCTTCACCTGCGCCAGCCCCTCGTCGAGCGCACCCTTCACGCCGTTGAACAGGCTGGAGGCATTCTCCGCCACGTCCCACTTGTTCAGCACGATGATCAGCGCGCGGCCTTCCTGCAGCACGCGGTCGGCGATCTTGAGGTCCTGCACCTCCAGGCCGCGCGTCGCGTCGAGCAGCAGCACCACCACCTCGGCAAAGTCGATCGCGCGCAGCGTATCCATCACCGAGAGCTTCTCGAGCTTCTCCTCGACCTTGGCCTTCTTGCGCATGCCCGCGGTGTCGATCAGGCGGACCGGGCGCTTGTTGCCGTCGAAATCCTCCCATTCCCAGTCGACCGAGATCGAATCGCGGGTGATCCCCGCCTCGGGCCCGGTGATCATCCGGTCCTCGCCGAGCAACCGGTTGACCAGGGTCGACTTGCCCGCGTTCGGGCGGCCGACGATCGCCAGCTTGAGCGGGGCGTTGGGGTTGTCGGGATCCTCTTCCTCGACCTCCTCCTCGTCCTCGCGCTCGACATGCGGCAGCAGCGCGCCGAACAAGTCGGCCATGCCCTCGCCATGCTCGGCCGAGAGCTGGATCGGCTCGCCGAAGCCGAGCGCCATCGCCTCGATCACCCCGGTCTCGCCCGCACGGCCCTCGGCCTTGTTGGCGACCAGCACGATCGGCCGGTCGGTCGAGCGCAGCCAGCGGGCGATCTCCTCGTCTAGCGGCGTCACCCCCGCGCGCGCATCGACCAGGAACAGCGCGACATCGGCATCCTGCACCGCCGCCTCGGTCTGCTGGCGCATCCGGCCGGGCAGGGTCGCGGCGTCCTCGTCCTCATAGCCGGCGGTGTCGAAGATGCGGAATTCGAGCCCGAGCAGGTTCGCCTCGCCCTCGCGGCGGTCGCGGGTCACGCCCGGCTGATCGTCGACCAGCGCGAGCCGCTTGCCGACGAGCCGGTTGAACAGCGTCGATTTGCCGACATTGGGCCGGCCGATGATCGCGACGGTGGGCAGTGGCATAAAGGTAACTCTTCTCGGGGGAATGCCCGGCAGAACGGCATGTAACACAAAAAGCAACGGGCGAGGCCTTTCGACCCCGCCCGCCTGCCATGGCCGGGAACCAGGTTATTTGAACGCGGTCAGGCGACCCTTGTCGTCCAGGATGTAGAGGATGTTGTTCGCCACCACCGGCTGGAGCGAGATCGGGTCCTTCAGCTCGATCGTCGAGCTGATGCTGCCGTCCGCCGGCGAGACGAAGACCAGCTCGCCGCGCGTGTTGCCGAGGATCAGCTTGCCGCCCGCCAGGACGGGGCCGACCCAGCCATAGGGGTTCTTCGGCTTCTTGTCGTTCTTGTAGCGCTTGAGCTGCGCGATCCAGCGCACCTTGCCGCTGGTGCGCGACAGGCACAGCAGCCGGGCGTCGTCGGTCACCACGAAGATCCACTCGCCGGCCACCCAGGGGGTGGAGATGCCGGCGATGTTCTGCTCCCACATGCGGTTGCCGGTGGCGATGTCCATCGCGACCATGCGGCCGCCCTGGCCCACGGCATAGACGCGGCCCTGGTCGATCACCGGCTCGGCATCGATGTCCGACAGCGACGAGACCGAGGTGCTCATGCTGCTGCGCGACAGCACGTCGCTCCACAGCTGGCGGCCATTCTCGTAGCGATAGGCGTTGAGCTCGCCCGACGAGAAGCCGGCGATCACCGTGCCCTGCGCCGAAGCCGGCGCCGCGACGCCGAACACGCCCTGCGATTCGAGGCTCGCCGAAGCGGTCCAGCTGACCTCGCCGGTCTCCTGGCTCATCACGAAGAGCTGGTTGTCCTGGGTGACGACATAGGCATTGCCATTGGCCAGCGTCGGCGCGCCGCGCAGCGGGCCGCCGGGGCGCTTGCGCCACACTTCGCTGCCGTCCGCGATCTTGAGCGCGACAACGTCGCCCAGGCCGTTGGCGGCATAGAGATGCTCGCCCGAGACGCTGACGCCGCCGCCGAAGCGCGCGGTCTTGTTGCCGTCCGCCTTCACGGTCGGCGCGGTCCACAGCGTGCTGCCGGTCGCCGCGTCCATCGCATGGACCTGGCCGTCGGTGTCCATCACGTACAGCTTGCCGCCCGCGATCACCGGCGAAGCGCCGAGGCGCTCCTTCTTCGAGGTCTTGGTGACCTGCTTGTCCCACAGGCGCGACGGCGTGGCCGACAGCGCGAGCGAACCCATCGACTTGGCGGCATTGCCGCCCGGCTGGGTCCAGTCCTCGTTCACTGCCGCCTCGGGCACGATCACGTCGACACTCGCCAGCGACTTGTCGCTGGTGATGTCGTTCTCGGACATCAGGATGGGAACGCGCTCGCCGAGCACGGGCGTCTTCTTGCCCTGCCCCTTGAATACCCCGCAGCCGCTAACCAGCGCGAGTGCCGCAAGGGCCCCAGCCACCCTCAGCTTGTTGTTCATTTAGCCTGCTTTTCCTTCGACTGATCGAGGACGTCGATCCCCAATACGCTCGCCAGCTGAACCGCGCGTTGCCGCGTCGTATCCGGCACATTCTCGCCGCCCTGGGCGATCTGCTGGAGGAGCTTGCCTGCCTCAGCGCGCTTGCCGAGCTTGATCTGCGCGGTCGCCACCAGCTCGCCGGCACTGCCGAACCAGGCCGAATCCGGCTTGGCGAGGCCCTGGAGCCGCGACACCACCACTTCGGGCTTCAGCGTGTCATATTCCACCGAGGTCTGGCGGAGCAGCGCGTAATCGCGCAGCGGCTTGGCGAAGCCGCTGTTGCCCGCGACCGCGGCGTATTTGGCGGCGGCGCCCTTCAGGTCCTTCTTCTGGACCAGCAGGTTGCCCTCGATGATCGACGACATCGCCGCATAGCCGTTGCTGCCGCTGGCGGCGAGCTTGGCGAGCTCCGGCGAGGCCTTGTCGCCCTGGTTCTGCTCGATCTCGCGCAGCGCGGCATCATATTGCTCGCCCTTGGCGCCCGCAGCGGAGTCCGTCTGGTGCTGCCAGAACAGGAAACCGGCGAGCGCGACGAACGCGAGCACCACGGCGCCGATGATCAGCCGCCCATATTTCTGCCAGATGCCGAGCACCTGCGAGCGGCGATATTCCTCGTCGACTTCGCGCAGGAAGGCTTCGTCTGTCGTGCCGGAGGGGGGAAGCGCCAAAATCTACTCCATGCGTCTCTTGCGGGCGCGAACCTTAGTCGCACCGTGCGGGAATCAACAGAGCGCTCGGTAGCCCGTCAATCCCGCGGCGCATAGACCTGATCGGGTCCCGGAAAGGCCCGGGCCCGGACATCGGCGGCATAGGTTTCAACCGCGGCGGAAATACGGCCAGCCAGATCGTCATATTTCTTCACGAACCGCGCGGTCCGCTCGAACATCCCCAGCATGTCGTCGATCACCAGCACCTGGCCGTCGCACTCGGCCGACGCGCCGATGCCGATCACCGGGCAGGAGACCGCGGCGGTGATCTCCTTGGCCAGCGTCTCGACCACGCCCTCGACCACCAGCCCGAAGGCGCCGGCGGCGGCGATCGCCCGGGCATCGTCGAGAATCTGGGCATGCTCGGCATTGCTGCGCCCACGCGCGCCATAGCCGCCCAGCGCGTTGACCGCCTGCGGGGTAAGGCCGACATGGCCGACCACCGGGATGCCGCGCCTGGTCAGGAACTCGACCGTCGGGGCCAGCGTCTCGCCGCCCTCCATCTTCACGCCCGCCGCCCCCGTCTCGGCGAGCACCCGCGCCGCCGAGGCAAAGGCCTGCTCCGGGCTCTGCTCATAGCTGCCGAACGGCATGTCGACCACGACCAGCGAATGCCAGCTGCCCCGCACCACCGCGGCGCCGTGGGCGATCATCATGTCGAGCGTCACCGGCAGCGTGGAAGGCAGGCCGTAGATCACCTGGGCCAGGCTGTCCCCGACCAGCAGCACGTCGCAATGGGGATCGAGCAGCTGCGCCATCCGCGTCGTATAGGCGGTCAGCATCACGATCGGATCCTTGCCCTTGCGGTCGCGGATCGCGGGAACGGTGAGCCGCTTCATCGGAGCGGGGGTCGGGTTAGCGCGGCTCGTGGCCGTGTCCATGGTGACGTGCGACATGGCCGCGGGTCTAGCGGGTTGCAGCGACGCTCGCCAGTGCGCCGGCGCGGGTGGCTCGGCAAGTGCCACCCCCAAGCCATTCCCCGGCGAAAGCCGGGGCCCAGGGTTTCTCTGCCGACTCGCTCGTGACCCTGGGCCCCGGCTTTCGCCGGGGTACAGGAGCTCGAAGCCCAAATCCCTCCCCGCCCCTCCTCGCCATCCCCCTCCCACTCCCCGTCATCCCCCCGCCCCCTCCCCCTCATCCCCGCGAAGGCGGGGATCCAGAGTCACGAAGGACCATGCCCTGCCACCCTGGATCCCCGCCTTCGCGGGGATGGCGGATGTAAGCCCCATCCACCTCAACGTTCGAATCACTTGACGCAATGTAAAAAATACATAACATCGCGTCATCAATAACCCACACAGGGAGGCCAAATGTCCTTTCGAGAGAAAATCGCCTGGGCTGCGTTCATCACGACGCTGCTGGCCTGGGGCAGCTATTTCGCCGTCGTGATCACCCGCGCGGCAGCCGGCGACACGCATGATCCGATGCTCTTCTACCTGTTCCTCGCCGCCACGATCGGCCAGGCGGTGATGATGACCGCGGTCACCGCGCTGATGGCGATCCTGACGCCGAGCGAGGCGAATGCCCCGCGCGACGAGCGCGACCGCTCGATCGGCCGCCGGGCCAATGGCGCAGCCTATCTCTCGGTGCTGCTCGCCATCGTCGCAGTCATCTTCGCGATGCATGTCGGGCTGCACGGCACCGACGTGATCTTCGCGCTGATCGGCGTGTTCATCCTTGGCGAGGCGGTGCGGTTCGGCACCCAGGCCATTGGCTACCGGGTCGGAGGCTGACCATGTCCTATCGCGAAAAGACCGCCTGGCTCACTCTGGCCTGCATGGTCGTGGCCTATGGCATCTACTTCCCGCTGATGGCGCTGCGGCAGACCCCGCCCACCCTGTTCGACATCTTGTGGAACTTCGGCATCATCGCCGGAACCCAGGCGGTGGCGGTGATCATCGGCTATGTCGTCCTCGCCCTCCAGGCCGGACCCGAGGGCCGCCGCGCCGACGAGCGCGACCGGGCGATCGCCCGGCGCGGCGCCTCGGCGGGCTATTACACGCTGATGGCGGGCACGATCCTGGTCGGCGTGGCGATGCCCTTCACCGAGCCCGCGCCCAAGATCGTCAACACCGCGCTGCTCGCCATCGTGATCGCCGAGACGGTGAACCAGGTCCTGGTCCTGCTCAGCTATCGGAGGGGCTGGCATGGCTAAGGGGCGCGTCGTCAACGACATCCGCACGCTGCGCTTCCTGGCCAGCGAGATGACCCAGGCCGAGCTGGGCGACCGGATCGGCCTCACCCGCCAGACGGTGGCGGCGATCGAACAGGGCAAATATTCGCCGTCGCTCGAAGCCGCCTTCCGCATCGCCATGGTGTTCGGCAAGCCGCTCGAGGAAGTATTCCGCTGGGAGGAATGACGTTCCTTCTCCAGCTACTTGCACGGAAATGGATCGACGTTAGCGTGGTTGGCGCCAGATTGGGGGAATCAGGATGCGTCTCACCTTGCTCGCGCTTGCCGCGCTCGTCGTTCCGCACACGGCCTCGGCCCAGAACTGGCGCCTCGCCGCCTATTCGAACCAGGCGCCGCAAATGGCCTATTTCGTCGATGTCGATTCGGTGCGCCGCAACGGCAACATCGTGACGTTCAAGCAGCAGACCATCTACGAGACGACCAGCCCGACCCGCGACTTCGATCGCTCGATGCTCACCCGCCAGGCCGATTGCACGGCGATGACCTCGTTCATGCGCGACAGCAGCTTCTATGTCCGCGGCACCTATCTCGATACCGAGGCGGGCCCCAGCGACCCGACCCTCGCCAAGCCCGGCACGGTGCTGCTGACCATGCTCAACACCGTGTGCGGCAAGGGCGACTATTTCTCGCCGGTCGTCGCCAATCCGGAGATCTGGGTGCTGGAGAAGTTCCGCAAGGGGTTCTGAGGGGCAACCTCGCGCTCAGCCCCAGCCCTGCCCCCTTCGTCACCCCGGCCTTGTGCCGGGGTCCACTAAGCCTACCGGTTCACCGCAGGAGCCTCCTGCCCATCGCTTGCCTCCCGGTGGACCCCGGCACAAGGCCGGGGTGACGGACTAGGAGGCGCGTCCCCACAGCGCCACCCCTACAACAGCGCCCGCGCATAGATATCCGGCTTGAACCCCACCAGCACGCCGCCGGGATATTCGAGCACCGGCCGCTTGATCATCGAGGGCTGGGCCAGCATCAGCGCAGTCGCCTTGGCCGCGTCTACGCCCTCGCGATCCGCCTCGGGCAGCTTGCGGAAGGTGGTGCCGGCCCGGTTGAGCAGCACTTCCCACCCCGTGATCCCGCTCCAGCGCGCCAGCCGTGCGGCATCGATGCCCTGCGTCTTGTAGTCGTGGAACGCATAGGCGACGCCATGCTCGTCCAGCCAGGTCCGCGCCTTCTTGATCGTGTCGCAATTCTTGATGCCGTACATGGTGATGGTCACGCTGCGTCCTCGCTTCTCGCGGTTTCCGCCCGCGATAGCGCGCTTCGCGGCGGAATACAGGCGGCTTTCGATCGGCGTGCGCATGCTATACGCTTCGCGCGCAGGACATTTCCGGGACGGCGCCGCGATGAACCGCTTCGAAATATCGGCCTTGTGCACGGCGATCCTCATCACCCTGCTTGCCGTGCCCAATTTCCGGATGATCTCCGAAATCTATCTGGCGCCCGCCTCTACAGCCAAATGGGCCATCTGGATCGCGGGCGAGGTCGTCATCACCTATGGTCCGATCACGGTCGCGGCATTGTGCTGGCGCTGGTCGAAGCGCGGCCGGCTGGGCTGGCTGGCGCACCTGCTGGTCCTCCCCGGCGCCATTCTGCTGCTCCATGCGGGCCAGGCGATCCTGCTTTCCGTGAGCAATTTTCCGGATTTCGACATCGCCATCGGCGCGCCCATCATGCCGGCCACCTTCATGTTCCTGGCCGCGTTCGCCACCTACTGCGCGGCATTGCTGTCCCGGCTCGTCGCGGCATCGAGGGAACCGGCAGCATGACCGAACCCAAACTCCTCTCCGGCGGCAACCCGCAGATCCCCAAGGGCGATGGCGACGCCCCGGTCGCCGCCTATCTCGCCGCGATGCCCGGCTGGAAGCAGCGCATCGGCCGCGCGGTCGACGCGCTCGTGGTCCGCACCCTGCCCGGCGTGCGCAAGGCGGTGAAGTGGAACTCGCCCTTCTACGGCGCCCCCGGCGGGGAAGGCTGGTTCCTCTCGTTCCACTGTTTCGACCGCTATGTGAAGCTCACCTTCTTCCGCGGCACCGCGCTCGATCCGGTGCCGCCCGGCCCTTCGAAGCAGCAGGAGGTCCGCTATCTCGACATCCGCGAGGAGGATCCGATCGACGAAGTGCAGCTGGCGGACTGGATCCGCCAGGCGAGCGCGCTGCCGGGCGAGAAGCTCTAGTCGCCCAGGAACCGCCCCAGCGTGACGACGCCCTGCCGATCGAGCCCGAGCGCCGCATAGAAGCCGAGCGCCTCCTCGTTCCCCTCGCGGACCATCAGCTGGAGCTTCGGGCAGCCCCGCGCCCGCAGCCAGTCCTCCGCGGCGGCCATCAGCGCCCGGCCCAGCCCGCTCCGCCGCGCGGTCGGCGCCACTGCGAGATAATAGACCCAGCCGCGATGCCCGTCGTCGCCGACCATCGCGCTGCCGGCGATCTCGCCATCCTCGCCTTCCGCCACCAGGATCGTCGAGCTCTCGCCCTCCAATGCCCGGGCGAAGTCCTGCACGGGATCGTTCCACGGCCGGGTCAGGCCGCAGAGATACCACAGCCCGATCACCGCCCCGGCTTCCTCGGCACGCGCCGGCCGGATCGTCATTCCGGCCGCCGGGCGATGCGCCACAGCGTCACCGCGCCGATCAGCAGCCAGACGACGTTGAGCGTCGCCGAGGGGATCGCGCCGTTCCAGCCGCTGTTGATCACGAAGCAGCCGGCGCCGGCCACGTTCATCCACTGATACAGCCGCGACTGGCCGGTCAGCCTTCCCGAGGAGAGCAGCAGATAGGCGGCGAGGATCAGCGCCGCGCCGGTCCAGCCGGTGATCTCGATCAGCAGCCGCTCGATGCTCATCGCGCGATGCAGGTCACGCCGGCCCACAAATTGGTCACCTTGCCGTCGGGCGCCGGCGAGCTGAGCAGGCCAGAGAGGTCGCCCGCCATGAACTCGTTGCCGATCGAAGTCTCGCCGACATCGATGCTGCCGGCAGCGGCTTCCAGCGCCTTGCGGGTCATGCCGATCGCGATGCCGTTGCCGGTCGCGAACTTGCCGTTCTCGCGCCCGTCCAGGTCCCAGCCGGCGAACTTGCCGTCCTGGAAATAGAGCGAGAGCCCGTCGCGGAACGCCGCATAGCCGAGCGCCCCGGCGCCGCATTCCTGATTCTCCGCCTGCTCGACCGGATGGCCGAGCGCGGTGCCGAGCATCTGCACCGCGTCCGCCTTGGAAATCCCGAAGCGGACATGGCGGGACGCGCCATTGGGCAGGACGAGCGTCAGTTCGTCGGGTGCCAGGTTGACGCCGACGCCCGGCGCCTCGTCCCCGGCGTTCGATACATTGGCCTCGAGGTTCGCCTCGGGCGGGACGATGATCTCCGACTCGTTGGCGCGAGCCTTGTCCTTGACCGGCTGCTTCGGCTCGGGCGAGCAGGCGGCGAGCATGCCCAGCGCCGCAAATACGCACGGCAACAGCTTGAGCGTCATCTTCGAAATCCCCCTTGCCCGGTCCGCCGCGATTCTCTCATCAACGCGGGGCGGGCGCAATCATTTCAGGCGAGCGCGGCGACCGGCGCGCGGCGGAAACAGCCGAGCTGATGGTCGTTGACCAGCCCCACCGCCTGCATCCAGGCATGGACGATCGTCGGCCCGACGAACTTGAAGCCGCGGCGCTTCAGCTCCTTCGATATCGCCTCCGAAAGCGGCGTGGTGGCGACGAAGCCGTGCCCCGGGCGCTGGATCGCCTTGCCCTCGACGAACGCCCAGCAGAATTCGGCAAAGTCCTCGCCGCGGTCGCGCATCTCGCACCAGATCTGCGCGCCGCGGATCGTCGCCTCGATCTTGGCGCGGGCACGGACAATGCCGGGATTGCCCATCAGCCGCTCTACATCCTCGGGCCCGAAGGCCGCGACCTTGACCGGATCGAAGCCGGCAAAGGCCTCGCGGAACGCCTCGCGCTTGCGCAGGATGACGATCCAGGCGAGCCCCGCCTGGAAGCCCTCGAGCATCAGCGTCTCCCACAATTCCCGGCTGTCGCGCACCGGCACGCCCCATTCGGCATCGTGATAGGATCGGTTGAGCGGGTCGCTCACCGCCCAGCTGCAGCGCTGCAAATCGTCGGTCATCGCTCTCCCCTGATCGTCTCGCCGATATGCACCTCGCCCAGCCCCAGCCACTCGGCCATCCGCGCCAGCTCGACCACCAGCCGTTCCTCGGTATCGCCCGGCGCGCCGGGCTCCAGCGTGACCCGGTGGGCGAGCAGCCGGCCGTTCTGGCGATCGGCCTTGAGGTCGACCCGCGCGGCCAGCGCCTCGTCCATCAGGAAGGGCAGCACGAAATAGCCGTGGGTGCGCTTGTCCGCCGGCACATAGATCTCGATCCGGTAGCGGAAGCCGAACAGCCGCTCGGTGCGGCTCCGCTCCCACACCAGCGGATCGAAGGGCGCCAGCAGCGCGTCGCCCGCCACCTTGCGCGGCACCCGGGCATCGCGGTGCAGCCAGGCCTTCTGGCTCCAGCCCTGCACCGCCACCGGCACCAGCACGCCTTCCTCCTCCAGTTCGGGAATGGCGTGGTTCGCCTCTTCGGGCTTCAGCCGGAAATAGTCGCGCAGGTCCGCGGCGGTGGCGACGCCAAGCGCCCGGGCGCTCCGCTCGATCAGCGCGCGCTGGGCAGTCGCCGCGTCGGGCGTCGGCAGATCGAACACCGCATGCGGGATCACCCGTTCGCTCAGGTCATAGATCCGCTCGAAGCTGCCCCGCCGCGTGGCGGTGGTGATCCGGCCCGACCAGAACAGCCATTCGAGCGCGAGCTTGGTCTCGCTCCACTCCCACCAGCCGCTCTTGCTGCCGCCATTCTCGAAGTCCGAAGCCGCCAGCGGCCCCTCGGCGGCGATGCGGTCGAGCACCGCCTTCGCCTCACCGTGCCGCTCTCGCGCGAAGGACCGCAGCCCCTTCCAGCCGATCTCCCCACGCTCGGCCCGCGCCATCCGCCAGCGGAAATGGGGATGGAGATCGACCGGCAGCAGCGAAGCTTCGTGCGCCCAATATTCGAACAGCCTGCGGCTGCGCTTCGGCCCCCAGGCATCGCGCTCGAGCAGCGCCCGGTCGTAGCAGCCCAGCCGCGAAAAGGCGGGCAGATAATGCATCCGCGCCAGCACGTTGACGCTGTCGATCTGGTGCAGCCCCAGCCGCTCGACGGTGCGGCGGAGATGCGGCGCGCTCACCAGCGCCGGATGCCGCACCCCAAATCCCTGCGCCGCAAGAAAGATGCGACGCGCCTGTTTCAGCGATAGGCGCGTCACGCTTTTTCCTCCAGGCACCCGCGGAACATAACGAGTACTTTAGCGGGTTCTCATGCCCATTCAATGGTCGTCTGCCATAGGTGTAGCTTATACCGCGGCCCCAGGCGGGTCGCCGCTCGAATCATGAGCTGTAGGCTGGCGTTGACGCCCGCATATTGGCCGAGCCCGTTGGGCACATAGCTGAACGTCAGCCCGTTCGAGATAACACTTGCTTACCGAAGAAAATTTGCAAGCCTCGGCACTCGTGACAACGCATTGCTTAAATAAAAATCCCCAAACATCTCTTCTAGATCACCTAAGTCATTGGGCATTTTACCTAAGTATCCTATCAGCAATTTAACAAATTCTGCACTTATTTGACCATCCGAAATGGCGGAGGCCCGGATTATATCCGGCATATTCATCGTAGAACAAACAGTAAGAGAAATTGGCTTCTCAATATTCTTAGGCCCATTTTTGATATCAGGTAATTCCGACCTTAAAAAGAATCCAATATCGCCAATTAAAATCCTACCGCCGAAAGAAACCTTTACCTGCGGCCTGAATATTCTAATAATATCATCGTCAATATAAAATATGCAACGGCCAAATCCCTTAAGTTTCAAAGATCCATCTGCTTCTGTCATCGATGAGATGCGATCAACTATCATGTCGATATTCATCTGCGCACCGCAATATTTATAACTCGCACTCGATGGAACTAGCCGCTATTTCATCAAGCGCGCTTCCACCTCGGCATTTGCCCGGATGAGATCGCCAAAGAAATCGCCCGATCCCGCCACTTCGCCTGCAAGGGACCACAGATATTCCTGCAACGAGAGCTCCTCCACCATAAGCGGATGGTTCTCAATAGCATTTTCCAACGCCGCCCCCGTCAAATCGTCCGAGATCATTTCCTGCGCGAGCATATCGACGCTATCTCGCGCAAGATCGGCGATCTCCTTGATAAGAGAGACATCCCTGGTCTTCAGAAAATCGAGCATGATAGATGCCGCATTAACCGCATCCAGCGCAGATGAAGTATAGCGACTCTGATGATCCTCAGTATCCGGAGCGAGATCATCAAGCATCGAGCCAACGATCAGGTTATCGCCAAATCTATACCCTTCAAGATCAGTCTCTATCCAGGAACAGACCAGTCCGATGACGGAGCTTCCCCGGCAGCGCTCGTCCTTGGCAAAGCACCGGAAACGAAGCGCCATCCGCTTCAGAAGCCACAATCCGAATAGCTCATATTGCACCAAGCTGCGCGTATCCATTCTTACGACATCCATCACTGGCAGAGATACCGAATAAGACGACATATGACGCCGCGCGGACGCGCGGGGGTTGGCACGCCCTTGAGCGGCCCCTCGGGCTTAACGCCCCCCTAAAGCCGGACCCACTCCTGAAGCGACTTTCAGCGTCACAACGCGACCGATAGAGAACAAGCGCCATCATGCGCGTCAGGGTGCGCCAACCTCACCACACCTTTGGCCCGCACAATATCGCGGGTAAGTTCGTGATGAGGATCAGAAGGAATCGATGCCCTCTATCAGGCACTCAACAAGATCAGGGTTTTCATCCTCTGACATTCTAATAGATATCCGAGCGGACTCTTTCTTCAATGGTAGCGTTACTATTCCCCGCCCATCGGTATCAAACAATGACAATGCCTTGCTAGGACACAGAAGTTCTCCATGGAATACCTCATTACTAATAGTAATATCGGATTCGTCTTCTATAAGAACTACATTTGCATCGCCATCCACGTAAGAAAGAACACTGAAAGCAATGCATGTGTCAGTGGAAGTAACACATTGCTCTCCAGCGTTACTAGGAAAGTACGGCCTTATACTAGCATCATATAGAAACATGATGCCATACTCAGAAGCTATCTTGACATCTATCTTAGTCATTACCAGAATTTCCACCAAGATTTAGAAGATGGCGTCGTGACAGATCCGGGTCTAGGCATCTGCCTAACAAGACCGCCCTGCACGTTACTGCAACGCTTGCACTGGGGATAGAACCGCTGCGGGCGGCCGAGGGGGTTTATTTTCGTAGGTAGCTGATGGTCCCCACAAAATTTCCCGATCGTGTTCCCGGGTTCCTATCCCCACACGTATGGCAACCATTCTCCTGCCCTATACGATTAATCTCACGTTGCTGAGAAGCGGTCGGGCGGCCAGGCTGAGCCGGGATGGACTCTCGGGCATAGGGACCCGGCCCCACCCGCGCCTCGGCCCTTGGTGCTGCACGTCTTAGACGCGCGGCTCGACCGGCGACGGCGAGGGCGCCTATATCGGGAGCTGGCCCATCGATGACATCAATTACGATGGCGGCAACCGTAACTACGTTGATCAGCGCACCAACAGGGTCAGCTTTGATCTGCCTAACGACTTCCCGGTTCTGCTCAACGGTGGGCATGATCGGCACAGTTTGGTTGCCGTCAGGATCCCTTCCATTGACCGGATCATTCCCGACATAAGCGTACAGATTGACCTGATCCTCATACCCGATCGGATCAGTCTGCAGGAACCGCCCGAGCGCCGGCGAGTAGATGCGGGCCTTGTAGTAATACATGCCCAGCTCGGCGATCCACGCCTGGCCGGTATATTGGAAGCGGCCGAGGTTGACGCCCGGCACGCCATATTCGTCATATTTGTTGAGCTGGTACGCGGAGCCGTCGGGGTTGGCGATCGACACCACCGATCCCTGGTGATCCACCTGCAGGCTGCGCCGTTCGCCCAGCCCCGCCCCTTCGTACCAGAGCAGCGGGTCGTCCTCGCCGGTGCCGTGCACGTAGCGCCGCAGCATGTTGCCCGATGCACCATATTCCGCGGTCAGCTGGTCGCCGTCGTAGAGGAACCGCGTGGCGCCGCTCGATGCCCTGTACACCTCGTAGAGACGGCCCAGCGGATCATAGGTCAGCTGCACGCCCGCCGAGGTCACCACCAGCCGGTTCTCGGCGTCATAGGTGTAGCTGGCACCGCCGTCCCAGGTCAGGTTGCCGTTCGAATCATAGCCATAGATATTGGCGTTGACGCTCGCATATTGGTTCAGCCCGTTGGGCGCATAGCTGAGCGTCAGGTTCGCAGGGGAGGCATAGGCGTAAAGCTCGTTGCTGCGGCGCCGGCTCACGATCTGCCCCGCCGGATTATAGGCAAGGCTCGTCGCGACGTCATGGGTCGAGCCCGCCAGGTCGTCGGCGAGGCCGGCGAGACGCGAGACCGGGTCGTAGCTGTAGGTCGAGGCGACGGCGCCCCGCACCTCGCCGGAGCGCAGGCCCCGCGCATTCCAGCCCGTCGTCACGACGGTCGCCGCACCATTCTCCTTCACCGAAACCGGACGATCGAGCCCGTCATGGTCATAGGTGAAATAGGCACCGTCCGGATGCGTGACGCGTGTGCGGTTGCCGTCCGCGTCGACCAGGAACCCGAGCGTCCGGCTGACGCCGCCCATGCTGGTGGTGCTGGAAGTGACCCGCCCGAACCCGTCATAGGCATGGATCACCGCGTCGGCGCCGGTCGCGCTGTCGAAGCGCGCCGCCGTCTGCAAGCCCCGCAGGTCGTAGCCATAATATACGCTGCGCGCCATCGATGCCGGCACGCTGGTGCAGGCATAGCCGGCGACGCAGGACGTCGGGACGATCTTCGATGTCATCCGGTTCAGCGCATCGAAGGTGTAGCCGATGCTGCGCCCGTCCCGCTTCCGCAGCGCGGTGCGGTTGCCGTTGGCGTCATAGCCATAGGCTTCGTAGTCATCGGTCGAAACCGCACCGATCGCAGTCTTCGACGGGAAGCTCCAGCGCGCCAGCCGGTCCTGCCCGTCATAGGACAGGGTCGCGACATTGCCGTTCGCATCGATCAGCGCCGTGCGCTTGCCGGTGCCGCTATAGGCATAGGTCGCCTCGTCGATCTGGACCGCGGTACCATAGGCGCGCGTGACCTTGCGCAGCTGCCCCGCCGCGTCATAGCTGTGGCGCGTGATGCGGTCCGGGCCCTGTCCACCTTCCACCCCGAGCGCGCAGGCCGCGGGCAGCGCCGCCGCATAGACCGCCGGATTCATCCGCACCGCGGTGCATTCGATCCGCCCGTTGGCATCATAGCCATATTGGGTGAGCGCCTTGATCTCGAACACATCGGAGGCGTTCAGGCCGATCGCCTTCTCCACGATCTTGCGGCCCATCGAGTCATAGCTCGTCTCGACCTTTTCAAAGACCTTGAACGCAGGCCAGTTCTCCGGGAGCACCGCCTCGGATTGCCAGTTCGGCAGCTCGCCCTTCTCGACACGGATCAGGTGTCAGCTTTGAACGTCGGCCTCTGCCGGACGCGGGATCACTCCCACTCGATCGTCCCGGGCGGCTTCGACGTGTAATCATATGTCACCCGGTTCACGCCGCGCACTTCGTTGACGATGCGGGTCGAGACGCGCGGCAGGAAGCCGGCCGGGAACTCGAAGGCCTCGGCGGTCATCCCGTCGATCGAAGTCACCGCGCGCAGCGCCAGCACCGAATCATAGGTGCGGCCATCGCCCATCACGCCCACCGAGCGCACCGGCGTCAGCACCGCAAAGGCCTGCCAGATCGTGTCGTAGAGGCCCGCGCCCCGGATCTCCTCGAGATAGATTGCGTCGGCCTTGCGCAGGATGTCGCAGCGCTCCTTGGTGACTTCGCCCGGGATGCGGATCGCCAGGCCCGGCCCCGGGAAGGGATGCCGGCCGACGAACGCCTGGGGCAGGCCCAGCTCGCGGCCGAGCGCACGGACCTCGTCCTTGAACAGCTCACGCAGCGGCTCGACCAGCTGCATGTTCATCCGCTCGGGCAGACCGCCGACATTGTGGTGGCTCTTGATCGTCACCGACGGCCCGCCGGTGAAGCTGACGCTCTCGATCACGTCGGGATAGAGCGTGCCCTGCGCCAGGAAATCGGCGCCGCCGATCTTCTTCGCCTCTTCCTCGAACACGTCGATGAAGGTCTTGCCGATGAACTTGCGCTTGGCCTCGGGATCGGTGACCCCGGCCAGGCCGCCGAGGAACAGCGCCTCGGCATCCACATGGACGAGCGGGATATTGTAGCTGTTGCGGAACAGGCTGACGACCTGCTCGGCCTCGCCCGAGCGCATCAGCCCGTGATCGACGAACACGCAGGTCAGTTGGTCGCCGATCGCCTCGTGGATCAGCACCGCGGCAACGGCGCTGTCGACGCCGCCCGAAAGCCCGCAGATCACCTTGCCCGAGCCGACCTGGGCACGGATCTCGGCGATCTTGGTCTGGCGGAACTCGGCCATCGTCCAGTCGCCGGTCAGGCCGCAGACATGGCGAACGAAATTGGCGAGCAGCCTGGCGCCGTCGGGCGTGTGGACCACCTCGGGGTGGAACTGCATCGCATAATAGCGGCGGTCGTCATCGGCGATCACCGCGAAGGGCGCGCCCGAGCTGTGCGCGACCGGGCGGAAGCCGGGGGCGAGGTTGGTCACCTTGTCGCCATGGCTCATCCACACCTGGTGGGTCTCGCCTTCGTGCCACATGCCGTCGAACAGCACGCAGCCATCGTCGATATCGATGAAGGCGCGGCCGAACTCGCCGCTGTCGCCCAGCTGCACCGTGCCGCCGAGCTGGTGCATCATCACCTGCTGGCCATAGCAGATGCCGAGCACCGGCAGGCCGCTGTCGAAGATCTCCTGGGGAACGCGCGGCGACCCCTCTTCGAGCACCGATGCGGGCGAACCGGAGAGGATCACTCCCTTGGGCTTCATCCGGGCGAATGCCTCGGCGGCGGTGGTGAAGGGAGCGATCTCGCTATAGACCCCCGCCTCGCGCACGCGGCGCGCGATCAGCTGGGTTACCTGGCTGCCGAAATCGACGATGAGGATGGAATCTGCATGTTGGTCCATGCCCAGCGCGCTTAACCAGAAGAGCCCCCGGGGGGCAAGGGCGGGGGGAAGATAAATCCGCGGCCAGCCATGGAGGCCGCTGCCGCCCTCTTGCCGGGTGCGCATATGCCCCAGGGCTCAGCCGGGCGCCAATTCCGACGTCGGACGCGTCATTCTTTACATCGGCAACTGGGATCATTTGCGGACCGGCGGTTTCGCAATCGGCTCAGTACTGAGCCGACGTCCGAGAATGGGTGGAAAGCGGCCTGGCAGCTTATGCCTTGGTGATTACCAGCAGACCATCCGTCACTATCTCTCCTGCACCGACGATATCCTCGCCGCCCGGCTTGGGTTCAGATCATCTGAAATTCGCCGGTCTTGGTATAGGCAATGTAGGCCTCGACGCTCCTGCGCATATTGTCGAGCATTTGCGGCAGGTCATCCGTACGAAACCACTCCAGCGCGAGCGTCTCTGATCCGTCCGATGCAATGCAGCCATCATAGTCGGTCGCAAAGAACATCATCACGAAAAACTGACAGAGATCGCCATTGGGGAATCGAACGGTTTCGAACGCCGGATCGCTGCCAAAGCCGAAAACCTTTGGGTTTTTGATCTGAAGACCGGTCTCCTCACTGGTTTCGCGGATTGCGACCGTGGTCAGATCTTCGCCCTCCTCCGCATTTCCTCCAGGCAAACCCCAAACCGAAAAATCGCTCCGGTGCTGGAGAAGAATTGCCCCGTCCTCCCTGACAATGATGACCCGCGCCCCGGGGACCAGGAGAATGTGTTTTCCGACTAAAGCGCGAAGCCGCCCAACATAGCTTTCCGCAAAGGTCATGCCTCTCCTCCGTCGAAGTTTCCGCCCCAGGTGATGGCTGAGATCGTTCCGTCAGACCTGAACGCGGACTTCCGAATAGCTTGGCCACTTCGTCAAACGTCCGCCATTGGGGCGATAGCTGCCGTTCAGGCCAATCCTACGGCTGGCGGTGCTACTTCACGATGACATAGGCGCGACTACTCGCAGAGATTCCACCTGGCGTTTTGACCTCATAATCGAACGAGGCGACACCGTTGAAGCCGGCTTTCGCCTGGATGAATAGCGCACCGCCAGTCTGCGGCGTGACGGCGATGGCGGGATCGAAGCGCGAGGGAACGGTCACGCCAACGAGGCTTAACGGATATTTGTTCGATTCGACGAACCAGGTCAGGTCGTTC